>Ga0172376_10004015_pt1 | contig 17001 bp, 10 predicted proteins | sample Lak35m_FD_121114 | JGI IMG/M metagenome (GOLD analysis project Ga0172376, IMG submission 121114) | Freshwater microbial communities from Kabuno Bay, South-Kivu, Congo - kab_092012_35m | ecosystem: Environmental > Aquatic > Freshwater > Lake | place: Democratic Republic of the Congo: South-Kivu... | reverse complement strand
GTGACGATTGCAGATCGCCCCCAGATTCACATAAGCAGAAACCCGGTCCGGCTCCTTGCGCAGGCAATCCTGCAGCCACTGAACGGCTTCGTCGAAGTGACCCGCCAGCGAGCATGCCACGCCCAGAGTCTCCAGAACTTTCGGTGAGTCGCAACCCTGTTTCACCAGCTGCTTCAACAACGGCACAGCCGTGGTGTGTTCACCCTTGCGAAGATGCTGGCGGGCTGTTGCAAACAGTGTCTCGGGCGATGGCGAATCCGTCATTTCAGAGGGTTTCCAGGAAGGTTCAGCAACCCACGACAGCGCCGTCCAGTCACGGCGTCAGTTCCGCATCATCTGAGTCGAGTACAAAGCCGGATTCGATCACATCATCCGCTGCCGGCAGAGCATGTCTTCCACCATTTCCATCGGTTGTCTTCAGCAGAGTGTGACGAAACCGCGTGAGCCTCACCGTCCGTCCCTGATCCTGAAAATGAACTTCGTCCGTCGCAGTGCGCATCAGTAGAATGCCGCGTCCGAACGGACGTTCCATCACCGAAGATTCGATCTGCTCCAGAAACGGTGTTGGATCAAATCCCGAGCCTTCGTCGGTGACTTCCAGAGTCAAGCGATCCGCCGCCATGACCGCACGGAGCTGGATCGTCCGATCGCGCCAGGGCGACTCGGTGACCCGCTTGCTCGCGAGTTCGTGATAAAGCTCCAGATTGACTTCGCGCAATCGCGGATCAAGTTCCAGATTACCGTGATAGAAGGCATTGAGCAGAGCTTCCTCCAGGGCCATGCGGATACGCAGCGCATCCCGCACCGGACAGGACCAGCTCTTCGCCAGCATGTCCTCAATCGTCCCGGCGGCAGCTATCAGGAGCTGCGGATCCAGGGCCAGACGATAGCGGCATTCGGTAGTCAGCAGACATTGCTGCACCCGTTCGGCCAGCTCGCGACTCCGCTGAGCGGTCAGTACCCGGGCCACGGTTGCCACCAGTTCCTGGGCCAGTCGAGATTTGGGGACATAGCTGGCGGCACCCGCTGTCAGCGCCTGAACGGCCAGTGCTTCACTGCCCCGCGCGGTCATCAGGATGACTGGCACCTGCGGACGGTTCCGACAGATCCAGTTCAGCAGTTCCAGCCCGTTGACCTCCGGCATCTGCAGATCTGTCAGAACCAGATCGGGAGAGGTCTGCTGGAGGAGGTTGATGGCCTGTTCTCCATCCTCTGCCTCCATCAGTTCAAACCGCGAGTCTCCCATCAGCAGACGCGCTGTGATGCGGCGATCTATTGGTGAATCATCCACCACCAGAATTGAACAGGAAGCTACCGTCACGATTCACGGTCTCCAATTGAGATCCGGCAGGCGGATGCGGGATGAGCGGCTTCTGATCGGCTGGATGTCGCGGTGCCGAGTTCTTCGAGCCAGCACTTCAGCTCCTGCAGCGCGCGGTTCGTCCGGGATGTGAGACTGACCAGCAGCGAGGCATTGAACGGCAGACTGTCCTGCTGAGCCGACTGCTCAACTTCCCAGGCATCCACCGCCAGCGTTGAAGCACCGATGTTCTCCGCGGAACTCTTCAATGTGTGCGCCAGGCGGCGCAGTGTTTTTCGATCGCCGGCTTCAGCGGCGCTCTGCATTTCCACCAGCCAGCGAGGGACCATTTCCAGAACCAGTTCGCCGACTTCCCGGAACAGTTCCTGCTGCCCACCCAGTCGCTGCAATGCCAGAGCGCGATCGAGAATCGCCGTACCGGATCTGCCGTGATCGGAGTCGGGAACGGCGCCATTCTGTTCCTGAGCTGAAGCGGTACTCTCCGGCGGTTCGCTTCCGGATGTCGCTTCCGGAACACTCTGGCCCGAGCGGTTCATCAATCGGCGAATGGTCGTCAGCAGCTCAACGCGATTGACGGGTTTGGATGAGTGCGCATCACAACCAGCCTCCAGACTGCGCTGCAGATCACTCGTCAGGACGTTCGCGCTGAGGGCCACAATCGGCCAGATGTAGCCGCGCCGCCGCAGTTCACGAGTGGCTTCCAGCCCGTCCAGAACCGGCATCTGCATATCCATCAGAACGACATCAAACGGTTGACCGGACTGCCGTTCGGACCAGGCCAGATCGACGGCTTCCTGCCCGTTGGTGGCCAGTTTCACCTCAACGCCGAGCTTCTGCAGAAGTCTGGAGATCAACAGCCTGTTATCCGGCGCATCGTCAACCAGCAGGATGCGCGCCAGCAGCGGGGCCTCACTCTCCTGCGTCCACGTGGTGGCGGGAGCGGGCCGTTCAGGCTCATCCAGCAGAGGCACTCCAGCCAGCACTCCTGTCGCCACTCGCGCCGAGAAACAACTGCCGGTTCCAGGTTCGCTGGTGACTGTGACATCGCCACCCAGTAGTGCGCAGAGCCGCCGACTGATCGTCAGACCCAGCCCCGTTCCACCAAAGCGGCGCGTCGTTGAACTGTCGGCCTGAGTGAAAGGCTGGAACAGTTTCGCGAGCTGTTCGGGGGTGACACCGATCCCTGTATCGACAACATCGAACCGCAGAAATGATCCATTGGATCCACTGTCGGCCTCCAGCGCGACTCGAACTTCGACAGACCCGGATTCGGTGAATTTGATGGCGTTGCCAACCAGGTTCATCAGCACCTGCTTCAGGCGGGTGGGATCGGTGTCGATCGTTTGTGGAACGGAAGTCAGATACCGCGCCTTCAGTTCCAGCCCCTTCAACGCCGCGCGGCCTTTCAGTACCGCGACGACATCTTCCACAATCGCGGAGGGTGAGACGCTCAGGCATTCAATTTCCAGCCGGTCCGCTTCGATGCGCGACAGATCCAGAATGTCGTTGATCAGGTCCAGCAGATGTCGCCCGTTTCTGACGATGAGGTCCACGGCCTGCCGCTGTTCATCAACGCTGAGTTGCGGGTCGAGCAGCTCTTCACCAAAACCGATGATGGCTGTCAGCGGTGTCCGGATTTCATGACTGACACTGGCCAGAAACCGGCTCTTGGATTCGTTCGCGGCTTCCGCGGCGGCTCGCTGCTGCTGAGCTTCCCGGTTGACTTCTTCCAGCAACCGCGACTGAGCCAGCATCAGCGCGTGAATATCCAGGAGATCCAGCCGGCCATCCGCGCGTTCCACGATAACCGGCTCGAAGACCGTTTCGCCGCTCCGCTGCATGGCGCGACTCGCCGCTTCGGCGACGGAAAGCTGTTCCGAGACCACCAGCGGATCCGTCCGGATTACATCATCAATCTCGCTGATCGGTCGCGAGAGGAACAATTCCGGCCAGAACTTGCGTGTCAGTCGTTCCTGAAACTCCTGACGCGGAACCATGCCCTGCAGAACGCCATGATTGATCACGATGATTCCGGGCAGCGAAAGATCGCTCACGAATCCATCAGCCACTTCGCTGGCGCGGACATGACCTGGAACCATGCATTTGTGACACACAAGCTGTCCGACGCTCAGCATCTGCACCGGTCTCCCGCTCTGCGCTGTGCCTCGGTTGGAATCCGTTTCTGGAAGAGAGTCATCGTGCCTCCAGAATGTCATCCACCCGTTGCAGCATCGCCTGGCAGCAGGCGCACCACTGCATCATGAACTTCTCGGTGGACGCGCCGTCGTTAAAAAACGAAACGCCGTCCGTCTCGCGTAATTCAGCGAGAGCACGACCTTTCGGTTCCAGGTCGTAAGCCAGATGGTCCATCAGCCGGCGGTGAGTCAGCTCGGCTGCCGTCAGCAGTTCGGCGAGGGTGAGTTCCTCAATCTGAAGTTCACCGTCACCCGACATCATCAAGTCCCCTCAAGCGGCGCGCCTTTCTAAGAACACACTCTGCCGAGCCTGAGTCTGGCGGGTTGATCGCGGAAAACCGTGAGGCTGCTGTGAATTTCTGATGCAGGCTGTACCTTGATCAGAATGGCGTCCACTGTGCCAGATCGACACCGCTCATCAGACTCAGGAGTCCTGCGGACTGGCCGATTCCATCAGTTCGCCGCGTTCCTCAATCAACGCGAGACGTTTTCATGCGCTGGATCTTCGCTCTGATCTGCCTGCTGAAACCCGTTGCGAGTCTTCACGCGGCCGATGCCACCACAGGCCCGAAGCCGAACGTGCTGCTGATCATTTCCGACGATCAGGGTTATCCGGATCTGAGCTGCATCGGCTCGAAACCGGTCGAGACGCCTCATCTGGATCGCCTGGCGTCCGAAGGCGTCCGCGCGACCAGCTTCTATGTGACATGGCCGGCCTGTACGCCGTCGCGCGGCAGTCTGCTCACCGGCCGCTATCCGCAGCGGAACGGCCTGTACGACATGGTTCGCAACGACCTGGTCAATTACGGGCATCGCTACACCGCGGAAGAATACGCGGTCTCGCCGGAGATGACGCTGGGACTGGATATTCGCGAGCGGACCATTGGCGATGTGTTGCAGCGAGCCGGGTATCGGACTGGAGTCGTCGGCAAGTGGGACATGGGACAGGCTCGCCGATTTCTGCCGCTGCAGCGCGGGTTCGACTTCTTCTACGGCCACGGCAACAACGGCATCGACTATTACACGCACGAGCGATACGGCATCCCGTCGCTGTTCCGGGGAAACGAACGCACTCAGCAGGATCGCGGTCAGTATGCGACGGATCTCTTCCGCCGCGAAGCTCTACAGTTCCTGCGCGAGGCCGGATCGAAGCCGTGGTTTCTGTACCTGGCTTTCAACGCCCCGCACGGCGCGTCGAACTTTGAGAAGGAAGGAGTGCAGGCTCCGGCGGAACTCATCGCGCACTTCCGAACCAAAGTGTCCGACGAACGGCTCGCGAAGTATTGCGCGGCCCTCAAGAGCATGGATGATGCCATCGGCGCGGTGCTGGACCACATTCACGAATCCGGTCAGCAGGACAACACCCTGGTTCTGTTTCTGTCAGACAACGGCGGAAGTGGTAATGGAGGCAATGCACCACTGAAAGGGTCCAAGAGCACCATGTGGGAAGGCGGCCTGCGTGTCCCGTTCCTCGCTCGCTGGCCGGGCCGGATTCCCGCGGGTCGAGTGACCGGTGAGTTTCTCACCGCACTGGAACTGTTTCCGATGCTGGTGGATATCGCCGGTGCCGAACGACCTCGCGATGTGGTCCTCGACGGCTTCAACGCGCTGCCCGTCCTGCAGGGCAAAGAGCCGTCTTCCCGGCACGAAATGTTCTGGCAGCGGCGCAGCGACAAAGCCGCTCGCGTCGGTTCCTGGAAATGGATCGACAGCGCGAAGGGCCGTGGCCTGTTCGACCTCAGCCAGGATCCCGGCGAAGTTCGCGACCTGTCCGCCGAACGTCCGGAAGTCCTCGCACAGGTCAAAGCCCGCTTCGCCGCCTGGCGTCAGGAAATGGATGCCGCCGAACCGCGCGGACCGTTTCGCGACTACTGACGCTTAGACTTATCCGGGATTGATTGCTCATTCGCGAAAGCGAGCTTCCAGATCACGACAGAGCTTGTCGAACGAAGGTGAGCGTCTTCGGCATTCTACCAGGTTCATCGCTGCCGTCAGTTTGGGTTGATCCACGGTCTCACTGTATTTTGGAGTACGTATCCATTCTTCAATCCATTTTTTACGGCAGTTGAACTCCTCTGGTGAGTTCGGCAACTCGATATTGCCGGGCTTCAAATACGCCCGCAGGGAATCCGCTCCAGCAACAAGCCATGTTTCAAACTCATGAACAGCCAGAACACAGGAAACATCAATATCAACGCGAATTTCACGGGCGAGACGCAGCACTCGGGGGCCAAGTTGAGCCGCACAATCGTCGTCGGCATCTACCAGAAGGAGAATCAAGGCATGAGTGGTGGGATCGCGTCGCTGTTTGAGTTTGTTGACGGCCAGCCCCAGCGATTTTGCAAGACAATCATTCTTATTGCTGATGAGCTTTTCACGGGGCTGCCGGATGGGGTGAAGAACGTCGATCGCCGACCCGGCAATCAATTCCGCGCAGATGCGCCGAAGCAGGATCGGCACAGCAGCTTCATCCCCATGTCCTTCCACAATCGGAGCGACAGTGAGTTTTCTCATCTCAGAATGACTCCTCGAAGAGCGACCTCTGTGTAGCTGTTCGAGATGGCTCAAGCTGGTTCATTCGCAGGAGTTCTCCTGGCGTGAAAAGGTGGTCTTTCACTGCCTGCATGGAAGCGTCATCAACAGGTCCGATACTTGTAGTTCCGTTCTCGGAAACGACGGCAAGCAGCATGTCACTTTCCGGGATAAAACAGTCCAGAAGGTCCGGGCTGTGAGTGGTTGCAATAATCTGAGTCTGTCTGGAAGCCTCTCGTAACGCATCCATCAACGCCCCACCTGCTGCGGGATGCAGTGCCGTTTCCGGTTCTTCAATTCCGACCAGCGAAATGGCCCGGACCCGGCCCATCAATTGCATGACCGCAACCAGGATTCCCAGGGCTCGCAGGGTGCCGTCGGAAATGCTTTCCGCATAAAAACGCCAGGGGTGCGCAGAACCATCGACCAACTGCCGGAATTCGAGTGTCTCATGGTGGCCAATGGCTACTCGTTCAAACCCCGCCACGTCCGGGACGATTCTTGTGAGATATTCTTCAATCCGGGTTCTGACTTCCGGGCGGTCCTCCGTCAGACGTGCGACTACGCTCGCCAGATTGCTGCCATCCCGCTTCAGCAGGTCATCGGCGTCCGGCTTTTGAACCGCTTTGATCTGGTCCGGGTTCAGATTGTAGAAGCCCATTGACGTTAACATGTCATAGGCCGGCCTGAATTCCGGCAACCCGGCCGCGACGACAAGGAACAGTCGGTCAGAGGCCACGGGGGGCAGCGTCTTTGCCGTGGAGCTGACAATTCCGCCATCACGTACATGATATTCATGTTTGATGCGGTTGTCATAACTGCGAATTGTCAAACGCTCGTCATTGACAGCAAAACCTCCTCGTGGCTGGGAGCCAATCTCGAATGAGTAATTGACAAACTGATGTTCCAGATGCAGTTCCAGTTCAATGGTGAAATTACGGGGGTGACCAGTGCTTTTACGTCTGACAGCAGTCAAGCCACCACGCGATTTGATGGCGTGATCGAGTGATGTCTCCAGTGCCTCGGTTACGAATCGCAGCGCATCGAGAAAATTACTTTTCCCGGCACCGTTCCGACCGACCAGAAGAGTCAATCGCCCCAGCTCAACATTACAGTCCGCGATGCTTTTGTAATTGCGGATATGAGCCCGCTTCAAAAACAATGGCACGCTTTGCATTTTATCCCCGCCTTCACGCGGAATTCGGCCGCCCAGACAGGCCTCTGCAGCATTGGCACATGATATCAGCAATTGCCTCGGAAATGTCTTCTCGAAGCGTTCAGCGGCAGAAGATCATTCGACGCGGTGAGAGTCGGCACAATCCGGAGACAGACTGTCAGGCTGCTTGCGATGACGGTTCACGATTGGCATTCCACGACTCCTGCGATACAGCCTCTGGAATCTGTGCGCCGGCTGACAAGGTTCGCAGGATGTACTCGGCGGTGCGGACGGTGGCGCCGGTCTGGCGGAACTGCGCGGTCGCGGTGCTCAGTTCCTGAGCGGCGGTCTCGCGGTTGGCGGGGTGCTCCAGCCAGTGATGCAGAGTTGCGGCCAGTTTCGGCTCAACGGCTTTCGGGCGCGAGTAGATGAACTCCGGCATCAGCTCGCGGCCGGCAATCAGGTTCGGCAGGGAGATGAACCGGCACAGGATGAACCAGCGGCGCAGCAGATTCGGCAGGCTCAACAGCCGGTACATCACGACCGCCGGAGTCTGCCGGGCCACCATTTCCAGGCTGACCGAACCGGAGACCATCAGCGCGCAGTCGGCCGCTTCGATGATTTCCGGAGTGCGCCCGGTGAAGAACTGCACGGGCAGAGTCGGCGCGTGCTTCAAGAGATGCTGCAGGCAGCGGCGGCGGTGAGTCTCGCGGTAGTTCGCGACGAGGAACACAACGTCCGGGTGCTGCTCGTGCAGTCGCCGGATCACATTGACCATTGTCGGCCAGTTCCGGCTGACCTCCTGATTGCGCGATCCAGGCAGCAGCGCAACCACCGGCCCGCGGTGGTGAGACCACGTCTCGACAAACCGGCCATCCATCCGGTGATCCGTCACCTCATCGAAGAAGGGATGCCCGACATATTCGATCTTCACTCCGCGATCGGCATACCACGGCGACTCGAAAGGAAGACCGCTCAGCACGTGATCGACGAACCGGCGAATCTTCCTGATCCGCCACGGAGCCCAGGCCCACATCTGCGGCGGCAGGTAGTAGTAAACGGGAACGCCGGCCGCTTTCGCTTTGCGCGCGATCCACCAGTTGAATCCGGGAAAATCGATCAGCACGACGGCATCCGGCTTCTCCGTCTGGATGAACCGGTTCGCGCGTCGCACCAGTTGATAGAAAGTCCACAGCAGAGGCAGCACGCGGAAGATACCCATCACCGCCAGATTGGTCAGACGATACAGCGACTGCAGCCCTTCCCGTTCCATCATCGGTCCACCGAAGCCGCTGATACGGACGTCGGGATGACGCTGTTTCAGTTCGCGGATCAGGTGCGCGGCGTGCTGATCGCCGCTGGGTTCACCGACGGAAAAGAACAGATGCATGGCGAATCCATTCGCTCAAAGATACGAAAAACCGCAGGTTCCATCGTCTCAGGCGGAACCTGGCCGGGACAGTACGAACGGGCCGTTCATACGGTCAAGACGGGGTGCGCCGGATCGAGTTCCCGGAGGCCCCTGCCAGCAAGGCTCACACGGCATCCAGCCACGGATCCTGGCCGAGCTGTTTCAGTTGCCGGGCGATCTGCCGGGAATGAGCCAGCAGCAGGCGGCGTTCTTCAGCATGTTGCCGCTCGATGAATCGTTGCGCGTCGCGGACATCGTCGAGCATTCCGGCCAGGTCTGATGCATTCAACCGGTCCGGCGGAGGCAGGATGGCTCCGGCATCGACGGCCTGACGATAGACATCATCTTCCAGGGAATAGAACTGCTGGAACGAACCGGGATCGCCCTGCCGCGCGCAGCGTCCGGCCAGTTGCTGGTCGATGCGCGCCGAGGCATGCGGTTCAGAACAGATGACGTGCAGTCCGCCACGTTCCGTCGCCTCTTCGGACAGCCGGATGTCTGTGCCGCGTCCAGCCATGTTGGTCGCCACGGTCACTCGTCCGGACTGCCCGGCTTCGGCCACGATGGCGGCTTCGCGCGCGGGCTGACGGGCGTTGAGGACTTCGTGCGGGATTCCCGCTTCGCTCAGCCGCGCGGCGAGATGCTCGGACTGCTCAATGGTCCGCGTGCCGATCAGGACCGGCCGGCCGGACTGCAGCAGCGTTTGAGTCTCCCGAACGATCAATGCCCAGCGTTCGTCTTCTGTCCGGACAACGCGCGGAGGACGCACCTGACGGCGGCTCGGCAGACGAGTGGGAATGCGGATGACCGGCAGGCCATAGGTGGTCCGCAATTCCCGCGTGGCCGAAGCGGCCGTACCTGTCATGCCGGAGACGAGGTCGTACTGACTGACCAGTTCCTGCACGGTGATCCGCGCGCAGTGACCGGTGAGCGGCGTCAGTGTTACTCCTTCGCGCGCTTCGACGGCCTGATGGATACCATTCCGCCAGCGGCGTCCATCGGCGACTCGACCGGTGAACTCATCGACAATTTCAACTCGTCCGTCTCTCACGATGTAATGCCGGTCGCGCTGCAGAGTCGCGGTCACGTGAATCGCGCGGATGATTCCCTGCGCGATCTCGGAGAGCGGAAACGGATCGAGTTCCGGAGGCCGCGGCAGTTGCCGCAGATGAAACCAGCCGTTGGGAGTGAGCGAGCGCTGACCGGTCGTTTCATCGAGATCGACATATCGACCGGATTCAAATCCGGCCGCGTGCTGAGCACACCATTGAAACAAGGCCGCCAGGCCCGGCTGATCGCTGTCGGGGCTGCTGATAATGAGCGGCGTGCGGGCTTCGTCGATCAGCAGGCTGTCGGCTTCATCGAGCAGGATGAAGCCGGGCGGATGCTTCTGCAGCGTGAGCCGGCCGGCGGTCGGTGCCGCATCGAGGCGCAGCGTCTCGGCAAACAGAGGCGTCTCCCCGGAACCGCGTGCCCGCAGTGCCAGGCGGTCCCTCAGGAAGTCGAAACCGAATTCCCGCGCGGTGCCGTAAACGATGTCGCAGTCATAAGCGCGGCGACGTTCCGCTGTCGACAGCTCTCCGGTAACCGCACCGGTGCTCAGCCCCAGCAGTTCATAGACCGGTTGCATCCAGTCGGCATCGCGCTGCGCGAGGTAGTCGTTGGCTGTCGCCAGGTGAGCGGTCAGGCCTCGAAAAGCCGCCAGCACGAGCGGCATGGTCGCTGTCAGGGTCTTGCCTTCTCCCGTCTGCATTTCAGCCACACAGCCGGTCTGCAGCGCGATCGCGCCGATGATCTGGACCGCATACGGCTGCAGACCGATCCGGCGACGCGCGGCCTCACAGACCAGCGCGTAAACGCTTCGAACTTGATCGCGTGTGATCGTTCCGGACCGGCAGTCAAATCGCAGTGCGACCGCCGCAGACTCCAGTTCCCGGTCGCTGGCAGACCGCCAGGTTTCGGCCTGCTTCAGAACCTGCCTGGCCAGCCTGTTCCAGCCGGGCGAGGGACTGGCTGGTCGGTTGAGGGCTGTCATCCAGAATCCGGTCAGCAAACCCGGCATGGGTACCGCACCTTTTTCAGTCCAGGACGGAAGGCATTGTGATGAGGAACGCGGCGTCCGGAAACGAAGCGGGCTTCGCAACCGGATGGATTGCGAAGCCCGCAGGAAGGCATGGCTGGAGAACTCGTTCAACTGAGGTTGTTCAAGCGGGCGATCATCGCGGCCGTCAGTGCGAAGTTCTCATCGACCAGATCGAGCAGATCGCTGGTGACGATGTCCGCTCCCAGACCACCGCCGAGCGTGTCCGCTCCCGCATTGCCGGTGATGTTGTCGTCACCATCACCGCCGACGATGACATCCGCTCCGCCACCCCCGATCAGCGAGTCGTGGCCATCTCCACCGGAAATCGTGTCGGCTCCGGCATCACCGCTGACGAAGTCGTTGCCGTCGTTGCCGCTGATGGCGTCGTTGCCGTCTTCACCGAAGATGGTGTCCGCTCCGTCACCGCCACTGATTGTGTCGTTGCCGTTGCCGCCGCGGATGAAGTCCGTGCCGTGATCGCCGCGGATCTTGTCGTCACCGCTGTTACCCAGCAGCGTGTCGTTGTTACGACCGCCATCCAGAGTGTCGTTGCCGGCTCCGCCGATCAGCGCGTCTTCGCCGAGATCGCCTTCGAGGCTGTCGTTGCCGAGGCCGCCCAGCAGCGTGTCGTCGTCGAAGCCGCCTCGCAACGTGTCGTTACCGTCCCCACCGTCGAGGCTGTCATCGCCGAAGCTGCCTTCGAGACTGTCGTTGCCCGCGTCGCCGGACAGCGTGTCATTGCCCAGCCCGCCAATCAGCGTGTCGTTGCCGCCACCGCCGGTCAGCGAGTCATCGCCGCCGCCGCCGTCGATCAAGTCATTGCCCAGTCCACCGTTGAAGACGTCGTTGCCGGAACCGCCGATCAACGTTTCGCTGCCGTTGCTGCCGATGACTGTGTCGTTCCCGGCTCCACCATCCATAAAGAGCGGACTGGAGCCGATGTTCGCACCGGCGGCCGTCAGCAGATCGTTGCCGTCACCGCCCGTGACAACCACCAGCGTGAAGCCCACATTGTTGATGCTCTGGATGGTGATCGTGTCGTTGCCGCCGCCGCCATTGACTTCCAGACGATCCGCTCCGGAGAGAAACCCGTCGCCGTCGCCGTTGATACGAATGGATTTACCGCCTTCCGAAACGACCAGCACGCTTCCATCCTGGCTGACAACAAAGTTGTTCGCGTTGTTACGCCCCTGAATGCTGATCGTGTCGAAGCCTTCCTCGAACGAGAACTCATCGCGCCCATCCGCCTGGCCGCGCCAGACGATCATGTCGTCGCCCGCGCCGCCGATCAGCGAGTCGCGGCCACCGTTGCCGGTCAGCCAGTCATCACCCTCCTGGCCATCCAGCGTGTCATTGCCGCCGCCGCCGTACATGATGTCGTTCCCTTCGCCGCCGAAGGCGAGATCATCACCCATCCCGCCGTCGAACAGGTCGTCCAGTCGACCGCCCTGCAGCGTGTCCCGGCCATCGCCGCCGGTGAGCGTGTCTCCGAAGAGCGGCGCGGGGACGGCTCCATCATCGTTGAGCAGCGTGGCCACGCCCTGTTCATCGCCGATCACCGCTCCGCCCGTCGCATTGGAAAGAGCGAGGTAGAAGAACTCGGTCAGCTCCGCGTTCGGATCGCCGATGATCGGGACGCTGACGGTCAGTGAAGTGGTGCCCGGCGTGAACGTCAGCGTGCCGGCGGTGGTGATGTAATCTGATCCCGCCACCGTGCTGCCGTCGATCGTGGTGTAATCGACGGTCACGGTCTGATTGATCGCACCGGTCAGCGACACCGTGAACGTGGCGATGGATGTGTCGGTGTCTCCTTCATTCGCGATGATGTCGTCAACGGTCAGCGTCGGTGTCAGCGCCGGCCCCAGATCGCTCTCCCGCAGCACGATCCGGCCGACTCCATCCTGCAGCGACGCGTTCAGCGGATTGGACAGCGTGATCACGATGTCCTCATCCGTTTCGCGGATCAGATCGCTGAGAATCGTGAACTGCAGAGCCTGCGTGAAACGTTCGGTGGAGACGGTCTGCGTCACGGCGGGACGTGAGAAAACCAGCGTGCCGGTCAGCGGCGGACCGATGTAATCGTCACCGAAGATTCCGGTGGAAGCCGTCGCGCTGCCGGTGATCGTGTAGTCCACGCGGATGTCCGCATCGAAGTCCAGCAGGTCCGCGTAAAGCTGCACGTTGACGGTGACATCGATATTGGAAATGTCTGTCGTGTAGGACGTCACCACGTTGGAGTTGTTCGCTCCGACAACAACATCCAGAACACCATCACCGTTGGTGTCTCCCAGCGCCAGATCGGCGGCGCCGAATCCCGTTACCTGGAAATGACCATCGACGAAGTTTCCAGTGCCGTCATTGACCAGCACGGACACTCGGCCGGACGTCGAATCGGACACCACCAGATCAATGCTGCCGTTGCCATCCATGTCCGTCGCGCGGATGTTCTGACCGGGCAGGGCGAAGGTTCCGGACGACGTGAAGTTTCCCGCGCCTCCATTCAGCAGGATCTCCACGCGATTCCCCGCGACTGCAACCGCGATGTCGGTATCTCCGTCACCGTCGAAGTCGCCGGTGGCCACATCCGTGGGAGTGCCTGTGACCGGGATGTTTGTGGCTGCGGCGAATCCAGCCGCCGTCCTCAGAATCACTGAGACATCACTCGAACCCGAGTTGCTGACAACGGCATCAGGCAGACCATCACCGTTGAAGTCGCCAGAGGCAACCTGTCCCGGCCCAACTCCCACAGCGATGTTTGTCACGGCATCCGGAAGCCCGTTGCCGCCATTCCTGAGGACAACGAACTGGTCATCGTTTGTGTCGGCGAAGTAATAGTCGAGATCACCATCGTTATCAAAATCGACGAGGATGATTCCTTCCGGCAGGTCGGCATTGATCGCCGTGCCAGTGGGGGCGGCCGTCAGGGGAACCGCCGGAAGAAATCCACCGGTTCCGTCGGCGACGAACAGCACCAGCGCCAGATCGGTGGTCACCACAATGTCTGCGAAGCCGTCCCCTGTGACATCCCCCACGGCCAGCCCGCCAATGCTGTTCAATGCCGGTCCGTTGTTCGGCAGATTACCGGTACTCAGCACCTGAGATGTCCCCGAGAACCTCCCATTGCCAAGACCCAGGCGGACCGTCACGTTCTGAGCGTTGAAATTGATGCTGGATGCGGACACCAGATCAAGGATCCCATCGCCGTTGACATCCCCCAGAGCGACGAAGTTGGCGGTGCTGCTGGTCGTGAAGATTCCCTGCGACACAAAGCTTCCTGGTTCTTCCAGGAACACATCCTCCACAACCAGCAGTGCCGCCGAGTTTGATGTGGGATTACCACCGCCGTTGACCCGGTCGCGACCGGCGCCGCCATCGACGAAGTCCGTGTCTTCACCACCCGTGACCGTGTCGTTGCCGCCCTGGCCGCGGATGGTGTCGAGTCCATCGCCGCCATCCAGCACATCGTTGCCGGAGCCGCCGAGGATGGTGTCGTAGTCGAAGTCCCCGTTGACCACGTCGTTGCCCGCCTGACCGTGCAGGAAGTCGTTGCCCGCGCCGCCATGCAGAGTGTCGTGATTGCTGCCGCCCAGCAGAGTGTCGGCGCCCAGGCCACCGATCAGAAGGTCGCGGCCGGCCTGGCCGTTGAGCACGTCATCGCCGAAGCCACCGTCCAGCGTGTCGTTGAGCAGGCCGCCGATGAGCGTGTCGTTGCCGCCGTTGCCGATCAGACTGTCGGCTCCATCGCCGCCGTCGATGCTGTCATTGCCCAGACCGCCGTCGATGGTGTCGCGGCCCGTTCCGGCGTCGATGCTGTCGTTCCCGTCTCCACCATCCACCAGGTCATGCCCGTCACCAGCGACGATGATGTCGTTGCCGCCGAACGAGAAGATGATATCGGCCCCGTTCCCGCCATTGATCGTGTCATTTCCATTACCGGTGGCCACAGTGTCGTTGCCGTCGCCCGCAAGGATATTCAATCCGACGGTGGCGGTGGGGGCCTGCTGAATCAGGTCCGCTCCATGTCCGCCGATCAGTGTGGCAGTGACATCCACCGGAGCAAAAATAGTGTCGTCGCCATTTCCGGCATCGACCTGAATCTGGATGCCGTCTCCCGTATCCGGATCGACGAAGTTGAACGCCGCCGCCGTGACACCAGTCAGGTCGATTGTGTTCTGAGTGTCACTGCCGTTGATCGTCAGTCGGGCGACCTGACTGGCCTGTACCGGTGGAAGCGACACATCCACCGAATTGTTGATCAGAACCTGCACGAATGCAGGAGCGGCAGGGTTGGTTCGCACGGTGACGTTATCGTTGCCGTCTTCGATAAAGATGCTGAGTTCGTTGTCCGCGAAGAGCGTGGACACGGTCAGGAGCGTGCGCTGCTCCAGAACCTGACTGGTCCGGTCCGCGGCCAGAGCCGGCCGGTTGCGTCGCGATGTCAGCCGTCTCTTGAATCCCCACAGGTTCGAAAGAAGCATTTGTCTGGTCCCCCGCCTCTTCTTCCAGAAACGGCTGCCGCGGTCTCACGAGGTATCAGCATCCTGCTGGCACCTGCCGTTGAGATCGGCCTGACGCGTACAGCCCTTGATTCAGTCAATTTCGTTCCGCATGGCAACTCCGGCACACACGGGACGCGCAGATCATTCGTCAGCAAGGGATCGGCAGGAGCATGCGTCACAACTGATGATTCCAGGCTTTACCCGTACACTCCGAACAACGCGAACAATCGTTACAGGCCGGAGAGTTTCTCGCGCCGGACGACTGCGGTGGTCAGACTCTGCCGTCCATCCGGCCTGGCGTTCGCGAATCTCTGCCGCAGGTCGAAACGCCGTTCAAGTTTTAAAGCGCGGACAACATTCAAGGCCCGGAGTTGACAGTCCACCGGGCAGGTGACACGGTCTGCTGGATTCGCATCCGAACGAGAGACTTCGATGAACCCGCTCTTTCACCGCTGTCAGGTACTGCCGCAGGCCGGACATCAGACAACCGTGCTGATTGATGGAGTCGAACGGCTGCGCTGGCACTACGGGCCGGACTATCCGCGCCCGTTCTTTTTTCCGTTCATCGGCCCTTCCGGCTCAAGTCTGACCCGCATGGGTCATCCCGGCGCACCGAACCACGATCACCATCGCTCGATCTGGTTCGCGCACCACAAGGTGCTGGGCATCGACTTCTGGAGCGACGAGACGCCGGCCCGCATCCGGCAGAAGCACTGGCTGGTTTATGAAGACGGAGAGGACCAGGCCGTGCTGTCGGCTTCGCTGGGCTGGTACGACGGACACGATCCGCGCGAGCTGATGGAGCAGACGCTGATTGCCATCGTGCGCCCCGGCCCGGACAACGAACTGCTGCTCGAACTGCAGTCGATTTTTACTCCCGTGGCCGAATCGCTGGAGCTGCAGAAGACGAACTTCGGCATCCTGGCCGTGCGCGTGGCCTCGAATCTGTCCGAACATTTCGGAGGCGGGCGGCTCACGAACAGCGAAGGCCTGATCGGCGAAAAGGATGCGGCGGGCAAACCCGTCATCTTCGGTCAGCCCGCGCGATGGATGGATTACAGCGGACCGGTGCCGGGCGATCAGACGGAAGGCATCACGTACTTCGATCATCCCTCCAATCCCGGCTATCCCGCGCACTGGCATGTCCGGCAGGACGGCTGGATGGGCGCGTCGCTCTGCATGAATCAGGGGCTGGTCATTCCAAAGAACGCCCCTCTGCGGTTGCGATACCTGCTGCACGCGCATCGTGGCGGCAGCGATGCCGCCCGCGCGAATTCCGTGGCCGCTCAGTTCGCGGACTGGCCGGCATACGACATCATTCGTTCCAGCAAACCGAACCGGCAGTTTGAACTGATCCGCCAGGGATGACAGAAACCACCGCTTTCAGATTCTCGTACTCCTGCACAGGATGAATGCCATGACCGCACGTCAAACGTCTCGCCGCGGCTTTCTGAAGCAGTCTCTTTTCACCGGCGGGCTGCTCGGTTTCAGCGCCGTGTCCTGGAACCGGGTGTATGGCTCGAACGACCGGTTGCGAGTCGCATCGGTCGGGCCGGGCGGCAAGGGCTGGTCCGATCTGACCGGTGTCGCGGCCAGCGCGAAGGTCGAAGTGGCCGCGCTCTGCGACATCGACGAAGGCCCGCAGTTTCTCGGTCGCGCGGCGGAGAAGTATCCGTCCGCGAAACGCTTCTTCGATTACCGTCGGCTGCTGGATGAACCCGGTCTGTTCGATGCCGTGATCGTGTCCACTCCGGACCACATGCACGCTCCGGTGGCTCTGCCGGCCATGCATCTCCGCAAGCAT
>Ga0172376_10004014_pt1 | contig 17002 bp, 24 predicted proteins | sample Lak35m_FD_121114 | JGI IMG/M metagenome (GOLD analysis project Ga0172376, IMG submission 121114) | Freshwater microbial communities from Kabuno Bay, South-Kivu, Congo - kab_092012_35m | ecosystem: Environmental > Aquatic > Freshwater > Lake | place: Democratic Republic of the Congo: South-Kivu... | reverse complement strand
GTGACCGACATGAGCGGTATGTTCGCCTATGCCTCCTCCTTCAATCAAGATATCAGCGCTTGGGACACCTCCAGCGTGACCAGCATGAACGGCATGTTCAACGGCGCCACTGCCTTCAACCAGGACATCGGCGGTTGGGTCACTTCCAGCGTGAGCAACATGAACGCTATGTTCGCCAGTGCCACTGTCTTCAACCAGGACATTGGTGGTTGGGACACCGCCAGTGTGACCAACATGAGCCAAATGTTCGACAGTGCCTCTGCCTTCAATCAGGATTTGAGCGGCTGGTGCGTCTCACTGATACCTTCGGCTCCTAGTGGATTTGACGCCGGAGCCACGGCTTGGGTTCTGCCGGCTTCTCGACCAGTTTGGGGAACTTGTCCTCCATAATGTAACTTTTTCAGTTCTACCTATATAAACAATTAGACTAATTCTTAATTGCATACGGAAAGACTCATAGAAATCCTAGCCCAGAAATCCCTATCACCCAGGGTTTTCACATCTGTCAAAAAACATATCAATTCCCTAGGAGAGGAGAAAATCTCGCTGCTGTATAGCTTCATTTCAAGCGTGAGATCAAAAAGACTTAGTGTTGAAGATACCATCTCGGAAATCAACTCACACATCTCGTCAAAAACTAAATTAGGATCTGTTTTAGACAACATCTCATCATTCAGAGTCTTACCATTAGGTCCTGGAGAATTAATGTGTCTAATGGCTTTTAATGACGTATTTAGTGGGGGACAAAAGAAGCCCGATATCCTCTTCCACAGCAGCACCAGAAAACTGGAGGTGAAATCATATCAGGGCAAATTCAGAACAACGGAAGCCACATCATTCTTTACAGACCTGGGGGCCATTATACAGGCACTGGTCCAGGGAGGATTTCTCCATAGCTTAACTGAGATCTCTTCTAAGAATCTTAATAATGCACTGGATGATTTCAGGGAATGTCTTTTGGCTCCTAGAGGGTATATCCAATGGAAGGGAGAAACCTGGGAGTTAGATCCCAACTCGGGATTCAATATGATTCTTTTTCGTAGAAGACCTAAGAGATTCAGAAAATATGGACAATACTCCGCTGTTAGAAACTCCCTAAGAAACTGGCTAGGCAGAGGGGTTCTTAGTATCAAACTTGGAAAAATTATAGATCCCGAGAGATCTGAAATCATCAGTGAGGCAGAGGTTGACGAATACATTGAGGAGCTAAAGGGAGAAAAGAATGAAATGATACCTATTTCTCTAGATCAGTACTATAACTTATGTGGGCTTTCGGGAATTATTATCTATGATAAGAAACTGAATGATCCATTTAAACTATATAGTCTCGAGGACCTCTCTGAGTTTAAGATTCGAGGAATCAGTCAGGGAAAAGTCGAATATATCAGAAAGAAAAAATAACATGGAACTTATCACAAGCAAAACTATTTTGGCTTCTCAAATGGGGGTCAATAATAACCTTTTTGGAGGAGAAATGCTGTCAGAACTGGATTTAGCTGGTGCAGCTTACGCATCACAGATCTGTGACTCTCCAAAACTAGTCACTAAAAAATTCGAAGAAGTTGTCTTCGAAAAACCCGTTAAGGTTGGAAATCTTCTTAAAATATATGGAGAGGTTGCTAAATTTGGTAACACATCAATCACAATCAAGCTGGAAGCTCGTAAACATAATGTTGAAACAGGATCGCAGCAGCTCGTTTGTTCAACAACCGTCGTGTTCGTGAAGATAAATGATGACGGAGAACCGGTCCCGGTATCCGATAGAGTTAAAAAGAGATATTCTGAAAGAATCAAAAAATATAAAAGAGGTCTTTTATCTCCAGAAGAACTGGAAAGAGAGATTGAAGAAAACAAAAAAGGCTCGAATTAATCGAGCCTTTTGTTTATGATTCTGAGGGTTCGTCGCCAAATAGTTTGAGACCTCTTATGAGTTTTGCTTTTTTCTCTATATCCTTAACGCTAGGTGGAATTTTATCCTCGATCTTGTTGTAGAGAGAAGCATCCTCCTTACATCTTCTCTTGATTAGCTCTCCATAAGTTTCTGTGCTGAACATTTCACTATCAGAAATAGGAAAAACCCCCTTCTTTTTAAGTAATAGCTTCATCAAGAAATTCATTTTAGGAAGGTAATCTTCCCAAGTTGCACATTTTTTAATGAGATGCTCGTGCCCTCTGTATCCATATACGCTAATCGGAGACTTTCTGGTGTTGTTTAATTCATAGGAAAGATTTTCTCCCACCTGAACCATAATAGTTCCCATTTCTGCGGTTTCTTTTGTTCCCCCGTGGTGGTTTATCTTAAATATGGGATATCCAGTTTCTCTGTTTCCTATCATTCCAGCAAAATCCTTATGATAGAACTGAAGATTACCCATTAGCTGTCTTTGAGCTGTGGTTATTCTCTCCCATCCCATGGCGATCATGTCCGTATAGATTTCAGTTTCCTCGAGAGGAGCCCAGTCTATTACTCTACACTTAACTGGTCTTCTAACCTCGTTTAAAGCTCCTGTTGATTTTTTTCCTTTCATTAGTGAGTTTAATTTATATCTGTATATATCACAGAGAAATTCTTTTACCCATAAAAAAACCGGGATTGTCCCGGTTCTTTCTTAAATATAGAATTTCCAAAAGATTTTTTTAGGGCATCTGAATTTTTCTGTGAGGTAATAGTCACTGGCTGAATCACCAACACCCTCAATTGCTCTGCGCGAATTAAGAATAATTTTATTGCCGTATGACATGGTCCCAGGATTCATGTCCTTATATTCGGTGAGTTCTCTCTTGTATTCGACCAAATATATCCCTGGCGTATTTTCTTCCGTTTTTCTTCCAATAATGGCCGTCATATCATTCCATTTCATATTAGGATCGACAAAAACCATTAGGTTTCCCCCTAGAGCCCCTATCTGATTTATATCTCCAGAAGGTGATGCGATTCTCTCCTCCTGCTTAGAAGTGTAGCAGAATGTTGGATGATCCATAATATAATGGGAAATACCAGGAGAGCAGATTACAAAATTTCCTGGTCCCCTTCTGGTTTTGCCTCCGATGTAATGGGCATCCGAGATGATCTTAGAAACTATAAACTTTGATTTATCAGCATCTGATTTTCCCCGAATCTTAGTACCAAAATCCCATTTGAATCGATCAAAAAGAAATTTCCAGATCCCAGTAATTCTGCTCTTTCTGGATTTCTCCCCGAGCTCCAGCATTTTTTCCATTACGATCTTTTGAGCACCCATTCGATCTTCACTTTCCAATACACCTTTAAGCATATTGGTGACATCAAATCCATGTAATGCCTGTAGATCTTGGATCTGCTCGTTTCCAACAAAGGAAGAAACATTATACGTTTTCACTTCAACATCTTTCTTCCTGGCTCTCAATCCCATTGTCTTATATCCAAACTCGTCAGTGGCATTAGGATCCATTTCCATGTCCAAATAGTGAATCTGGGCAATGTTAAAATTGGCCTTAAGTGGCTTCACAAGTTTTAAAAAATCATTTTTCTCGAGATCTGGAAGCTGCACTGGTTCCTTAGCAAGTGCTGAATTCTGAAATTGAAACATTGAATATCTTATTTAAAATGGAAGGTCCAGAGCAACCATTTGAAGGTGCTCTTTCTTGGCCTTATGTTCCTCCATTTTTTCGGCCATTTGATTTCTCGTGAGCCGGCCGAACATAGTGGACTTATCTTCTACCAGACATTCATAATCCTCTTTTCCTCTGGTGTAATCCCAGATCTGATAAAAGTATCCTAATGCGTGGTCGTGACCATAGACGAACTCCCTGTTTTCGTCTATTCTTTTTACATATCTGCTCATAAAAGTTTCTATTTATGGGCAAATATAAATTAAATTAATTGAATTAGGATGATCCTGTTAAATTTTATCCCTTTCTATAATGGAGTACCAGAAATTTTTCTGCCCTGACTTCTTTATCAGATCCCAGAACTTGTTCCATTTCTCTACAGTGGGTATGACTTGACATCCAGCAGAGTATCCTCCTACACATCTTGGTTCCAATCCATAATGGAAATTAATGCCCTTTCCTATATCTTTCTTTGGTGGGTCAAATGTTTCAACGTCATTGTCCTTTTTGGAATACCTTAAAACATTGATTTCCTTAGGACCCAATCCAGTATCTGGTACTAAAGCCGGAATTGTTTTGTTTAGACTACTAAATGAGTGTGTCCCTATTTTATATTTATACTCCCCGTCATTCAGAATTGCAACATCAGAATCGTACCATGCAACGGATGGAACTGTAGTAATGGGGAATGATTCCAGAGAAGGATTATCCTTTATCGCATTTTTTGGAACAAAATAAAGGTGATCCACATATTGTTCAGGGTGGTTCTTTCTAACCTCTAGCTTATTTCTAAGTGATATTATTACTGCCTCGCCTTTTTTAATGCTATTCAGCGTGTTTTTGTATCCAACCGATGATTTGAGCTTATTAAGTGCATCAACGAGTGAAGAAAATGATTTAGATTCCGAAGTAATCTCATCACCAGTTTTGCAGTACTTATCTATGTACTCCTGTTTTTTAGATTCCTCTATGTAACTTTTATATTCTAAGATTCTTCTCACTACTATAACAATGCGTAGTGTATATATTCAAAAAACAATGAGTTATATTTCAGAAACCTACAGAAGTTTTTTCTGGGATACAGTAAATTCTCGATTGAGAATTTTTGCTATCACCTCCCCGTGACAAACTGGATTTTTACTAGATCCATCTCTGATCTCGGAAACACACCAGCATCCTAAAACTTTGCCCTTAAGAGAATTGATCTTATCGATTAGGCCGGATGTATGAAGATATTCCTCATATTTTTGGATGGCTTCTTTTCGGGTTGAAACCACGAATTCAGCCTTGGTCTCTTTATCTGAGATATGGGTAAATGGATTTCCAAATTCGGATGGTCTCCCTATGTAAACCTCGCATCCATGCTTCTTGAGATGAGAAACATAGGTCATTCCGGAGATTCTTTCATTGTTTAGGTCCCGATGGCCTAACTCTGTATTTGTATCCATGATTTGAATTTGCCTCCATAATTTTTGCCACGTGATCTGCTTCTTCGTAAGTATTAAATTCTAGAATCTCCGAATGTGCGTCAACTATAAGCGTTTCGGATTTACCATTAGGTCCTAGAATCTCTTTGATGATTGCAAAGCTTTTTTCGTGATTAGCCATGATTTATTTGGTATTGATTTCTAAAGTTAATGCCTCTCCATCTCCATGTTCAAGGCAATCTATGTAGTAGTGAACCACCGTGTTTGAAACGATTTCTTTTCTGATCGTTCTTTGGGGGGTATGACCCACTATCTGGTGATGTTTTATTAATGGGGCATAGTTCAATGTTCTGGGTCTAACCCAGATGGGACCTGCCCATTTGCTCCATCCACCGCTTTCGCGATCGACGAAAAATATATCTTCTGCCCTCAATTCCCAGGCAAGATTGATCCATTCCGCAGTGGTGATTGGATTGGATTCTGCGACATGTCCAGCAAATCTGTAATCAGGATTGGTCAGATTAGCTTTCAGACCTTCAAGCCATTCTTTGGTTACACCAGCATGGGTCCAGAGATATGTTGTTCCTTCTTCGTCCAGAATTTCATAGGCCATGGTGAAGAGATCTAGATTTTTTCGAAAAATGTCGCCAAAATCATGGAGCATCTCCGCCCGGTATCCAGAACAGATTTGATCTGGTACAAAATATTGAACATCGTGATTTCCCAGCAAAAGAATAACTCGATCACCTAAGAGTTTTTTAAACTCAATGATCTCTAAAAGATTATGCTTCATAGGAGCGTTGGTGATCGTGAAAGAATCCACATAATCCCCGATGAATATAATCTTATCATACCCCGCATAGGGCAGTTCTTTCCAGAACTCAAAATCATCCGCGGGAGCTCCCTCTTCAACTGCGATCTTCCACGTGTTATACTCATACGGAGATCCATGGGTATGAAACTTCCATGAGTCCTTTCCGTGAATATCACCCAAACATAAAACTTTCATACCGTAAATGTAATTTATATTTTCAAGATAAAAAAATTATCTCGCTCCAAATCCTAGAGGGCCTCCTCCTTTTATTCTGGGTGCTTTTTTAAGTCCAGTAATGTTGGAGTATGCCTCATCAAATTCCTTGCCCATAACAATCACGGAGATTACGAGTTCTTTTAGATGTGCAAGGCTCATTCCGTCAGATGCCTTAATCCATTCCTGTATGTCAATTTTCTCCAGGTCCTCCTCGGTCAATTTTGATTTGATGTAAGCTTCTCTAATCTCTTTAGAAGGCATATCAACCTTATATCTTCTATCAAATCTGGATGGACGATTTGTGATTCGCTCTTGGAGTTTTTCTGGATAGTTGGTTGTTGCAAGATACACAACATTTTCAATTTGCTTGATCCCATCCAGAATATTTAAAAGCTTGGTTGTTGAATACCTGTCTTCTCCTGCAAGGGAATCAATATCCTCGAGGATAACTATCAGAGGCCTGTCAGGTTCAATCTTCTTAACTGTGGGAATAAAATCGATAAAGTCCTTAACACCGTCCTCGTCCTTCACATTAATCACAATTCCTTTTTCTTTTTCGATAATGTGTTTACAACATAGTTGAATGATGCCTGATTTACCACATCCGGGATCTCCATAGAGAAGAATTCCCCTTTTATGAACAAAATTATATTTCCTGTAAACGTCTCTGCGACTCCAGAATTTTTCAATGTCTTCAAGAATGCTTTTGATTTCCTCAGATGGAAGCTCGTATAACTCATCAAGATTCATTTGTTGTCTCTCTATAATGTGTGACTGCTTCGATGAATCCCATCGGATTTCATAGAGGCCAGGGGGAACCTGTGAAATTGTCTTGTATGACGGAATGAACTTTTCATCTGCAAGTGCTCCCCACTGAGAGGGAACATCAGATTTTACAGCTAAATCATCCTCCGAGATTTCTATTGGATATCCCTCCTCGTCGAATTCAATTTCGAATCTTTTGTTTCTCATTTCTTTTCCTGTTTTTATTAGTTTATCTAAAAGCCATCCCATGGTGAGTTTAATCCCACCATTCATCTATATGGCGGGAGATTATTTGCATTGCTTCAGACAGATCTAGCTCTCTCTGATGCTTGGCTTTATTTATCCCATCCCAATATTCATTTCTTTCTTGTTCTTTTTCTTCGTCAGTGAGTTCTCTCCTGTATTTCATATCAAGCTCGAAGCTGTCACTATCTTTAATGGGAATAAAGTCAAAATCCCTTCCTCCCCATTTTTGTTCATGTTGATCTATAAATGGTTCTTCATAATTACCCCACTCGTCATTGGCTTTCTTAAGCAGGGCAAGGCACCTTGACATATCATCATCCATGACCTTCAGCTCGTCTGGATGTACAAACTTATTATTGATGAGTGTTTCTCTCTGCAGCTCAATCTTCTTGATTAGAATGGTAAGGATATAAGATCCATCCCAATCTCTGTCCTTCCAAATTGTGGGAGTCCAGCGAACGAGATTTCTAATTCCGTTTTCGATATTATATTTCCAGTCCATAATGACTGAAAGGGGCCAGGTTCTAAGGACAGTAAAATACCACCATTCTCTGATTCTATATCTAATCTTAGAAAATCGTGATTCCTTCTCCTCTTTATTTACAAAATCAGTATTTAATCTTTTTGAATTCATTTCTTTTAAGATTTGAGTCTTTCCTCTAACTCTTTTTTAATTGGAAGATATGCTTCTTTTAGATCATTCCAGCGATAAAAATTCATGGAATAAAACTCTTCATGCAATTTTTTTATCACACCAAAGTCAGTAATCCTGCCATTCTGTAAAATGTCCAATCCAAAGATGAGACACTTGAGCGAATGGAATCCTCCCTTGTTGCCTCTCATCACATCTCCCTCGTACATTTTTCTCTTGGACTGATTCCACATGTCGTGAGACTGTGAGAGAATCGACCCTATCAGTTTACCCGGTATAATCTCAACCTCGAATTTTTGCTTCTCTAAAGGTCTGGCCCATTCAGGTGCAAACACGCATTCCATTGCTCTGATGTTATAGTTCTTAACATCATCGGCAAATCTGTCGTGCATGACGTGGTGAATATTGTAGGTCTCATCCTTGATTTCTCGTGGAGAAGTCCCAGGTGCCACAAGAACAACATCATAGTCAGATACTTTTCTGGAGTACCCATAAACCTGGGATCCGTAAATGTAGATATTACGGACCTTCAGGGGATGAACCCCAGAGAGCTCAATTATTTTATCAACTTCAATCATTTCTCAAATTTTAAAAATTATCCCTGTGCTTCCTCGGCATCAACTACCCCAGAGTCTTTTACTATACCTTCGAGGACTTTGAATTCGAATGATTTGAATTTGAATGTCTTGTTATTAAGACCTCCTTCGATTCTCACGCAAACTCCTTCTTTGATGTGTCTGGTATCAAGAGCAGATGGACCAGATCCTAGGAACTCGACCATTTTAGAGAAGTGTTTCCTTACGTCTCTATCATCAACTTCAGTCTCTTGAGGAATTGCATGTTGATTTCTGTAATCTAATTCAACATCACCCCAAGATCCAGTGTAGAAATGAGGAACGGTTTTAACTCCCAGCTCCTTTCCCCTGGCAACAACATCGTCCCATGCATAGTCTACAGATTGACCATCTTCATTGGTGATTGTCATTCGGTAGAGGTAAACCTCACATTGGCTCGGATCGCATCCATAAGAATAAGACATTCTTTCTCCATATCTCTTGGTGAAATTCTTGTCTCCTAATCCCTTGGTATCTACCGAGGGCATAATTGAGGCTCCAGTAGATTCGTATCCCACTATCTCGAAATAAGCTGTTTCTCCCTTACGAAGATTACCATTGAATATCTTGAAGGCCTTATCTCTGATTGTGGGATCATGGAACTGTGTTCCTGATGATTCTTCCAGAACAACTCTTCTGGTTCCATTGAGATACTTCCATTCATGCTCCCTCACTTTTATTCCGAGCTTCTGAGCAATTCTCTCCCAGAATCCAAGTTCCCTCTCAATAAGAACATGACCGATTCTGCCGGATGTTCCATGCACTTTTTCAGTGATAATAATCAGCTGTCCGTGTCCAAATTCATGGATAGATTTTCCAAAGTGTCCAGTATCAAAGTGCTCCTTGAACATAACGGATGTTTTTGCTCTCTTTGCTTTCTTACCTTGGTTTTCTCTGGCTATCTTAACAGTGGAAGGATTTATATACTTGGAACAAATTGGTGCGCCTTTCCATTCATCGAATTCATATCCCTCCACATTGAGACCCGTTACCTGGATAAATCCAAAATAATGAAGGGGAACCCAGAATCCGTCCGATATTTCACCTCTGAAACGTTGAGCTCTCACTCTTCGATTGGCATCAAACATTCCTCCTTTTTCATCAGGAAATTTGTTCAGCGAAGACTCACGATATAGATTATTTGCATGGCAAAATTCGTGAGACAATTGACCGTCGGAAGGAAAATAAACACCAATGTGTCCATCTTCCGAATCCAATCCAATTACCACCTGATTTCCATGACAGGTTGCCAATTTCACTCTATCCGCATTCGGATGAGGTCGTACGTTTGATAAACGAGTTACGATTGCTTTGTATGCCATTTTTATAAAAGTTTTAAATTCCCTGTAATTTTGTTTATGTCTTCTGGCCATTCAGGCCCGATGGCACAACATGTTTTTGTTGGTACCCCATTGAACTCAGTCAATCCCACATCCACTATCATGGAGCAAATTAGTCCCGCTTCCTTGGCCTTGTTATAGATCTCGTCCAGTTCGGCTTCTGAATCCACACCCACGCAGACCTTAGTGAATCTTCCATTGATCCAATTCTCAAGGGGTGAATCTGGAGGAAGATCTATTAGGAGACCTTCTGGCTCGTGAATGGCCCAATCCAGAATGGCTTTCATGGATGCGTGGGCACCCTGGGCCACCATCTTTCCCTTCCTCATATTGAGATCCTTTCTCATCACTATTACCTGTTTAGCCTCTGTTTGCATTTTGTGTTTTGTTAATAAATTCAACCAATTCTTTAGCTTCTCGTGGACCTAAGATAACTTCATCATTCCAGATCCTCCTTTTGAAGATCACTCCCATTGCGTATTTAATTCTCCCCCATAGAGTGTGATATTTAGGATCCGTTCCGTATCCCCAATAGCTAAAATTGTATTGGTTATACTCAGGATCGTGATTTACCATCATTCCCTCGGTTCCACACTCGCATCTGATGAATATTTCTTTAGAGTCCATATCTTTTTTTCCTTATTTTTATGAGTAAATCATCAACGAATTCCATATCAACATTCTCAGGCAAATTACTGGTGTGGTATGTTGAATCTAATTCATTTTTTAAAATCTCCATTCGATCCATTAAATCCTCATACTTCCACTCTCCCCTTCTTATCCCTAAAAGATCTTCTCTATTTTTCCTCCTCACGTTAATCCCCTCCCCCCTCATAATCTCTATCGACATCTCTAAAAGCCTTATCGCATGGGCGCAGTTTTTTCCATCATAGCCTCCCCCGTGGGACATGTTGTCTGTGTAGCGGGCTGGATTTCTCTTTTCAACCCAATCCCAGTAATCCCTATAATCCTTGCAATATTTGGTGTATCCTTCTTTATTATAAATCATGGTTGCAACGGATTTCTCTCCTTTTGGAATAGAGCTCAAACGGACCTCATTAGACGTGTCATCCGTGTTGACAATACCTTTATATGGTATAGTATCGTAATGGTCGTAAAACAAGGCGTACGTGTCTCTAGCATGGGGCAAATTAACCAGTCCACATTTCTCTTGACGATAACCGCTGTTATCTAGAAAATACTTCAGTGGAACTGTATCGTAACCGGAAACCACATAGCAGAAGTCCATAATGGATTTTCTCTCCTTCTCCATCGGGTTAACTATCTTTTTGTTCATCCCCCTAGCCTTCTTGATCTGCTCGACTGCATATCCACCAAAAGAGTTCCTGCATATCTTGGTGACGAACCTGTCCTTGTGCTCCAGAATCATATCAAAGATGGGATCCTTATGGAGAATGCAATCTTCCGGCAGGTTAAAGAGCTCCAGAATATTTGGATTATTCTGTCTCAACAGTTCCAGAAATCTTCTCACCTCGTAAAAGGTTTGATCATTCTTGTCGTCGTTAATCTGCTCAATGTATCCCAGCCCCAGTATGGAGTCCAGAGACTGAATAAAAACGCCCTTCTTATCAATATCAGAAGTGGGGGTTGCTATCCCATAAGCTTGGGATCCAACTATTCCATCAAATATTATCATTCCACTCTCGCGGAGTTGCTCTATATTCATCCCTTAAAATTTATTGTGCAAATATAGAAATAAAAATCCGAACGTAAAAATATTTCTTCGGATTTCTATTTCGGCTAGGGATTATTATAATCCAATCTCACACTCGGGATCAAAAACTTTTTCCCCTATCTGACTGTGATCGGAATATAGCTCCTGGTCAAAATCCTCAATATCCAGATTTGCATCTAGTATTTGGTGGACTTTCAGTCTATCTTTTTTGATCCGATTAAGCTCGGAGATTCCGGAACATAAAAGAGCATATCTCTTTGCGCAATCTTCGATAAAGCAAGGACTGTCACGTAAAGAATTGATTTGTCATTGGAAAAATCATCCCAGGACTTTCCAAAATTAAGATCGCACATAGCTTCTCTGATTTCTTCGAAGCTTGGGATTTCCTTGGTTCTTTTTAAGGCCTCCATTCGTAGATAGAATTTCCGGTTTTGAATTTCACGTAATCTTCTGACTCCTCCAGGATCTCAGTAACTGGAGTAGTGAGCCAAAAATCTTGATCACTATAGGATCTTGCTGTGACGCTTCCCACCAGCATTGAGCATCCGATTGTGGGGCGGTTGGAAACAACGGAATTAAATGTTCCATCCTCATTCCATTTTATTGCTTCCGAGCGTGCTCCACCGTCTCCGGCTCCGTCGCTCGTTCTTCTTAATGTTGCCATCTTTATTTCTGTTCGGTTGGATTGGTTTTAACGTTCATTTCCACTCTGGTTGCTCCTGCCTTATTGGCAATAACGGATTTACCCACTTCCTGTAGACCCTTACTTTCGTATATCTTCATCGCAGTGGCAACGTCTATAGCTTGCTCTGTCTGCTCCGTGGGTGTGGGAACAAATGATAGGAAATTTAATTTAACCCCCCGATTTTCCAGTGATTTGTTAACTGCGGTAAGTAATGTGTCCTCAAATTCGGATTGATCAAATTCCACTATATCAACATCTTGAAGTAATTCTCGGGCCTCTTCTTTAATACGCTTATCTATGATCGAGTTTTCTGCAGATTCGAATCTTGAATTGTTAGCTGACACATCATCAGGATCCGCATTTGTTTTTGCCAAGTATGGTGCTTCGGTAATAAATTTAACGGGGTCCACAATTTCATATTCATAATCCATATCAATATTAGCCTTCACCTTATTAGCGAAGGTAGTTTTGAAATGGGATTCACCTGTCATAGGAGAGCCTGGTATGGTCGTTTTTAAGGCGCATGGTCCAAGTCTACTTGGAATGACTTGTCCGGGTTTAATTACTTCCCAATTAACCCCGCAATCATTGGAGACCAGAGTTTGAACATTGGCTTGCGATCTGTCACAAGATGCGAGGCTTGTTAGTAAAAAGAAAGCGCTCAGAATTGTTACGATTTGTTTCATTTTTTGATTTATTGATTATTAATATTTGATTATCCATTTAATGGCCTGGAATGCTCCCAGGCATATCCCACATGGCACTCCAACTCCCAGTAAAACACTCATAAACATTGAGGCGTGAGCAAAATATTGGTTGATGACAAATGTGTTATACCAATCCATCATGAGAGAGGTGGCAAGGGAAAATATCAGGATGGCTGATAGGAATTTAAGATAGTTTTTCATTCTGCAATTTTTTAATCATATCAAAATTGCTTCGTTTGTTTCGATGAATCCCTCGCATTCACGCTCAATAATTTTTTCGCACCTCTTAGATTTCCACACAAATCTACCCACAAATTCATCATCAATCTTCTTAGACTGGTTCCAAATTTTTATATTTTCTGGGGATTAACAGATTATTCTAAATTAAAAACCCCGTCTGTTTTTGGCAAACGGGGTTTGGTGGAGATGCCGGGATTCGAACCCGGGTCTGGTCTAACTGCCCAGTGGACTCATTCACAGGCTTATTCGGATTTTCTAATCCGACAAAATAGAATGTTTTGATATACGTGGGAAACAAAACAAACAAAAGAACCTGGTCTCAGAGTTATTTAACAGAGCTCTGACCTGTCACTCCGACTCTTTTCGCCCCCTGTATAGATCGTTAAACGATCGGATGCCCGTGGTCCGCCACAGCGAATAAGGGAGCCACCCGGATTGGCTTGCAAATTTGGCTTCAATAGGCAATTGCGGCCTACTGATTAGGCAGCCATTAAGACTGCTTCTTCATAGACAGCAGGTGCTCCGTTCATCACGAAGTCTGCGTCTGCGGTAACATCAAAGTTGCCATTTAAAAAGTTGATAGGTGTTTACAGGTTTCCATCTAACCTGGCCTGCATCATCTCAAAGAACTACCGTCATCCATCAATGCCTGAGCATCCCCAAATAACATATTATATATCAGTAGAGGTAAAAAAAGTTTCTCATTCTCCGTAAATTTCATCGGCTAATCCCAGAGAAACTGTTTCTTCCGCATTTAGTATTGTGTCAAAATTAAGGAGTTCCCTTAAAACAGCTCTGAGCTCTTCCTTCTTATTCTTAGCAGTTCTAGAGAACTTATAAGAAATCTCCCCCGGAGGAGGAATTTCCATAGATCTCTGTTTAGAAACCACAGAGGTTAAGGCTTTAGCCAAATGTCCAGATCCCATTTCTTCCTCCCTTTCGAGCATGACATCCAAATAGATATTCTCCATGTCAAAATTAATTCTCTTGTTTTCTTCCGCCCATTTCTCGGAAATCTTAGAGTGTCCCCAGGTTCCACTATATCCATAGTGGATCATGAATCTGCTATTTGGCATCATAATGCGATGATCCGCAGCCTGTAGAATTATACTCCCCATACTCATTGCATGTCCATACACTTTGATAGTGCATATACAGGGAGAATATTTAATAGCATCATAAATTGCCATTCCGTGATACCAATCGCCTCCTGGATTATTCATGATGATATTGATCTCTGACTTATGATCCCTATTCTCCAGAAAGTGCATACCCTTAATGAAGTATTCTGCCATATAATTATCCACTCCAGACTCTCCAGTATCCAGAGTTGATATACTTCCCATATAAATGGTTCTGGACTCTATATCCAAATTCTGATCAAACCAAGACCAGATCATTCCATCCTGATCTTTGCTTCTTTTAGGGGCCATAAAATGTTAATATTCTTCTCCTTCTTCGGATTCTATTCTACTCCATTTGTTCTGGATGTCTCTGAAATATCTTTCTTCCTTTCTCCCGTTGATAAAAAACCACCCTATACGGAAGTCAAAGAATTTTTCTATTTTTCTGCAGATTTTTTTCATCGTCTTATATATTTGAGATTCCCTCTATGATCTTCATTCTGTCTTTATCAAATGCAAAGTGAATTCTGTTTTGCCAGATGTTAATAAGCATTCTGTTAAGCTCTTCCTCCGCGTAAGAATCAAATTTCTTATGGGATGGAGATGAGCTGTTGCAGATATTAATATTGCCTTCCAATTCATCAATCTCGCTTTTGAGCTCTTCCACCTTGTCTTCTAAATCTTCTTTCTCATCATCCAGATCGTCGGCTTCTTCCTCAAGATCATCTATACCTTTTTGAAGCTTTTCCATAATTTCCCTAAGTTCAACCTTCTTTTCGTGATCCTCTGGAAATGGAAGCTCTTTGATTTTCTCTGTGAGCTTATCCATTGATTTTTCTATGTCTCTGTTATTCCATCTCATTTTTTATGATTTTTAGATTGTGATTGTGTCGTGATGTCCTCCTACTAGCTCATAGTTGGTACGGTGGGATAAAATTTCAACTATCTCCTCCAAAGAATATGGACGATACTCGGGGCTTCCGCACATTCCCACGTCCATTCTTTTTCCATTGCCGAATCTGTCATCTCCTTTCAGGTGTTGATGTCCGTGGAGCATAATTGTTCCCCTTCTCATATTATTCCAGGAAACTATGGGATAGTGGCATAGGACTAGGTTGACATCATTAACTCTGAGCTCAAGGTAATTGTTCACGCTTGCGAAAAGTTTTCTCGTCTCACCCTTATTTGATTCAATGTGATGGTCGTGGTTTCCCAGGAGCAAGTGAATGTTCTTACATTTGATCATTCCCCTGAATTTCCCGATCATTTCAAATCCGCCAAAACTCCAATCTCCCAAATGAAAAAGAATATCATCCTCTCCCACAGTGTCGTTGATATTTTGGACCATTAAATCGTTCATTTCCTCTAGCGTATCAAAATCCCTGACCTCCTTGGAGGGAATCACTGAATTTCCATGCTCGTCTTTAACCCTCCACCGGGTTACACCCCGACAGAGGTTATTGTGCATATAGTGCGTGTCGGAAGTGAGAAATACTCTGTTTGTTGCGTTTATCTTCATACAAATTAAATCAATTTAATTTCAAATCTATTTTTCATTCGATCCAAGGTTTCCTGTGGAACCCCGTGATCGTTTACTCCCCCATGTCTGTTCTCCACAATAATAGAAAAAACGGTATAGCCAAGTTCTTCGGCCAGTAAATAGTATGACTCCATTTCCCACTCCTGCGTGAAAGTATTGGACACTATGACTTTTGGGTGTCCCTCTCTCATAGAATCCATTACGGAATGTCGGCACCAATTATGGGCATCTTTCAATTTATCGGGTGAAAAATTGTAGTTCCCATTCTGGTCTATGAAATACATATCAGCCTCAAAGTGTGGGCCTCCGATTGATTTTGCTAGAGTGGTTTTTCCTGATCCGGGTAGGCCCCTAAGTAAAAATAAGCTTTTTTCCATGGAGCAAATATAAAAAACATTTTATCAAATCCATAGATTTTTTCCTAAAATTTTAGATCGGTAGATTTACCTTGGAGAGGATGGCATTAGAAACATGAGTGTAAATCTCTGTGGTCCTGATTGATGAATGCCCCGCGATTTTTTGAATTATTCTCAGATCAGTCCCATTCTCTAAAAGATTGGTGAATGAAGAATGTCTAAGGGTATGAATAGAGGAATCTGGATCTATGTACTTTTTATAAATAGCTTGGCAGCTTCTTACCGTATATTGATCAGAGGATTGTCCATTAAAAAGGTATTCATTGGGCTTATAAGATTTCCAATATTCTCTTAGCAGGTCTAAAACTGTTAGGGAGAGGGGGACGATTCTATCCTTTTTTCCTTTTGCGTTTTTGATATGAATCAACATTCTCTTGGAATCAATGTCCTCAATTTTTAGTTTGACTATTTCGGATACTCTTAAACCCACTGAATAGGTTAGCGTGAGTATTGCTTTATGTTTGGGATTTTCAATCTTAGAGAGCTTTTCTTTAATGAACTCACCATCGATAACTCTGGGTAGCTTTTTTTCTGATTTCGGTCTTTTAAATGAAACCTTATCGTATTTTCTATCAAGTCCGAACTTGTAAAGGAATCTAATTGCGTTGATGACTTGATTCTGTTGTGAAATCGAGCTAAACTGATAACTGTCTAGATATGACTGAAAATCATGTGAGCCTAAACGAGTAGGTGGAATTTCCGTTGAATACAAAAACTTCTTTATATGATAAAGATAGCATTCAGCTGTTCTTTTCGAGTAGTTTAAGTACTTCAATTTTTGTTCACAAATCTCGTAATAATCGGTCTTTTTCATTCACTAAAGTGTTGATAATGAATATTTTAACCAGAGTTGTTTATATATAATAGTTATGCGTAATATTTAGTGCCACGCAAATCACTATATTCACCTCTGTATGTAATATAATATT
>Ga0172376_10004011_pt1 | contig 17008 bp, 14 predicted proteins | sample Lak35m_FD_121114 | JGI IMG/M metagenome (GOLD analysis project Ga0172376, IMG submission 121114) | Freshwater microbial communities from Kabuno Bay, South-Kivu, Congo - kab_092012_35m | ecosystem: Environmental > Aquatic > Freshwater > Lake | place: Democratic Republic of the Congo: South-Kivu... | reverse complement strand
TTGTACCGGATAATCGGGAACTCCCAAGAGCTCGGTTATCGCTGCTGCCAAAGTGTCAATCGTTGCTGCGGGCGACTTCTGAACAAAAATGTCTCCGTTTGTTGCGTTACGGAACGCGTACAGTACCAAGGCAACGGCATCATCAAGACTCATGATAAAGCGCGTCATAGAAGGGTCAGTAACTGTGATTGGAACACCTCGCAATATTTGAGCAATCATCAATGGGATTACAGACCCGCGAGTAGCCATCACATTTCCGAAGCGCGTACCACACAGCACAGTTTGAGAATCGTCGAGACTGCGCGATCGCGCTACCATAACCTTTTCCATGAGCGCTTTTGACATACCCATCGCATTGGCGGGATATACCGCTTTGTCTGTGGAGAGACAAATTGCCTTCTCGACGCCGGCCTGAATTGCCGCCTCTAGCACGTTTTCGGTTCCCATCACGTTTGTTTTCACCGCTTCCATTGGGTGGAACTCACACGACGGCACTTGCTTCAATGCAGCTGCATGAAACACGAAGTCTACGGATTGCATCGCCTGAGATATGGACGAGTAATCTCGAACGTCGCCCACATAGAACTTAACTTTCGATGACTTGTATTCCTGCCGCATATCGTCCTGCTTTTTCTCGTCGCGGCTGAATATGCGAATTTCGGCAATATCTGTGTCGAGAAATCGACTCATTACTGCATTACCAAACGAGCCGGTACCACCTGTGATGAGGAGTGTTTTCCCTTTGAACACTCAAGTGAGCATACAAGGGATGCTGGACGCGCCTCGACAGGTCTAGCTAAACACCCTGCTCGAATGAACACCGCTCTTACATAAAAGACTGAGAGCAGCCAAAGATCCACGTCTCAAAGACGAGGATTGAAAACAGAGAAGTCGTTGCAAGTTGAATCGACCGAATCACTGGCCATACCACTACTGGAGTCGAGACGAATTCCGAGGAGAATCGAAGAAAAGCTAAGTAAGTACACGGCTTCCCAGAAGTCGTGACTCTGAGATCATGCTCTAACATTTCGTCATCCGCTCGGGCTGACCCAAGAAACTCGTTTATGATAGTTTGATGAGCCGATTCTGGAAGCTCCTTCGTTCTGGAATCTCCTTATTTTCCTGGCGAGGGCGAACCGCGCTTCTGCTAGCTGCAGTGGCACAAGTAGCACTCGTAGCGCTTGATGCTCTCGGGCTCTTGCTCTTGGCATCAAGCTTTGAATTCACCGGTGACCCTGACATGTCAGGGATTACGGTTGATACCACGGCTGTAAAGTTGCTGACGATTATTGCTCTTTTCATTGGTCGCAGTGCACTTTCGTCCGTTGTGAGTTGGTTTTCCATCCAACAATTGATGATTGAAGAGTCGCGTCTAAGTATTTCCGCATTTCGCCTGCTTCTTGATCCGAGTACGCGTTTGGACAACACGGTGGACACTCACTTTCACAACCAAGTTGATCGTGTTCCAGAAGTATTGATCAAACTTGGATTTAACGGTTCAGCCATAGTCGCCGAACTCTTGACTATGGTCGGCTTGCTAGGTGTCTTCGTGATGTTTGATCCACTCACAGCTTCAATCTCAATCACCTATTTTGTGATTGTTGTGATTACTCAGTACCGAACACTCGCCAAACTGTCGTATCAGCAGGGAGACCAATTAGTCATAACTCGTAATGAGTTATACCGGCAATTGACTGATGCAGCACATCTTAGAAAGAGCCTGTCAAATACATCTGCTGAATCACTAACGGTCTCACTAGGTAGGTATCGTTCATCGCTTTCAAAATTGCGAGGGCACTTTTCATTTCTCACAACGGTGCCGCGATACTTGTTGGAAATCACGCTAGCCCTCGGGATTCTCCTAATTGGTGGCGTTACATACTTGACTTCGGGCCCAGAGCAGAGTTTGTCTGCGGTGGTGTTGTTTACCGGAGTAAGCTTTCGGCTGTTACCCGTCGTAAATCGTATTCAGTCACTTGCCCTTATGATCGTTAATGACATCCCAACTGCGAAACTGATATCTGAAAAGCCTGTCAAAGTTGCGATTCAAGTTACCGATCAACCCACAGATGCTGCCAACATTGTTGAATTGAGTGGGGTCGGCTACCGGTATCCCGACTCCGCAGAGCACGTGCTCCACAACATCAATATTCGGCTTTCAAAAGGCAAACAGTACGCCATCGTTGGGCCGTCTGGAGCCGGCAAGACCACACTCGCAGATGTCATTCTGGGTCTCTTGCAGCCGTCTTCTGGGGTGATGCGACGCGCCAAAGCAAGTATTAGGGCTTATGTGCCTCAAGAAATCCACATTGCTTTCATCTCGCTAGCCGAGAACGTCGCTCTGGTATGGAACCGGTCAGAGGTTGACTACTGCAGGGTCGAATCTGCCCTCAGGAAGGCAGGGCTACATGAGTTCCTGACACGCATCGACGATCCAACACCTTTGCTCAACGAGTCGCTCTCCGGTGGGCAAAGACAGCGAATTGGGTTGGCCCGTGCGTTTTACTCTGGCGCTGATTTGATCATCCTTGATGAGGTTACTAGTGCACTCGACTCTGAAACAGAAAAGAGTGTGGTGGAACAAATCTATGAACTGCGTGGTAACGTAACCGCCGTCATCATCGCCCACCGTCTGAGCACCGTGCAACACGCTGATCATGTTTTCTATCTTGAAAATGGTCAACTAATCGGGTCAGATACATTCCAGGTGCTTGCAGGTATGCTTCCCCAATTTCGCCATCAAATTGAGCTTGGTCAGATTCGGTTGCTTAACTGAGTAGTTATTGAGACAACACTTGGCCGATGATTATTGCACATTGAAATGGTTGCAATGAATCGTCACATGGTCACCTGGCTTCCAGTTGCGAACCCCACTACCCACGCGCAACTCCACACCCGAGCCGTCACTGCCAAGGATGTCATACGGCGAGTCGTGCCACTTTGACCACGCACTCTTGCGCCCGAAACGACTTAGCGCCACGAACGTACTGATCGGCTCGAAGATCGCACTCTACACCGTGTTGAAGTTGGTGCTGCTTGCCATTACGGCGACAATCACCTCATCCGGTGCCAGTTCAGGAATTGGCACTTCTCGAATCCGAAGACTCTTGCGGGGGTCCTTCTCAGAAGTTTGAAGACCCACGAACATATCTTCATCCTTCTTTTCCAGTACTGCTGCCCGATACGAGGACGGCAGCGAAACTCTTGCAAGCAAATCACCTGTGGCTCCGTTGATGATTGCTTGTCGAACTTATTCCACACCCTCAAACTAGTGACTTACTTCGTATGCGAGCAGGTATTGTGTTAATGATGAATCGTAAGTGTTTCACTCATTGTAAATGCTTTATGACCTGCCCGAACTGCCTCTCCAAACTTCGGTCGCTGACAAGGAAAACTCCAATCTCTATTTCATTCAACTTCACATAGGTCCGCGAAACATGGGTCGTAAACGTCATCTTCTGATAACTGGCGCTTTGGGACACATCGGATCAGCTCTGATTCGCGATACCAAGTCCTTGATTGATGTTCGACGAATCACGATGGTTGACGATATGTCGACGCAGAGATACTGCAGTCTTTTCAATCTTCCGAGTTCAATCAGCTACACCTTCTTGGAAGGTGACGTTGGTCAGATTCTGAATTCAGCTCTCTTGAAAGATGTAGACGCAGTGATACACCTTGCGGGCGCCGTTGATCCTGTAGCAAACTTTGCCTCACCTGAAATTCTTGTACAGAACAACCTAAGAATCACAGAGTGTATTGCACGGGCTTGCGAGTCGGCCCTGGTACCTCTCATCTTTTCATCTTCAACAAGCGTGTACACGCCGACTACATCTGAGGTCGACGAAACCGAGACAGCACTCAATCCCCAAGGGGCGTATGCACAGTCAAAATTGAAAGAAGAAGAGTTGATTCGGTCGATTCTGCATCACGGCCGCTACTTGATTTTCCGTTTCGGTTCGATCTTCGGTCCTTCAATTGGGATGAGGTTCCAAACGGCGATTAATAAATTCTGCTACCAGGCTTCTTTTGGCAGACCGATTGACGTATGGCGAACGGCTATGCATCAATTTCGGCCGTACCTCGCAATTTCGGATTGCACTAGTGTCCTGGGACAAGCGGCCAGTTTTGACTTATTTCCAAACACAACCATCAATGCCGTAACTTGCAATGCAACAGTTATGGAGATTCTGGATTGTATTCGAAGTTGTGGTATCGAACCCGATGTGATAGAGGTTGATAATCTCGCAATGAACTCGTTCTCATACCGAGTTTCAAACGATATAGCCGTACAAGCAGGCTTTACTTTCGAAGGAAGTCTCCTAAGTGGAGTAAGCGACACGCTGACTCTACTTAAAGGGGCAGTTCCACTCCGGACAGGCTATTCAATTGAAAAAGGAGAATTACTTGATGATCTCGCGAAGCAATAGCCACTGCCGATTGACAGGTGACATACTTGAACCAGTTCTCGATCTCGGTCGTCAGCCCCTCGGAAATGGGTTCCTCAAGCCTGGCGATGATGACGAGTACTTCTACGATTTGAAGTGTGGATTCAGCCCTGTTTCTAATCTCTTCCAGATACTTGACCAACCCCCACCGGAGGTAATGTTCACCGAATCTTACGCGTTCTATTCGGGAACCTCGGTTCGAATGTCCCAGCACTTTAAATCGTTGGCCGAGGACATAATCACAAACGGCTACCTCTCCGAAACTCCATTCATAGTAGAAATCGGTAGCAACGATGGCATCTTCTTGAAAAACTTCAAGAGTCGTGGAATTGCGCATTTGGGTGTTGAGCCAGCAAGTGGGGTCGCGGACGTAGCCGAGCGTGAGGGTGTTGATGTACTTCGACGCTTCTTTGGTCTTGACACCGCTCGTTACATCGTGGAGAAATACGGGAAAGCAAGCGTGGTCGTTGCAGCAAATGTAATGTGCCACATCCCCGACATACGAGGTCTGGCTGAAGCTATCGCATTCTTGTTGAAGCCGGACGGTGTATTGATCTTTGAAGATCCATACCTAGGTGATGTAATTCGACTCGGTTCATACGATCAAATTTATGACGAACATGTCTTTCTCTTTTCGGCGCTTTCTGTTGGAAAAATCTTTGATGAGGTTGGGATGGAGTTAGTTGATGTCCAGTCTCAATCAACACACGGTGGATCAATGAGATACACGGTTGCTCACCGTGGCCGACACCCAAGAGCCACTTCCGTAGCTGCATTAATCACACAGGAACGAGAGCAGGGACTTCACCGAACTGATACTTTCCTTACTTTTGCACAACGAGTTTCCGACTCTGCTTCAGCTCTGCGCGAAACTCTCGAGCATCTGAAGTCTCAGAACTTGCAAGTTGGGGCATACGGCGCGACGTCCAAAAGCACGACGATTTACAATTTTGCAAATATTGATCGGTCCTTGATTTCCCGCATCTATGACAATTCAATTAGCAAGATTGGCAAACTGACTCCAGGCACGCATATCCCAATTGTTGAAGAGTCTGATTTTGGGAAGAATCCCCCAGAGGTTACATTTTTGGCTGCATGGAATCATCAGGGGGAGATCATGGAGCGCAACCGTAAATATTCAGAGTCGGGGCGACGGTGGCTAACTCACTTGCCAAGCGCTCGATTTCTATAGTTCGTTGTGATTCCTGTTGCAAACCCTCTGGCGCAGACGAAGCGATTTGAAGCTGAGATCTTCGCCGCGATTGAGAGGGTTGTCGCTAGCGGTCAATACATTCTCGGTCCCGAAGTTGAACATCTTGAAGCTGAGTTTGCGGCATTCACTGGTACTGGCTATGCCGTAGGTGTCGCTAACGCCACGGACGCGCTCGCAATCGCACTTCGAGCTCTTGACATCGGCCCCGGCGATGAGGTCATCACGGTTTCAATGACTGCAGTCGCAACTGTTGCTGCCATCAGGATGGTTGGTGCAACTCCAGTATTGGTAGATATCGAGCCCGACTATTACACGATTGCACCATCAGCAATCAATGCCGCGATTTCCAATCGAACGCGGGCCGTCATTCCGGTTCATCTCTATGGTCAGCCCGCAGATGTGGAGTCGATCGTTGATCTATGCAGTAGACGTGGAATTCCAGTAATCGAAGATGCGTCACAAGCTCATGGGGCAATGATTTCCGGTAAGCGTGTTGGCGGCATCGGCCTTATCGGGGTCTTTAGTTGTTACCCTACGAAAAACCTTGGGGCGATTGGGGACGCTGGGCTTATCACGACGAATGACCCATTGCTTGCTCAGAGACTGAAGAGGCTTCGACAGTATGGTTGGGAATCTAGAAACTGGAGTACCGAGTCGGGTGTTAACTCCCGACTTGATGAGATTCAAGCCGCGATTCTACGAGTGAAGCTTCGGTCCCTTGTGCGGGATAATGCAATACGAGTGCAGATAGCTGCTCGTTACCTGCGCGAGCTTAGCGACCTTCCTATCTCACTACCCAAAGTACGATCCAGTGTGCATCACGTCTGGCATCTCTTCGTAGTGCGAGTCTCAGATCGAGAGAATCTACAAAGGCAATTGCTGAGATTGGGCGTCTCTACTGCCATTCATTATCCATTTCCAGTGCATATACAAGATGCTTACAGAAGTCACGTGGTAGTACCGGATTTGCTGAAAGTGACTGAGCTGTATGCGACTTCCGTCTTGAGTATTCCGATGTATCCAGAGTTGAGCGAGGACGACGTTGGAACTATCATCACGGCTATAGGGAGATCGCTCGCAAGCTATACCGACTAAGACTTCGTCTCCAATCTGTTTCGTTCTTGTATTTTCGAATAACATCTAGGATGTAGTCGTGTACTCCCCGTACTTGATTCCACGCACAATTCACTCTGAGGAAAACGGTTCTGTCACGGTGTTTGAGGAAGGTACTGTTCCATTCCCTGTGAGAAGAGCATTTTGGGTCTCAGCCTCGCAAGGTCAGTCGAGAGGTTCACATGCTCATCGAGAGTGCTGGCAAGTCCTCTTTGCAACCAGTGGAGAGATTGCTGTTGAGACTAAATCGAGGAATAGCACTGAGACGTTCTGTCTGGATGTAGAGAGTCTTGGATTGGTCATTCCTCCGCTAACTTGGGCATCACAAACGTACTTAGGCACTGATTCGACACTTCTAGTAATCTGCAGCCACTTATATTCTGAGCTCGACTACATCCGCGACTTCAGTGAATTTCTGGCGATTGCTCAATGACTCCACATTACATTGTGAACGATACTCGAGTGCCGTCAGTGACTCCGTCCGTGAGTTCGCTTTCATGACACCCCCAGTGTGGCGCTACTCATTCAATACGGCTTTAGAGGCTGAGGCGGCGGTACCGAATAACGATCGCCAGGTTTTCGAGTTAGAAGCGTGGTCCCACCGTCAGCGTGATCTCGCCAGTCACACATTGCAACTTCTACGAGAGACTGGTAGCTGGGAGGGCGCGAGACCTACGACTCTGCCTCTGGTCTTGGCAGGACGACCAAACAAGCTCGTAGTTGATCTTGGAGGGGGATCGGGCTGGGTTTACCCTCTCTTACAGCACCTTGGCTTAACTCCAGCACGATACGTCGTTCTCGAGCTACCAGAGGTAGCGAGTTACTTTCAGGCTCATCCGATTAGCGGAGTTGAGTACAAGAGTATTGAATCATCTGATCTTTTCTTAAATCCTCCGATTGACTTCCTTTACTGCAACTCATCTCTGCAGTACATGTCGGACAATTCCCCACTACTTCGTCAGATTCAAACTTTGAATCCGAGTGTTCTATTGATTGACGAATTCTTGTGGACATCGGGATCGGAGGACTGGTTTAGCATCCAGCAGAATTCTTTGCGAAAAGTAGTGGCTCGTTTTGCCAGCCTGACCAAAATCGTGTCGGAAGTCTCCAGCCTTGGACTGAAATTAGTTTGGAGCGGATCTTTCGGGGCTGGTCATGCGGGCTACGAGTTTCCCAAAATGTCAAACTTTGAACCTGAACTTAAGATTGATCATGCAAAAACGCTACTATTCGCGTCCAAGAATTAAATTGATAATCTCTCGGCCATAACTGATCAAAGCTTCCAGTAATCCAATTATCAGCCACAAAAGCCAAATGAAGTCTTGGAGAGATTCATGGTCCGATTGTAGGTATTGTTGGAACTCAAATCGGTCCGAATCCCCTCAAGGAAGTCCCTATTCAGCAGCAGTTAGGAACATATTCATTACTTAAAAACCGTTAGTTTGTGTGCTCCGATAGCGTAAGATTGACCTTAAAGTCAACATCTTTAAACCTGATAACTGGTAAGAAATCTGGACCATAACTATAAGCCAATAGCCATTTAAGTAAATCTCTTTGGGACTCGTCAAACTGGTCGTACTCTCGCACCTGACGCGAAATTGTTTGACTTCTACGGTTGGGCAAGGACGATTTGTCTTCGTCTGGGTAAATAGCTTTAATTTTTCCACTTCGAATATCGGGCCAAGTATTTGCGAAAAGAGCAATGCAGGATTTGACAACGCTGTCGTAGACCTCCCTACCAATTGATAACGGAGTCGTATCAACGATTTGTCTTGCGTAAATTGGACCTGCGTCTATTTGCTTAGTTATTGCGTGAAGTGTTGCACCTTGTGGAAGGCCCCTTAATTGCGACCATAAAACCGGATCACTTCCCTTACTAAGCGGCAGATAACTGGGATGAACATTTAGAGAATTTTTTGCTAAGCGGAGTTCGGCGACCGAAAAGATATGAGAACTCCATAAATTGAGCAACCAGTCAAACGAATCAGGAGTGTAATCTTGGGCATCGAAATCACTCAATTCAATGTACTTAAACCCCTCAGATTCAAGTGAGCGCTCAATTAAATTGAAATCTTTTGGCCCTATAACAAAAAGATACTCATCTGGGATGAGGCGTAAAGTTTCTACCATAGCCAATCCGGTGTGCTTCGAGATAAATACGATTATCTTCATAGAACAGTCATTCACACACTATCTTTTTTAGTATGCTCTTTGCATTAAATTTCGGCTGTGTATTGCATTTAATTGGATTGAAGGTATTCGCCGTATGCACCTAAATCCCACTAGAGGATTCTTCATCTCGTGAATAAGACTTCAACAATTCATATGGCAGGTCCAGATGTAGGTTCGCTTGAGGCCAGCATTGTTGCGGACGCAATGATAAACGGGTGGTACGCACCTGATGCCTACAAGTACGTCGAGCTTTTCGAGTCTGAGTTTGCCGCCTATCACGATCGTGCGTTTGGGTTGATGACCCCTAATTGTACGACGGCAATTCATCTCGCTCTAGCTGGACTTGGTATTGGGCCCGACGACGAAGTTATCGCCCCTGAGAGCACGTGGGTTGGGTCGACAGCCGGCATTATGCATACTCGCGCCAACACCGTCTTCGCTGACATTGATCACATTACCTGGTGTCTGTCACGGGACACCGTCTCTTCAGTTGTTACACCGCGGACTCGCGCGGTAATCGCGGTGGATCTTTACGGGAACATGCCCCGGTGGAATGAACTTCAATCGTATGCAGACGAACTCGGTATCCCCATTATTGAGGATGCCGCTGAGGCTCTGGGCAGCCAGTACCGCGGTGTGCGAGCAGGAAAGTACGGTGTTGCCTCGGTTTTCAGTTTCCATCGCACCAAGACCCTAACCACCGGTGAGGGTGGGATGCTGCTGACAGATGATGCTGATCTATATTCGCGCTGCAAGTTCCTCAGAGACCACGGCCGGGAGCCCGGGTCTTACTTCAACACAGAGGTTGCCTATAAGTATATGCCGAGTAATATTCTCGCTGCAATTGGCCACGGGCAGTTTCTGCGCATCGAGGAACTACTAAATAAAAAGAGGGAGATCTTTCTTCGGTTCCGAGCCAACCTCGGGGAGAATCCACGAATGCAATTGAACGAGGAGAATGACGAGATCAAAAATGGCGCTTGGGCGACCGCCGTCGTGTTCTCACCAGAAACAAATGTCACGCGGGATATAGTCATAGCTGCTCTCTCTGAGCGTGGGATCCCTTTACGTCCATTCTTTTACCCTTTGTCATCCCTGCCTGCATATTCGGGAAACAACACTGGTGGGCGTGCTCGTAACCCAGTGGCTTACGAGAAGTCAGAGTACGGCATCCATCTACCTTGCTCAATGAACTTGACTCTTGATCAAATCGACGAGATTAGCGAAGCCTTGCTCGAGGTTCTGTCTAAATATTCCTGAAACTCAAGTAGATTGTCACTCGTTCACTTCGATGAGTGGTTCATGTAATATTATTTGACGATAGTTGATTCTTGAACTCCCATTCAGATTGCCTCTTTCTTCCGTACTCTTAACAGATCTTCTCCGCTGACCATGCACTGGGTACTGCGTGATTTGTCGGGTAGAAGTCGGTGAATCTTCACACGTACAAACGAGATATTCGACATTGTTAGCTCTGCGATGCTTCATGTACCCTGAGCAGATAGTAAAGGTGACCTCTCTTTTGGACGAACTGAACTTTATATGAGGCGAAGTGAAATGATCCCAAGAGCAGCAACAGGACATCGAGCGTAACTATGGCCATAGCAGTGATGGGAGCAAGTGGTTTTATTGGCTCTCGGGTCGCACGATCCTTGATCGAGTCTGGGCATGAGGTTCTTGTAGTGGCTTCGCGTGAACCGCGCGCCGCGTCTCGTAGAGAAGTTTGGGAGGCCGCGGCGAAGAGGGTTGTTGCTGATCTACGCCAAACCAAAGTCGATCTAAACGGATGCACAGTAATTTACAATTTCGCCGCGGACATGGGCGGAGTGGGTTACTTTTCAGAGAACCAGATTGAGCCCTATATTACAAATAGCCGAATCACGTTCAATGTTATTGAAATGTGTCAGAGCCAGAAGGTCGAAAAGGCATTTCTTGCATCAAGTGCCTGTGCATACCCCACACAGATTCAGATGTCAGAAGGATTTGCACCATTACTTTCAGAGGACCTCTTGGAACTTGGACCGGCAGATCAGATGTACGGGCGTGAGAAATTGATGATTTGCGCTATCGCACGCAATCTTAACTTTGATTGCCGAGTCGGAATCCTACACACCATTTACGGAGACCATGATTTGAGTGAACCAACACGAATGAAATTTCCTACCGCGATCGCCCGAAAGGCAATTGAAGCATTGACTTCAAATCAGATAGAGATCTGGGGTAACGGCAAACAACTTCGATCATATCTCTGGATAGAGGATGCCGTAACAAAGATATTGGCCTGTATGGAAGGTTCAAATCCTGGAGCTGTGAACATCGGCTATCAAGGCGCTGTGTCAGTCCTTGATGTTGCAAGAATATGTTCCGATCATTTAGGAATCTCTCCTAAAATAGTCTCAAATTTCCAAGAGCCGTCTGGTGTTCTAGCGAGAGATTGCTCAAATGCGAAATTCTGGAGTCTTTATGGAAGACTTGAGCCAACCAACTATCAAACAGGCTTCGGAAAACTCATTGATGAAATTATCAGAATCTAGGATCGCGAAGATAGCTCCGAAGGTGGCACAGAACCTGCTCTCAAAATGGCGGGCGCTCACCTACACCAGGGAAGTTCCGACAGTTAGTTTCAAACATTCACAGTTCGACGGCAAAGATCTAGATTCTTGGATCAGGCAAGGAATCCTTGGGTATCAGCAGTGGTATCAGTCTGTGGACTTTGGGAATGGAGTCGTTGCAGACGTAACCGTCCCTCCCGATTGGCGACCACGCCCCGATCTAAACCCAGGTTCAGGGCTCGATCGATGGAACTACATTGTCAGTCGAAATCTTCCAGACCTAACCGGCTCTCGTGTCTTGGATCTGGGATGCAATGTCGGGCTCTATAGTATCGAACTCGCGCGAATGGGGGCTCGTGAAGTCGTAGCAGTTGACCGAGACACCTCGATTCGGCAACGAACAGGCCGACTCCCAAGAGTTGATCTCATCTCTCAAGCTGAATTTGTTCATGAAGCACTTCAATACCGGGAGAACAGAAATTTTCCCGTTATTTATCAGGCAATAGATTTCAAAAATCTAAGTGAGCTAAAGAGACTTGGCTGGTTTGACCTTATTCTTGCCCTTAATGTGGTATATCACGAACTTGATAGAGCTCCTTCACTTGTCGAAACATTGGGACGCATGACCGATGTCCTTGTACTGCAAAGCTCAGTAGTTCATCCATCGCCGATAAGGGAATGGGCGTCACCATCAAAGAGTGTGGAAATGCTGACCGCTGCAGGTTTTGATTATGTGACTGTTGACCATCCCTGCGGATATTTGCAACCTATTATCAGGGGTGTTCGGAAGAAATCTCAATAAGAGTTGGGGATATTTCGATGACGATAACAATTGAGCCGCTGGGCGGACTCGGAAACCAGTTATTCGTCTATGCACTTGGATTGCATCTATCGCAAAAACACAACGCACCCTTGGAGGCAGACCTTTGGAGATTTCGTAACTACGATTGGCACAGATACGAGCTCGATTCGATATCAACACAAATCTCACGTACCTATTCCAGCCCACACCGCGGTCGATTCACTGATACAGCACGACGGGTCTACCGAGAAATTACAGCTGCTCGTCCGAAGAAGATGAGGGCTAACAGGCGACTCGCGATTGAGCGAACATACTTTTTCAACGAAGAATTCCTTGCGTTTTCATCAAACGTAAGGCTCAGCGGATACTTCCAGAGTTGGCGATATATCGAATCAGTGTCTGAGCAACTACGGTCCGAGATTCTCTCTCCTATAAACCCTTCTGCATGGCTTGATACAACTCGAAGAGACCTTCAACACTTCCAAGGATGGATTGGGGTGCATGTCCGAATGGGCAACTATCGACATATTGCTGGTATGGGGATTATTATGGAAGACTACTACCAACGTGCGATTGCATTACTTGACAACTGTTATGACTCCTTTCGCATTGTAATTTTCTCTGACGAGCCCGAGACCGTCAAATCATTCAGATGCTTTCAGGGCGAAAGATTCTCTTTCATTGATGCGCCACAAGCGACGAGGCCAGTGGAAAGCCTAATCGTCATGAGTGATGCATCTGCACTAATTCTCGGCAACAGCACTTTTTCATGGTGGGCTGCATATCTTCAGGACTCTCCAAATCGAATCGTTATAGCGCCGAGACCATGGTTGGATCGACGAGATTTCAACGAGAGGGACCTTTTTCCCACGCATTGGTTAACCGTGGGAAGAGCGCACGTTCCTCATTGAGGTGAGTATTCGGACACACCGTTTGGGAAGGGCGACAATTGCGACACACATTCTTACGAATACAGGTAAGAGCAATGTCAAATTTCTCCAGTCATTCCTGATAAAGCGAACTATCTGAACAAGGTAGGGAAATGTCCAATCAACGATTTGAGTCCGGTGTGAAGTTCTCATCTCGGCCTCTGGAAGCCAAACTGATTCACGCGACTCAACTTTCGGGCCTGTATATGGGTCAATCAAACGGCATATCCACGTATCGGAAACAGTCACGATTCGACCTTTTGACAAAGCCCTCAAACAGAACAGATAATCGTCATCTCGTCGCTCCTTTTCTGTAGTCCACAATCCAACCTCACGGAGCTCCGAAGTTCTCCAAAGTGAGTAGAGAGTGTTTACTGCACCATACACATCTGGTGTCAATATCATTTTATGAAGTCTTCTACGACGATGTTTTGCACAAGCAAACTCAAACACTCGACCAAATGCGGGATGATTAACTAGCAATTGCCCTTCAATATTACAATGCAGCAGTCTTCCCATCGCACCGATAGATGATTCGTCCTTTAGTATGTCAATCAATTGGCTCAAGTAGTTGTTGGCGACGTAGTCATCACCGTCCAAGAACATGAAGAATTCTCCACATGCGAGCTCAAGACCAAGCTGTGCATTTGCAGTCCATGGAAGTCGCTTTTCGTGGAGATGCAACCTGATTCTTCGATCGCGTCGTGCGAAACTGCGAAGGATTTCTCTGGTCTGATCCGACGATTGTGAATCAAATACGAGGAGTTCAAGATTGCTGAAATCTTGGTTCAGCACTGAGTTAACGGCGCGTGCCACTGTCAACTCAGAATTACAAGTAGCCATTGAGACGGTCACCACCGGCGACGGAAGATAGGCGTTCACAACGTTGTTACAACGACATCTACATACTTATCGCCTCGAAGGGCGGCGTAAGCCGCTCTATGAGTTCCATCAATGACTCGTAACCACTTTGAATAGGGAATCTCAGATCTGGTCAACAAGACCTTACGTTGCGGATATCGGTTAAGGTGATTTTCCAAATCACGAAATCGACTGATTGACGGCTGCACCTCGGCTGATCCATAGTGTTCTTCTATGTATCGACTGTACGTGTCTAGTTGGTCACAGTCTGTAATGAATGCGTAGTGCGGGGTATCCCAGATTGAAACTTTACCAATCCCGTGAATCATGAATCTCAGGCGGTCCAGTCGACAACGTGACCGAAGAATCGTAGGCACATCTGAGTAATCGGTATTGTATGTTTCATAAGTTCGCTCGCTGCTTGAGATTGCGCGCGATGTTTTCGCACAGAATGCAAAGTAGCACGAGAGCGTCTTGCTCTGAAGCGACAACCTCGTTTTCAATTAGTTAACCTGGCCCGCAGTACCGGAGCTTTGTGTCTGCCACCTTGATTTGCGAAACTTCACGATAAATCTACTCTGGTTATGAGATTTATGAGACATTGGACATTTGCTGGGCGATCGTCTTGGCAGCAAAGAGTGGACTGCCGGTTCCAAATCTAACGTATGAGATAAGTCGAAGTAACCAGAGAAGTGAGATTCGTAAGCGAACAATTCTTAGTAATTTCTTTGGCCAACTCAGTTCTGAATGAACTGCACTACGAACAAGCTCTTGTATGCGAGTCATCTCTAGATAATTCTGATACTCGCGGGTCAAACGAACGCGATCACGAATCGAGTCTCGCTTCTCTGCTATGTAGTCCGAGGCAATTAAATTCCTTGTTCGCGTGAAGTGGAGAACTGTACTCACGAAAGACTCACCCTGTGGGCAGATCCCACCAGAGTTAGCAGTCAATTGCGCGCTATGTTTACGGATAGTTACAAGATTTCGAGGAACAGATGTAATCTCCCCAATTTCAGACATTCTTAACCACAAGTCCCAATCCTCGTTATAGCTGGCACGGCTGTCGTAGCCGCCCAATTGACGGGCCCGTTGCACACAAAAGAAGGCTGACGAATGTGGGAAGAACCCTCTCATCGTCTCAAGTCTCTTCATGAGCGCCTTGTGTGTTGATGGAAGTTGATAGTATTTTTTTGATCCGCCTTCAGTCAGAGTTGAAAAATTGCTTCCTATCAGTACGACTGCTTCAGCATGTTTGGCGACTGCTAACTGACATTCAATTCTGCACTGATCAGCAATATCATCGTGATCGAGACGAGCGAGCCAGGCGCCACGTGCAAGCTCGAGTCCCAAATTCAGAGTGTCGATGAGTCCTGAGTGTTCCTTGTGCACGACTCGGATTCGTTTATCACTCCATGCAATCTGATCAATGACGAGCGGAGAGTGATCTGTTGAACCATCGTCAATTACGATCAACTCCCAGTCAGTACTTGACTGACCTTGGATACTTCGAATCGCATCGGAGACAAATGGGGCACCATTAAAGACTGGCATCAACACCGAAACTTTAGGCTTAGACATCACTTAAGCACCTGTATTGATGACACTTTGCAGTATACGCCATTCATTTTTCCCGACTCCGATACGTCTTGCGTCAGTTGTGGCGACTTCACTGAGATATTCCTTATCGTTAGCCAATTCAACGAAATTGAAACCTCAAGAATTGCAGTGCATTCCTCAAAGTGACCGAAGTAGGACCTGCTCATTCGATTAGTGCTGAACATGTTTTGACTAGATGTCGAGTGACAACACCTATACAACTTTGCGTATGGCGCGGTACGGAACAATCGCATATAAACCAGGATTGATGGCCGTTGAACAAGACCTAGTCCTTAGATTGCTCATAGCCAATTAGTTGACTTAAAGATTCTTCAGCTCAAAGCTAAATGTCAAATCAACTGCTCTAGTACCGCTCACATCTCACTTTTGAAAGCACACAGTGAGTTATTCAGCCGTGAGAAGAAGATCGATACGAAGAGAATTGAAAGAACTATTACAGTATTTGGTCCAAGTGGCATCCACGACCACCACCACTGATCCGGGCCCTCAGGAACGGCCCTTATTCCAAACGATTGACGATCCACATACCTCTCAGCAATTGAAAATGTAGATGCCGAGAAGAGCACAACTGAAATCGCCGAGAGATATCTCAATTGTTTACGAACGTTAGCGAGTGACTCTTCAGAGCTCTGCAAAAACCACCACCCAATGCCAAAGAGTAACAACGGATAGGTGTATCGGGGTTCGATACTGCCAATATCACGGTAGTCATTGTTTGCAACTTGAGCCATGATTAGCACCGCCATCAAAACCACAGTTCCTGTGAAGCCGGCAATCTGCCACTTCAGTGAGCGGGCGATGGTCTGACTCATCGTATAAAAGAGAAGCAAAAGTCCGAAACTGTAAACAATCTTTGGTATCACAATGAGACTTAGTGACGGCACCGTACCTAACGCTCGCAAAGCATTCGGCAATGCTTGAGTCAAGTTGTATGAGAAAAACACGGTGTTATCGGGTTGGCCTTCTGAATATGTGTATAGGGTTTGAAAAGCATTGACAGGAGAAAATGGCGAGAACCTCTCAAGAAGTGCGAACAGTGCAAGTGGCACTAAGGTTGTCAGCAATGAAAGATTCTTTCTCCATTGTGGTCGAAGTTCCCAACCCAAGTAGAACGCACTGATCACAAGGACGAAAGAAATCATTGGAAGCACATCCCAACGACTACCTGCTGCCATGAAGAAGCCCAGAATCCCTGTGGCTGCAAGCGCAATACGACGAGCGACATGTAAATTTCGCGACATAAACGCTGCAAACAACGGAAGCCAGCCAATGCCGATTCCGGCTGCGGACCATGAGCT
>Ga0172376_10004009_pt1 | contig 17019 bp, 13 predicted proteins | sample Lak35m_FD_121114 | JGI IMG/M metagenome (GOLD analysis project Ga0172376, IMG submission 121114) | Freshwater microbial communities from Kabuno Bay, South-Kivu, Congo - kab_092012_35m | ecosystem: Environmental > Aquatic > Freshwater > Lake | place: Democratic Republic of the Congo: South-Kivu... | reverse complement strand
CCGTTCTCCGGTGCGGCGATGGGCGAGTGGTTCATGGACAACGGCATGGACGCGCTCATCATTTACGATGACCTCTCCAAGCAGGCCGTTGCTTACCGTCAGGTTTCCCTCGTGCTGAAGCGCCCCTCCGGCCGCGAGGCATATCCCGGTGACGTGTTCTACCTGCACTCCCGCCTGCTCGAGCGTTCCGCCCGCGTGAACGAGAAGAGCGGCAACGGCTCGCTCACCGCGCTGCCCATCATCGAGACGCAGGCTGGCGACGTGTCCGCCTACATCCCGACGAACGTGATTTCCATCACGGACGGCCAGATTTACTTGGAAACCGACCTGTTCTACCAAGGCATCCGCCCGGCCATCTCGGTCGGTCTGTCGGTGTCGCGCGTCGGTTCCGCCGCGCAAATCAAGGCGATGAAGCAGGTCGCCGGTAAAATTAAGCTCGAACTCGCGCAGTTCCGCGAACTCGCCGCCTTCGCGCAGTTCGGCTCCGACCTCGACGCCAAAACGCAGGCCACGCTCGAACGCGGCAAGCGCATCGTCTAGCTCTTCAAGCAGAACCAATACAACCCGATTCCCGTCGAAGTGCAGTCGGCCATCCTGTGGTCCATGCAGAATAACTTCCTCGACGACGTTCCGGTCGAGAAGGTGAAGGACTTCCAGAACAAGCTCACCGACTTCCTCAGCACGCGGAAGAGCGCCCTGCTCGACAAGATCCGCACGGAGAAGGCCATCAGCGACGCGCTCGCTGGTGAGTTGAAGGCCGCTTTGGGCGAGTTCAAGCAAAGCTACCGCTAAGTCCGAGTTCAACCGCCTTAGTTCACCATGCCCAGCACACGCGACATCCGCCGGCGCATCAAGTCGGTCAAGAACACCGCCCAGATTACCAAGGCGATGCAGATGGTCGCGTCGGCCAAGATGCGCCGCGCGCAGCAGGCCGCACTCGCGGGTCGGCCTTACGCCACCTTGATGAATGAAGTCCTCGCGGCCGCCACGGCGGGCGCGGGTGAGTTCAGCCATCCGCTGATGGAGAAGCGCGGCGGCAAGCGCCGGGCACTCATCCTCATCACCACGGACAAGGGCCTGTGCGGCGCGCTCAACACCAACCTCCTCCGCGAGGCCGCCAAGCTGGACAAGGACACGACCGTCTTTATCTGCGCCGGCAAAAAGGGCGCGCAATGGGCGGCCCGCCTGAAGCGCGAGCTCGCCGCCGAGTTCAGCTACAAGGACACGCCGCAGTTCGCCGAGGCGCGGGCCATCTCCAAGTTCGCTCAAGACCTGTTCCTCGAAGGCAAAGTGGACGCCGTGGATGTGCTCTACACGAACTTCATCAACACGCTGACGCAAAAGCCCGAGCAGCGGCAGTTGCTCCCCATCGGGGAACTCAAAGCGCTTGATGCCGACCTCTCCGGCGAAGGCGCGGGTGCCGAACTGGGCAAGGCGACCCGCGAATACCTTTTCGAGCCAGCCGCCACCACGGTGCTCGGGAACTTGCCGCCGCACTACCTGAACTACCAAGTCTTCCAGTTCTTGCAGGAAGCGAAGGCCTCCGAGCAGTCCGCGCGCATGGTCGCCATGAAGAACGCGACCGACAACGCCAAGCAAATCATCAAAGACCTCACGCTCGAATACAACAAGCTGCGTCAGGCCAACATCACGAAGGAACTTTTGGAAATCACCACCGCCCAGATGGCGATGGGCAACTAATTTAACACGATGAACACCGGCAAAATCGTTCAAATCATCGGCCCGGTTCTGGACATTGAGTTCACGAACCAGCTCCCGCCCATCTACAACGCGCTGACCGTGGAATACGACCTCCCAGGCCAGGGCAAGACCAAGCTGACCCTCGAAGTGCAGCAGCACCTCGGTGGCAACTGGGTTCGCGCCGTCGCCATGAGCACCACCGAAGGGCTCAAGCGCGGCATGACCATCACCGACACCGGCGCGCCCATCTCCATGCCCGTCGGCAACGGCGTCATGGGCCGCGTGTTCAACGTCACCGGCGACGCCGTGGACGAGCAGGGCCCGGTGAAGGCGGACAAATATAATTCCATCCACCGCTCCGCCCCGCCGCTCGTGGACCAGTCCACCAGCCCGCAGGTGCTCACCACCGGCATCAAGGTCATTGACCTCATCTGCCCGTTCCTCAAGGGCGGCAAGGTCGGCGCGTTCGGCGGCGCCGGCGTCGGCAAGACCGTCGTCATCATGGAGCTGATCAACAACATCGCGAAGCTGCACGGCGGCGTTTCGATGTTCGCGGGCGTCGGCGAGCGCACCCGCGAAGGCAACGATCTCTACAACGAAATGATCGAAGCCGGCGTCATCAAGACCAAGAAAGACGCCAAGGGCCATCCGCAGATCGGTGAAAACGGCCTGCCCGTCCTCGACGAAGGCTCCAAGATCGGTCTGGTTTACGGCCAGATGAACGAACCGCCCGGCGCGCGTCTCCGCGTCGCGCTTTCCGCGCTGGCCGTGACGGAATACTTCCGCGACGAGCACAATCAGGACGTGCTTCTGTTCGTGGACAACATCTTCCGCTTCTCGCAGGCCGGCTCCGAAGTGTCCGCGCTCCTTGGCCGCACGCCGAGCGCCGTCGGTTACCAGCCCACGCTGGCCGCCGAAATGGGCAACCTCCAGGAACGCATCACCTCGACCAAGAAGGGTTCCATCACCTCCTTCCAGGCCGTTTACGTTCCTGCCGACGACTTGACGGACCCCGCGCCCGCCACGACCTTCGCCCACTTGGATGCGACCATCGTGCTCGAGCGCTCCATCGCGGAACTCGGCATCTTCCCGGCCGTGGACCCGCTCGCCTCGAACTCCCGCGCGCTCACGCCCGACATCGTCGTCGAGGAACACTACAACGTCGCCCGCGGCGTCCAGAAAGTGCTCCAGCGCTACAAGGACCTGCAGGACATCATCGCGATTCTCGGCATGGACGAGTTGAGCCCCGAGGACAAGACCACCGTCTTCCGCGCGCGCAAGATCCAGAAGTTCCTCAGCCAGCCGTTCACGGTGGCGCAGGTCTTCACGGGCCGCGAAGGCAAGCAGGTGCCCGTCGCTGAAACCGTCCGTGGCTTCAAGGAAATCCTCGAAGGCAAGCACGATGCCGTCGGTGAGAACGACTTCTACATGAAGGGCGGCATCGACGAGGTCAAGGAAGGCTAAGCCAAACCGCGTCATGGCCATGACCCTCAAACTCGAAATCGTCACCCCGGAGTCGAAGATCTACTCTGAGGACGTGGACATGGTCACGCTCCCCGGCGTCGAGGGTGAAATGGGCATCTACCCGATGCACATTCCGCTGATGACGCAGATCGCCCACGGCGAGATCGTTGCCCGTAAGGGCGGCGTGGACCACTACCTCGCCACCGGCGAGGGCTTCGTGCAGATCACCGGCGACCGCGTGGCCATTCTCACGGACATGGCCATCAAGGCCGACGACATTGACGAGGCGAAGGCCGAGGAAGCCCGCAAGAAGGCCGAAGCCCGCCTTGCCGAGAAGCTCACCGACGAGGAAACCGCGACGGTTCAAGCCGCGCTGCTCCACTCGCTGACCCAGCTCAACGTCAAACGCCGCAACCGCCGGTAAGCGGCTGCGAAATCAATCTTCCGCAAGGGGCGCGTTCAGCGCCCCTTTTTTGTGTCCGCCAAAAACTTTGCAGGATTGGCGGTGCTCAAGCGTATATCGGTTGAAACGACGCCATGAAACACTTCCTGACAATCGCGCTTGCATTGGGTTGGACACTCGCCACTTGGGCACAAAACCCACAGCCCGTTATCACTGTCCCGGGCTTGTCCGGCCAAAGCCAAGTCAAGCCGCTTTTGCCTGACTGGGTGCCCTTCGATTTGGACTTTCCCGGTGGGACACCCTTGGAACTAGTAAAGGCAGTCGAGAAGGCTCTTGGAACGAACGTGAACGTGATTATTCCGGCTGAAGGCGCCAACTACCGAATGCCGCCCTTCCGAGTGCATCAGGTTAGTTTGGTCGCCCTATTTGGGTCCCTGAAATCTTCCGGTAAAAAATACATCCGCACCCTCGTTCCATCAAAGACAGGAGGGCCAGACAGCATCCACTATCATCTGGAGGGATACGGCTTCGAAATCGATTCCCAGCCCAGCACGAGCGGACGGTATTTGTGGCGATTTCAAGGGATAACGGCCCCACCGGAACCGACCTGCAAATTCTTCCAGCTCGCGCCTTACTTGCAGAAAGACCTGCGGGTGGAGGACATCACGACCGCAATCACGACGGGCTGGGACTTGATGGGGCTGAAGCAGCAGCCACAGATTCAGTATCACAAGGAGACGAAGATGCTCATCGCCTTCGGAGAAGCTGCCCACTTGGAAGTCATCGCCTCCGTGCTCAAAGAACTTCAGCCGCCATCGGAAAAGGTTCCGTCCCTCAAACCCAGCGCACCGTCCGAAAAGAAGTAGCTCCATGCTCGCCGAGGAAGTCAGCCTCACGCCTGCCGCACTCCCCGCCCGACTGATGGCCGAACCCGCAACCCGAGAGGCCAGCGAAGTTGCTGCGTGGACCGCCGCCCTTCGGCAGGGCGACGACTCGGCTTGGCGGGAGTTTCACGCCGCCTACTGGCCCCGTCTCTTTCGCTATCACCTGGTGCTCTCGCGTGGCAACGAGGCCGCCGCGCAGGAGGCCGCGCATCAGACTTTTCTCCGCGCTGTGCGGCACATCCGCGAGTTCGACTCGGAGGCGGTGCTGTGGAGCTGGCTGACCGCGCTCGCCCGAAGCGTGGCCGTGGATGAAATCCGCCGGCAAACCCGCCAGCGCTCCCTGCTCGACCGCTTCTTCCACCGGCATTCTCCCGCGAACGGCACGCCCCAAGTGGACGCCGACGAGCGCTTGCTGGCCCTCCTCGAAGCGCATCTCGCCGCGTTGCCGGATGCGGAGCGCATGCTCATCGAACGCAAATATCTGGCGGGCGAATCCGTCCGCGACCTCGCCGCGAGCCTCGCCACCACCGAGAAGGCTGTGGACTCTCGGCTCGTGCGCGCCCGCCAACAACTGCGGCAATCTGTCCTTGCCGCCCTTCGCCATGACTGAACGCCCCAATCCCCTGCTCGACGACGTTTTCACACGAGACGGTCAGGCCGCATCGTTGGCCGCCACCTTGACTGCCGCTCGTCAGCGACGCATCACGCGCCGAGTTGTTCCCGCCGTGCTGGTCCTCGTTGGTGCCGTTGCGCTGCTGCTTCTCTTGAATCCTCCCCGCCCTCGGCCCCGCGTGGTGCAGCCCGTTGCAACCACACCCGAGCGGGTCAAGGTCGTGAGCACCCGGCCCTTACCCGCAGCCATGCAGGTGCAGACTCGGACCGAGACCGTGAAGCTGGTATCCTCACGGTCGGACTCGGTTGTGATCGTTAGCACGGACACGACGCGCCCGCACGTTCAGGAGATTGATGATCGGCAGTTGCTGGCTTTGGCCGGGCGAGCCGCGGCCTTGATTCGGCAGGCGGGCGAGCAAATGCGGTTGGTTTTTCTCGGCGAGCCGGATGAAGCGGTCACGGCTCCGTAGCGGAGGATTTGCCACGGCGCCTGCCTTGCGTCACGGAGCTGGCCGGTCCGGCGGTTTTTCAGGCGCGAGAAACTCACGGATGGTCTGGAACGGGCGTAGTGGCAGCAGCAGAAACTTCGGGATGAAGCGCGGCTCGCTGCGTGGATTCCCGAGTGATCCGGTCACGCGATACTCGAACACCTTGGTGACCGGCGTGGTGAGCAGGCTTAACAACGGCCCAAGCAGAAACGTGTCGCGGAACATTTCGGCTTCAACATTGGCACTTACCCCGCCGGAAAAATCCACCGTGCCGTCGTAGTGCAGGCGCGCGGGCGGGGAAAGGATTTCAAGATCCTTGGTGTAGATGACGCTGTTGGTGAGGATGAAGGTTCCCGCCGCCTGTTTGGCCCGGCTATTGCCCAGGTCCTTGCTGAGGGCGTTGAGCACGGGCGAGAAGAGCCCGAAGATGGGGATGTCCCACAACAGCCCGTCCACCAGCCGCACCTCGCCAAAGCCCTGCCAGCTCTGCCAGTCCGCCGTGTTGGCGTTGGTCACGGTCACCGCGCCGTCCACCGTGCCCTCGAGCCGGTTCGACCGGCCGGTCACATCCGCAATGAAGCTGGGCAGGCTGGCATTGGTGAAGCGCAAGGCAAATTGAAAGTCTGCGCTCCGCTTGGGCGCGAGATCAAACGCGAGATTTCCTTGCAGCGCACCGCCATGGAACGCGCCCGCAAGGTTCGAGATCACCACGGTGTTCGTCACCCAGTGAACCTGCCCCACGACCTGCGGCAGATGGAAAAACGACCAACGGAACGGGCCGCCCGTAATGTCAAAGTGCAGATCCGTCGTCTCGCTCTCGCGGAACGGGACCGAGCCGTGGACGCGCACGCTCGGCGCATTGCTGAACTGGTAAGGCAGCACCGCTTTGGCCGTCTGCGGGCCGATGATTCGGGTGAAGGCGTAAGGATCAATTGTGCTCTCCGCGTTCGTCACCCAGAGCCGCTGGAGCCGCGCATCAATGCGGACATCCGGGGTGGTCACCACGCCCGTGCCGCGCCGCGCATATACGTCCGCGATGGCAAAGAGGTCGTTGGTGAAGGCCACGCGGCCGTTGACGACGTCGACGTGCTCGCCCCGGAGCGTGAAATTCGTTGCCGCCAGTTTGGCCTGGAACCCCGTCTCTTCACGCGCCCGCCAGCGACCCCACACTTCGCCCTGCACCACTGGCGGGACGGCGGTGAAGGAAAAGTTGGTGAGGAGGCGCTTTTCTTCGGGCCGCTCCAGCAGCGGTTCAATGGCCTGCGGGAACACGCTGGCCTGGCCGGCCCAGTGATACTGCCGCGTGCGGGGGTTCACCATGTAGGCCAGCCGCACTTCGCCCTCGGGGCGGCGCGCCCACAGGTTCGGCAGCCGCAGCACGCCATTGGTGAGCGTGAGGTCGGTGTGGGCTTCCAGATAAGTGGCATTGCGATACGCGCCACCGGGGCTGTCCACGTGCGCGGCCAGCGTGACGCTGTCCCCGACGGCCCGCCAGTCCGGGGCGCGATTCGTCCACTCCGGCAGCGTGACCGCGACGCTTGCCCGGGCCTTGGGCAGAGCGTTGAAAGTGAACCGCGACAGCTCGCGCTGGGTATTCGTGTGCAGCAGGTGTTGGATGCGATAAACGTCGAAGTCGAGGCCGCCTGTGGCGATGAGCTGACGCGAGGCGACATCCAAATGTGCGGTGGCATCCAGGGCGCCATCGTAAAGCTCGGCATGCAGGTTGGTCAGGCCAAGCTGGGGCGCGCGCCAATTGGCGGCGAAGTTCAGCCGTGCGACTTCGAGCGGCCGCCAGTCTGATTTCACGGCGTCGAGGGCGACGGCGGCGTCCACCTGCCACGGCGCAAGATTGGTCCAGAAGCCCCACTCGGCGGGCCCGCCGGTGGCCGAACCGGCGCGGGTCGCTTTCGCCGAAACCCGGGCCTGTCGCGCCTCGCCCCATTTTGTGTGCGGCGCGCTGAGCTGCGTCTCCACGTCGGCGGCGATCAGCTCCTTGCGTGCGGGCGCGAAGGTGGCGCTGCCCGAGAGCCGTCCCTCGGTCAGCCGCGCCCACTCGGACTGCAACTGCGTGGTGTGCAGCGCGAGCGTGGCGCGTAGCTCATCCGGCGCAAGCGGGCGTGGCGCAACCTGCCCGGTGAGGCGCAGCGTGGCGGCCTCAGCCCACTTCGTTTTCGCGTCACGGACTGTGATTTCCCACGCAGCATCCCAGTCGTTGGAGCCGGCCGACTGGCGGTTGAGACGCGCGGTGAGCGCGAGGCGCTCTACATTGGCAGTGAGGTTCGTGGCGGTTGCCCGCACGCGGTCGGCCTCGATGCGGAAATCCGCGCTGGCCGCGCCGTTGGTGCCGGGCGGTTGAACGATGCGGGCGGAGAAGCTCACGTTCCGCCCGCCGCCCCAGGGAGTGCGGACATCCTGCGCCCGCACTTTCAGGTCGGCTTGCAGGCCGCGTTCCAGTTTCGCGTCGGCGCGCAGCACGAGTTCGATCTCGGGCGGCGCGGTGAACTGGACGCGTGCCAGTTCGTTCAGGACGCGGTGCAGGATCGCTTCCGCGCCGGGTTGGGGAGGTTTGGGCGCGGTGCTGGCCGGGCCAGGCGTCTTCTCGCGCTTCCGCCTCAGCGCGCCTGCGTTGGTGACGACGGCGCTGACCTTCATCTGAATGCCCTGCACCGTGGCGGTGAGCTGGGGCAGCTCCCACACGTCCCCGGGCAGGAAGCGCAGTGCGGTCGCAAGGTTCGTGACCGTGAGCGTGTGCGGCGGGAGGTTGGTCGGGGCGAGCGTCCATGTCAGCCCGCCCTGCCGGAGCGCGACGCCCGTGACGACCAACTCGAAGCGCTTCAGCGCGTCGTGGTCGAGCTGCACCTCGGCCTCGGCAACGGCGAATTGCGGCCCCGGCGCATCCCCCGCCCGGGCGAGGGTGATGCCTTCCGCCACCAGTCCGCGAAACCACTGCCAGCGCAGCCGCTGAAATTCGAGGTCAAACCCTCGTGCCTTCAGTTCGGCCAGGACGGGCCGTTTGACGAACGCGGGAACGCCGCGTTGGTTGAACCACAGGAATGCCAGGACCAGCGCCAGCAGCAGCAGCCAGAGCACGATGCGCACGCAGCGGAAGCCCACCCGGCAGACGCGCCAGAAGGTCCAGTTTTTTCTTGGCGGCGCGGATTCGCTCATGGCGCGGCGCGGCGCGGGGCCGCCTCACTTGGACGGGCTGAGATACGGGACGATGTAATCCATGAACAAAGGCCGCGGACACTCAAAGATCAGCGGCTGGCCGGTGCGCGGATCCGTGATGGCGGCCCAGGGGTTCCGGCCCTGCGGGATAAACCCGAGCGTCACCACGTTCGTTTTGGCCGGAGTGCCGGCGAGTTCAATGCTGACCCGATGGCGCGTCTCGGAGATGCCATAGATGGGCAATCGGTCCGCTCCGAGGTGAACCCACCGCTCGGCGCGCAGTTGGCCCAGACGGAAGGTGGTTTCCTCCAGTGCGACATTGCGCACGTCTTCCACCGGCTGGCCGGCTTCGCTCCAGCGTCCGTCTCCCGACCGGGTGAGCCGCCGCGAGCGGCCGTCAAACTCCACTGTCACCGCCGTGACCGCGTTGGAGGCGAAGTTCCAAACTGCGCGGTCCTGCACCTGCCACAGGGCCCAGGCGAGGTTCTCCACGTCGCCCCGGGGCACGACATACACGGAGCCCTCGTCGTGCCGCCGGGCAAACATGCGGTCGGGCGGCAGGTTGGGGACCACGCCAAAGTCCAACCGGGCCACGAGCCGGTTCGTCGCTGCACCCGCCGTATTGGTGACGCTTTGGAGCAGGGCGACGGAACGCGCGGGCGTGGCAAGACCATAGGGGGAGTAGTCCGTGACCACCTCCTTCTCCAGCTCGTGGGCCTCCAAGGTTTCAAGGTTCAACAGGAAGCTCTGCATCAGTTGGGGATCAGTCGGCGTCCTCGCTGGGTTTTCGGCCACCCAGCCGGCGTTGTTGGTGCCGTTGGTCTGGCGGCGGAGGGTGAAGGTTTCGCGGCCGCGCACCTCGATGAGGTCGAACTGCCCGGCCGAGAGCGGATCCAGCAGCCGGTGCTCGGAGAAATCCCACACGGGCGCGCGCAGCTGGGCGAGCAGCTCGGCGGGCACCAGCACGACGTTGGTGGTCGTGAGATTGCGCGCATAGACCAACCCGGGCTGGTTGGTCGGGCTGCGGCCGAACTGGACCACGAGTGCGTCGTTGGTGCCAATGCCAAAGGCAACCTCGGTCTCCGGCTTCGCCAGTCCGTAGGGTTCCAAATCCGCATCCGGACGGTCGCTCACAAACTCCTGCACCGGCCACCGCATCAGGGTCGCCAGCAGTTCCTCGATCTGCGCGGCGTTGGCCCGGCGCGGCGGGGTCGGGGCCACGATCCGCCACTGATTGTTGGTGGGGTTGCGCTGGAAACGCAGCTCGCGCGCTCCGGCGCGCAGCAGGTTGAGCCGGTCGAATTTCACCCCGGTCAGAGAGAGCAGCTGCCGGTCCCGCCAGTCATCCGCCGTGCGCGGCAGAAACTCCAGCAGGTTTACATCCGCCACCACCACGTGCGGCGTGCCGGCTACCTGCAAGTAAAGCTGGCTGGTCACCGGCGTGCGCGCGCCGATCCGCAGTTCGACCGGCGCGCCGCCCTGGTGGAAGCGCAACGTCGCTTGCGGCGGGTCCAGGCCGAAATCCGCCAGCGATTTCAACTGCTCGGGAGGGATGATGTGCTGCGGGCGTAGGCGGGCGCAGACATCCAGGAGGGTTTTGAGCAGCAGGGTATTCGCCGGATAGACCACTGGCTGAGTGAGCCGCCACTGGCCGGTCAGCAGTTCGGCGCTCAGGTTCAGATTGGTGCGGATGAGTTCGACGCGGGTGACCGTGGCCGGCCGCAGGCGCGGAGCAATCGGCTCATCGGTCAGCTTGGTGGCCGGTGCGGGCTGGCGGCGCGTCTCCGTCAGGATGATGAACGCGAACAGCGCGAGCGCCACGGCTACCAGCCACTTTGTTTGGGATGAGTTCACACGTCGGTCATCTCACATCTGCCGCCGGAACCAGACCAGCAGGCCAAAGCCCAGGATTCCCCCCGGCACGCCGAGCAGCAGAATGAACTGCACCGAGCGCATCTGGGCGTCGCTCATGTTGAACAGGTATTCCCGCACGGGACGGGGCGCGATCCCCACGAGCCGGGGCCGGTCCACGAGCCAGTTCACCGCGTTGGCGGCGAAGTCGCTGTTCACCGAGATGCGCATCATCTCATTGTCGAGGAAGAACGATTCCCCCACCACGACCATGCGGGTGGAGCCGCCCTCGATGCTGCGCAATCCCCCGCGCTCCACGGCGACCGCGACCGAGATCGTGCCGGCCCGGTCTTCACGCGGGTCGAACTGGCGGCTGGGCCGGCGGCCGATGGCCTTCCCGGCGGGCGAAGTGGCGACGAGCGGCTTGACCTGGGGCGCGTCAGAGCCTTGGCCGGTGGGGGTGCGGGGCGTGACGGAGCGCGGGGCGGCCAGGACCAGACCGCCCTGGGTATTGCCGAACGGACGCGTGATCTCGTGATCGCCGTAGTGGCTCAGGATCACATAGCTTCCGTCCCGGGCACCTTGGGCATCCGTCACCAGATCATCGCCCAACTCCACCCCCCAGGTGCGGAGGAGCAGTTCAAGACCGGCATTGCTGTTCTGCGGCAGCAGCACCAACGCCCGTCCACCGCGGCTGAGATAGTTGTGCAACTGGTTGACCTCGTCCGGGTGCAGCGGCGTGAAGGGACCAGCCAGGACGAGCAGACTGCAATCGGCGGGCACCTCGTTTGTGCCGCCCAAGGTCAGCTCGAAGGGCGTCAGTCCGTAGCCCCGCTGAATCAGTTCGATGAAGCGGCCGTAGCCGGTCTGCGTGACGGCGGTGGTGGGGTCGTGCTCCTTGTGCCCGCGCAAGTAATAGGCGTTGAGCTTGCGGTTTTCCATCAGCGTGATGATGGCCGACGTGAAGTGTGATTCGCCCGTGAAGGATTTCCGCTTCACTTCGCGGCTCTTTCCCGCCAGCAATTCGCTGGTGTCATACTCGGAGAGCTCCGCTTGCCGCACGATCCGGCTGCGGTCGCCCAGCGAGAAGATGACCACATCCCGCGTGTTGGAAGGAAGCTTGTAGGTGAGCTTCAGGCGCTCCGCCTCGGCCGGTTCGGTGAGGTAGTTGACGGTCGCGATCTTCACGCGCGGGCTGGCGGCGGCGTATTGGCGAAGCGTCTGCAGAATGGGCGTGTAAAGCGTCTCCTCCGGGTCATAGAAGAGCGTGACTTGCAGGTCGTTGGTAAGCGCACTGACGACCTGGAGCGTTACGGGCGCCAGCGGCGGCACGCGGTCTTCCGAAAGCGGCAGGCGGCGGAAATGCCGGGCGGCGATGAAGTTGACCATCACGACGATGGCAAGAAACGCGGCGATGCCCACCAGCACGCCGAAGCCCGTGACGAACTTGCGCGCGGCGGAGAAGCTGGGCGGGGAATTGTCGAAGTCGTCTGGCATGGCGGTCATTTCCAGCGCCGGCTCTCCACCACCTTCAGCGTGAGGAACAGGAACAGCGCCGTGAGGCTCAGGTAAAAGACCACCTGCCGCGTGTCCACCATGCCGCGGGTGAAGTCCTTCATGTGCTCAATCATCGAGATGTGCTGGAGCAGGGCGGTCTGCCAGCCGGCCTTGGGCGGCAGGATGTGCGTGAGGTAGCCCAGGAGGAAGAGGCCGAGGCCGAGCACGATGGCGTTCATCGCGGCGATGATCTGATTCCGCGTGAGCGAGGAGGCGAAGCAGCCCAGCGCGGTGTAGAGCGCTCCAAACAGAAAGATGCCGATGAAGGTCCCGCCCACTGCACCGGTATCCACCTGCGACAGGTCCACCGAGAAACGCTTGAGGAGAAACGGATACGCCAGCAAGGGCAGCCACGCGGACATGAAGAACAGCAGCGCGCCCGTGAACTTCGCCAGCACCACCTGGGCATCACCCACCGGCGCGGTCATCAGCGTTTCGTAGGTGCCGGAGGATTTTTCGTGGGCGAAGGTCCGCATCGTGATGATGGGCGGCGCCAGCAGCATCACGAGCCAGAACAGGCCGTTGTTGAAGAACGCCTCCGTGACCGGCATGTCGAACGGCTTGTTTACCAGCGCGCTTAAAACGATGACGAAGCTCAGGCCCAGCAGAAACTGGATCGCCGCCACGATGACATAGCCGATGAGCGAGACATAGCAGCTCCCGAGTTCCCGGCGCACGAGGGTAAGGAAAGGTTGCATGGCTATAAGCTCCGGTCTCCACCCTCCCGATCCCAACGCAGCGCCCCGCTTGAGATTCCCAACACCTGGCGCAAGCTCGCTGCGCCCTGGCGCTTGGCGCGTGGGGTTTCCCTCGCAATTGGAACTCGGGATTGGGTCATGTCAGAGCTCCTCCTGCTCCTTCTTCGTCACGTGCACGAAAATGTCCTCCAACGAATGCCGCGTGCGCGTGAGTTCGCGGAGCTGCCAGCCGCGGGCCTTGGCCAGCTCAAAGATCTGCGGACGCAGGTCCAGGCCCGCGCGAGGCGTCAGCGAGCAGCGATGAAAACTTCCTTCCGCCGCTGCGATGTCGAAGTGCTCCACTTCGGCCAGGTGTTCCCAGGCCTCGCGCAAGTCGGGCACGGGCGCGGCCAACTCCACGATGACCTGCTGGCCGGCGCTCATCTTGCGTTGCAGTTCGTCCAGCGTGCCCTGCTCCCGGATGGCTCCCTGATGAATGATGATGACCTTCGTGCAGGTCAGCTCGACCTCGGGCAGCAGGTGCGACGAGATGAACACCGTGCGGTCCCTGCTCACGTCCTTGATGAGCTGACGCACGGCACGCGTAAGATGGGCGTCGAGATTCTTGGTGGGCTCGTCGAGGATGATTAGCTCCGGCTCGTGCACGAGCGCATCAGCCAGACCGACACGTTGCCGGCAGCCGCCGGAAAGCGTGCCGATGACCTTGCCCGCCACCTCGCCCAGACCGCATTGCTCGGTCACGATGTCCACGCGCTCCCGGCTGCGCGCAACGCTGAGCCCCTTGAGCCGCGCGCGGAACTTAAGGTATTCGCGCACCCGCATGTCGAGATGCAACGGGTTGCCCTCCGGCATGTAGCCGATCCGCCGGCGCACTTCATCCGCCTGCGTGAACACGTCGAAGCCCGCCACGCGCGCGGTGCCGGAGGTGGCCGGCATGAAACACGACAGCATCCGCATCGTGGTCGTTTTGCCGGCACCGTTCTGGCCGAGGAAGCCGACGATCTCGCCGCGCTGCACCGTGAAGGTGAGGTCACGCACCGCCGCCCGTCCGCCGTAGCGTTTCGTGAGGTTCTCGACCTCGATCATCGGAGTGGTGCTCATTTCAGCTTCACCGCCACGCTGCCCTCGCGGAAGCCGCCGAAGCTCCCGCGCTTGGGGGGGGCGATGACATTGAGCCGGGCCGTCTCTCCGGCCCGTTTCGCATGCAGCGCGCGGCCCAGTTCCACTAGGTCGCGTGCCGTTTGGTTGTCCACGCCGCGCACCACGAAATACTTCTCCATCCGCGCTTCGGCGGCGGGCGACTCCTTCTCCACTTCCGTGACCACAAATCCGCCGTAGAAGGGGAAGCCCAGATTTGCCGCAAGTTCGCGGGTGAGCTCCTGCAAGTGGAGGCCCAGCCGCTGCCGGACCAGTTCCGCGTTGAAGAAATCACGCTCGGGGGTCAGCCGCACGGAGAGCGTCTGCTGGGTGCCTGCGCGGCGGATGAGCAGGGAGACCGGCTTCTCGGAGCCGGCCGCATTCAGCTCGCGCATGAACTCGATGAAGTTCCGCGGCACCTTGCCGGCAACTTGCAGAATCGTGTCGCCGGCCCGCAGGCCACCCTTGTCCGCCGGGCTGGCGGCCTCCACGGCGGTGACCTCCAGCAGGCTCGCGCCCGAGCGCACGCGTGCACCGAACCAGAGCGCCTTGGTTCCCTCGGGGGTGAAGTAGCGTGAGAGCGCCTCGTTCACGCGCTTGATGGGGATGGCGAAACCGATGCCCTGGCCCTCGCGAAACACGGCGACGTTCAGGCCGATGAGTTCGCCGCGGAGGTTGATGAGCGGGCCGCCGGAATTGCCGGGGTTGATCGCGGCGTCGGTCTGAAGCCAGTCGGCGATGTCGAGCGGACTGTCCTCGCGCGCGGGACGGCGGGACTTCGAGCTGAGAATCCCCTTGCTGACCGAGCCGCCGAGACCGAAGGGGTTGCCCAGCGTGATGACCGTCTCGCCGAGCAGCAAGTCGTCGTCCGCCGCGAAGCGCACGGGCGTGAACTTGTCCCCCTCCTTCGCCTTGATGCGGAGCAGGGCCACGTCACTCTTGGCCGTGCCGATGACGCGTTCGGCTTCGATTTCGCGGCCGTCCATGAGCTTTACCCAGATGCGGTTCGCGCCTTTGACGACATGTTCGTTGGTCAGCACGTAGCCCGACTCGTCAATGACCACGCCCGAGCCGACACTCGAGGGAACCTCCTCAAGCTGCGGCCGCACGCGATAGCCAAAAAATTCCGCGCGCCAGCGGAAGAACGGGTCGGTGTTGTCCACGACCGTTGTGGTGGCGATGTTCACGACGCTGGGCATGACGCGCTCGACGGCGGTGACGGCGGCATCGCGCCGCACGTCGCCAGTCTGGGCATTGGCGACGGCAAACGCGGCCGCGGCCGCGAGCGTCAAGCCCACTGCCCGCCGGCGCGAAAGGGTGATTGGCCGGATTCCGTTCATGCCCACACAGACAACGCCGCCCCGTGCGCGTTCAAGCACACGGCCGACCGGTTTCCCAGGAGATGCCTTCGCAGGAAGCGGTGCTGCGGCGGAAGCTGCGCGGGAATTTTTGCCGGACGCGGGAGCATAAAGCAACCGCAAGGTGCCGTCGGACTCATTCTTCCCGCCATTGCCTTCCCGGCGCGGCTCCGCTTTCCTTTCCCCATGCAACCAGTCCTCGACTATCTCGCCGCGAACGAAGCGCGCTTCCTCCGCGAACTGTGCGACTATCTTCGCTTCCCCAGCGTCTCGGCCCAGCCGCAGCACAAGCCCGACCTCGAACGCTGCGCCGCGTGGATTGCCGACCATGCCCGGGCCATCGGCCTCGAAGTCGAGGTCTGCCCCACCGCCGGCAATCCCATCGTTCTCGCCCGCACCCTGCGCCGGGCGGGCGCGCGCAAACCGCATTACGTGGTTTACGGCCATTACGACGTCCAGCCGCCCGAACCGCTGGAGCTGTGGAAGTCCCCGCCTTTCGAGCCGCGCATCGACGGCTGCAACCTCTTCGCCCGCGGCTCCTGCGACAACAAGGGCCAGCACTTCGCGCACTTGAAGGCGGTCGAAGCCTTCCTCAAGACCGGCACGGAACTGCCCTGCGACCTCACGTTCCTCATCGAGGGCGAGGAGGAGATCGGCTGCGAGAACCTCGCGCCTTTCCTGCGGGCACGGAAAAAGGATCTCCGGTGCGACGCCTTTGTCATCTCGGACAACGGCCTGCCCAGCAAGCGCCACCCGGCGCTCACCTACGCGCTGCGCGGCATCTTCGCGGTGGAAATCCGCCTCGACGGACCGAACCGCGACCTGCACTCCGGCCTCTTCGGCGGCGCCGTGGACAACCCGGCGATGGCGCTCGCCCAGATGCTCGCGTCGCTGCGGGACAAGCGCGGCCGCGTCAACATCCCCGGCTTCTACGACGACGTCGCGCCGCTCTCGAAATACGAGCGTGCCATGCTCAAGAAGCTGCCGGGCAACGAGGATTCCTTCCGCAAGCTCGTCGGCGCGCCGGCGCTGTTTGGTGAGGACGGCTTCACCAGCACCGAGCGCCGCACCGCGCGGCCGACGTGCGAGATCAACGGGCTGACCAGCGGCTACCAAGGCGAGGGCAGCAATACCATCGTGCCCGCGTGGGCACGCGCGAAGCTCACCTTCCGCCTCGTGCCGGACATGGATCCGCAGAAGGTGCAGCGCTTAGTGATCGCGCACCTCAAGAAGCTCTGCCCGCCGAGCTGCAAGCTGACCGTGGACGCCGGTCACGCGGGCGAGCCGTATCTCGTGCAGCCCGACAGCCCGCGCGCGCAGGCCGCGTTGCGCGCGTTGCGCGGCGCGTTCGGCTGCGAGCCGGTGCTGATGCGCGAGGGCGGCTCCATCCCCATCGTGAACGATTTCAAGCGCATCCTCGGCGTCGAGACGCTGCTCCTCGGCCTTTCGCTGCCGGACGACAACGCCCACTCGCCGAACGAGAAGTTCGACCTCGACTGCTTCCGCGCCGGGATGCGGATGAGCGCGCTGCTGTGGCCGGAGCTGGCGAAACTGTAGCCGGGGCCGGCGCGACCACCTTTCTGTTTGTCTTCGGAATCAGCCCCGATATGTTCGCCCCATGACCGCTGTGCTGAAGGAAATCGCGACCACGGTGGAGCAACTCCCGACGAAGGACCGCGCCTATCTCGCCGAACGGCT
>Ga0172376_10004008_pt1 | contig 17019 bp, 17 predicted proteins | sample Lak35m_FD_121114 | JGI IMG/M metagenome (GOLD analysis project Ga0172376, IMG submission 121114) | Freshwater microbial communities from Kabuno Bay, South-Kivu, Congo - kab_092012_35m | ecosystem: Environmental > Aquatic > Freshwater > Lake | place: Democratic Republic of the Congo: South-Kivu... | reverse complement strand
CGACGAGGTCGCGACCGACGACGACCTGGCCCTTGCGTCGCCAGGCCCTGCCCGCCTGGAACATGCGCCGCTCGCTCTCGTGGATCTCGAGGATCTCGAGTTCGAAGCCGGCGCGCCCGATGAGCGCGGGGATGCTGACGAGGCGGGCAAACACATCCGCGATGTGGCCCGCCTTCGGTGAGCGGCGTCGTGAGAGGGTGTCGCCGTGGTCGTCGACGCGCACGATGGTGCGGGTGCGCGCGATCGGCAGCACGAGGCGCACGCGATGCCGCTCGAGGAGCCGGGCGAGCTTCCTCGCGAGCGGGGCGCAGCCACCGGTCTGGATCTCGATGAGCAGATCACCGCGGACGACGTCGATGACATAGCCGTCGACGGGTTGCTCGAAGCGATCGCCCGGGCGGGCGAGCCAGCGCTTGAGCCCCGCGTGCAGGGCGCCTTCGTGGAGCGTCCCGATGCCCATGGGACGAGCGTACCCCACCGCAGGCACCGCCCCGAGAAACCGGCTTCAGGCCCCGGGGGCGCCGGCGTCGAGGGTGACGACGACGCTGCCCTTCTTGCGGCCGGACTCGACGACGCGGTGGGCGTCGGCGATCTGGTCGAACGGGAAGCGCTGGTCGATGACGGGGCGAAAGGCCCCCTGCGCCGCCAGGTGCACGATGGCCTCGAGATCCTCGACCTTCTCCGCCGAGGGACCAGCGATCACACCCTGGCCTTCGGGCCCGCGCTGCAGGGGCGCGCCGACGGTCGCCGCGAGGTCCGCGAGGATCGCCAGCAGTCGCCCGCCGGGTGCGAGCACCGGCTTCACCCGCGCCCATGGCGCATTGCCGACGGCGTCGACGACCACGTCGTAGCGCGCCGGCAGTGCCGCGAAGTCCGTCGTCGCGTAGTCGATGACGTCGTCGGCCCCCAGCGAGCGGACGAGCGCCGCGTTCGCCGCGCTGCAGACGGCCGTCACCCGCGCGCCCGCGTGCTTCGCCAGCTGGATGGCGGCGGTGCCCACGTTGCCCGAGGCGCCGTTGACGAGGACATGCTCACCCGTCTTGAGCTGCGCCCGACGGAAGAAGTCCATCATGGTCACGCCGCCAAAGGGGAGGGCCACGGCGTCTTCGAACGACAGCGACGACGGCTTCTTCACCACCCGGCCGTCGGCCGGCATGACGAGATACTCGGCGTGGCCGCCCAGGGCGCTGCCCGGAAATGCGACCACCTCGTCGCCGACAGCGAAGCGCGTGACCCCGGGGCCCACGGCGTCGACGACGCCGGCGGCGTCGGTGCCAAGGACGGCGCGGCGCGGACCGCCGAAGCCGAGGGCGAGGCCGCGCAGGGCGCCAAAGCCGCGGGGGAGGACGCCGCTGCGAATGCGCCAGTCGCCGGCGGTGACGGCGGTGGCAACCACACGGATGCGGACCTGGCCGGGCCCCGGCGCCGGCGTCGGCACCTCGCGGAGCACGACGACCTCGGGGGGACCGTAGCGGGTGACATACGCGGCCTTCATCGCCTGCCTCCAGTGTTGTTTACATCGTAAGCTTACATCGTAAGCACGTCAAGCGGTCTGGATCCGCGCCAGACATCCCGGCCCGGGGGCCGCTACGCTGCCTGCCGGACCACGCATGGCCACGAAGAAGACGAAGACGACGACACCGAAGAAGGCGAGGACGGCAGCGCGGCGCACGGCGCCCCGGTCGCCGCTCACGCGCGAGCGGGTGGTGGCGGCGGCGCTCGCGCTCGTCGATGACGAGGGGGTCGAGGGCCTGTCGATGCGCACGGTCGCCGCGCGCCTGGGGGTGGAGGCCATGTCCCTCTATCGCCATGTCGCGAACAAAGAGGATCTGCTCCTCGCCGTCGCCGACCTCGTGCTCTCGGAGATCGAGGTGCCGCCGCCGGGGACCCCGTGGCGCGCGGCCATGGAGCGGCGGGCACTGTCGGCGCGCGAGGTCTTTCTTCGTCACCCCTCGGCGGCCATCGTCGTCGAGTCCTGCGCGACCATGACGCCATCGCGCCTGGCCTACGGCGACGCCATCGCGGGCCTGCTCGTCGCCGATGGCTTCGCGCCGCCCCTCGCCTATCGCGCCTTCATGCTCCTCGACAGCTACGTCTACGGCTACACGATGCAGGAGCTGAGCTGGCCCCACCCGACGTCGAACGACGAGCCACCGGTCGCGATCACGGTCCCGCTCGAGCGCTTCCCCCACTTCGGCGCGATCATGCAGGCGGCGATGGCGAAGGTCGCGGTGCAGGGCTTCTCGGCCGCCTACGACGAGGAGTTCCGCTTCGGCCTCGCGCTGGTCCTCGACGCGCTCGAGAGGTCCCTGGTGGCCCAGCAGCGCACGGCGGATGCGCCCGGCGCACAGGGTGACGAATGACGCGGCCGACGTTTGATCGAACCTTCTGGGAGCAGCTCTGGACGAAGACGCTGCACGAGCACGCCGACAAGGTTGCTGCGCGCCCGCCCAACGCCCGGCTCATGGAGGCCGTCGCGAACCACGCGCCGGGCCGCGCCCTCGACGCTGGCTGCGGTCATGGCGCCGAGGCGCTCTGGCTCGCCACACGGGGCTGGGAGGTCACGGCGGTCGATTTCTCCGCCAGCGCCCTCATGCACGGGCGGGCGATGGCCGATGCGCTCGGGGCGGATGTGGCCGGGCGTATCACCTGGATCGAGGGAGACCTCTCGATGTGGACGCCGCCAACCGGCCATTTCGACCTCGTGGCCTCGCTCTACGTCCATATCGCCGGGCCGGTGACGGCGGCGATCCAGAGACTGGCGGACGCCGTCGCCGTGGGCGGCACCCTGTTGATGGTCGGCCACCGCCCGATCGACCCGGCCACGGGCGCGCTGACCGCCGCTGCGGGTCAGGTCCAGGTCTCCGTCGACGACGCCGTCGCCGTACTCGACGACCAGCATTGGGTCATGGTCGTGGCAGAAGAGCGCGCCCGCGCCATCGCCGCCTCCGGCGTCGATGCGGTCATCTGCGCGCGTCGTGTGCGCTGAGCTGCCCACGCTCGATGCGGCGGGCGTCGAGGCGGCCGGACCTCCCGGGCGCAGGAGCCCGAGCGCGACTCCCGGTTCGGCAAAAGGCAGAAAAGGAGAAGCCCACCTTGCGGTGGGCTTGCAGCGTGGCTCCCCAACCGGGACAACCTGCGAACCGAGCACGGGCTCGTCCTGACGCTGCCCAGGGATTGGAGCCGGGTCGAGATGGCCCGAGCCAACGCCCGTAGAACCCGCAGGCCCAGGGCCCCGAGGGCGGCCGGACGGATGGTGCCCAACCCGATGGTCAGGGCCAGGGTCTACGCGGCGGCAATAAGAGGCGGCGCGAGATCCTATGCCCAAGTCGCCCAAGAGTTCGGCGTAGCCCGCGAGGAGGTCTGCCAGTACGTCGCGCTCGTGCGGCGGCTCCCCTCCGAGGTCGTCGTGCATCTTGAGGAGGGCTTTGGCGAGAGCTGCCCGTCGTCGATGTCGCTGCGGGCGCTGCTTCGGATCGCACGGCTTCCAAGCGACGCGGCCAAGCGAGACGCGTTCAATCACCTCGCAGGAATGCCCGTCCGCGTCACCTGAACATGGTGCCGACGGCTTCTCATCATCATTCCTCTGCGCCAAGGCGGTCCTCAACAGCCTCGCAGGTCTTCGCCCATGTACCGCGTAGGGCGGCAAGTGCCTCCTCTGCGGTGTCATTCGGGCCGATGAGGCTCATTTTCTCACAGACCTGTGCCATGCGATTGATTACTCTGTCTTTCTGTAGGTGCTGAACCAAGGAACTCGAAAAGGACAGTGCGAAGTCCTCCCATTGAGTATCGCTCCTGAACCTCGGAATACGAAGAAATTCAACACCGCTCACGTACCTCTGAGAAAACTCGAGACTGCAGGCTTTTGCCGCATCCCGATCGATCTGTTTCCTCGCATCTGCCATGTACTGATCAGCGTCGATCCTCCCATCCTTCATCTTGAACCACCGAGAAAGGTCTTCCTGCTTCGTCGTCAGGAGCGACTCCGCTTTGCTGATTTTTTGAGCCAAGGATTCACACCACTTCGCACGTTCTCCGTCTGTGGCAGCTTTCACGCGCTCAATGTCGGCGGCCCTATGCTCACGACCGGTAAGGAAAAACATCCCCCGCTTCAGTCGGAAGCAACGATCCGAGGTCCATGGTCCAAGAAGTGTATCTGTGAAGTAACTGGCCGCCCATCTACCAGGGCTCTTCTCACTGTCGGTCGAGGAATGCGCACCTAGGTAACGTTCACCAACGGTGGTCCGACTTCCCTCATCATCACCGAGCAGGCCGGCCTCACCGAGTATCCCCGCGACCCCACCCTGTGGGAGGGGCTCCCTGAGCTTGAGGCTGAGCCGAAGGAATGAAGGCTCGCGACGGTAGCTGTGAACGAGGCAGCCCCGCTGCAGCCAAGCATCGAATGAGGGCACCGCGTCTGCGGCCCGAAGGGCGAACGTCGGCAGGGAGATGCTCAAGCCCTCAAGGTCTGCTGAAAGGGCATCGGTCCTCGAAGCGCCATTCATGATGGCCCTGAACCACCCGAGGACTGGGGCGTGGGTCTTGGCGAGCACGCGACACCAGGCGAAGACCTCGGCATTGCCGCCGGCCTGGGTAAACGCCACCTCACTGGCGTTCGCGGACCCGAAGTGCAGCCGGTGTATTTTGCCGGTTCCGTCTGGCTTACTCCAAGTCAGGAAATAGAGTTTTGCGTGCATCAGGCGCGGGGCGGCCCCGAGTGCCAGGCGACTGAGCCGCTTCCCAATACCAATCCGAATCGCGTCAACCGTAGCCGATGGTGTCGACTCTTCGAGGACGACGTAGACCTTCTGTGGCTTCAGAGAGTTTACCAGGGCCGGCAGGAAGCGGTCGTCGGAGTAGGCAGTCACCACGACAAGTCGCTGGAGAACAAGCCCCGCTCCACCTCGAGGAAGTGCCGCTCTGAATGACGAAGAAAAATCGTTCATGGTCGGCCCCTCACGGTGCTGCCGGCGGCTCACTCGTGAGGCCAAAGACCATGTCGGTGACGAACCGCTTGAACGACGGGCTCTGGACGAACTGCTTGTAGACCTCGGTGTCGTCCTTCAGCACCTCGAGCATGACCTTGGCGAGGGCCTTGTCGTGCTCGATGCGGGCCGTCTGCGGCGTGTTCTGCTTGGCGTTCTGGTAGGCCGCGTCTGCGGCAACTTTGGGGGCGATGTCCTCGACGAACCGCTTCGCCACCAGCTCACTGTCCTTGAAGAGCGCGCCGAACTGCTCGTTGAAGGTCTTGATGATGTTGGAGAGCTTGTCGAACTCGGCCTCTGGCTTGCCGCCACCACCCGAGATCGAGAACGGATCGATCAGCCCATCGGCGTCGGGCAGCGCGAGCTTCTGCACGGCCTTCTTCTCGGCCCTGTAGCTGTCCATGTCGATCGCGTCGAGGATGCCCTGGGCGAGGTCTTCGTCGACGGGTGCAGGCAACTTCGGAATCAGGAAGTTCAGCAGGATCGACAGCTTCTCCCAACCCGGCTTCGTGTATGGCAGCAGCGAGGCGAGGAAGTCGTAGGTGCGCGTGAACGACTTGGCCTTGCCCTTGAACTTCACCTGCGCGTCTTCGTCGAGGTGCTTCACGTAGACGTCGGCGCACGCATCGAGAATGGGATCGAGCTTGTCGCGGGGGACGCCGCTCAAGAACAGCGCCACCAGCTCTTCGACCTGTTGAGGCGTGTAGACCTGCGCGTCGTCGAGGTCCTTCTTGAGGTCGTTGAGCTTGTTCGGGTCCGTCTCGTCGCTCAAGACCGCTGGGGCGGCGCGGTGGCCAGCGTGGTGCGCGCCAAGGGCGCGTGCGTCGAGGGGCTCCTCTACGAGCTGGGCAACGTCGACCTCCGCGCGCTCGACCGCTTCGAGGGCCATCCCTTCGCCTACGAGCGGGTCATCCGGTGGGTGCGCGACGAGAGCGGGCGCCGCCGCCGCGTGATGACCTACCTCCAGCCCGAGGACGGCTTCGAAGCGTGGACGCCGCCACTGGGCTACTTCACCGTGCTCTGGCACGCGTACTCGCGCCTGGGCTTCGACGTCGAGCCCCTGGCTCGCGCAGCGGGGGTGTCGCCGTGAGCGCGCCCCGGAGCCAGCGTCGCGCGCCCACGCGCGTCTTCGTCTACGGCACGCTCCTCGCCGGCGAGCCGAACCACCGCGCCCTGGCTGGCGCGCGACTTGTCGCGAACGCGCGAACGGAGCCCGCGTTCGAGCTGCGGGACCTCGGACCGTTTCCGGGTCTCGTGAGCGGCGGCGCGCACGCGGTAGCCGGCGAGGTGTATGAGGTCGACGAGGCGACGCTCGCCGCGCTTGACCGGCTCGAAGGGCATCCGCGCTTCTACCGTCGCACGCGCATCGCGCTCGACGACGGGTCGCTCGTCCAGACCTACCTCCTCCCGCCCGAGCAGGTCGAGGGTCGTCCCGTCATCGCCTCGGGCAACTGGCGCTCGCGCCGAAAGGAGACCGCAGCATGAAGATCGTGATGAGAGACGGGCGCGTGTTCCAAGGCACGGCCCTGCAGATCGTGAAGGCCATGCAGGACATCGCGTTCGGCGTCGAGGACTTCACCGTGCCGAAGTACATCGAGTGGGTCGTCGCCAACGCACGCAAGTTCGAGGAGGTCGAGCTCGACGTGAAGGGCGAGACCGACGAGGAGCTGGCCGCGTCGCTCGTCGCCGAGATGCTCCGCACCGGGCTGACGGCGAAGGGGTAGGCAGAAGGCCTCCACGCCCCGAAGCGCGCGGAACGTCGCGTGTTCTCGCGCGAGGTCGAATCCTCGGATCTTCGCCTTGCTACGTGCGCGAACGGAAGCCTGTATGTCCTCACGCGACGGGCACGGGGCTCGCCGCGAAAGCGAGGACGACGACGATGAGGATCAAGAGCACCACCGCCTTCCGCGCCTACGCCGACGCGCGCGCTAAGCGCGCCATCGAGCAGGCGGCAGCCACCGCGCGCTTCATGGTGAAGTCGGTGAACAAGGACGGCTCGATCAGCCGCATGGCGCCCACCAGGAACGACTGGAAGTACGACGCGTTCGCCACCGCCGAGGACGCGGAGAAGCGCCGCGCCCAGCTCGAGGCGATGAACCCCGGCTCGCGCTACGCGGTGGTCGCACTCTGACGCGCGCCACGGGCGCCGACGTTGGCCCACGTGGCCGAGTCACGCAGCCCGGCGTCGTGCCCCGCCCGAAGGGCCACAGGCGCGCCCTGGCGCAACGTCGTCGAGGCCATCGCCGTGTAGGCGCCCGGCCTCCAAGTGCCTGAAAGAACGTCAAGAATCGACATCCATCCGCCTTGCTATGGGTCGAAACGGAAGCCTGTATGTCCTCACGCGACGGGCACTTCGCACGACGCGCCACGGAGGACGACGATGAGCACGACAACGAAGAACACGCAGGCGACGAAGACGGTGAGCCAGGGCGAGAGCCGCTACGGAACGCCCGAGCCGCAGATCGCGCTCCGCTTCCCCAAGGGCACCAGCTACCGCGTCGTGAAGGCCGCGCTCCACAAGCTCGCCGCCGACGTCGAGCTGGCGACGCCCGCGAACGAGCGCTGGTGCGTGAACACCGAGGACTTCAACGAGAGCGGGCGCGTCTACCTCGAGCTCTCCGACGCGACGCCCGCCGAGGCCGCGCGCGGGATGGCGCTCCTGATGAAGGTGGTGGACTGATCGCCCAGACCGGCGAGGCGAGGCGCGTGCAGCCGCACGCACGGAAGGCGGCTATCCAGCCCCGGGAACGCGTGGGGACCGCAAACACCGATTGACGGTCGGTTTTTGTCCGCGTACGCTGCGCAGGTGAAGTCGCCCCCGGTACGTCCTCCGCTCCTCGGCGAGCTCGAGACCGCCGTCATGAACCACCTCTGGTCGGGTGGGGATGGCGAGGCGAAGGCCGTGCACGCCGCGCTCGGCAAGCGCCGCGGCATCACGCTCAACACCATCCAGTCGACGCTGAAGCGGCTCTTCGAGAAGGGTCTCCTCGAGCGCGACAAAGTGAGCCACGCCCACGTGTACCGTGCGCGCGTGAGCCGCGATGACTTCCATCGAGGTCTCTTGGGCGAGCTCGTCGGCGAGCTGATGCACGGACAAGCAGAGGCCGTGGTCTCCGCGTTCGTCGACCTGACCGAGCGGGCGGGGCCGGAACATCTCGAACGTCTCGAGGCGCTCGTCGCCGAGCGGCGCCGCAAGATCGAGCGAGGGCCACGATGAGCCTGGCGGTGCAGAGCGCGCAGCTCTTCCTGCTGGCCGGCATCGCGTTCTTGGCGTTCGGCGCGCTCGTGGCTGCCGCGCTCGTGCGGCTCGGTGGTGCGCGGATCTCCCGTTGGGAACCGCGCGCGCGACACAGAGCGATCGCGATGCTCGCGGCGCTACCTGCCGCGTCCGCCGTCGTGCTGCTCTTCGCGGCGAGCCTGCCGTCGCTCGTCGCGCTCGTGGCGCCCGCGCTCGACCACTGCCCCGTGCATGACGACGGGCACGCGCATCTCTGCTTCGTCCACCTCCCGAAGGTCGGCATCCACACCGGCTTGGTGCTGAGCCTCGTGTTCCTGGTGAGCTACGCGGCGCTGCGAGCCGTCTTCGCCGCATCGAGCGTCGTGCGCGCCGTGCGAGTGGTGGCAGCCCTTGCGAGAACCGGCGAGCAGCGCCGCGACCTCGGCATCACCATCGTCGAGACCTCGCAGCCGGTGTGCTTCGCGGCGGGTCTGCTCCGGCCACGCGTGCTGCTCTCGCGCGGTCTGTTCGATGCGCTCAGCCCGGAGGAGCGCGCGGTGGTCCTCGCACATGAGCGTGCCCACGTTCGTCGCCGGGATGCGCTGGTCGGCAGCGTCGTCCGAGCGTTCGCGGTGGTCCACTTGCCCTGGGTCGGGCGCTGGCTCGTGCAAGAACTCGAGGTCGCTGCCGAACAAGCCTGCGACGAGGAGGCCGCACAGCTCGTCACCGATCGCGTGTCGGTCGCAGCGGCGATCCTCACGGTAGAGCGAGCTGCTCAGCACGCGTCCGAACGAGAGCTTGCTCCCGTCGCGGTGGCGTTCGGCGCGCGTGCCGTCGAGCGGCGGGTCGAGGCGCTGCTCGGTGAGCCGGAGCCGCCCCGGTCGCTGCGCCCGCTGGCCATCTCCATTGGAGTCGTATTGGTGAGCGCGCTCATCCTCGCCGATGAGCTGCACCACCTGACCGAGTCCGTTCTCTCCGTTATCGCGCACTGAGGAGCCATGGGAGCCACTCGTCATCGTACTCGCCTGCCTAGAAAACCGACCGTCGCTCGGTATTTTCTCGCACTGGCGCTCGTGCTCGCTTCAGCAAGGACCGCGAGCGCGCAGGAGCCCGATGCGGCTGCTGCACTGACCGAGCGTGACGTGGTAGCTCGCGCCCTTCAGCGCCCGCCATTGACCGACGCCATCGAGGGCGACGTGGCGATCGAAGAAGGCCGAGGTCGAGCCGCGAGCGCTTATCCGAACCCCCAGCTCTCGTACATGCGGGAGCAGACCTTCGGCACGTTCGGGACGGGCGAGGATTACCTGTCCGTCGCGCAGATCATCGATCTCGGCAACCGCCGCGGTCTGCACGGCGAGGCAGGCCACGCGCGTGCCCGCGCCGCCCGGCGAGATGGAGACGCGTCACGCTTGTCGATCGCCGCCGACGCTCGACTGCGCTTCTACGAAGTCCTCTATCGCCAGGACCGCGTCGCCGCACTCGAGGGCTGGGTCACGCGGATCGATGAGGCGCTCGCCATCGTCACGCGTCGGGAGCAGCGGGGTGACGCGGCGACATACGATCGGCGGCGGCTCGAGCGAGAGCGCGCCGTCGCCACCGGTCGCCTCGAGACCGAGCGAGCGGCGCTCGAGCGCGCAAGCGCGCGGCTTCAGGCTCTGCTTGGGTCGGGCGCGAGCCCGCCGGGCATACGCGCCACGGGTGCGCTCCTGCCCGATGACGAGCCCGTCGCGCTCGCGTCGCTGCGCGCTTCGAGTAGCTCTCGCCCCGATCTGCTCGCCCTCGATCTCCGTATCGAAGCAGCCTCTCTCGACCGCACTGCCGCCTCGCGCTGGTGGGTGCCCGATCTCCGACTCGAAGGCGGATGGAAGGGCGTCGACCTCGGTTTTCAGGGACGGACGGACGGTTTCCTGCTCGGGGCTTCGCTGGCCATCCCGCTCTGGGACCAGTCTTCGGGACTCGCGCGCATCGCTGAAGGTGAAGCTCGCGCGGCGCGCGGGCGCCGTGCCCTCCTCGAGTCAGAGCTCGATGGCGAGCTCGGAGGCGCCCGCTCCGAAGCCGTCCGGCTCAGACGCGCAGCCGCGGAGTTCCGCGAGCAGACCACCGCGGCCTCCAGCGACCTCGTGCGGATCGCATCCGCTGGTTACGAGGGTGGCGAGCTTGGCCTCCTCGAGCTGCTCGATGCCTACCGCGGGGCCGCGGACGACTCTCTGAGCTCTCTCGACATGGAGCACGCCGCCCGCCGCGCACGCATCGAGCTCGATCGACTGACAGGAGCAGGTCTTCCATGAAGCGCCTCATCACTCTTCTGATTCTTGGCCTCCTGACGTCGTGCCATTCGCACTCGCACGGCGGCGACGATCATGGGCACGGACATGAGTCGGCGGCGGACGACCGGCCCGCGCTCTCCTTCACGCACTGGACTGACACGAGCGAGCTGTTCATCGAGCTTCCGGCTCTGGTGCGCGGGCAGGAGTCTCCGTGCGCGGCCCACGTCACGAAGCTCGAAGGCTTCGCCGCACTCGCCGAGGGTCGCGTGAGCGTGGTGCTCCGAGGGGATGCCGGCGAGGAGCGTTTCGACAGTCAGGCGCCGACGGTGCCCGGCATCTTCCGTCCTGTGGCGAGGCCCTCCGCGACGGGGAGACGCCGCCTCGTCGTGGAGGTCCGCGCTCCTGGATTCTCAGCCGATCACGACCTCGGCGAAGTCATGGTGTTCGAGAGTGCTGCGGCCGCCCGCCAAGCCATCCCCGAGGAGCCCGAAGCGCCCGGCCGCATACCGTTCCTCAAGGAGCAGCAGTGGCCGATCGAGTTCGGGACGGCGGTCGTGGCCGAACGTGGCATCCGCCCGACGCTGCGTGCGACGGGGAGTGTGGTTCCGAGGTCCGATGGCGAGGTCGTGGTCACCGCGCCTGTCGCCGGCCGCGTCGCAACGAGCGGGCGGGCATTCCCGCGGCTCGGCGAGCGAGTGACGGCGAACGATCTGCTCGGCGTCCTCGCACCGCGGCTCGAAGCGGCGGACTTGGCGTCCCTGGACCTTGCCGTCACGAGCGCGAATCTCGAGCTGCGCTTCGCGGAGCGTGAGCGCCAGCGGCTCGAAGCACTCCGAGGCGAGGGAGCGGTCCCCGAGCGGCGCGTGCAGGACGCCGTTCATGCCGCCGAAGCGGCGCAAGCCGCGCTCGCGACCGCGCAGCGAAGGCTCGACCAGTTTCGACGCGTGCAGCAAACCGCGGGACGCGGCGAAGGCACCGTTCAGCTTCGCGCGCCGCTCTCAGGCACGGTCACGGAAGTCCTGGTCGCGCCAGGCGCCTTCGTCGAGGCGGGCGCTCCGCTGCTTCGGGTCACGGACCTCACACAGCTATGGCTTGAGGCTCGCGTGCCCGAGGCGGACGTCGGCAGGCTGGGCACCCCTCGCGGCGCCTCCTTCCTTGTCGAAGGGATCGACGAGGCGATCGAGCTTGGCGCCGATGCGATGATCGCACGCGGGAGCCGCATCGACTCCCGAACGCAGACGCTTCCCGTGGTCTTCGCAGTGGACAACACGAGCGCACGCCTCCCGGTCGGCGCGTTCGCACGCGTGCACATCGTGAACGGCGAGGAGCGAGCCGCGCTTGCGGTGCCGGAGTCTGCCCTCGTCGACGACAGCGGGATGTTCGTCGTCTTCGTGCAGGTCGAGGGCGAGGCGTTCGAGCGTCGGGTCGTGCGACTCGGTGCGCGCGACCGCGGGTACGTCGAGGTCTTGGGCGGGCTGCGCGCTGGCGAGCACGTGGTCACGCGGGGCGCGTGGTCGGTGAAACTGGCCGCGTCGAGCGGCTCAATTCCGGCCCATGGCCACGCGCACTGAAGGAGCCAGCGTGATCGACGCCATTCTTCGCTGGTCCCTCTCCCATCGTCTCGCGGTGCTCGTCGTCGCAGGCGTGATGCTCGTGTGGGGGGCGATCGCGACCTCGCGCATGCCGGTAGATGTCTTCCCGGATTTGACTGCCCCGACCGTCACGGTCATCACCGAAGCGCACGGCATGGCCCCGGAGGAGCTCGAGACCCGCGTCACGTTTCCGATCGAGTCCTCGCTGAACGGCGCGCCCGGTGTGCGACGCGTACGCTCCGCGACCGGCGTCGGCATCTCCGTCATTTACGCGGAGTTCGACTGGGGCACCGATGTGTTCCGCGCGCGGCAGATCGTGAGCGAGAAGCTGCAGCTCGTGCGCGATACGTTGCCGGCCGAGGTCGAGCCGCCGGTTCTGGCGCCCATCTCGTCGATCATGGGCGAGGTGCTCTTCCTGGCGGTCACGACCACGGATGGCGCGACCGCGATGGATGCCCGAACCTTCGCGGACTTCACCCTGCGTCGCAGGCTCCTCGCTGTACCCGGCGTCTCACAGGTCATCGTGACCGGGGGCGAGCGCAGGCAGTTCGAGGTCGCGCTCAGGCCCGAGAGGCTGGCCGCGTACGACCTGACCGTGGACGAAGTCGTACGGGCGCTCGAGGAGACCAACACCAGTGTGTCCGCCGGCTTCATCAACGAAGGCGGGCAGGAGTACCTGGTGCACGGCGTCGGTCGGGTGCGTACCCCGGAAGACGTGGGCGAGACGCTGGTAGTCCAGCGTGGCGAGGAGCCGGTGCTCGTACGGCACCTCGGCGACGTTCGAGTCGGGGTCGCGCTCCGGCGAGGCGAGGGCTCCTACGGTGGGCAGTCGGCGGTCGTCGTCGGCATCCAGAAGCAGCCGGGGACGAACACGCTCGAGCTGACCGGGCGCATCGACCGTGAGCTCGACGAGCTCTCGCGGACGCTTCCGCAGGGCCTTTCCATCCAGCGCAATGTCTTCCGCCAAGCGGACTTCATCGAGGTCGCGGTGAAGAACGTCTTGTCTGTCCTGCGAGACGGAATCGTGCTCGTGCTCCTCATCGTCTTCGCGTTCCTGGCTAGCGGGCGAGCGAGCGCCATCACGATCGTTGCGATCCCGCTGTCGCTCGTGACGGCCGTGTTCGCGCTGTCGGCCTTCGGTGCCACGTTGAACACGATGACCCTCGGGGGCATGGCCATCGCCGTCGGTGAGCTCGTCGACGACGCCGTCATCGACGTCGAGAACGTGGTCCGCCGCCTCCGACTGAACGCGCTCCTGCCCGAGGCCGAGCGGCGACCGGCGCTTGAGATCGTGCTCGCCGCGAGCCGGGAGATTCGGAGCAGCATCGTCTTCGCGACGCTCGTCGTCGTATTGGTGTTCCTCCCGCTGTTCTTCCTCTCCGGGGTCGAGGGGCGCCTGCTCTCGCCACTCGGCGTTGCGTACGTCGTCTCGCTCACCGCGTCGCTGTTCGTGGCGGTCACCGTGACCCCTGTCCTCTGTTCGTTCCTGCTCCCTGGCTCGAAGGCCGTGACGAAGGCGCACGAGCCGCGATTCGCCGCATGGCTCAAGCGGCGCTATGCACCGATGCTCGACGCGGTCGTGGCGCGCTGGCGGCTCGTAGCGGCGGTGTCCTTCGCGCTCCTGGCGAGCGCGGTGGTCGCGCTCGCGTTCGCAGGACGCTCGTTCCTCCCGGAATTCCGCGAGGGCACGTTGACCATTGCAGCCGTGACGCTGCCGGGAACCTCGCTCGCAGAGTCCGACGCGATGGGACGCCGCATGGAGCAGATCCTCCTACGTCACCCCGAGGTCGTCTCCGTCGCGCGGCGTACCGGACGCGCCGAGATGGACGAGCACGCCCAGGGCGTGAACGCTGCCGAGCTCGATGTCAGCCTGCGCGAGAGCGACCGGTCGCGAGAGGAGTTCCTCGAAGCGCTGAGGCGAGACTTCTCGATGTTGCCTGGCATGAACATCACGATCGGGCAGCCCATCGGGCACCGCATCGACCACATGCTGTCCGGCACACGCGCGAGCATCGCGGTCAAGGTCTTCGGAGACGACCTCTCCGAGCTGCGGCGACTTGGCGCCGAAGTGGAGGCGGCGATGCGAGGCGTGCCGGGGGTGGTCGACCTCGCGCGCGAGCAGCAGGCCGACATCCCGTTCGCACGTGTCCGCTTCGACCGCGGCGCCATCGCACGACACGGGATGCGCATCGCAGACGTGGCGCGTGCGCTCGAGGTCGGCTCCGGTGTTCACGTGGTGTCTCAGGTGATGGAGGGCCAGGCCGTCTTCGACCTCGTCCTTCGAACGGAGCAGAGCCGGGTCGCGAGTTTCGAGGACCTTCAGGAGCTGCTCATCACGACGCCGAGGGGCGCGCGGGTGCCGCTCCGCGCGCTCGCGCACGTGCACCGCGACCGCGGGCCGAACGAGATCGGCCGCGAGAACGTGCAGAGGAAGCTCGTCGTGAGCTGCAACGTCGCCGGGCGCGACGTCGGCAGCGTCGTGCGTGACATCCAAGCGGCCGTCGAGCGCGCGGTGCCCCTGCCGGCCGGCTACCGCGTGGCCTACGGCGGCCAGTTCGAGAGCGCCGAGGGCGCGACGCGCACGCTCGGCCTGCTCGGGCTCGCGTGCCTCCTGGGCATGCTTGGCCTCCTGTACACCGCTTTCGGTTCCGTCCGAGACGCGGTGCTCGTGATGGTGAACCTTCCGCTGGCGCTCATCGGCGGCGCGGCCGGTGTGTTCATCGAGGGAGGTGTGCTCTCGGTGGCATCCATCGTCGGCTTCATCACTCTCTTCGGCATCGCCACCCGCAACGGCATCATGCTTGTCTCTCACGTTCGCCACCTCGTCCACGAAGAGGGCGTCAGCGACATCGACGAGGCCGTTCGACGTGGCGCCCGGGAGCGGCTCATCCCCATCCTGATGACCGCCTTGGCGACCGGGCTTGGGCTTGTTCCGCTTGCGCTTTCTGGAGGCGAACCGGGCAGTGAGATTCAGGCGCCGATGGCCGTGGTCATCCTGTGCGGGCTCATCAGTTCGACCGCGCTCAACATGTTCGTCGTGCCCGCTCTCTATCGACAGTTCGGCGCCCTCGCTCGACCCGGGAGGATTGCCTTGAAGCCGGCGACGGAGGCGGTGTGACCGAGCGCCAGCGCGCACCGATTGCGGTCCAGGCCAGAGGCGCAGCCCTCGGCCTCGCTGCGGCGGCGCTCTTCGGAGTTTCCGCGCCGGTCGCGAAAGTGTTGCTCGGCGAGATTTCGCCCGTCCTGCTCGCTGGTCTCCTATATCTCGGCGCCGCGATCGGCCTCTGGACGCATCGGGTGTTCTCCCCGCCGACGAAGGAGGCCAGTCTCGGCCCGGGGGACGTCCCGAAGCTCGCCGCGGTCGTGCTCTCGGGAGGGATCCTCGGCCCCGTGCTGATGCTCCTCGGGCTCGGCAGAGTCACGGCGCTCACCGGCTCCCTCCTCTTGAACCTCGAGGCACCTTTCACGGTCCTGCTGGCGGTGCTGCTGTTCCGTGAACACCTGGGACGGTACGCAGCGATCGCCGTAGCGCTCATCGTGAGCGGGGCCGTCGTGCTGAAGCTCGAGCCCGGCTCACTCGGAGCGGATACGGCCGGTGTCGTCCTGCTCGCTGGCGCCTGCGCGTGCTGGGCCGTCGACAACAACCTCACGCAGCGGCTGTCATTGAAGGACCCGTTCGCCATCGTTCGCGTCAAGACGCTCGTCGCCGGCTTGGCGAACACGGCGCTGGGGCTCATCGTCACCTCGTTTGCTCTCCCGCCGTGGCGCTTCGTGCTCGGCGCGCTGGTGCTCGGCAGCTTCAGCTATGGTGTGAGCGTCGTCCTCGACGCTTTCGCGCTTCGGCTGATCGGCGCTGCGCGGGAGGCAGCGTACTTCGCAACGGCTCCCTTCGTAGGCGCCCTCGCGTCCGTGCTTCTCCTGGGCGACACGCTGCGCTGGCACGACGGGCTCGCCATGTTGGTGATGGCGGTCGGAGTCGGTTTTCTTCTCCGCGAGCGCCACGGCCACCAGCACGCGCACGACGAGCTCTCCCACGAACACCTCCACGAGCACGACGAGCACCATCAACACGAGCATCAGCCCGGCGATCCAGCGGGCGAGCCACACAGCCATCCCCATCACCACGCGCCGCTCGTGCACGACCACCCGCACGTGCCGGATGCTCATCACCGGCATCGACACTGATTGTTGCTCCCCGTGCGCGCCTGCTGGGACAGCGCCCCAGCGATCAACAGGCCCGCCGACGCCCGCGACCACGCCGACACTCGAATCGCACGCGCTGGGTTAGCTACGCGTCAACGGCGGGCACCGTTCGCCACACCTCGCAAGCCTTCGCCCCGATGATGAACAGCCTGGTCCATCGAAGCCGCGCTGGCGCTGTTGATCAACGGGGCCGACTGTTGATCGCCGGGTACGCAGTTAAACGCCTCTCGGCTTCTCTCTCCCCACGGGACAGGAGAGAGAGCGGGAGAGCTGTCCCACGCGGCGCTCATCGAGCTCGCTCGGCGCTCTCTGCGAGCAGAAGCGAGAGCACCGTCGCAGGATGCGCAGCGCGCGAAACGCTCGGACTTCTGGGGAGAAACGGCGAAGCCCCCTCGGATCGCTCCTTGGGGGCTTCTGTTTACCGACCCTCGCCGTTGGTTGGCGACGAGAGGAAAATGGCTCCGGCTGTTGGACTCGAACCAACGACCTGGCGGTTAACAGCCGCCTGCTGCTACCAACTGAGCTAAGCCGGACCAGTTCGGAACCACTTACGGCGGTTTTTCTAGAGTCGAACGGCTGAGGTGTCAACGCTTTTTTTTCGTGGAGCACCTCCCCGCCTCATGCTCCCTTCCGCGCTGACTTGAACCGCCTCCATAGCGGGGCACCGACCTTGAGACCTGCGATGACGACAGCCCCGACAATGACCCCCAGGATGATGACACCCACCTGCCCGAGAATCGAAACCACCGTCCCAT
>Ga0172376_10004004_pt1 | contig 17028 bp, 20 predicted proteins | sample Lak35m_FD_121114 | JGI IMG/M metagenome (GOLD analysis project Ga0172376, IMG submission 121114) | Freshwater microbial communities from Kabuno Bay, South-Kivu, Congo - kab_092012_35m | ecosystem: Environmental > Aquatic > Freshwater > Lake | place: Democratic Republic of the Congo: South-Kivu... | reverse complement strand
GATGATTGCAAGCCCTTTGCCGTTCGTGTAATTCAAGAAAGGAGGGAAAGAAATGAGTGACCCAATTTACAAAATTATCGATTGGAACATCCATTTCGAGAATAACCGTTCTCGATCTGTCGAAAATCTTCGTTGGGTTTGCGTTCCAAATCGACATGATGGAGAGGGTTATTCTCTCATCATGGAGCAGGACGACGCCGCTGAATTGTTTGCCGCTTGGGTGCTAATTTTGCAGGTGGCATCTAAGTGTCAGGTGCGTGGCAGCCTGGTGCGGAACGATGGCACTCCCCTGACAGCCGAATCGCTTTCAATTAAGACCCGTGCGGATAAAGCGTGGTTTGAAAAAGCTCTTAACTTCTTCACGCACAAGGTGAAATGGCTTGACTGTCAGCCGACTGTCAGGCAAGTGTCAGCCGACTGTCAGGCAGGTGACACCCAAGTGACTAAGAAAGAAGGGAAAGAAAAGAAGGGAATAGAAGGGAAAGCGAGCAAAGCCCGCCCACAATCTCGAGAGGCTTTTGATGCCTACTTTCGAGAAGTCGGACTTTACCCTCGCGATGCGGAGGCAACCTGGAACAAGTGGGAGGGCAACGGATGGAGCAACGGGGGAAAGAAAATCGTTTGTTGGAAATCTACGGTCCTCGCTTGGAAGGCATCGGCGTATATGCCGAGCCAGAAAAGCCCATCGGACTACGAACCGGAATGGCCAAGGCCCAAATCGGAGGCAAAACCGATTGACGACGACGACGACCTCATGGCCAAAGTAATCCGGCTAAGAGAAGAGGAACACAGATTGGCGATGGGCGACCATCCCGATTACTGGACCGAAAACCCAAAACGCCAAACGGAGGACGAACCATGCTTCTAACCATCAATGATCTGTCCTGCCAACTCGCGAGCAGGATCGAGGAACTCGCGCCAATGCTCCTTCCCGGCGGCAGGCGCCACGGCAACGAATGGCTCTGCGGCGACCTATCTGGAACTCCTGGGAATTCGCTGAAATTGACGATGACCGGATCCCACGCGGGGCAATGGCGGGATTGGGCGACGGAGGAGCATGGAGACCTTATCGATCTTTGGCGTCTCTCGCGCGGAATTTCGGGGGGTGAGGCCATTTCCGCTGTCAGGACATTTCTAGGCATCTCCGAGCCTCTTAGGCGACACGAGAAGAAGGTTTACGGCAAAGCCCCAGCGATCAGATCCGAATCCCCGGCTAGAAATGGCCGAGCGTTTGCCTTTTTGACCGAAAATCGAGGGTTGAAACCCGAAATTGTCGATCTGCTCAAAATTGAAACGGAGTCGGAACGCAAGGCCATTGTCTTCCCTTGCTACAGTCCCAGCGGCGAGATCGTCAATCGTTCCTACAGAACGCTCGATGACAAAAAGCGCGTTTGGCAGGACACTGGGTGCGCTCCAAGCCTTTTTGGTTGGCAGGCCTTGCCTGAGTCGAGCTACAAAGCCAGGTCAATCTTGCTCTGCGAAGGGCAGATCGACGCTGCGACATGGCATCAATGGGGAATTCCTGCCTTGTCAGTTCCCAATGGGACAGGAGCAACGTGGGTCGAGTTTGAATGGGAGAATCTGCAAGCGTTCGATTCGATATATTTGGCCTTCGACCAAGACGAAGCCGGAAGGAAAATAACGGACATGGCAGTGACCCGCCTTGGGAAGCATCGGTGCTTGATCGTCGCGATGCCGAAAAAGGATGCGAACGATTGTCTGTTGGCTGGATTTACCGCCGAGGATGCTTGCGACTGGGTGGCCAATGCGAAGCGCCCACGCATTGAACGTTTAGTGACGACCGCAGAGATGGAGGATCGCCTCGTTGAGGATGTCAAGCCAAAGCCCGAGCCATTCTCGCTGCCATTTTTGAAAATTGATTGGAGCAACGGCGATGGCTTTTATTTCCGGCCAGGTGAATTGACAATTTGGGGCGGGTTTTCTCACGCTGGGAAATCAACCATAATCAACTACATGGTTGCCCAGCTTTTAGGATCAAGGACGCCCGTGTTTATCGGGTCGTTTGAAATCAGAGTGGAGACGCAACTGCGGAAAATGTTGTCAGTTTTCTATGGGAAAAAAAACATCAACGAGGCGGCGGCTCGCGAGTTTGCCAAAAACGTTGGCGATTCGATTGTGTTTGCCGATGTTGTGGGATCCATCACTCAAGAGTCTTTGATGGAAATGATGTGGTTTTCCTTCCGGCGCTATGGGACCACGCATTTTATCATCGACTCGCTTATGCGGGTGCAGGGTCTTGAGGAGGATTACCCCGCCCAAGGAGAGTTTTGCAATCGGCTCCAAGATTTTGCAAAGGACACTGGCGTCCACATACATCTTGTTACACATTTGGCAAAACCGGGGCAAGATGCGGCAAGACCGAGTATGCACTCGATTAAAGGCTCAAGCCTGATGGCAAACAATGCCGACAATGTGCTGCTCATCCTCCGCAACCCTGAGAAAGAGAAGAAGCGCAAGGCCGGAAAACTGACGAGCGAGGAAGAACGCTCAATGCACGATTCGGAAATCATTGTTGAAAAGCAGAGAGAGACTGGATGGCTTGGCATGATTAAGCTCGACTTTGATTCCGCGAAACTTCGATTTACCGCATTTGACGCAAACAAAGCAATACAATGAGAACAGCAAGCATTAACGTTACAAAGATCGACAAGACGGCTCTCTACGAAGGCAAAAACGGCAAATATCTCAGCCTCGTTTTCTTCGACAACAAGGACGGCCAAGACCAGTTCGGGAACGATGGATTCGTCACGCAAGACATCGGCAAAGAACGCTGCATGGCAGGAGAAAAAGGTCCGATTATTGGGAATTGGAAGGAAGTCGGAATAAAAGGCCCAACGCCAGCGCCAGCAAAGCAAGTCCTCGGTGATCGCGCGATTGGCGATGACGGGGATGTTTTTCGGTTCTGATGCCTGAGCCACGCCATGAGCGAACGAACCTACCACCACGACGTAGAGGAAGCTATCCTCGACGGGTGGCAGGGTCCCGTATTGCTGCCGATCAATGGCGGGGAAATTCATTGCCATGGGTATCGGTGTTACGTTCGCAATCCTCGGAGGATCATTTATCTGCGCCATGCAATCGGTCGCGGGAGGATGACGGCAGAGGATCTGGCAGGCGTCCTAGGCATGGCAACAGCGAGCCAAGTGCATCAGTTTCTGCGACAGCTTCAGTTTGCTTTGACCGTGGAAAAGTCGCCATACAAGATTCAAATCGTTCTTGAGGGCCGCAAAGGTTATTGGGTGGCGTTTGACAAGAGGAGTGGCAATGTCCATGATTAACGACCCCAAAGGGCAAAGGCGCAGGACTAGCCATCTGCCGTCACGCACGATAGCTAACGAGGTTGACGGCTCCTCGTCTAAGCGAATTCCTACTCGTCACAACGGGCGTGGGCGTCGTGCGACCGGGAAGGGACAATTTAAAAGCCGAGGCGCTAGCTATGCCCTAAATCATTCGCCCAACGCGCCACGGCACGCTGCCGGGTTCTGCGGATGCTCTGGGTGCATCATGCTTATGGTGATCGCTGCGATAGCGTTTCTCATGCTGGTAATGGCATCTTAACCAACGAACTTATGAACCAACCCAAACGAAGAGGAAGGCCAGCGAAGGCCAAGCAGGAAGTCATCGAGTCGCCAGCGATTGAAGATCCGGTGCGCGTCGAGATCGAAGGCGATGTGCGCGATGCCGAGGCCGAGGCAATGTCTCTAGTTCGCCGCGTTGAGCTGGAGACAGGAAGGCAGCATTATGCCTGGGGAATGATGAATCCGGTCGATCTGGTAGACGCCGTGATGCGCGTTTGCTCCCGTTCTTATTGAGACTGACGCGGGAAACGGGCCGTCGAATCGTGCCGCTCAGGTGGCGTGGGCTGTGGCGACACCCAGCGTAACTCGTTGATTTTGTGGGTCCCTCTGGGGCGTTTTCTCGTATCAGTGTCGGATTTTTTACCCTCGCTAGGTAAAAACCCCTTGTAAACGGACACCAGACCGACCGCGCTATTGAGACCGAACGCGATTCAGCTTGCCCCTTGCTTGACGCGCAGCAACAACGGCGCACATTGTCCCCGTTGACCCTGGACTCCCTTCCTCGACCGCTTGCGGCAGACATGGACCAGGGTTTCTTTTTGTTCAGGCATATCCGGCTCCCTTATGTGTTGAAGTTTTAGCTATGTAAGATTCCCGAAAAAATCCTCTTGCATTTCTTTTTCATTTTGTCGTGCCTCTCGCAATGTCGATAGGCACTTCCAAACAATTCGCCCCACAAGTCAGATCATTTGATCTGTCCCGCGCATCGCTCAACGAAGACGAGCGCACGGTCGATGTTGTCTTTTCGACCGAAACTGACGAAGTGGAACGCTCATGGGGCGTCGAAATTCTCGACCACGGCGCGAAGTCCGTTCGCCTCAAGCGCTTGAACAACGCCGCGCCTTTGCTCCTCGATCACGATCCGCGCGAACAGGTAGGCGTCATTGAATCTGCTCGCATCGAAGGCAAAGCCGGATCCGCCACCGTGCGCTTTTCCCGTTCTGCCAAAGGCGAAGAAATCTTCCAAGACGTTCGGGACGGGATCCGCTCGAAAATCTCCGTCGGCTACCGCGTCCATGCTCTAGTCATGGAAAAGCGCGACAAAGCAACCGGCAAAGAAACCTACCGCGTGACGGATTGGGAACCGTTCGAGATTTCCCTAGTTTCAATCCCTGCCGACGACAACGCCGGAGTGCGGGATGCTGCATCCATCTTCGGCCAACGTGCCGCTGAACTTTCAACCTCCATCACTATGGAAAACCGACACGACGACCAAAACCGCGCCGACAACGCAACGGCTCCCGCTGCGAACGCTCCGGCGGAAACCCAGAACGAAGTCCGCGCCGCCGTTGAGGTGGAACGGGAACTGAACAAGCTTCAAGTCGCACAACTCGCGAAGGAAGAAGCCGCTCGCGCGATTGCTGAAGATCGCAAGCGTGCCGCCGAAATCACCGAGTGCGGCAACGGATTCCGCCGCAACCAGGCTGAGATCCGCAAGGCCATCGAAGATGGTCTTAGCATCGACGACTACAAGCGTCAACTCCTCGACAGTATGAAAGCCGAAAACCCCGCCTATAGTGCCGGTCGCGTCGAAGTGATTAGCGAACCGATCAAAAAAGGGTCGCGGCAATACCTGCAAACGACCTGGGCCGAGAACGCCAAGCGTGCGTTGGGTCATCGCGGCCAGAACATCGTCATTCCCTCCTACGCTGAGTCTCGCGAATTTTCGCGCAACTACATCGGAGGAAGCCAAACCCAGTTCCACCGCTCCATGACGGGAGCCGTGACGCTCGTTGACAAGCTCGCCATCGATGAGGGCATCGGTATGCCGATCGTCGAGGAAGTCGTTAGTATGTATCCCGAGCTTGCCGTGTTCCCCGTTGATACCATCAGCGGCGACACCGTTACGCTCTCGATCCAAACTGGCAATCCCTCGGTTGGATACCGGAATGCGAACGAAGGAACCAGCGCCAAGAAGGGAACCTTTGAAAGCCGCATCTTCCAAACCTCGATCATCGAGCAGTTCATCAACGTTGACATCCAAGGCGTTCTCAACGCCTCCAAAGATCCCGCGCGGGTTTTGACCGCCGAAGCTCGCGCAGTAACCAAGGCAGTCTTGAGCCACATCGCATTCCAACAATGGTATGCCGGAACGACTCAAGCCTCCGCCGATACCAAGGCAAGCCCAGGGTTCCTCGCGCAGTCGAATACCGCCGCAACGCACGTTGTCGATGCCACCGGTTCGACCGCCAAGACGTCTGTTTGGGTGATGGAGCTTGGCCAGGGTTTCTGCGACCACGTCTACGGAAACGACAATACGCTTCTCTTCGGGGAAGACTGGACCGAAGAAACCGCTGAAGATGCCAACGGCAACAGCCTGCGCGTCCTTCAAAACTGGATCTCTGGCCGAGTTGCTCCTCGCTTGGCCGACAAAAACAAGGCGATCCGAATCAAGAGCGTTGGAACTGATTCCGGCAAGGGCCTCACCGACGCTCTGCTTGCGAAGGCGTTCCGCCAAGCCCGCGAACTCGGTATGAACCCGAACGCGATCTTCGCAACGCCTCGCTCGATTGAGCAGCTCCAAGTTAGCCGCACCACCTATTCTCCCATCGGCGCTCCCGCCCCGATGCCCGAAGAATATCAAGGCGTGCCGATCTATCAAACCATCAACCTTTCCAACGCGGAGACGGTCTGATTTCAACTCAACTGACAACCCCAACTAACTAAGACCATGTCACAAAAAGTTAATCGCCGAAACAAGGTTGACGCTCTTCTGAGTGTCACTAAAGCCCTCCCCGCCGCTGCCGCCAATAACGACAGCGACGAAATCTACGTTGGTCCCGCTGGACCGCATCGTGAAGGCATGAAGCTCCGCGCTTCGTGGCCTGCGAACTCCGTCCTCGTTGCTACCAAGCTTCTGACGCTGACTCTCAAGAGTGGCGCGACCGGCGCTCTGGCTGCTGAGACCGATCCCGCTTCCACCTACGTCATCACCGGCGACACCGGCTTCCCAGCCGGATACGTCGATTTTGAACTCGGTCAGAATGTCGGCGAATACGTCGCCGTTAATCAGGCTGTCGAAACTGGTGGCGGTTCCAACATCGCGACCAGCTTCACCTATTCGATTGTCTGCTAAACAATCTCGCCCAATGCCCGCAGTAAATTTGAACGCGAAAGCCGACGACGCACCGGGGGAGGTTCCGCCTCTTCCCTCCCCTGGTGCGACTGCGGACAGGGTTGAACGCATTCAGCGCATCGTTGACCTCATCGAAAGGCTCAACGGCACGCAGGATCAAGAGACAGTTATTGAAGACGAGCGCCAAAACCTAACCGCATTCACCGCCGAAGGTCTCGACGCCAGCCTCACCGCTAAAGTCAAAGCCCTATTGAAATGAGCTACGCAGACCTCGATCACCAATCGGCAGTTTCCGATCTAATCGCATTTGAGGGAAAGCCCATTGAAATTGGAGGAAACAAACTGAAAGCACTTATCGAACGCGAAGAGACATCCTACGAAGCCAACGAATTTGGAATTGATAACCGGGAGGAAACGCTAAAGGCAACCATCCTCAACAAAGGCAAGATCCCAAGCAAAGACGCCCCCGTTTTTTTCCGAGGCCAAAGATTCCGAATTACCAGCATTGAGCCAGAGGGAGAACGAATCCTGACCATTAACCTCACAAATGACTGACACCACCCCAGACCTCGCAGAGCGAGTCGAGGACAGCATCGCACGGGTTTTCCGAGATGCGTTCCCCGGTGTCATTATCGCGACCTCTAGCAAGCCTCAAGAGCGATCTGGAACGTCTATCGGCATCAAGGCCGAGACCGGAGCCGAGGATCCAATCGGGACCAATATGTTCCTCATTTCCATCGACATTGAGACGCGCAATCTTGATTCCCAACAGCGCGAACTTATGCGCGAAATGATCGGCAACACTGACGCCGCCAAACAGACAGTCGCATCTTATTCAGCGAAATCTTTCACCATGCCGCAAGGGCAGGCCGTCGAAATGATTGGCGCCCCTCGCGCGGTCGAGAACGAAAACGACCGCATCGTCACCTATTCCCTCGTCGCAACCATTCAACCCATCTAAGCCATGCCCACTCCAACTTACGTTTCCGCTTCCAACTTCCTCAAAGGCGTAGCCGCTGCCGAAACGGCGATCAACATTTCGGATTTCCGGCAAGGCTGGACTGACGAAAAACTTCTCGTCGAAAACAAAGGCGGCAGCCCCACGGGTTTCGTTCACAATTTCCTCGTCAGCTCGACATGCACGATCACCGGGGAGGTCAATACCGCTGGCCTTGATGCCGTTCTCGGTGTCGCGTTTGGAACCGCCGAGACGGTGGCAAATGCGACCTCCGGCTATGGAGTGACCACGGGCGGGTTTTACATGGATGACATCGAAATCAGTCAGTCGCGAGGATCCCTTGCAACTGCGACGATCAACTTCACGAAGTATTGCGATATTAGCTGAGGATGAGCCAAACAAAAGGGGCGGGAGTTAATATCATCCCAACGCAGTGTCCGCGCTTCTTCGCGGCGTGCGTGACGGCAGGCGTTGAGCTAGAGCATGGCACTCCAGGCATTTCAAACGTCTACTCAAAAGGCGTCTCCTACGATCCAGACGAGCCAGGGACGATTAGCTTTCACCTCGACAACAAAACCGTTGGCCCGTTGTCTCTTGCAAAGGTTTGGCGTGATCCGGCGCAAGACATGACCGAGGCCGCAGCCCTGCCGGCGCGAATGATTAGCGCGAGGTCCGAGGACGAATGGCAAAGCATCGCAGACGATTTGGAGCTGCTCCACGTCTATTGCGCCATCGCTCACATTAAGTCTTTCGCCGATGGCAAATTCGCAATCGGAATGCGTGCCGTCACCGACGAGGAGGAGCGTGCCGCGCAGATCCTTTCCGATATGCCTCAAACAATCCGAGACGCCAAGGGCAAGCGAAATGGCGGCAAGATTGCTGCGCGATTTGACGCGATCTGGAAGCCTGCGATGTTCGCGTGGGTAAAGGCATGGATTGCCAATTACCTCGAGCTGAAAGACGCTTGGAAAGCAGCAAATCCCGCCATCAAGATTGAGCGCGAAGGATTCCCGCTCGTTATCCCGAAAGGTCCGCAATTTGAGAAACTAGCCCGACGATGGGTCAAATAACCAAAAAAGAAGCATGAGCGAAATCACGATTGATGATATTGAAAAAGAAACCGGCGTCACGCCTGACATTGTAGCGGCTCGCAGTCGATCCTACCAGTTCAAGGGCAAGCCACTAAAGCCGTTTTCCAAATCCCGCTCGACGGCGGCGCGTTGCATGGGCAACTCGCTTTTCCTTGGTCGAGCAAGGCCGGATGAAAACGGAGTCTGGGATCAGATCACGCTCGACTCAATCATGGTTGTCTGGCTCTGCTCCGTAGACGATTCCCGAGTCGCTCGCGCCTGTCTGAATCGCGATCAGGCAATCATTGAAATGATGGCATGGTGGGACAAGGAAGGCGGCGACATTGGAGGCTCTGAAGAGATTGAGGCCGTGCAGCTACTCAACATGATCTGCGAAGACATCCAGACGGTCTCTGCCGCAGTCGAATCTCCCTCTGGCGGTCGAGACACCTCCAACGTGGGGGAGTAATTGGGAGTGATGCCGATTACGTCTCAACCGTAGCGGCAAAACTCCCAGGTCAAACGTGGGCATATTACATTGACGAGCTTCCGCTTTGCATTGGTATGCAACTACGCAACGCCGATCTTTTCGAGCGAGGATGCGACATCATCCCACCGGGGAGAAGCGCCTCTGCCAAAATGGTCGAGATCCTTGGCGAACACGCGGAAGAGTGGTTTACTTAGGCATGGACAAAGTCACCGCATCAGTTGATACCCGCGAATTCATGGCCGCGTTGAGGGAATATGAAAAAGAATCTTCGCGCGATGTGGCAACGGTCGTCAGATCGGCAGCAATCGACGTGGCATTTAAAGCCAATCAATCGGCAAAAGCTGCGAAAAAAGGATCGATTCCCACCGTCAAAACGGGCCTTTACAATGCCCTCGCAGCCAAGGCCGGATTTCCAAAAGGCAAAGGCAACCAAAAGGAAGCCCAGCGCCTCTACAATCGCCGGATATCCGCGATCAAATACAGCAAGTCCTTGTTTCTGAAAATGGCGCAGGATCTGGGCGCGAAAGTCTCAGCCCTCAGAAAAAAGATTGAAAACGCCAGCGCGGCAGACAAAAGCACGATCCTAATTCCTAAATTTGAGCTGACAATTGAAGGCGTTGAAATGGACCATGCCAACCAAGTTTTAAGCAAAGCCCTCCAAGAAGGCGTCGATAAAAGTGCCGCCAAGATGAGAAAGCGGGTTTTGGACAAGATCTCCAAACGAGCGCAAGCCCACAGCGGGAAATAATGCAACGATTCTCCATTAAGCAGCTCTCATCAATGTTTCGCACGAATCGCGAGACGGTCGAAAAACGCGCCTCTCACCTTGGGCTGAAATACCAGGACGGTGATAACGGAGCCAAGCTCTACGACATCTACGAAATAGCCCAGCTTCGTCATCCACCGGCTCGCAGTGAGGGAGCAATGTCATTGGAGGAGGCGAGGACGCGAGAGGCTACAGCACGCGCTGAAGGCCTAGAAATGGACAATGCGCGAAAACGGCGCGAGCTTGCCAACGTTGATGAGCTAATGGCGGCTCAAAACGTGCTTTTCGACGAGATTGCTGCCATCGTCAAAAAGTCAAAGATGACCGAGGCGGAAAAAGAGGATTGTCTCAGCGTCATTTCCGCAGTCCCGCGCAAATGCTGGGGCGAGCTTTAAGCGTTGCCCGGAGGCGGTGGCGCTTTACCAATCGCCGTGGACAAACCAGCGGCTTCGAGCTTCGCATTGTCGTTTTCGTTTTCGGCGATGATTTTGTCGATGTTCAAGCCGCGATCTTTGGCCGCTCGTTCGCGAGAGTTAAGCGACAAAGCGATCTCGCGCTCGATGGCCTCGATGTCACCAACGGGATCAACCCACGTCCACGCCCTGCCGATGAACTCAACGTGTGATAGACGGTCGTAATCAAGAAGCGTGCAGCCTTCAATCTTGCCGGTCATCAACGCCATCCGCAACCAGCGTTCAAAAAGCGGAATCTCAAATGTGTCGATGAACCACGAATGAAGAATCCTGTAGATGTCACGCTCTGACAAGACGCCCTGCCTAATCGACGAGTAAGAAACGCCCTCGAGATCCTGCGCCCAAGTGTTGTAGTTGACGTAGATGCCGGGAGAGACGCCGCGCAAGATCGCTTTGCGGAAATCAGGCATGGCACTATTAGGGTGTGCCGGATCAATCATCTGGGCCTCGACGCCATGGGGCAGCGTCTCAAACGTGCCCGGTGCTGATGGCGCAATGGCCTTCCCATCGTCGTCCTCGTCGCCAGTGTATTGCGCTTCGCCGGTCTGCTTGAAAAAGCCTAGTTTGTTGGCGCTGATGCGAGCGGCGATCACCTCGGCCTCCTCGAACTTGGCAAGATGGCGAAGCCGCAGGAGGGCATTTGCCAGCCACGAATAGCCTTGGCTTTGGTTGATGCGCCGAGCGAGGAAAGTGTGGATCATGTTGTCAGATCCGACGGCAAACGTCTCGCGAGTATACCTACCACTTTTCGGGTCCATTTTCCGTAGGTGATACCGGATCGGCTCATCCCATTCATCAAATTCAACGCCCATGTAAATCCGCGCGGCATCATTCCGGTGGTGCGGATCCAAGGCGTCAATCTCGATGCCCTGCGCGGCAAAGCGAAACTCGTTTTTCGGGAAGCCGTCCACGGTCCTCGTCAAAAAGCCACCATCGCGAACGGCAGAACGCAACGCGAGACGCTCAAATGCTGCTCTGGAAAACTGGCGCGTCACGTCAAAATTCCCACGGCGGGAGAAGTCTTCCCATGCCGACTCAACCTTTGCTCTCGCATCGTTGTCGGCGCTGTTGGAAAGTCCCTTTTTGCTCCGCGCATCTGCTCGACGGGCGAGCGATTTCATGCGGATCCCGTGCTGGCCAATCACGTTTGATTCCAGCGCCATCAACGCGCCCTCGATGTAGCCATCGTTGCGCTCAGAATCCCGCGCACGGTCGCGCAAAGACTTGGCATCCTGCTTGATGGCATTGTCCGCTGGACCCGTCCCGGCTACCCAGTCGTTAGTGTATCGCGTGCCTTTTGCCGCATCGAAATTGCGAATGCGGATCGGTTTATCGTCAGGACCGTAAAGAATGGGTTTCATTCAAATTTGGAGTAAATGGTTCGACCGTTGGAAAGGCCAGCATCAGCGCGAGCCTTGGCGATTTCAGTGTCCAAGTCGCGGCGGTATTTCGTTAAAAGCTCGCGAGCGTCCATCATGGTAATTTTCGTCACGGGAACGCCGCCAACAGTGTAGGTCTCAAGCCCTCGGCCTTCGTCGTCAGAAATTCGCCCTTCTAAATGCGCTTCCAAAGCCTTCACCATCTTTCGAGCATGGCTTGGCAATGGTCCGCGATCTGGGGGCGCCTGCAGGGTAATGTTCCCAACCGACTGAACCGAGCGAGCGCCGGCTACCTCAAGCGTCAGAGCGACAACATAGATTCCCGCTGGCAGGTTGGCGGTCTTTTCTGGCGCATAGGTAGCGGTCGCGGTCGTTCCTGAGACCGACAGCACGACCGAGACAATCTCGCCCGTGTCGATGCTCCTAAAATGAGCCGAACCTGTAGCGCCTGACGATACAGTCGCGGAAAATTCAATCGATTCGCCGCAGAAGGCGCGGGACGGTAAAGAGGCCATGCCGATGCTTCGACAAAACAAAGCCCGATTTCAAGGCGCTTTTACCTATTCGGCGACAAAATCCAGTTTATATTCGCGCTCTTTACCGCGATCTGGTTGGTTCTTTGCCGCATATTCAGCGTATTTCTTGGCAATTTTTGCGAACGCAATGTCGAGCCTTTTTGCGGCAGCGATGTTGTAGACGCGAACGTCAAGCGGTTCGTTCCGGTCTCGCTTGTCCTTTTTGTCGAAAAACTCGTAAAAACTCCCGTCTTGTCCTTTCTTTAGAGTGACTTCCTCAATTAACAGACGTTGAAAATACTCGACCGTGTAGCCGTGACCGCTGGGAAAGTGCATATAGTTATGCGGAAACTCGCTGCTCCGCTTGTCGTATCGCAAAGCCGCGTTCTGGTATATCATCGACTTGCATTCGTGCGTCCCGATCTCGTAAAACGTGCCACGCTTTTCGCGTTTTGGTGCGGAAACGATGGGCTTGCCCAAGATGGTTGATCCGTAGATGGCAAACACGCCCCGTGCTTGGCGAGGTTTTGCAAATTGCAAAACGTGAGCTTGCCGATATTTGGAATCGATGAACACCGAGGCGACGCGCAGAACCTTGCCGCATGGGTGCAAGAACTCCGATTGAAGCAACGCATCTAGCTTTTGCCAAACCTCCGGCTCCATTGTCGTGCCGGGGAGAACATGGTAACCGAGACCCCAGGTTTGCCCGTTGCAACCGTGCCCGACAAACTCAAATTCCAATCGGTCGCCTTGAACGTCGCACCCGCCAGTGACGACCAGCACGCCAGCCGGGATTTTGAGCTGGTTTTCAGTTACGCGCTCGAGGTAATCGTAGGACTCCTGAGCAAGGCCAACCGGATCCGGTTTTTCTTCCTCGGGCGCTTGGTAAGTTTCGGCGTCAAAGGTATTTATTAGGACCCGCTTTGCCTTCTCGCGATTGTCTGCCGCTTCAATCTTAATCTCCTCGACCGCCGCCCAATGAAGATGGCTCGCAAATCCTTTTTGGGGCGGATGAGGCGACATCATGCGCGAGCCGTGGAATCCTGCGATGCCATTGAACGGTCGAGTTGCCTGCCATCTGCCGCTCCGAATCATTTCCATGCGCTCCGAATCGGTGATGCGACATTCGCTTTCTGGGCATTCAATCCAAGCATTCTCTGGTTTGTTTCGGTCATAGCGCAACTGGCGGCGATGAAGGACAAACTCCTTTTTGCAATGGGGGCATGGCGCAATCCAAACCCGCCAATCGCTTTGCAGCATCAACGCCTCGATCTTGCTTTTGCCCTTAACACTCGGGTAACTGGCCGCGATCTTGATTGTGTCCGAATACTCAGAGCCGCGAACCCAGAAAATCTCTAGTGGGTCGCCTTCGTCGCTTTCGGTCGATTCGATGGCGTCGATCTCGTCGGCGAAAAGGAAATTTCCCTTTGCTCTCCGCATTTCACCTGGAGCATTTGAACCGAATGCGTTGACCAAACCGCCGGGGAACAGCTTATGCAAAATCGTATTCCCGCTTTTCCGCCGTCCAGAATCATCGCCAATCAGATCGGCGAGGTCCGGCGTTGGATTGACTAGCTCGCACATCAACGTCTCCTTGCTCCATTTCTCGGTCTGCGAAATCGTCGGATACATGACGAGGACGCGGCGAGGCGCTTCAGAAATCGAATGCCCGATCTGGTTCATGACGACTTCGGTTTTGCCCATCCGGCTTGCGAGCATGTAAACCGTCATCTGAACGCGCGGATCATAGGGCGCTTCCATCATTTCCCGCTGATACGGCGCGAAATCAAAGCGGAACCTCCTCCCGCCTTCCATTCGTCGAATTTTTTCGGACCACTCCGGCGCGGTCATTGTCCTTTGAAAACGAAACGCACGCTCTAGGTGACGTTGCGTCCCTCGAAAAAATCGATCCAGTGCCGCCTCACTCATGTTGCCTCAATTCTCAAACGGGTTGACCGTGACTCTGCAAAGTCGGAACAAGTTCAACCCGTTGCCAAAACTGGGTTTCATCGTCCCGCACAAAGGTCAAAAGCGCCGAAACTGGAAGCGTCATTCCTGCGGCGTGGAGCAGTTTTAGGACGTTTGAAGTGTCCAGCGCCATGGTCACGCCCACGGGTCCGATAAACGTCTCAGAGACGGTGGGGGCGGCATTCACGCCAACGCTGGTTCGGCGGAGGTCGAACTTTATTTCTTCCCCGGTCACATTTCGCGAAACGATGAACTCGCCCGGTTCGATGTCCTCAATGGCAGTTTCGACTTGATAGCTTGAGACATTTGCAGCCAGCCACATAGTGCCAGTGTCGGAGGCCGTGCGGATCTGGAACTTGCCAGCGTCAGGCAAACGAGAAAAAGTAATGCGGTCATGCTGTGCCACGCTAATGGTCCCGGTCGCCACGTTGGAAACGGTGACGGTCGCCTCTGCAATGTCAGTTGCGGTCGTTGATTCGACAAGCGTTTGGAGCGTCAGGTCAATCTCGACGGTCTCAACATTTGACGCACCGCCGGCAATCAACGTCAGCGCCCGATTTGTCATCGTGCCGAGGGCGGAATGCGCGATTGAAAAGTCTGCTCGCGCTCCATTGCTGCGAAAAGTAACGGAAAAGATGCCGTCACCGCCCGTCACATCGACGCCTCCCGCCGAGGCGATGGCAGAGAGACGATTGATGGCGATGCCGAGAAGATGCGCGTCAATGCCAGAGGCGGGAAGCTCGACCGAATCGCCTCCCCAAATAATCGTCCAATCCCCGGTTGAGATCGGAACCGGCTTTTCCAACGCGAGCGACAGGCTCAAATCGTCGTTTTCGGACAGGTCAAGTTGATGCGCGATCAGCTCAACGGTCAGGTGGTCGCCGGGGCGAATGGAATCAGGCATCCCGGTGACTCGGCCTTCGTGGTCGTAGCGCAATCTCAACATGACGGACGCCTCTACAAAACAAGCCTCAAAATCAAGTTGAAAATCCCGCTCATTTTGTGGAGTCATCGCTATGCCCGACTCTCCCGTCATTTCCGGCGTTGCCGATCTGCCTAAATTCTACTTTGCCGAGGGAGCGCCTTTTCGGTTGACGCTAACCATCGGCGCGGAGTTTTCGATGACGGGCAAATTCGTCACCTTCGGAATGCGCTCAAGATCAGGCACGGTTCGACGTGTCTTCGGAACCGATTCGGGCGAGTCGAATCTCACCATCGCGAGCCAAGTCGTTACTCTTGACATTGCCACCGACGACGAAACTGTCCCAGCGTTTGCTGGTGGGTGGACGCTGGCAAATGTTCAAGCAAAAGGAGAGACTGAATACTGGGTTGACATTTCTGCCAGCGAAGGAAGCGACGTTCTCCTTCGGCTCCAAGGCCAAGCAGATTGGGTCTCGGCAGGATCCGACATTGCCGATTCCAGCGCCGTGGTGGCCTCGCCTTCCATCGACGTTAACATTTCCAGCGGAGCCGTCTCGGTCTCCGTAGCCGTCTCTGGTGGAGGCGGAACGGGCGATGTTGTCGGACCCGCCAGCGCAACCGACAATGCCATTGCTCGCTACAATCTGACGACCGGGAAGCTCATTCAGAACAGCGGCATCACGATTGCCGATGGCGTTACAGGATCGTTGTCAGGTAGCAACTCGGGCGATGTCACGCTTGCAGGAACACCTGCTTATTTGACGCTTGCGAACCAAGTAATTACTCGCAACCAGATCAACCTAACCTCGGCCTCCGCGCACGTTACGGGAACGCTTCCTGTCGATAACGGAGGAACTGGGCAAACCTCCCTAGGCGCGATCAACGCCGCCGATTTCGGATCTGGTGCAGCATTCGATAACTACGTTTTGACGGCAGACGGGGCAGGGGGCGCGGCATGGGAAGCGGCGGCAGGTGGAGGTGGCGCAAGCATTACCGGAACGGGCTTTGCCTATGTCCGCTCGACAGGCAACGATTCGACAGGGGTTATTGGCAACCCATCGCTTCCATACCTGACCGCACAAGCGGCGTGGGATGATGGGGCAAGGAAGTTTGAGTTTGGGGCGGGTAGCTTTTCGATAACGCACGAGTCTGACGTTGTTTCTGTCCTTGAAGAAAGTGTCTTTGTTCAAGGTATCGGAAAAGAATTTTGCGATCTATCGATAAACTGGAGCGGGATCGACGGAGCGGTTGGGTCCACGACTCCGTTTATGACGGCGGGTGGAAACGGAACTCAACCTTCAAAATTGATTCTTCAATCTGATGGAACCGTAGCTTTGTCGCTATCCCTATCAGGTGGCGACGGAGGGGCGGGAGGAGTTGGGGAATCTGGGACCACGGAAGTCCAAGGGGGAGCTGGAAGCGATGGCGGGAACGGTGGAAATAGCCCAGAATTCGATCTGTGGTATTGCTACCTAGCATCCTTTGCGTGCGTGGCTGGAGCCTATGGAGAAGGTGGCGCAGGTGGTTCTGACGGAGGGGCTGGCGCAGGTGGGAATGGGACTAACGGGCAACCGGGATCAGTTGTCGGCGGAACATTTTCATTTTGCTATGTTCCTGCTGGATACACACCAGACGTAAATGACATTTTTATTGCCAGCACAAATGAAGGAACAGGGCAACTTGTATCTGAAGGAGTAAAAGGCGACATCAGCGTTACTAATAATGGCACAAGCTGGAACATAAATTCAAATGTTGTTAGCTTCGGGAGCCTCGTTCAAGCCTCCGCAACCAAAAAGCTGATCGGCAGAAAGAG
>Ga0172376_10004002_pt1 | contig 17032 bp, 12 predicted proteins | sample Lak35m_FD_121114 | JGI IMG/M metagenome (GOLD analysis project Ga0172376, IMG submission 121114) | Freshwater microbial communities from Kabuno Bay, South-Kivu, Congo - kab_092012_35m | ecosystem: Environmental > Aquatic > Freshwater > Lake | place: Democratic Republic of the Congo: South-Kivu... | reverse complement strand
TGCCGGGAGCGCAGCCGGCATCGAGTGAGCGAAGGGCAGGCGGGCACCGATCCGCGAAGCGGATTGGTCGCGCAGCGAACGTCCGGCGACGGGGCGTGGGCACCCCCGACCTACGAGACGGGCGACTTCTCATGCCTGAAAAAACTGCAAAAGTCGAACTGGGTGGCCGTCCAGAATTGGGCGAACGCTGACTGGAAAGGTATGGTCAGTTTGTGGGCCGCGTATAACCGACACCTCGCCTACTTGATTTCATGCGTCAGCCCTGGCCAGCTGAACAACACAATTCAAATTGAAGGTGTCGGGCCGTTCACCCTGGCTTTCGTCATGAAGGATTATGTCGAGCACTTGAAGCACCACTTGGGGCAGATATTTCCGAACAGCGGTATTACGAGTGCCTTTGTGAATGTCTATCGCGCCTGAAGGAATCGCGAGGGAGAACCAGGCGATCCAGTGGAGTCGTGACCGATGAATCGCCGTCGTGATCCGAACCGCTTACGGCGAACAAAGCGATGCGATGGTTACGCCATGAAAGGTCGCCGTGTGGATCGCAGACCATCGCTTGGCGCTGAGCACCGGCATCCTGCGGCAGTCGATTGGAGAACACCGATGCGAGTCGCTCTGTTTGTTGCTCTGGGGTGGAGCGTACTGCCGGTGATCTCCGTCATGGCGGCAGAGACGGATGCCTCCCACCTCGTCGAGCACGTGGTGCAGTCTGCTGGCGGCGCGGACAGACTTCTCACGCTGTTTCGGTTTCGCGAGCGAGTCCTCGTCACTGACACACCGGCGGCGCCGGTGGCCGCGGACGAGAAAGGCAACCGCAGGTCGGTCGTGCAGGTGTCCGGTGACTGGTGGATCGGCACGACGAAGCGAGACAAGGAAAAGGTACGGGTTCTCTGCTGGGCATGGAGCCTCCGCATCCTCATCGACCCCACGTCCAGGATCGAGACGATCCCTGACGTCATGGTGGCGGGCAAGCCCGCATGTGGCCTGCGAGTGACCGAGTCGGTCAAGGAACCGATCGACTTGTTCTTCGACAAGGAAACCAAGCGTCTTGTCGCGATCGATTACACCGACACCCGGCACGTCTTCAGCGATTGGAAAAAGACCGAAGCGGGCCATGCGTACCCATCGCACGTGACCGGAATCCGTTTTGTAGATCGCAAGGCGGGGACACTCGCAGACAAGCAGTGGTATCAGACTGACGTCCTGGAACTCACACCGCTCGAGGAACTGCCGATTGAGCTGAAGCGGTAACGCCGAGCCAGACGCTGCAACGGACGGCGGCGGGACCGCGCCTTTCCCCGGTTCATGGCCCCACCGCCGCGGCTACGCCCTTCCCTTCCTCCATCCACGATGTCAGCCAATCTAAGAATCGTCCGCCTCCTCGATCAGTTGGTGCGAGGCCCCGATCTGGTGATCGACCTCGTCAACGACGTGCCCTCCGACAGGCTGAAGCGACGCCCCATTCCATCCAAATGGTCGGCTCACGAACACGCGTGCCGCCTCGCCGCCGTCCAGCCGCTGTTCATGAGCCGGCTTGATCTGATGCTGCGCGAGCCTGGACCGGTGATTCGGCCCTACAACCCGGTAGACGATGACGCAGAGGATGCTCTGCTCGCAGTGGACCTCGCGGAAGCCATGCGTCGGTATCGATGTGAGCGAGCGGAAATGGTGGCGAGACTGGGCGCGCTGACGCCTGCCCAGTGGGAGTGCTCGGCCTCGCACCCCGAATACAACGCCTATTCGATCTTCATCATGTTTCGGCATCTCGCCCTCCACGACCTGTATCATGCGTATCGCATTGAAGAGCGGCTTTTGGAGCGCTCGGGCGATCCGTAGGCTGGGCACTGGAGAATCAATCGATGCAGCGGACCCTGTGCCTCCCCAACAACGCCGGGGATCGGCACGTTCATCGTGTTGCCACACTCCTCGTGATCGCCGCCACCGTCGTGTTCGCTCGCCCCGCCGGTGCCCAGCCTCTTCCCGGTCGCGGCACCTCCGCAGCACGCGCCCCGCAGGGAGTGAAGGCACACCGTGACCTTCCCTACGTCGTCGATGGGCACGAGCGGCAAAAGCTCGATCTGTATGTCCCGCAGACGGGCGACGGGCCGCTGCCTGTGATCATCTGGATTCACGGCGGCGGCTGGCAGAGCGGCAGTAAGGACGCCTGCCCACCGCTGCGCAACGGCTCCACGGAACGGGGCTACGCGGTCGCGAGCATCAACTATCGTCTCAGCGGCGACGCGGTGTTTCCGGCGCAGATCGAGGACTGCAAGGCCGCCATCCGGTGGCTGCGCGCACACGCCGAGGACTACCGCCTCGATCCTCAGCGGTTTGGCGTGTGGGGCAGTTCCGCTGGCGGCCATCTCGTCGCACTGGTCGGTACCAGCGGTGACGTGAAGGCATTCGATGTCGGCGCGCACCTGGATCAATCGAGCCGCGTGCAGGCGGTATGCGACTTCTTCGGACCTACCGATTTCGTGGTGTTCGTCACCACGCCCGGATACGAGCGCCATGCGACGGCACATTCGCCCGAGGCGAAACTCATCGGCGGGGCCGTGGTGGAAAACAAGGCCAAGGCCGGCCTCGCGAACCCCATCGCCTACGTGAGCCAGGACGATCCGGCATTCCTGATCGTGCACGGCGACCAGGATCCAACGGTGCCGATCAACCAGAGTCAACTGCTCTATGACGGACTGAAACTGGCGGGCGTGAGCGTGCATTTCCACACGATCAAGGGGGCGGGCCACGGCCAGGGTTTCGGCGGACCGGAGATCGAGCCGATGGTGGGCGACTTCTTTGACCGCGTGCTCAAGGCTGAATCGGTGCCGCCGAATCGCAGCCCGGCGACCACGTCCGACAGCAGCGCGTCACGCGTGACCGCGACGCCCGCAGGCCGCGCAGGCATGCCCCGGGAAGCAGGCACCATGCGATTGGATCAGGCGCGACGCACCGGGGGTGTCGAGGACGATGGCCGCGTGGAACGCGACCGATTCAGGGGCCCGGCCGGGAAATGTGAGCTCGATGGGGCGCGCTGGACGTATCGCGAAGGCGACTTCGTCATGGACGGCGTCCTGCTCAAGCCCGAGGGCAGAGGACCCTTCCCTGCCGTGCTCATCAGCCACGGGCTCGGCGGCAGCGCGGAGACCTTCGGGCTGAGCAAGGCCCGCGAAATGGTGGGTTGGGGGTTTGTCTGCATCGCTCCCTCCTACACGCATGCCGCCGATGCGCGGGGCAACCGACCGGGCGCACCCGGGTCAGGCCCACCCACGAAAGGCGTCCGCAGGGGACAACCTGCCGTCGACTACGGCGCGAGCGCAGAAAATCTCCGGCGGGCACGAACGTGTCTTGATCTCGTGAGCGGCATGCCGGAGGTGGATGCGGGACGCCTTTTCGCCTACGGACACAGCATGGGCGGCTTCGTGACGATCGGACTGGCAGCGATCGAACCCGATCGCTTGCAGGCGGCGGCGATCACCGGCAGTGGCATCGGACACACTGAGGGCTTTCCCGCACCGGCCGCCGCGAAGGCCGACCATGTCCGCACGCCGTTCCTGATCCTGCACGGGAGCGCGGACACGACCGTGCGGCCACAGCAATCGGCGGACTTCAAGGCGATCCTCGACGCCAACCACGTGCCGAATGAACGCACCGTCTACGCCGGGGAAGGCCACCCAATCGATCAGACCCAACGCGAGGACGTGTTCACTGCAGTCCGGGCTTGGTTCGAAAATCACGGCGCGAAGCAACCGTGAGTCCATTTTCCGTTCCGACCCTGCGATTCTCATGCCACGGGCCTGTCCTCGCGCTTGGCGACCTCCCCGACCATGTCCGCCTCCGTGGTGCTGATCGTGTCTGGTGGCCCGACGATCCCGACTGATCGCCCAGCGGTCACGGCCACGGCATGATGACGACCGTCATCCACATGCCTTCGACATCGAGCGTGCCCACGGTGGGATCACCACGTCCAATCGACGTCTCACTCCTTGGTGACGCGGCGATCGTCGTCCATATCGGGGCGGCGATGCCAGACGGTGTCGACGCCGACGTGACGACCATGCTCGTGCGGTCGATCGCGGACGCCATCGGTACGGAGGCACTCCCCGGTGTCATCGACATCGTGCCGTCCCCGGATCGCGTGACGCTCGTCGCCGACCCACGTCGCGTGCCCGGTCCATCGGCGAGGGGAATCGACTCGCTTCTCTCCGTCGTGACACGCATCGCCCACGCGGCCGCGGCCACCGCCGTGCCGAGGCCCGGCAGACAGCGCGAGATCGATGTCGCGTACGGAGGCGACGATGGGCCCGACCTCGATCAGGTCTGCACCGCGCTCGGCATCGATCGGGACACGTTCGTGCGCCTCCACACGGCGCCCGACTACCTCGTCACCGCGATCGGCTTCGTGCCCGGCTTTCCATACCTCGCCGGCCTGCCTGAGTCGCTCGTGCTCCCGCGACGGGACTCGCCACGCACGCGCGTCCCGGCGGGCTCGGTCGGCATCGGCGGCCGTCAGACCGGCATCTATCCGTTCGCGACACCGGGCGGGTGGCACCTCGTCGGCCGTACGACCGCATGCCTCTTCGATCCCGGGCGCACTCCCCCTTCGCTCCTGCAGGTCGGCGACCGGGTGCGTTTCGTCGCCAGCAAGGGCCGCGCGGCGGCGCCTCGCCCTTCGCGTGCGCGCGACCGGAAGGACCCCGCCTCAACTCCCCGAGTCGGTGCGGGTCAGGACGAGGCATCGCCCCAGGCGGCCTCCGCTCCGACGCCCCGCGGCCGATCGCGCAGCGGCCGATATCTCACGATCCTCGGTTCCGGGCTCCTCACGACCGTGCAGGATCTCGGCCGCTTCGGCCATCGGGCCATGGGGATGCCGGCCGGAGGCGCGGCGGATCCCGTCTCCCTGCGACTGGCGAATCTCGTCGTCGGCAATCCTGCCAACGCGGCGGGACTGGAGTGCACGCTCACCGGACCGGAGATCCGCTTCGACTGCGACGCGACGATCGCCGTCACCGGTGCCACCGTGTCAACGCTGCCGCCTGGCCGGCCGATCCATGTGGAGAGCGGCACGGTGCTCGCGCTCGGGCATGTGCAACGCGGCTGCCGTGCCTACCTCGCGATCGCCGGCGGCATCGACGTCGACCCGGTGCTCGACAGTCGCAGCACCTACCTGCCCGCGACGCTCGGCGGTGTCGCGGGCCGCGCGCTTGCGCAGGGGGACGTCGTGCCTCTCGGCACGGTCGTCACGCGCACGACGGGGACCGACTGGTCGCTCGCGTCGTCCCTCGCGGTGCTCCCCGAGGCCGTGACCGTGCTCCGGGTCGTTCGCGACTCGGCATCGCGACTTCCCGTCGACGCATGGCAGATGCCCTACCGCACCACCTCCCGCTCCGATCGCATGGGTGTCCGGCTCGAGGGACCGTCGCTGCCGGGATCCGGATCGGGAACCTCGATCGCCGTCCTGCCCGGGACCGTGCAGGTGCCGCCCGACGGCCGACCGATCATCCTGCTCGCCGACGCCCAGACGATCGGCGGCTACGACGTGCTCGGACAGGTGATCGCCGCCGACCTGCCACTGGCGGCGCAGTTGCGCCCGGGTGACGCGGTGCGCTTCGTGCCGGTGGACGCACACGTCGCCGCCGCCGCCCTCCGTGAACGCGAGAGGTCGCTCGCCCTCGCCGGGCTCGCGCTCGCATCTCGCACGGTGCGCATCAAGACGATCGATCTCAATGCCGACGTCGGGGAGGGTGCGTCGCACGACGCGGCGATCATCCCGCTCGTCTCGTCGATCAACATCGCCTGCGGCGGTCATGCCGGCGACCGGGTCTCGATGCGCGATTGCGTCGCACGCGCGCGAGGTCACGGGGTCGCCGTCGGCGCCCACCCCGGCCATGCAGACCGTGCCACCTTCGGTCGTGTCGCGTCACCGATCGAGCCGGACGATGCCGCGGATCTCGTCACCCGTCAGGTGGAGGCCCTCGCCGCCATCGCCGACGACGACATGGCACACGTGAAGCTGCACGGGGCGCTCTACCATCAGGTCGCCCACGACGCCGACCTCGCGGCCGCGGTGGCGTCACGGCTGGCCTGTCGGTGGCCGCGACTCCGGGTGATCGCCCCGGCCGGCAGTCTCTTCGCCGAGGTCGCCGCCACGTGCGGACTCCATGTGCTCCATGAGGCCTTCGTCGATCGTGCCTACGGCCCGGACGGGCGGCTGGTGCCGCGATCACGGCCGGGGGCGGTCCTCGCCGATCCGGCATCGGCCGCCGCGCAGGCCGTCGCCATCGCCCGGGACGGCCGCGTGACCGTCGGTGGCGACGTCGTGGGCATCCGTGCCGACACGCTCTGCATCCACGGGGACGGGGTCGATCCCGTGGCGTGCCTCCGCGCCGTCCGCCGCGCGCTGGCGATCGCCGGCATCGACGTGGCCCGGCCGTGAGGGAATCGACGCGGTGGCATGCCGGCGCACGCGCCGGTAGAGTCAGCGGCCTCGTCCGGGGGAGAGCCCATGCACCCATCACGCCGAACCGCGCTGCGCACGCTCGTGGGCGGCTGGGCGACGCTGCTCGCGGGTGGGTCGCGGCACGGGGCCGATGCCGCTCCTCCGCCTCCGGCCGTTCCCGTGAGGACGATCACGCGCGGCCCGAAGCATCACTGGTTCGCCTATTACGACAAGCTCCAGTTCGACCCTTCGATCCGCTACTGCCTGGGGAATGCGGTCGAGTTCGAGCACCGCTCGCCGCGGCCCGACGACGAGATCGAAGTGGGCATGGTCGACCTGAAGGACGGCGATCGGTGGATCCCGCTCGGCACGTCCCGATCGTGGGGCTGGCAGCAGGGATGCATGCTCCAGTGGGTACCCGGCACCGAGTCGACGGTGATCTACAACGACCGGGAGGGCGACCGCTTCGTGGCGCGGGTGGTCGACGTCACCACGCGGCGCGGCCGCACGGTGCCGCACGCCATCTACGCGCTCGCGCCCGACGGCCGCACGGCGGTGACCACCGACTTTCGCCGGATCAACGAGATGCGGCCCGGCTACGGCTATGCGGGGCTGCCCGATCCGTGGACGGCCCTGACCGCGCCTTCCGACGTCGGCATCCAGCGTGTCGATCTCGAGACGGGAGAGGTGACGATGCTCGTCTCACTCGCCGAGATCGTCGCGATTCCGCGCCCCGGCGGCTTCGGGCCCGGGAAGCACTGGTTCAATCACCTGCTCGTGTCGCCCGACGGTCAGCGGACGATCTTTCTCCACCGGTGGCGGACCGAGCCCGGCCGATTCGCGACGCGCATGTTCACGATCGGCCTCGACGGCACGGGCCTTCGCGAGCTCAATCCCGGCGCCGGGATGGTGTCGCACTTCATCTGGCGCGACGCCGATCACATCCTCGCATGGACCCGCCATCCCACCGAGGGCGACTGCTTCTGCATCATGGAGGACGCCGTGGACGGCGGCATCGAGCCGATCGGACGCGAGGCCATGCCACGGGACGGACACTGCACCTACCTGCCGGGCGGCCGGTGGATCGTCAACGACACCTACCCGCAGGGCCCCGACCGCCTGCAGCGGGTCTACCTCTACGAGGTGGCGACCGGACGCCGCGTCGATCTGGGCGCGTTTCCATCACCCGCCGACTACACCGGCGAGTGGCGGTGCGACACGCATCCGCGTCACAGCCCCGATGGCCGCTGGCTGTGCATCGATTCGCCGCACACCGGTTCGGGGCGTCAGATGCACCTGCTCGACATCGGGTCGGTGGTCGCATCCTGAGCGGACACGGATCGGGGCGTGCCGCTCCGGCCGCCGGACCGTATGCTCTGGACGGCGGTGGTCCGGGGAGGTCTCTCGGAGCCGCCCCGCCGGTCTTCCTGCCGCCGTGGAGACTTCGATGCCCGCCACCCGACGCTCGTCCACCCGTCCGCTCCCGCGGCTCGCATGGCTCGTGCCGTGCATGACGCTGCTCGTCGCCGCACCCCCGTATCACGAGGCACCCGCGCAGTCGCCGCGCGCGCGGCCACGCCCCGCGAACCCGGCCGAGGTGAAGCGGCTCGACTCGCGGTTCGAGGAGGTGCAGTCCGAATTCGTGCGCGAGACGACGTCGCTCCTGACGTCGTACGAGCAGCTGGGCCAGTTTGATCGCGTGAAGGCGATCCTCGAGGCGTTCGTGAAGCTCGACCCCAAGAACGACCAGCTGAAGGCCAAGATCGCCGAGCTCGACGAGCGCATGCTGCAGGCCGGAGAGTTCGAGATGCGGCTGCAGCCGGGAGAATCGTGGCAGGCCGTCGGGGCCGTTCAGAAGGACCGGCCGATCCGCATTCGCGTCTCCGGTGACTACCGCTTCCAGGCCAGCGGCAGCGTCACGGCCGACGGCGTCACGGGTGACGATCCGCAGTCGGGCATCGTGTCCCAGATTCCGTTCGGCGCCGTGATGGGGGTGATCATCACGGCCAACCAGTCGGCGGACGCGAAGGCACCGCGTCCCTTTCTGGTCGGCAGCACGTTCAACCGCAATGCGGAGCGGGATGGCGTCCTCCACCTGCGGACGAACATCCCGACCGGGACGAAGTGCACCGGTCGCCTCGACCTGCTCGTAAGCGGTCCGCAGCAGTGAGATCGTCCTGACCCACACCGCCACCCGCTCGCCGCCGGCGCAACCGGCGGCCAGGCACACCGGCACACCGCCGCGCTCGCACGCATCCTCGAGGAGCCGTCCCATGTTGTCCGTGCTTCGCCACACGACCCGCGGGATCGGTACCCGCCGCGCCGCTCGATCGCCTGCGCTGCGTGTCGCCATCATCGCCGCGGTCGCCGGCTTCGCATCCGCCATCCCGGCCCGCGGCGAGGTGCGGGTGCTCGTCGGGTCGTCCACGGGCCGCACCGCCAAGGAGCCCGATGCGGCCGTGATCAACGAGCCCTTCGCGGTCGCCTTCGACCGCACCGGCCGCCTCTATGCGGTCGAGTACACGCGGGGCGACAGGCTCTTCCGCATCGCCGACCCTGCGGCGACATCACCGACCGCCGAGTTCGTGGCCGGTGTCTTTCGCTCGTCGCTGGAGAAGCGGGAACCGCCCGCGGATGCCGGCGACGGGGCGTCACGGTTCAACGGTCTGCACGACGTGGCGATCGCCCCCGACGGCACGGTCTACGTGGCGGACACGTTCCACCACCGCGTCTGCAGCTTCGACCCCGGGACGGGCCACGTGCGCGTCGTCGCAGGCACGGGAGAAGCCGGATTCTCCGGTGACGGTGGGCCGGCCACCGAGGCGCGGTTCAACCAGGCCTACTGTGCGACGCTCGTGCCCGACGGCTCGGCGCTGCTCGTCGCCGACATTCGCAACGCGCGGGTCCGGCGCGTGGACCTCCGGGCGGGGACGGTGCGCACGGTGGTGGGCAATGGCACCGCAGGCCGTCCCGTGGACGGCGCGCGGGCCCTCGAGACGCCGCTCGCCGGTCCGCGCGCCGCCTGCATGACCGCCGACGGGACGATCTACGTGGCCCTCCGGGAGGGGAACGCGCTCGTCGAGGTGCGCGACGGTGTGGTCCGCACCGTCGTCAACGCATCCGGGACGTCAGGCTACGCCGGCGACGGTGGCCCTGGCCGCGAGGCGCGATTGGCGGGCCCGAAGTACGTGGACCTCGATCGCGCGGGCCGCGTGCTCGTCGCCGACACGGAAAACCACTGCATCCGCCGCTACGACCCCAGGACCGGGATGATCGTGACGATCGCCGGCACACCGCCGCGGCCCGGTGCGACGATCGGCGCGGACCTGCTCTCGACGGGCCTCAAGCGGCCGCACGGCTGCCGCATCGATCCATCCGGCCGACTCGTCATCGCCGACAGCGACAATGATCGGATCGTGGCGGGAGTGGTGGCCGACTGAGGGGCTGCGCGGCGATCACTGCCGCACGAGCACACGCGATCCCGGGCCGAGAATGTCGAGCAGTTCCGCGAGGTCGCGCTCGGAAACCACGACGCTCGAAGGTGCGACCGTGTCGGCCAACGCCGCGGGATCGTCGGCCGCCTCGATCACGATGCCGTCGTCGAGGATGATCCCTCTCGCTCGGGTCGTGCCGGCCGGATCGGCTCCCGCGCCCCGCACCACCTCGCGCACCGCGAGTGACGAGCCGACGCGATCGAGCAGCTGACGACCGACGACGACAGTGAAGCGGCCCGCGTAGTTTCCGCCGACGTGCAGCGTGAGCCGACGACGCGACACGCTCACGGTGGCATCGAACGGGCCCCGCACCAGCTTGAGATGCTCGCCCGGATAGAGGGTCTGCGGGTCGTCGATCCCGTTGATCTTGGAGAGCAGCTGCCATGGCACGGCCAGCGCGGTGGCGATCGCGGGGAGCGTCTCACCCGGCGAGACGACATGCCCTGGCAGAAGCAGGTCGCGCTGGGAGTAGATGACCGTCCCGGCGAGCTGTCCGAGAAGGTCCTCGAGGCGTTGGCTCTCCTCGAGTCCGAGCGCCGGATCGTCGTGCCAGATCGACAGCGACGCGAGGGCCTCCGCGTAGCGACCCGCGGCGAGTTTTTCATGCGCATCGGCCCACGCCGACGTGAAGGCGGCGGACGGCGCGAGCGGCAGCGTGGGATCGGAGGTCACGACCGCCGCCGGGGCCGACTCCGCCGAGCCCGCCAGGAGTCCGGGTGGCGTCGTGCCATTGGGGAGCGCCGCGAAGCGATCCGGACGCAGCGTCTCCTCGGAAGGTCGGGCAGGGGAGGGCTCCGACACGGGAGGGGGCGCCGACTGCGCCGGCAGGAACGTCGCGGTGGTGTCGGCCGACACAGGTGCGGGCACGGGGATCGGCGACCTCGCTCCCGGTGCGGACGGTGTCACGGAGGCCGGAAGTGCCGCCGCCTGGGTGTTCGCGGCCCCGGGCGGCGCGGAGGGGAACGTGGCTGGTGGGTCGGCGACCGTTGGGGATGATGACGCGGGAAGCGACGTGAACTCGACCTGGGGCGGCGCGAACGACGGCGCGTCCTCCGACGGGACCCCGGATCGCTGGGGCCCCTTCTGCACGATGGAGTAGGCGCCGTAGAGGATCGTGCCGAAGAGTGCCAGCACGAGCAGCGGCTTGAGCACCTCGAGGGAATCGGAGTCGCCCGTCGCCTGGCTCTTTCGCTGGGAGCGGCTCGCCATGTGTCACCTTCCTCGACGTTCGTGGCAGCCCCGACCGCACACCGTGTCGCGTGCGGGGGACGGGACGGGGAGGGGGATGGTAGGGGCGGCCGATGGACCGTGCCAGACCGCTTCCCGGCCTGATTTGCGGGGGCGCCAGCGGTGCTGGCCCCGGCGCGCACGGTCCGCGGCGGCGGTCACACCGCTTCCGGGATCGTCAATCGGGATGGACGAGGCGTATATTCCCGGGGTCGCGGCGTCGGTCCGGCCCCACCCCGCGGGTGATGCCGACGGCCTCGAGCGCGGTCGCATGGACGGGACCGTGCCGCATGCCCGATCGTGCCTGCACCGAGGTGAGCGATGCGTTCCCGTGACATCGATCCCAGCCGCGTCCGCGACGTCGTCGCGGTGGTGCTCGCCGGGGGCAAGGGAGCGAGGCTCGATCCGCTCACCAGGCACCGCGCGAAGCCGGCCGTGCCCTTCGGCGGAACCTACCGGATCGTCGACTTCGCCCTCTCGAATTGTCTCAACAGTGGTTTGCGAAGGCTGCTGGTGCTCACGCAGTACAAGGCGAGCAGTCTCGATCGCCACCTGAACCTCGGCTGGCACCGCTTCTTCTGCCGGGAACTGGGCGAGTTTCTCGACGTGCTGCCGCCGCAGCAGCGGGTCGACGAGCACTGGTATCTCGGCACCGCCGACGCGGTCTACCAAAACATCTACTCGATCGAGATGGCCGATCCCCGGCTGGTCGTCGTGCTCGCGGGCGACCACATCTACAAGATGAACTACCAGTCCCTCATCGAGGCGCATGAGGAGGGCGGCGCCGACGTGACGGTCGCCGCGCTCCCGGTGCCGCGGAGCACCGCCGGCGAATTCGGGACGATGGAGGTCGACGCGTCGGGACGCGTGCGGGCCTTTCGGGAGAAGGTCGCCGATCCGCCGGCGATGCCCGGCCAGCCGGGCATGGCGCTCGCGTCGATGGGGATCTACTGCTTCTCCGCCGACTTCCTGCTCGAAGCGCTGCGCCGCGACGCGGCGGACGGGGGCAGTCGGCACGACTTCGGCCACGACATCCTCCCCAAGGTGATCGACCGGCACGCAGTGCAGTCCTTCTCCTTCCGTGACGAGAATCGCAAGCGTGACGCCTACTGGCGTGACGTCGGCACCATCGACGCCTACTTCGAGGCCAACATGGATCTCGTCGAGGTCGATCCGCAGCTGAATCTCTATGACGAGCAGTGGCCCATCCGCACCCACCATCCCGCCTATCCACCGCCGAAGTTCGTCTTCGCGGGAGAGGGACCCGACGCCCGACGGGGCGAGGCGACCGACAGCCTCGTCTGCCCCGGGGCGATCCTGTCGGGGGGCCGCGTGCACCGTTCGATCATCGGACCGGGCGTCCGCATCAACAGCTTTGCACGGGTCGAGGAGTCGATCGTCTGTGAGGGCGTCGACATCGGTCGTCACGCGCTGGTGCGCCGCGCGATCATCGACAAGGGCGTGCAGGTGCCGCCACACGCGACCGTCGGCGTCGATCACGAGCAGGATGCCGCCCGCGGCCTGACGGTCTCGGCGGAGGGCGTGACCGTGGTCCCCAAGGGATTCCTCTTCCCCGTCGCGTCCCGCGGCCGGGAGCCCGTTCCGCAGACGGCGTCCTGACGACGCCTCCACCGATGCCTCCCCGCAACCTCCTCACGATCGCGCTCGCGGCAGCCCTCTGCATCGCGAGTTCGACGTTCGCCTCCCGGACGCTCCCCGGGCGACGCTTCAACGAGGTCGTGTCCCTGATCCAGGGGTCGCATCTCGATCCGGCACCGACGACGAGCCTCGTGGATGCGGCGATCGAGGCGGCCGTCGGACGCCTTGACGAGCACTCCGAATACCTCCGGGGCTTCCGCCGCGAGGCGGTCGAGACGGCACTCGACCAGGAGTTCGTCGGCGTGGGCCTCGAACTCGAGTGGGACGAGGCGACCCGCGAGCCGGTGGTGGTGGCCGCCATGCCCCGTGGCCCAGCCTGGCAGGCGGGCGTCACGAGCGGCACCCGGATCATCGCGATCGACGGCGTGCCGACCCATGGCGTCCCGCTCGCCGAGGTGGTCGTCCGGCTGCGGGGACCGCGCGGCACGTCCGCGATGCTCGAGGTGCGGGACCCGGTGATGCCGCACTCGCTCGATCCGCTCGTCGCACCGCCGACCGGACCGACGCGGGTCGTCCCGATCGTGCGCGATCTGGTGCGGATGGAGAGCGTGCTCGGAGATCGGCGGACGGCGGATGGCTCATGGCTGTGGCGGCTCTCCGACGCGCCCGACGTCGCGCTCGTGAGGATCATCGGGTTTGGGGAGCACACCGCAGCCGAGTTTCGCACGGCTCTCGCGTCGCTCGCGGGGGACGACGAGACGACGCATCCGCCGCTCCGTGGGCTCGTGCTCGACCTTCGCGACAATCCCGGCGGGCTGCTCACGGCCGCCGTCGAGGTCTGCGATCACCTGCTCGAGGAGGGCGTCATCGTGACCACCCGCAGCCGTGATGGCGGCTCCGCCCCTCAGGCACGGCATGCGACGGCGGGCGGATGGCGTGCGGACGTGCCGATCGTCGTGCTGGTCGACGGGCTCACCAGCAGCGCCGCCGAGATCGTGGCGGCATGCCTGCAGGACCATCGTCGCGCCGTCGTCGCCGGCAGCCGCACCTACGGGAAGGGGACGGTGCAATCGATCCTGCCGCTCGCGGGAGGCGAGGGCCTCCTCAAGCTGACCACCGCGGAGTACCTGAGGCCGAGCGGTGGACGGCTCCATCGCGGGACCCACGACGGTGACGACGCACCCTGGGGGGTGACGCCCGATGCCGGGCTCGAGTGCGCTCCCACGCGCGCGGCGCTCGACCGGCTGCGGGCGTGGCGACGCCGAAGCGACACCGCCATCTCGGCGGACGTGACCCCGGGCCCGTGCGCGATCGATGATGTGCTCGCGCGGGCCGTGGCTCGGCTGCAGCATCCCGGCCACGACGACTGAGCACGTCGTCACGCGGGCCGCAGGATCTCGGACGCGAGGAAGAAGCTTCCCGCCACGCAGACCATCCCGCCTCGCCCGGCGACCCCGCGGGCAGCCTCGAGCGCCTCGACGGGTGTGCCTGCCACTCGCGGTGGCGGCAGGCCCGCCGCGCGGCATGCGGACACCAGGCGTGCCACCGGAGCCGCCCGTGTGTTCGTCGTGTAGCGGGTGAGGATGACGTGGTCGAAGCAGCCGGTGGCCGCGGCGAGCATCTCCTCGATCTGCTTGTCCATGCTCGCCGCGAAGACGAGCACCCGGGGACGGCGTGTCGCGAGCGCCGGAGCGAGCGTCTCGAGCAACGACCGCATCGAAGCCACGTTGTGGGCCGCGTCGACCACGACGAGTGGTGCATCCTCGATACGTTCGATCCTCGCCGGAAGGCGGACGCGCGCGAGGCCCCGCGCGATCGCCTGCCGCGGCACGGCGAACCCCGCCGCATCGACCTGGCGCGCGGCCATCACCACGAGGGCGGCATTGTCCGCCTGGTGACGGCCCGCCATGGCGAGCCGGAAGTGTTCCGAAACCCCGTCGCGCACGCTCGTCACCTCCACGGCACCCCCCTCGAGCGGATCGTCGGAGGCGGCGTGCGTGACGCGAAAATCCCGCCCCACCTGCAGCAGCGCGGCACGCCTGCGCCGCGCGGTGTCGGCGATCACGCGTCGGGCCGCCGGATGGGCCGCTCCGCTGATCACCGGCCGGCCGCGCTTGATGATGCCCGCCTTCTCGCCGGCGATCCGTCCCACGGTCCGCCCCAGCAGCTCCATGTGGTCGAGGCTGACGCTCGTGATCACGGACACGACGGGACGTGACACGTTCGTCGCATCGAGCCGACCGCCGAGCCCGGTCTCGAGGACGGCGAGATCGACCCGCGACCGTGCGAAGTGCAGGAAGGCGGCGGCCGTCACCACCTCGAACCACGTCGGTCCCCGGCCACCACGGCGCGCCGCGGCCCGGTCGAGCGCCTCGACCGCCGGGATCAGGATGTCGAAGACGGCGACCAATGCCGCCGCGCTGATGGGACGGCCGTCGATGCTGATGCGCTCCTCGAGCGCGTGCACATGGGGGGACATGTACCGGCCGGTGCGGTGGCCCGCTGCCGAGAGGACGGCGGACAGCATCGCGACCGTCGATCCCTTGCCTTTGGTCCCCGCGACATGCACGACGGGAAACGCGTCGTGCGGAGCGTCGAGGCGCGCCAGCAGCCTCCGCATCCGGCCGAGCCCGAAATCGGCTCCGGGCTTCTTCGGCGGCGTCCGCTCGAAGTCGACGCGGCCTCCGAGCCAGTCGAGCACGGCGGCCCGCCCCTGCGGGACCGCGTTGCCCCGGGGTCGCACGACCCCTCCGTCGCGCCGTCGACGCATGCTGCCCACTCTCCCGGCACTCCCGCGACGTGCCGGAGAACCACGGCGATTCTACCCACGAGGCCGGTTGCCGAGAGGCAGCGGCCTTGACGCCACAGTCCTCGTTCACGGAGCCTCCGCGCCGGTCCCGGTCGCCATCCTCACAGCCGCCCCGATGCTCCGTTCCCACAGCCGCTGGTTCACCGCGCTCCTCGTCTGCTGCGCCCCGCTGGCCGCAGCGGAGGAGCCGCTCGTGGAACCACCGCCGATGTACATCGCCGAGCCCTTCGAGAGCGGCTTCGCGGGGATGCCGCTGCCCGTGTCGATCGGGCAGGCGCCGACGTGGCCGCGCTGGTTCGCGGGCGCGGGAGGGCTCGTGATGACGCGCACGCTGCCGGGCGGCGTGCCCACCATGCGGCCGGTGGGAGGCGTGCAGCTCACCACCGCGGACGCCTCGGCGACGTGGCCTGGCGGCTTCGACGCACACGTCGGACGATGGCTCGGGGCCCGGCAGCAGCACGCGGTCGAGCTCGTGTACTGGGGCGTCTACGGGATCGGTTCGTCCGCGTCGTTCGTCGATCCCGCCGACACGATCGACGTGATCCCCCAGGCGCCCGGCGCGATGATCGGGGGCACGCCGGCGGCCGAGTTCCTGGCCGACGCTCGAGGCCAGCAGATCGCGCGCTCGGACCTCGTCAACAACGTCGAGGTGAATTGGGTCTACGCCCTCGGCGATCGCCCCGAGTTCCTGCCCCGGCAGGGGCCGTTCTCGCTCATGTGGCTCGCCGGATTCCGGTTCTTCCAGGTGAACGACGTGCTCACGCTCACCTCGTTGCCCGGCGATGCCGCGCTCGGGCCCGCGGACCTGTCGGTCGCGACCAACAACAATCTCTACGGGGGTCAGGTGGGGGCGAAGCTCGACTGGCGATTCCTGCCGAGCGTGCGGCTCAACGTGGTGCCCAAGTTTCTCCTCGCGGGCAACGCGATCACCGATACGACGACGCTCACCGACGCGACCGGCACGACCGCCACGTTCGCGAGCGGCGCACCGCTCCGAGTCCACTCCCAGCTCGGCGTCTTCTCCTGGCTCGGCTCCGTCGACACGGGACTCGCGTGGGACGTGACCGATCACTGGAGCCTCTCGCTGGGGTATCGGGTCGTCGGTGTCGGCAACATCGCACAGGCGGACGGCCAGTGGCCCATCGTGCTCGCGAGCCCGGCCTCGCTCGACGGCATCGCGGCCGGATCGAGCACGATCGTGCACGGCGGCTTTGCGGGCTTCGAGGCGCGGTACTGATGGGAGCGCTGCCGGGCCATCCATGGCCCCGGCAGCTTGGCCCTCCGGGCCACAGCCAAGGTGTGGCCCGGAGGGCCGGCCGCCTTCCGGGCGGCCGTGGCGCTTCGCGGGAGGCTGCGGCGCGGCCTGCGGCCGCTGCAGCCAGCGTGGCGTGTCGCAGGCGGGGAGGCTGCGGCGCGGCCTGCGGCCGCTGCAGCCAGCGTGGCGTGTCGCAGGCGGGGAGGCTG
>Ga0172376_10004000_pt1 | contig 17034 bp, 15 predicted proteins | sample Lak35m_FD_121114 | JGI IMG/M metagenome (GOLD analysis project Ga0172376, IMG submission 121114) | Freshwater microbial communities from Kabuno Bay, South-Kivu, Congo - kab_092012_35m | ecosystem: Environmental > Aquatic > Freshwater > Lake | place: Democratic Republic of the Congo: South-Kivu... | reverse complement strand
GCTCAACGGCCCGCGCGCTCTCGATTTCGATGGTGGCCACAACCTGTATCTGGCACTGCGCGAAGGCAACGCGGTCTACCGGATTGATCTGCAGAAGAAGACTCTGCATCACCTCGGCGGGACCGGGAAGAAGGGTTACACCGGCGACGGTGGTCCCGCGAAGGTTGCGACGCTGTCCGGTCCCAAAGGTGTTGCCCTGGGACCGAACGGCGACGTCTATCTGGCGGATACCGAAAGCCACACGATCCGCGTGATCCGCGCGGCGAACGGCGTCATCGAGACGGTGATCGGCGACGGTCAGCGCGGCGATGGCCCTTCCGGCGATCCGCTCAAGTGCCGCATGGCCCGTCCGCACGGCGTGTTCGTGGACAAGGCCGGCCATGTCTATGTCGGCGACAGCGAAACACATCAGGTCCGGAAGCTGATTCCCTGATGGCACTCCCTGCCATTCAGGCATTCCGCGATGCAGCCGTCTGGTCGGCATCAAGTCTGCCGGAATGGCATTTCAGGCGAGTCAGATTGCCGGGCGCAGCCCGGCCTACTCGGCGAGTGGCTCGGCCGGAGCCTCGCCCTGCTCAGGAGCCTCGTCCTCACTGTTGCGATGTGAGGTCTGGTCTCTGTGGTCTGTCTCGAAGTCGCCGAACAGCAGCCATTCGGGCCGGGACGTGACTGCCATTTTGACCTGATGGAAAAATCTGAAGCTCCGGTCCGGACTTTGCTTTGAAGAGACATCGCTGCCACATCTGCAGTCCGCAGAACACGTGGGGCGCGATGCGAAGAACCGGTTCCGAGGAGTTTCAGTCATGGCCTTTCGATTCGACAAGCTCACCGTCAAAGCTCAGGAAGCCGTGCAGCGGGCGCAGCAGGCCGCTCAGGACAAGGGCCATCGGTTTATCACTCCGCTGCACCTGCTGAAGGCGCTGCTGGACGAAGAACAGGGAGTCGTCCGGCCGCTGGTGCAGAAGATCGGCGGCAATCTCAATCAGCTCCGCACGGCGACCGACAACGATCTGAACCGCCTGCCGAAAGTCAGTGGATCGCAGGAGATCGGCGTCAGTCCGGATCTCATGAAAGTCTTCGAGGCGGCGCAGAAGCAGGCCGACCTCATGAAGGATCAGTTCGTCTCCACCGAGCACCTTTTCCTGGGACTGGTGCAGATCGAAGGCGATACAAAGCGGCTGCTGAATCTGAATGGAGTGGGCGAGCACGACACACTCAATGCACTGAAAACGATCCGCGGCGGTCAGACCGTCACAGACCAGTCGCCCGAAGACAAATACCAGTCGCTGGAGAAGTACGGCAAAGACCTGGTGGAACTGGCCCGGCAGGGAAAGATCGACCCGGTCATCGGCCGCGATGGTGAGATTCGCCGGGTCATTCAGGTGCTGTCCCGCCGCCGGAAGAACAACCCCGTGCTGATCGGCGAACCAGGCGTCGGCAAGACGGCTATTGTTGAAGGCCTCGCGCATCGCATCGTGCAGGGCGACGTTCCTCAGAACCTGCGAGACAAACGCGTGATCGCGCTGGATATGGGCGCGCTCATCGCCGGCGCGAAGTATCGCGGCGAGTTTGAAGACCGGCTCAAGGCGGTGCTCCGCGAAGTCACCGAAGCCGAAGGCCAGATCGTGCTCTTCATCGACGAACTGCACACGGTTGTGGGCGCCGGCGCGTCGGAAGGCGCGATGGATGCTTCGAACCTGCTCAAGCCCGCGCTGGCCCGCGGCGAACTGCACTGCGTCGGCGCAACCACGCTCGACGAATACCGCAAGCACATCGAGAAGGATCCCGCACTGGAACGGCGCTTCCAGCCGGTGCTGGTTCAGGAACCGAACGTCGAAGACACAATCTCGATCCTGCGCGGACTCAAGGAACGCTACGAGTCGCATCACGGCGTGCGGATCACGGACGATTCCATCATCGCGGCGGCCACGCTGTCCGACCGCTACATCAGCGACCGCTTCCTGCCGGACAAGGCGATCGACCTGGTCGATGAAGCGGCCAGCCGGCTGCGCATGGAAATCGACTCGATGCCCACCGAAATCGACGAAGCCACGCGCGAACTGACCCGCATGCAGATTGAATCGCAGGCGCTGGCTCGCGAAACGAGCGCGGACAGTCGCGAACGGCTCGAAGACCTGCGCCGGCGGATCGCCGATCGCGAGGAAGAAGTCAATCGCCTCAAGCATCAGTGGCAGGCCGAAAAGGACGCACTGTCCGGAGTGCAGCCGCTCAAGGAAGAGATCGACCGCCTGCGGACCGAATACGACCGCGCGTTCAATCAGGCCCGCCAGACGAACTCGAACGAGTACTACATGCAGGCCTTTGAAACCGAACAGAAGCTTCGCGCCGCCGAAGGGAAGCTCAAGGATGTCGAAGCGAAGCTGGCGGAAGTGCCGTCCGGCAGCGGTCAGCGGCTGCTGCGGGAAGAGGTCACTCCGGAAGACATCGCGAAGGTGGTCAGCACCTGGACCGGAGTGCCTGTCACCAGCATGCTGGAAGGCGAACGCGAAAAGCTGCTGCACATGGAAGACCGCATTCACGAGCGGATGATCAATCAGCACGAAGCGGTCATCGCGGTGTCCGATGCTGTCCGCCGTTCGCGCTCCGGACTGCAGGACCGCAACCGGCCGATCGGATCGTTCATCTTCCTGGGACCGACCGGCGTCGGTAAAACCGAACTGTGCAAGGCGCTGGCCGGCTTCCTGTTCGATGACGAACGGAACATGGTCCGCATCGACATGAGCGAATTCATGGAGAAGCACTCGGTCGCGCGGCTGATCGGGGCGCCTCCAGGCTATGTCGGATATGAAGAAGGCGGCAAGCTGACCGAAGCCGTGCGGCGGCAGCCGTATTCGGTGATCCTGCTCGATGAGATCGAAAAGGCGCACCGCGATGTCTTCAACATCCTGCTGCAGGTGCTCGACGACGGCCGCCTCACGGACAGCCACGGCCGCACGGTGGACTTCACCAACACCATCATCGTCATGACCTCCAACATCGGCAGTCAGACGATCATGGAACTGGCCGGACGCGGCGAACAGAACCGCATTCAGGACGCGGTCATGGAACACCTGCGGCACGAGTTCCTGCCGGAGTTCCTGAACCGCATCGACGAGGTGATCGTGTTCCAGCCGCTGGGCCGGACCGAAATCCGTCAGATCGTGAACCTGCAGCTCAAGCGGCTGGAGAAGCAACTGGATGAAAACGGCTTCACACTGGTGGTGACTGAAGCCGCGCGCGATCTGCTCGCGGAAGAAGGTTACGACCCGGCCTACGGAGCCAGACCGCTCAAGCGGATTATCCAGCAGCGTCTGCAGAACGAACTGGCCCGCCAGCTCCTGGCCGGAAAGTTCGAGCCGGGCACGCAGATCGAAGTCGACGCCCTCGACGGCCGCTTCGTGTTCCAGACCGCCGAAGTAGAAACCGCCATCGCCTGACGGCGAGCGTTCGACATCACGACAGCCTGATCACCCTCCAGGAGCCGGGGTTCCCAACCCCGGCTCTTTTCATTCGCTTCGCGACATCAACGCCACGCCTCATCTCTTCAGTGAGAGTGCTGGCATTCGATACCTGGCTGGCAGATCGCAACGGGTCTATTGCGTCATCAATATTCTGCCTGATGTTTTGCGTGACAGAGTCTGGAAAGTCGTTGTGCAAAGCGATGACCACAGTGCAGAAGAGACGGAATTATACCTCTCGTGGTCATGAAGGAGACGTTGAGAAGCTCGAAGCGCCAGCGAGTGCGTCCGGTGTTGTGAACACACTTTCTGGCGCTGCGTGCTTGTGGAAATATTTCTTTGATGCTCACGCATGTGCCCCGTGACGCCATGTGGGCGGGACTGCAGGCGCCGTGAGTGTGCTTCAAGGTGTTCTCGACGGCGGAACATGAAATCGATCTGAAAGTGGTCAAGCACATCGCGGCGAGAAAGGGCTTTGTGCTGCTGCCGCGGAGGTGGGTTGTGGAACGAACATTCGGCTGGCTCGGTCGATACCGCCGACTGGCTCGCGACTGCGAACGATTGGCGCAGACGCTTGCCGGCAGCCACTGGATCGCCTGTCCCGGACTCCTGCTGCTACGGGTTTTCGACGGAAGTACATCACACGCTCGGCCTGCGCTGCGGACTCTGTCGTGCGAAGGGTCTTGCGGGTGCTGCGTTGTGGATTGAAATGTGAGAAGACGGCGCAGGTGGCGGTGTCGAGTGAGCAGCGAGAACGCTCTGCCGGCTCTCCGGAAATCCGGCAGTTTCCGCACAATCGCTCAAGTTTCACGGGGCCGTGCGCCGAAGAGTGCTTCTGGTCGGCGGGCTGGCGGCGGGATCGGTCTGCCCGCAGGCCGTACCACTCCGACTGACCACACGACGATTGAGGATTCCCGATGGCTGGCTCGAAAGATCGGGCAGATCAGCTTCGGCTGGGGTTTCTCACCGCGATTGAAACGCGCGAGCGAGCCTTCACAGGCGGATTGCTGGTGACGGACCGTTGCGGACGGCCGCTGGAGTTTCAATGCACGACGCCGGTGAAGCCCAATCGCACTCAGGAACTGCTCTACGGTCCCACTCTGGTTCCCTTTATTCTCGGTGAGCTGCTGGGACGCACGCTGGTGGAGAAGATCAGCGTCAAACCCACTCTGCTCTTTACGGCTCGTGAGGAGATGCTGGCTCTGCGGCCGCTGATTCCCGTTCCGTTGCTGCTCCTGTCGGAATCCGGATCGCAGGCGGAATCAGCCCGGCCGGTCGTGAAGATCGGGACGCAGGAATTCCGGCTGCACCCGGAATTTGCCGGAGACCAGCAGGCGGTTTCGGACATCGCCGGGATGATCTCTGCCGGAGCCGACATGCGCGAGCCGCTGGAGCGGGTCACCGAGGCTCTGCGTGAGACGATGGATTCCGTGTCCGCTTCAAAGCCGCGCGTCGCATGACTGAACTCATTCTGCCCCATTCGCCGAACTGCGATGACTACGTCTGCGAGACCGCAAGTCTGCCGCTGATCTCGCGCCCGGACATCTATGCGGCCGGGGTCAACGTCGCGCTGAACCGCTGGCCGCGCATCGAGTGCGAACCGATCCAGTCCGTTCTGCAGGTCGGCACTGTGCCTTCGTGGAAGCCGGGCTGGACGCGAGTCCGGACCGTCGGCATGAACTTCCCGGAAGCCATCCGGTTTCTGACAGTCGAGAAGAAGCCGGAGGAAGAGCTGGAAACCGTTCGGCCGAAGGCGCTCAAACCCGTCGAGGAAAGCGGCGCGGCGGAGGGGGAAAAGCCGGCGAAGAAGACCCGCGTCAAGCCGCCGGGTGATGCCCTGTCGCTCGAAGACCGGCTGTTCTACATCCTGCAACCGCCGCTGGAGACATTGCTGGCCGGGCAGGAAATGATCATGCCCTTCGAGCCGTTTCCTCATCAGTACGAGGGCATCGGCTGGCTGTTCTCGCAGAAGTCCGCGTTGCTGGCCGATGAGATGGGGCTGGGCAAGACGATGCAGACCATCACGGCGGTGCGGTTGCTGCTGCGCAGCGGACAGGTTCGCAGAGTGCTCTTCATCTGCCCGAAGCCGTTGATCCCCAACTGGCAGCGCGAATTCCGGACGTGGGCGGAAGAGCTGCCGATCACCACCATCGAAGGCGACACCGCCCGGCGGCGTATGATCTGGCAGATGCCCGGAGTGCCGGTGCTGATGACGAACTACGAACTGATGGCTCGCGATCTGGATCAGATGGACGAATCGGAGCGGCCGTCGTTCGATCTCGTGGTGCTGGATGAGGCGCAGCGGATCAAGAACCGCGACTCGAAAACCGCCGAAGTTGCCCGGTCCATCAAGCGCAAGCGAAGCTGGGCACTGACAGGAACTCCGATTGAGAACCGTCCCGAAGAGATGGCGTCGCTCTTCGAGTACATGGAAGTCGTGCCGCCGGCCGCGACACCGGATCTGCGTCAGCTTTCCAATCTGGCATCGGTCTATGTGCTGCGGCGGACCAAGGATCTGGTCATGAAGGATATGCCGCCGCGACTCGACCGCGACGCCATTCTGGAACTGACACCGGCTCAGAAATACGCCTACACGGTGGCTGAAAAAGAAGGCGTGATTCATCTCAATGAGATGGGCGAGCAGCTTACGGTGCAGCACGTGTTTGAGCTGGTTCTGCGACTCAAGCAGATCACCAATTTCGATCCGCTCACCGGCGAGAGCGCCAAGCTCGACCGGCTGGTCGCGGATATGGAAGAAGTGGCTCAGAGCGGCGGAAAGGCCATTCTCTTCAGTCAATGGACGAAAGTGCTGGACTGGCTGGCCGAACGACTGAAGCCGTTCAATCCCTTGATCTATCACGGTGGAGTTCCGTCGAAGAAGCGTGAACCGATCCTCGCGAAGTTCAAGGAAGATCCGAACAGCCACATCATTCTGATGAGTTATGGAACGGGTGCGGTGGGACTCAACCTGCAGTTCGCCGGGTATGTGTTTCTGTTCGATCGGTGGTGGAATCCGGCGGTTGAGGATCAGGCGATCAACCGTGCGCACCGCATCGGCTGCAAGAGCACCGTGATCGTGACCCGGTTCATTTCCAAGGACACGATCGAAGAAAAGATCGACGCGGTGCTGCGGGAGAAGCGGCGGATCTTTGAGGCCGTGCTGGGATCGGGGGACACTACCGACGCGCGGCTCAGCATGAACGCGGCGGAGATCTTCGGCCTGTTCGACCTCAAGGCCCGGACCGGAAAAGGCACGAAGAAAGTTCAGCCCGTCGTTGAGCCGACGTCCGACGCGGCCTGAGCAAAGGCGGCGTCTCTTTCTCCAGCATCTCTCTCGTTTGTTGAATGCCGAAGTTGCAGGCGCCGACGTCTGATCATCCTCTCAGGCGGCTGCGGTTTCGTCGGCTGGGATCGTTCGGGCCAGAATCTGCCGGCCTTCAGGCGTGAGCTGATAGACGATTCCTGCCGGGCAATCGGCCAGATCGCACTTCAGGAAGCCGTGAGCGATCAATCGGCCGTGCGCGCGGGACAGATCTTCCGCATTGATGCCATCCACAGCCGGAACTCGGGGCAGCCAGCGACGACGACGTCCGTCGGACGCTTCTGCTTCCAGTTCCGCGGACTCAGCTTCTGTTTCTCCGCTGTCACCCTGAGATACAGCAGCTGCAGGTTCGCTGGACGCGGAATCCGAAAGGTGTTTCAGCTCGCTGGCGTACGCTTTGAGAACCGCCAGGCAGGCTGGAAACTCCGCGACCAGGTCGAATCCGGAATCGAGCATGAAAACCTCGAAGCGCACCAGAGGAAGCCAACGACGTGCTGTCTTCCATCGTCTGGACTTCCCGCCGGATTCAGTCGCACAAGTTCGTGCTGACGCAACCGGACCAGCTCTGTCCGGAAACATTGAGAAACCAGCTTCCGCTGAAGAATGGCGGCGGGTGGTTGAATGGCCTGACTCAGCGAGCTTCCCTGACCTGCCTGACCGGAATCGTCCGGGGAACCGGTGCAGGCTGCATTTCCTGTGTGAAGTTGATGTCTTGAAAGGCTTTCAGGCTCTTGAAGACCAGTCCGGTCAGGCCTAAATTGGCCGCTCGCTGTTTCTGCAGGATTCAGGGACTGAGCGAGCTGTCGGGAAATTGCCGGAAGTTCTGAGAATCGCGCCGGTGTTTTCCGGATGCCGAACGTAAGCGGCGCTCAATTTCAGGCATGAATTTGAGCCTGCCGTTATCGCTGTTTGAAGTCCGCCGGCTGGCGGATTGTCTTCATTTGAGTGACTGTCTCTCGTTCTTATTTCAGTTTTGCCTCAGAGTCAGGAAGCGTTCATGAGTGGTGAACCAGTCATACAGATTCGCAATCTCACGAAGATTTACCGTGACTTCTGGGGTCGCCAGAAAGTGAAGGCTCTGAACTCGCTGAGCCTCGAAGTTCAGCGGGGTGAGGTCTTCGGCCTGCTCGGCCCGAACGGATCCGGCAAGACCACGACGATGAAACTGCTGCTGGGACTGCTGTTCCCGACCGAGGGCGAAATCAGCATCCTGGGTAAGCCGGCTTCGGACGTGAGCAAGAACGAGAAGATCGGTTACCTGCCGGAAGAGTCGTACCTGTACCGCTTTCTGAACGCCGAAGAGACGCTCGATTTCTACGGGCGGCTCTTCAACATGACCTCGGCTGAACGGAAGCGGCGGACAGATGAACTTCTCGAACGCGTGGGGATCCAGCATGCCCGCCGTCGGCAGTTGAAGGAATACTCGAAGGGTATGACGCGCCGCATCGGTCTGGCTCAGGCCTTGATTAACGACCCGGACCTGGTGCTGCTGGATGAACCGACCAGCGGTCTGGATCCACAGGGCAGCCGCGACATGAAGGATCTGATCCTCAAGCTGAAGTCCGAGGGCAAAACGGTCGTCATGTGCAGCCACCTGCTGCCAGACGTGCAGGATGTCTGCGACCGGGTGGCGATTCTCTACGGTGGCGAGCTGAAAGAACTGGGGCGGGTTGATGAGCTGCTGGCTCAGCAGGATCGCACTCAGATCGTGACCTCCCGCCTGAACGACGAGGCTCTGACGGAGGTCAAAGCGGTTCTGGCGAAATACAACGCCACACTGGAATCCGCCGGACATCCCACCAACAGTCTGGAAGAGCTGTTCCTGAAGACGGTTCAGGAGAGCAAGGAGCGTCCTGGCCAGCGGTTTGTTGCCAGCGATTCCCGCTCCTGATCAACACGGCTTTTCGATTCTGACAGCCGGCTTTTTCATTCCGGCTCTCAGAACATTCTCTGCTTCATCCGGTCCGCGACACTGCCATGGGACCGCGGACACTCCTTCCGGATCAGTCATATGTCCATACAACCGGTTTCGTTCGATTTCCTGCACGGGCTGGGGCAGTGGAGCCTCGCTCTGCTGACGCTTGTCATCGTGAGCCTGTTCGTGGCTGTGGTGACGTCGCTGGCCCTGGATGGCCTGCGCGGTCCCGGCAAAGTGTTCCTGGGGGCATTCTCCGGTTTTCGCGAGTTTGTGACGATCTCGCCGCGCCGCGTCTTCGCAGTCGCTCGACTGACGTGGAAAGAATCCATCCGCCGCAAAGCTCTTCTCGTTTTTCTGGTCTTCGGCGTGCTTTTCATGTTCGGCACCTGGTTCATGCCGCAGGCGACTCAGCGGGTGGACATGGAAGTTCAGAATTACGTGGCCTTTGTGTTCTTCGCGATGAACGGCCTGGTTCTACCCGTCGTCCTGCTGTTGTCCTGCCTGGGACTGCCGGAAGATATCCGGCTGCGATCGCTGCATACGGTGGTCACCAAACCGATTCACCGGAATGAAGTGGTTCTGGGGCGCATGCTGGGCTTCGCAAGCGTGGGAACAATGGTTCTCGCCGTCATGTCCGTGGTCGGCTACGTGTGGGTGGTCCGACAGGTTTCCAGTCGGGCGGAGCTGATCTGCCGCGTGCCGGTTTACGGAGAGCTGGGCTTTCTTGACCGCATGGGAAATCCCGGCGAAGGACTGAATGTCGGCGACATCGTCAAGACGCGGGGATTCATCGAAGGCGGCAGCAAGATGGCTGGCGTCTGGCGTTTTCCTCTGCCGTTTGAATCGGACGAATTCAAATTCGAGTCGCGGTTTGAAGCCTTCCGGACCTGGAAAGGCGACATGACCCGGACGTTGCGTGTCCGGTTTCTACTCGTAAACGCAGAGAAGAAACTACGAGTTCCCCTGCCGCCGATCCTGGTGAATGAGTTCGCGCAGAATGTCGTTTCTGTCCCTCGCAAAGTGAAATGGACCGATGAGGAAACTCTGCAGGAACGGGAAGTGGACCTGTACAGCGATCTTGCTCAACCCGCTGATGAAACGGATGTGAATATCGGGAAGAACGCCCGCTAGGGCGTGCTCGAAGTTCACGTGCAGTGCCTGGATCGCGGTCAGTTCATCGGTGCCTCGGCCGGCGACTTTTTCATCCGCATGGCCGACCGCAGTTTTGCTGTCGGCTATTTCAAAGCGGTGGTCGGGGTGTGGCTGCGAGTTCTGATCTGCGTCATGGTGGCAGTCACAGGCAGTTGTTTTGTGAAGTGGCCGGTGGCCACTCTGCTGACCGCCTCGATTCTGTTGATCGGCCAGAGCAGCGGTATCCGGTCGATTCTGGTGGGAGTCATCAACGGGACGCAGCGGGGCGGTGGCGCCTCCGAATCGGTTTACCGGCTGATCACTCACATGAACGACACGTCTCCGATGCCGGAAGGAGCGCTGACGGTTGCCATCAAAGGCTTTGACTTCGGCCTGAACCGCGCGCTGTGGCTGATTCAGTACATCATTCCAGATCAGACCACATTCAGTATGCAGGAGTGGGTGGCGAAGGGGTTTGATGTGCCCTGGGATGGCATCCTGCTGCCGTCGATTGCCATCGTGGCGGGATATTTTATTCCCTGCCTGCTTCTCGGTTATTTCAGCCTGTCTCTGCGGGAGCTTGAAGCGAAATGAATAATCTCAGTTCTCGTCAGCGTAAGATCGGTTATGTCGTCGGCATCCTGCTGTTGCTGGTGCCGGTGGTTCTGCTGGGTATGCCGGCCGGTGGTGAAGGCGACTCCGGTGGTTATCTGGCTCGGATGCGGCACGACTACGACCTGGGCGAAAGCGATCTGGGCCGGATCGATCCGACCAGTTCCACCATGAATCTGGTGCTGCTCGGTTTTCGCGGTATCGCGGTGAATCTGCTCCGCGCCGACCTGGATTACTACAAAGATCACAAGGAATGGGCGCGGCTGCGTTCCACCACTGAAGCCGTTATCACTCTGCAGCCCCACTACATTGAAGTGTGGCGGTATCTTTCCTGGAATCTGGCGTTCAACGTCTCCGCCGAATGGGATGCCGTTCCGGATCGCTATTTCTGGGTCAAGGAAGGTGGCAAGTTTTCCCAGCGCGGCGCGTCCCGCAATAAGGCCGTTCCGGAGCTGTATTACGAAACGGGGCGCGTCTGGGGTCAGAAAGTCGGCCGCTCGGACGAATGGAAGTTCTTCCGCGGCTATTTCCTGAAAGACCCGGATGACAAGATCTTCAAGGGTTCAGCGGACCCCGAGATCAATCCCGACGGAATTGATAACTATCTCGTTGCGAAACGGTGGTATCAGGATGCGAACACCGCCGAGGAGAACCGGGTGCAGCACATCATGATGCGGGCGCTGTTCCGGTCTTATCCGTCCCGTTCTCAGATCGACTATGCGGAGGCCCTGCAGCGCGAAGGAAAGTTCACCGGATCGACCGTGGCCGCATGGAGTCAGGCCTATCAGGACTGGACTCAGGACTATGGCAAGATGGAATTCCAGGGACAGCGATGCCGGATCTACCTGGAAGCCAACGAAGATAACGTCAAGGCGATGGCTCGCGAGCAGAACGTGCCCGTGGATTCGGTGGAAGACGAGTTGAACTTCGTGCAGAATACCACCAATTACCGCTACTGGCGCACCAGAGCTCTGGCTGAGAAGAACGAGCAGACCGCCTAAGCGCACCAGTTGCTTTACAACGGTGAAGAAAAGATCAAAGAAGGCGAGCTGGCTTCCGCCGAAGATCTGCTGTACCGGGGCATGGCCGCTTACTCGCGGCTGCTGCAGGAATATCCGGAACTGGCTGTGGACGATCTGTGTATTGAAGAGGGCATGTGGGGCGTTCTGTTGTGGAACAAGACCCTCGATCTTCAGCAGAAGCCGAAACCGCAGACCTATCCACTCAAGGAACTCTGGGAGCGAAATCAGGGCGCTCTGCCACAACTCGAAGATCGCTTCAATCGCGAGATTCACTGACCTCGGGCAGACTTTGCTGGCGTGCTGACTCCGGGTCGGCTTTCTGCCTGTCGGCGGAAGCCGGCCCGTTTTTCTTAATTGGCTCCGACTCTTCGATCCGGCTGGCTGTGAAACGCGGCATGGCCGCAATTCCCCACACCAGTTTTCCACCACCTGCGAAGATCAGCAGGAGTGTCAGCGGAATGCAAACGGCAAGAGTACCGGGATCGGCGATGACCGAATCCCATTGAGCACCGACCGTACCGCCGAGGATCAGCCCGGCGATCAGCATCAGGCCGCCCAGGCTTTGAGCCACCGGCCAATCGTCGCGGACGAGAATTCGCGATGCGAACAACATCAGTCCGATCAGCGCTGGCGGACCCAGCAGGCCGACGACGATCACACCGGCACCGGCTCCCGGTATCCGCGCCAGACTCTCCGGAGAAACGGCGAACCATGCGGTTGCAGCCAGGGTGACCAGCAAGGCGATCACCGAAATGGCAAGTGTCAGAGTGACGGCCAGAGTTCTCCACCGGTTGATCCAGAGCGGCACGGCAGGAGTGTCACTGTCGATGGTTTCATGATCATCAGCATCGTCGTCAGAGAATTCTGTCACCGGGCTTATCCCACCAGTTCGCGAATCGCACGGGCCGATTCGGGCATGATCTGAATCGGACGATCGTTCTGGTCGCGCACATACTGGTGATGGTCGATGCCCAGGTTGTGATAAAGCGTGGCGAGAATATCCTGGTAATGAATCGGACGTTCCGCGGCATAAGCGCCGGTCTTATCTGTCGATCCCACAGTCTGACCGGCTTTGATCCCGCCGCCGCTGAGCCAGCACTTGTTGACCGGAGCCCAGTGATCGCGACCGGCATCCTTGTTGATCTTCGGGGTCCGGCCGAATTCATCCCATACGCAGACGGTGACATCATCACTCATTCCCCGCGCGTGAATGTCCTCAATCAGCGCCGAAATTCCCTGATCGAATGTGGGGAGATTGTCTCTCAAGTGCTTGAAGTTGTTGCCGTGAGTATCCCAGAACCCGTAGGCCACCGTGACAACGCGCACTCCGGCTTCGACCAGTCGCCGCGCCATCAGGAGCTGCTCATTCCACAGAGGCGCACCATCTCCCTGATGTTTGGGGGATCCCTTGCCGTAGCGATCCAGAACGGCCTGAGGCTCCTTCGTGATATCCAGCGCATCCACCAGCCGGGATGAAGTCAGAACATCGAAGGCGCGATCGTAAACTTCGTCCATTCCCAGGATGCCTGTTGTTTCGGCTGTCTGCCGCAGGCCATCGAACTGCCGGAGCAGTTCGCGCCGGCTGGAGAATTGATCGCGAGAGACGAATCGAAGCTTCATACTCGCCAGGTCTTCGCCATCCGCTTTGACCTGATTGAATTTCGGTCCGAGTGAACCGGCTCCATAGCTGTTGTACGGCCGGTGCTGCATGGTGGGAAACAGGTCGCTAAACGGCGGCGTGACCGGATTTGTCGGCCCCAGAACACGCGCAGCGAATGAGCCGAAGTTGGGAATCTGCTCGCGCTGCGTTTCTCCCATTGTGCGGCCGGTGAGGTTCTGGAAGCTGGAATGTTCATCGCGCTGACCGACCACGGATCGCAGGATCGCGTATCGGTCCATGCAGGCCGCCAGGCGGGGCAGCAGTTCGCAAACCTGAATCCCGGGAACGCTGGTCTCGATCGGTTTGAATTCGCCACGGATTTCCGGGGGAGCGTCCGGCTTCAAATCCACCGTGTCCTGGTGCGAAATTCCGCCGGACAGGTAGACGAGAATCACAGCTTTATGGGACTGACTCCGACCGGAAGTCTGCTCGGCCCGGAGCAGATCCGTCAGCGTCAGCCCGCCGGCAGTCAGTGCGCCGATCTGAAGGAAATTGCGGCGGGACACGCCATCGCAGAATCGCCGGGCTGGACCGTTCAATCTCAGCATGAGAACGCTCCGGAAAGTGTCAGAGGGGCGGGTTGAAGAGGCGGGGCCGGTTCCAGATTAAACTCCAGGCCGGTCACCGTAACCGGCTGGAGCACCGGGACCGGAGCAGAACTCACAAGCTACCACGCCGACATGGAAAACGCATCAGGGCGCTGGCATTTATCGTCGGATCGAAGCGGTCACGGCCTGCGGTTTCCCGGATCGGCTCCGGACTCATCGTCATCTTCGTCGTACTCGTCCAGGTCATCGTCAAAATCTTCTTCGCCTTCATATTCCACGTCATCGAAACCTGCATCCGGATGAAGAGGATCACCCGGCTGGAAGAAGAAATCGCCGAGTCCCATCGGCACGGCGTTGCCACCGAGCGACTGATTGCGGCGGCGGGCCAGCGTCGAAAGATCGAGCGCTTCATCTCCGAGACAGCGTTCCAGCGATTCGCGCCACGCTCCATCGCGTCCGAGCGGATGGTTCGGATCCTGGGCCAGCCGCTTGAGTGCGAAGCGCAGGACGTTGATGCCGTCGCGGGTTGAGAAATCGAGCTTCAGCTCGTGAGCCTGCTGCAGAAAGTCCACAGTCAGCGCCAGCATGTCGCTGTCCGCGAAAGGCAGGTGATACTGCAGAATCGCCAGTTCATCGTGCCGCGCTGGATGAGCCAGAGTGAGTGTCGGCTGCAGGCGGCTCAGGATGTAGTCCGGAATTTCGAAGGTCGATTCGTCGTCGTTCATCGTCACGGCGCAGCGGAAATCCGCGTGCGCATGAATCGTGATGCCGGCCACGATGGACTCCACGTAGCGGCGGTGATCCAGCAGAGGCGCGAGGCTGGCCCAGGACTTTTCATTCATCCGGTTGCCTTCGTCCAGAATGCAGACTCCGCCCCGGATCATGGCGGTGACCAGTGGAGACGCGTGGTACTTGATCCGACCGCTCTCATCGAGCACCGGAGTGACCAGCAGATCTTCCGGCCTCGTGTCTGCCGTGCATTGATAGATATACAAGTCCTGCTCGCGCTTTCGGGCCGCGGCCATCGCGAGCGTTGTCTTGCCGATGCCCGGGCTGCCGACAATCCGCGGACTCAGTGGCAGATCGGTCTGGTCCAGCACAATCCAGCAGGCCAGCAGTTGCCGCAGGGACTCCGTCTGTCCAATCCATTCGCCGGGTGAAGTGTCAGGTTCGCTGAAGTGCAGACGCACTCCGGAAATTTCAATTGTTGAAGTCATCCTGGGCCGTTTTCCACAGAAGTTCTGGCAGGCTGTGACGCGTTGAATCCGAGCGTCGAAGTTTAACGACCCGGATCGAAAGAGTCGCGGAAGCACGTTCTGCTCGCGACCACAGCACTCCAGCCGCGATGTGTTACGCTGCCCGGCGGGAAAAAGGCCGCACGGCCGATGAATGCCACCGACTTCCGTTGCGCTGCTTCCGCATTCCGGGTCGCGGCGAGGGAGATCGCTATGAAACGTCGTGTTCTATCAAGGGCGGTCTTGAGTGTCCTGGCGGCCCTGATGACGGTGTCCGACCTGCCTGCAGCCGACCTGCCTGCAGCCGACCTGCCTGCAGCCAACCTGAAACAATCGTCCGCACGGCAAGCCGGCCGCACGCTGTTGTTTGTCGATGATCACGAAGTCCTGTACCGATCCGGAACCCGGCGCGTTCCCCATGCGGCTCAGCGGCATGCCGGGAACCCGGTGCTGACAGGACCGACCGAGCACAGTCAGGTGGGCTATTGCAGCGTCTACCGCGATGACGCAACCGGCCGGTATCAGATGTGGTATCAGCTTTATGCGGCTGGCGGGCAGGTTTGCTATGCCGAATCTGATGACGGATTGAACTGGAAGAAGCCGGCCCTGGATCTGATCACCCGGAAAGGGATCACCGATCGAAACATTGTGCTGACCAGTCCGGAGCATTACGGCGCGTCAGTGGTTGTTGCCCGCGATGGCGACAATCCTCAGAGGCGGTATCGGATGGCGTACTGGTCGATACCGCCGCTGGACGGCCCGCCTCTTTCGCCCAGGGACGATCGCGGTCCGGACGGCGGCATGTTCGTGGCTTTTTCACCCGATGGCATTCACTGGGAGAAACAACCCGGCCCGGTTTTGCGCGGCGCGTACGGGCGGGCGCAGGCGCCTCCACTGACCACGGAAAAATACCCGTGGGGAGATCCGCGCTCAGTCAGCGATGTGCTCGACGTGACCTTCGATCCGCTCTGCGGAAAGTATGTCGTTCACGCGAAAGCCTGGATGGATGGTCCCGACGGCCGGCTGTTCTGGAAGCGGGCCATCGCGCGGACTGAGAGTGAAGACTTTCTGTCCTGGTCAGAGCCGCAACTGATCATGGCGCCGGATGAATTTGATGGTGCGCGTCCGGCCGCGTATCCAGGGACTCGAGTGGGAGTGCAATTGCACGGAGCACCCTTCTTCGTGCGGCACGGAGTGTATTTTTCGCTCGTCCAGGTGGCGGACTTTGAAACGCATGGTCTGCAGCCGATTGAACTCGCCATCAGCCGCGACGGGCGGAACTGGTTGCGTCCGTTCCGGAGTGCGCCCTTTATCGCCACGGGTGAGCTGGACACGTTTGAAGCCGGGCGCATCTGGAGCAATGCCACGCCCGTCGTACTGGCCGATGAGATCCGGTTTTACTATGGCGCGTACGAGCATCCCTGGCAGTTCGGCAAGGCCGGGTATCCGTGGGGATCGAAGAAGCGAGTGCCGCGCTGCGGCATCGGAATGGCAGCGCTGCCGCTGGACCGGTTCGCCGGGATCCGCCCCCTCGAGTCGAACGGTCAGGTCACACTGCGTCCGCGCTCATTCAAAGGAGTGAAAGAAATCAGCATCAATGCGGCCGCCAGTGAAGGAACCATCCTGGTGGAATTATTGAACGCCAGCGGCCGGGGCCTGCCTGGATTTACCCGCAGCGAAGCCGTGCCCGTGACTGGTGACCACCTGCGGCAGCGAGTCGCCTGGAAGGCCGCGGATTTGAGTGCGCTTCCCGATGAGGACATTGTCATCCGGATTCATCTCCACCAGTCCGAACTGTTTGCTCTGACTCTGGAATGATCGCGTACGGACCTCGAAGGAGTCCCTGTGATGAATTTGCGCGCGGCGTTGGTGATTCTACTGCTGTTGCTGTTGTTATCAGCCGGCAGGAGTAAGGTTGCGGCTCAGACTGAGTCTGGAGTCACTCAGCCGGTTGGAACCACACCGGCACGGATCGCGCCGACTTTCGCGGACGTGTGTTATGGATCTGCACTTTAGGTGATCAGCTCTGATTCGATAGCAGTTCATCCTGCGAGTGCGATGAGGCTTTCGAATCGGTGTCGAATTATGGTGGAGTCGGTGGTGGATTGTAGATCGTCTACAAATGCGG
>Ga0172376_10003996_pt1 | contig 17042 bp, 15 predicted proteins | sample Lak35m_FD_121114 | JGI IMG/M metagenome (GOLD analysis project Ga0172376, IMG submission 121114) | Freshwater microbial communities from Kabuno Bay, South-Kivu, Congo - kab_092012_35m | ecosystem: Environmental > Aquatic > Freshwater > Lake | place: Democratic Republic of the Congo: South-Kivu... | reverse complement strand
TTCGGCGGCCTCGGCGCCGGCCGCGAGCACGGCGGCATTCTCAAACTCCTCGGTGCGGCCGCAGCGCACGCACACGAGGTGGTGATGGTGGCGATGCTGGGCCTCACCCGCCAGCTCGAAACGGCGGCCGCCATCGGGAAGCTCCAGCTCCTGCAGCAGATCGAGGGAGCTCAGCAGGCGCAGCGTGCGATACACGGTGGCCAGCGACACGCCGCCGTCGCCACCGCGCAGCTGCTGATGCACATCCTCGGCGCTCAGATGGCGGCCGGCACCGATCTCCTCGAACAGGGCCAGCACCCGCTGACGCTGGGGGGTGAGGCGCCGGCCACGCTCATGCAGGCTGGTCCGCAGACCCTTCACCCGTGCTCCCGGCAGCTCTTCGCAAGAGTAGACATTATTGAGAAGGGTTGCCAGCCGCGACGGGGCCGGATGCCCCAGGGCTGGCTTCCACGGTGCCGCCCGCCTGTGGGGCGGCAGCCTCTGGGCCGCTCGCCCCAGAGCAGGCGGCCCTGGCCGCACCCGCGCCGGAGCCAGGGCCTGCCTGGGAGGGCCGCGGGCTGTCGAGATCGGCCAGACCGGCGGCCAGCAGGTCGCCCAGGGTGGCGATCAGCCGGTAGCTGAGGGCCACCGCCAGCAGCGGTGCCGCCGGCAGCAGACCCCCCAGACGCAGCAGCAGAACCGCCTCGAACACCCCCAGGCCACCCGGCGCGCCGGGCACCACCAGGCCCACCGTCCAGGCCTGGGCGAAGGCCGCCAGCCAGACCGGCCAGCCGATCGTGAGCTGCAGATCGAAGGCCTTCACGCAGCACGCGAAGCCGGCGAAGCGCAGCAGCACAAACGCCGCCTCGGCGAGCAGCGGCTGCCAGGGATAGCCCGGGAGCACGGGAGGCTGGCCGAGCTGGGGCCCAGCGGTGGCCACGCTGCCGGCCAGCCCCATGGCGGCATCCTCAGGGTCTTCGAGCTGCCGGCGCAGCTCGCGCGCCTTGCGACGCTCCAGTTTCTCCAGCAGCGGCGAGAGCCAGCGCGGCAGCAGCAGACCGAGCGGCAGCAGGCCCAGCAGCCCAAGGCCGCCCTGCCAGCCGCCGCTGGCGGCGAGGGCCAGGGCGGCACAGGCCGCCAGCAGCGGCTCGAGCACCACCGCCAGCAGGGCTCTCGAGCCCTCGATCGGTGCCTCCAGGCCGGCCTTGCCACGGCGCAGGTCCTGCAGGCGGGCTGCCAGATGCCAGATCCCTCCTGGCAGGAACTTGCGCAGGTTGGTCACCATGAAATGGGCCACCGCCTCCGCGCCGCGGGGACGCTCCCCCAGCCAGCGCAGCAGGATGCTCCAGGCCACCCCGTTGGCCACCACGCTCAGCAGGCTCAGACCCACCCCCAGCAGCAGCCACAGCCAGCCCTGGGGATCGAGGCCGAGCTGCACGAGCTGGCGCCCGTGGCTGAACAGGGCCGCCAGCACGAAGCCGAGGCTGGTGAGCGTGATCCAGGGCCGCAGCCCTCCCGGGAGCGAAGGCAGCCGCCTGGCCCGCCATCCCTCCCGCAGCAGACCGCCCAGAGATCGAAGCCGTGCCTTCATGCCGTGGATCATGGCGTTTCGCTGTCCTCCGGGCGGCGGTCGGATGCCGGGAGCGCACGGGGCTCCTCGCCACGCTGTGAGAGGGCCTCGGCCACCAGCTGCCTCACCTGATCGAGCCCCAGCCCATGGGAGCGGGCCAGGGCGGCAAGGTCGTCGTATTCGGGTTTCACGCGCCAGCGGCCATCGGGGAGCGCCGCCCAGCGCAGGCGCACCTCCCCGAGGGGCGTCGCCAGCCGGTCGTGCTCGCGGGGCAGTCGCCAGCGGCGCTGGAGCGTCTCGCGCAGACCCAGACTGCCGCTCTCCCGCCACCACACCTGCCGCATCCCGCCGGCCCGCTCCGGCGGCACCAGCGCCGTGACCAGCGCGCCCGTTCTGCCCTTCTTCATCGCCACCGGCTGGCTGAACACCTCCAGCGCTCCAGCCTGGCGCAGGGCCTCCGCCAGGAAGGCCAGATCCTCGGCGGTGGCGTCGTCGATCTGGGCCTGCTGCTCCACCAGCTCCTCCAGGTCTTCGCCGTCGCCGGCCTGGCCGGGATCCCCTGCGGGCTGGCCGGCGAATGCCGCCGCGCCCGGCTCCGGGGCCGCCAGGGGCCGTGCCAGGCAGAGGCGCACCAGATTCGGCCGGTCGAGGCTGCGGCTGCCCAGGCCCACGCCGAGGCGCTGGGGCACCAGGGCGGGTGCCGGCCCGAACCGGTCGGCCCAGCAGGCGGCCAGGGCGAGGCCCGTGGGGGTGGTGAGCTCCCCCGGCGGAAAGCCTTCGGCCGAGCCGAGCGGCAGGCCGCGCAACCGGGCGATCTCGAGCACCGCCGGGGCGGGCAGCGGCAGCGTGCCGTGGGCCGTGCGCACGCTTCCGTGGCCGGCGGGGGGGATGCCGCAGTGGATCTGCTGCACAGCGAGCTCCTGCAGAGCGGCGCACACACCCACCACATCCACGAGGGCGTCGAGGGCGCCCACCTCGTGAAAGTGCACCGCTTCCGGCGGCTGGCCATGCACGGCCGCCTCGGCCTCGGCCAGCAGGCCGAACACCGCCAGCACCCGCTCTTTCAGCCGCGCATCCAGCCCCGATGCCTCGATCTGGCCGCGCAGCGATCCCCAGGTGCGGTGAGGTGGATCGGCCTCCAGGCTCTCCACCGCGAGATGCAGGCCACGCAGCCCCTGGCTGCGACGGTTCTCCAGCACCAGGCGGTAGCGGCCCGCCAGCCCGAGATCGGCCAGGGCCGTCTCCACCACCCGTTCCGACACCCCCAGATCGAAGAGCCCCGCCAGCAGCATGTTGCCGGCCAGGCCGGTGGGGCAATCGATCCGGAGCAGCCTCATCGGGCCGCAGCGACAGGCCCCGCAGCCGGCCAGCCGAGCCGTGGAGCGCTGCGGGCCAGGCCTTCCGCCTCCTCCTCGAGGCGGGTCTGTCTCTGCCGCAGCCAGCTCTCCACCTCGCGGCGGGCACGCCGCTGCTCACGCTGGGCTGTCGCCACGTCGTGACCGGAGAGTCCCCACAGCCGCCCGAGCAGGGAGCGGTCGTCGGCGCCGCCTTCGCTGCTGCCGTAGATCAGGCTCTCGGCCGCCATGCCGGCCAGGAGCACCCGGCTCCAGCGGCGCAGATCCTCGAGGGGCAATCGGGCGCTGGCGGGGGGCTCGAGCACGGTGGTGCCGCCGGCCGCCAGGCCCGCCCGCAGGCAGGCCAGGCTGCCCACATGCACCGCCGCCACCGGCACTCCCTCCTCGGCGGCCACCAGGGCATGGGCGGCCTCATGCAGGGCGATCCGGCGCAGGCGTCCGAGGCCGCCCGGCAAGGCCTCGGCGAGCAGATGGCCACCCCGGCCGCCGAAGCGGGCCGCATCCAGCGTGAGTGCCCCAAGCCCGGTGAGCACCAGCAGACTGGTGAGCCAGGGGGAGAGCCCGAGCAGGGGCCCCACGACCGCCATCAGGCTGGTGATCAGCACCGCGAGGCCGGCGGTGAAGGCCCCTCTCATCGCGCCTGCCCCGCCCTCAACGGCCCGGCCGGCTGACGGCCCGCCCATGGCTGCGGGCCGGGCTGCCGCCACTGCGGTCGACACCACGTTCGCCACCATTGCGGTCGCCACCACTGCGGTCGCCGGCCGCGCCACCGGCACCACGGCGGCTCTTGCCGCCCCGGGTGCCGCGCTGGGCGAGGGGGCCGATCACCTCCAGCTTCTCCACGGCCAGCTGCTGACCCTGGCGGCGCAGATCCAGGGCCACGAAGTGGCGCAGATGCTCCAGCGGCACCGCTCCGCGCAGCTGCAGTTTGAAGGGGATCGGGCGGCTGCCGTCGGCGCGCGGTTTCTGGCGCACCTTCACCACCAGATCGCCGGTCTCGGGGCGGGTGTAGATCAGCTCCCCCCGCACCGAGAACCAGCCATCACCTTCCTCGGGTTCATCACCGGCCCGGTCCACCGATACCTCATCCTCCCCGTCTTCCTGAGCGGCGGCGAGGGTGCTGGGTTCCCAGACCCCCACCATCTGGAGGTGCAGCTGGGTTTCATCGCGGCTGCGCGGATACACCACCCAGAGATGGGGGGCACTGAGATCGAGGTGCCGGCGGATCAGGGTGAGCAGCCGTCCGAGCACCACGGCCTCCAGTTCGCTGCCGTCGTCGGTGCGGATCACGCCACGGGTGAGCTGCTCCGGGTCGGAGGGCACATACACCCCCCGCACCAGGCCGATCGCCCGGTACTGCATCGGTTCGGTGACCGGGGAAATGGGGTGCTGGCGCATGGAGGGTGCGTGGTCCTGCCGAAGGCGGGGCTCCTGGTGCCGGCCAATGTAGCCAGTGCGGCAGGTAGCCTCCGCACAGTGCCTCTCCGGCCCCTGCCGGCCTGTGCCGACGCGGCCTCTGCCGAATCCGGATGATCTCCTCTTCCCGCAGCAGAGCCGGCCTCGCCTGGACGGCGGCAGGTGCCCTGCTCCTGGCGGCGCTGGCGCTCGGTGGCGGCTGGTGGCTTGGACGCCAGCAGGTGGGAACCAGGCCGGAGGACGGGCGGCGAGCCTCCCTCTCTCAGGAGGCTCGCCGCCTGGAGGGCAAGCTGGAGCGCGGCGAGGCCAGCGACATGGATCGCCAGCGCCTGCTGGAGCTGCTGGTCGGTCTCGACCGCAAGGGCGAGGCGATCGCCCTGCTCGAACCGCTGGCTGATCAGGCCCCCGATCGCTGGTCGCTGCGGCTGATGCTGGCGGAGCTGCGCCGTGATCAGGGAGACCGCAGCGGCGCCGAGCGCGAGCTGCGGCAGATCCTCAACCGCCAGCCTGATCAGGTGGAGGCCCTGCAACTGCTCACCCTCATCCGTCTGGAGCAGAACCGCGCCGCCGCCGCCGAGGCTCAGGTGAAGGGTGTCTATGGCGGCCTGATCCGCCCCGAACCGAAGCCGGCCGCGCTCGGTGTCGGCCTGCTGCTGGCGGATCTCCAGCAGAAGAGAGGATCGCCGGCCGCCGCCGAAGTCACCTACCGCGAGCTGGCGGAGGCCTTTCCCCAGGACCAGCGGCCGATGGTGGGGCTGGCCCTGCTGCGCCATGGGCGCGGCAACCGTGATGGCGCCCTGGAGGCACTGCGCCAGGCCCAGGCCCGCGGTGGCAATCCAGACAGACCCGATCCCAGGCTCGAGGCGCTTGCCGCCAGCTGGGGCCTGGAGAAGCTCAGGGCGCCTTCAGCGAAGCCCCGGGGCTTATCCCCGGAGGCGGTGCCGAAGCCGGAGCCGGAGCCCCCTTCGTCGCCTCCAGGTCCCTGAGGGCCCTGTCCACGGCGGATTCCGGAGGGGTGGCATCGTCCATGGCGGTTCCGCGGCGCAGCTGATTGATCAGATCAAGGGGATTGCGCGGATCGAGCGGAGCGCCGCTGCCCCCCCCCGGGCCGGAGCTGCCATTGCCGAACATGCGGCGTTCCTGCGGGATGCTCGGGCCGCCGAGGGTCTGGCCGTATCCCGCCTGCTGCGCGCCAGAAGGTGAACCGGTGAGCGTGCCGCCGGCTCCGAGCAGCAGAAGCGCCAGGATGCCACCGCCGGCGGTGCCCCGGCGGCGAGGCTGATCCAGGGTCTTGGCCCCGTCGCCGCGGCCGGTGGCGGAGCGGATCGCGGAGCGGTAGGACGGCGGCAGAGCCATGGCGGAGGGCACAGCGGCAACGAAGGACGCGAATCTAGAAGGAATCGACCACAGCAGCCGAGCATGCGGATCGCCACCTGGAATGTGAACTCGGTGCGCACGCGCCTCGATCAGCTGCTGGCCTGGCTGGAGGCTGAGACCCCGGAGGTGGTCTGCCTGCAGGAGACCAAAGTGGCCGATGATCTGTTTCCCCGCGAGGCCTTCGAGGCCCGCGGCTACGGGCTGGCGATCAGCGGCCAGAAGGCCTACAACGGCGTCGCCATTCTCAGCCGGCTGCCGCTCGAGGATGTGCAGGTGGGCTTCGCGCCCCTGCTGCCTGGCGATGGTGAGGCGCTGCGGCTGGAAGAGCAGCGGCGGGTGATCAGCGCCCGGATCGAAGGCCTGCGGGTGCTCAATCTCTATGTGCCCAACGGCTCATCGCTGCGCTCGGAGAAATACGCCTACAAGCTCGAATGGCTGGCCTGTCTGCGGCGCTACCTGGAGGCCCAGGCGCGGCAGGGCGATCCGCTGGTGATGGTGGGCGACTTCAACATCGCCCTCGAGGATCGCGACATCCACGATCCGGTTCGGCTGAGCGGCGGCATCATGGCCAGCGCTGCCGAGCGCGACGCCCTGAGCGCCGCCCTGAGCGGGCGCCTGGAGGATGCCTTCCGCCTGTTCGAGGGCGAAAGCGGCCACTGGAGCTGGTGGGATTACCGCAGCGGCGGCTGGGAGACCGGCCGCGGCTGGCGCATCGATCACATCTATCTTGATCCCGACCTGCGCGATCTGGCCCTGGGCTGCACGATCCATGCCCGGCTGCGGGGCAATGTGCAGCCCAGCGATCACGCCCCCGTGGTGGTGAGCCTGGCCTGGCCACCTGCCGAGGAGGAAGACGACGAGGACGACGGAGAGGCGGGTGTGCCCGATGTGCGGCACGACAGCTGGGAGTGAAGGCGCGATCTCTCAGCCGGGATCCTGGCTTGAGGTGCCGGCGTGATCGACGGCCTGCAGCCGCTCGCGGCAGCGATCAAAAACAGCGAGATCCACATCCACACAGGAGGAGCCGTCGTACTGGAAGGGGTTGTCGAGGTCGCGGATCAGCAGCAGGAGATAGGTGAAGGAGGTGAACAGGAAGCAAGACACCACTAGGTTTTCGCTGAAGCGCTCGGCGCCGATCAGCAGCAGGGCAGCCACCACTCCCACCAGAAAGATTTCGAGAATCGCGTAGGCAGGGCCGAGGAAGTCGGTGTCGCGGTTGACGGCGATCTTCGTGATCAGCAGGCGCAGTCGGGCCAGCTCCGGCAGGGCACGGTCGCTGACCGAATCGCCGCTTTCCTGTCGCACCGTGGCCAGCTCCTGGCTGAGTGCTTCAAGGCTGTCGCTCACGGCGCCATAGGGCTGGTCCCCCATCAGCCACTGGCGCAGCTGCAGCAGCAGATCGGCCAGCTGGGAGCGCAGCGCAGCACCACTGTGGGTGGGATGCACCCGCGCGGCGTAGCGGCTGATGTCGTCGATCGACTCCACGGCCTGCACGGCCTGCAGCACCATGTCTTCACTGGCGTTGTAGTTGCTGAGGGTGCCGCTCAGCACGAAGGCCAGCACGAAGGTGGAGGCACCGAAGAGGGAGCCGGTGAGCGAATCGAATTCCCAGGGCTCGAGGCTCTGGCTGTGAACCAGCAGCTTCGCCAGCGCAAACAGCAGGGTGAGCGGCACCACCTTCACCAGCAGGCGCCACTTCGGAGCGATGCCGGATGGCCGGATGCTCGGCGCAGGGGGCACGGGCGTGCTGGCGGCCTGGGCGTCAGCGGAGGGGGAGGAAGGGTCTCCAGCCAACGGCACAGGCCGCTTCAGAAAAGGCCCCAAACCTAGGCGGGCCCTGGCTGGATGTCGTTGCCTTGGGCGAACAGATCTTCCGGGTTCAGCTCAGGCCGCCGCAGCAGCGCAAACAGGGTGCCGGCATTGCCCCGGCACACCCGCAGCCTGTCATCGAGCACCGTGATATCCAGCCAGGCGGGGTAGCTCTGGCGCACCTCCCGCAGCAGCTTCAGCCGCCGCTCCCCCAGCCTCGGCCCCAGCCAGCCGCCGCGCTCGAAGCGCACGCTCACCCGCTGCAGACCCTCCACGGCGATCCGTGCCTGCACGGCGATCCCCCCCAGCGGGCCCAGGGGGCCGGCGAGGCGCAGCAGGTTCATCGCGCGGCCATGGGCCGGATCCAGCACCTGCAGGTTCTCCAGCCAGGGGGCCACCAGCAGGTAGGGCTGGCGGCCGCTGCTCCAGCGCAGCTCCCAGACGCCGGTCAGCCGGTCGCTCTCGCTCACGAGGTTGGCGGGCTGCAGGCGTTCGAGCTGCAGCAGCAGCTCGCGCACACGTGGGGCCTCCGCGGCGGATCCGGGATGGCCACGATCACGCAGCAGGTGCAGAAGCTCGCTGCGGAGGTCGGAGGCAGTGGGAAGGGAGGCCGCCATCGCGAAGGCATCGGGTCAGAAGGGCATCGTGGCGGAGCCAGGGGCTCAGCCGAGCAACCAGCGGCCGAGCAGGGCCGCCTCTCTCCCCTGCAGGCCCATCAGCCCCCAGCGCACATCCCAGGGTGCTGTGCCGTAGAGGCCGAGCATCGCCGCCAGCACAGCCCGGGGCGGCAGGGTGTTGGTGAGGAAGCCAAACCACTGCGCATCAGGCAGCTGGAAGAAGGTGTGGAAGTGGTGGCGCAGCCGGGCCTCATCGAAGCGCATCAGCTTCTCCAGCCCGAAGCGGAAGAAGCCGTGCTTCCAGCGCAGTTCGGGTGGCCAGAGGCCCTGCCAGGCTGAGGCCGCCAGGGCGTCGCCGTGCAGCCCTGCCGCCAGGGCGGCGGCGATGGCGGCGGCCAGATCCGGGGCCCGCCGCAGCAGCGCCCCCACCATGTAGCCGGAGGCGGGATGCACCATGCCGCCGGCGCCGCCGAAGCCCACCACCCGCTGGCGCTGGTCCGGCAGTGGCGGATTCATCGGGAAGAGGCAGAACTCCTCGTGCAGCACCTCCTCCACCGCCACGCCGCGGTGGGCCAGGCGGGCCTGCAGGCGCTGCTGCAGCGTGGCGAAGGGCACGGCGGGGGCCAGGGCCAGGGAGGTCTCCTCCACGAAGAACACGCCCTCACCCAGGTCCATCGCATAGAGAAAGGTGGGCGGCCCCTGCCGCTCGGCCTCGCTGAGATGGTCGGGCCGGTAATCCATGAACACAAACTGGCCGGGCTCGATCGGCGGCGCGCTGAAGCGCCCCACGATCCCATAGGCGGCCTGTCCGGCCACCGGCCCATCGCTGCCGCGACTCACGAACACGGGCTCGTGGCCGCTGGCATCCACCACGAGGAGGGCGCGCAGCGTCTCACCCTCGGCGGTGCGGATCGTGCTCTGCCGGTCGCCATGCTGGAGGGAGCAGGCCCTGCCACGGCGCCACTTCACCCCGGCCGCAGCGCACCGCTCCAGCCAGTGACGCTGCAGCGCAGCCTTGTCGAACAGTCCGTAGGCGCGGCCGTGGCGGATCGGGCCGGATCCGAAATGACTCACCGTGTCGCTCCAGCGGTGCGAGAGCAGATGGGCCAGGCCCAGCGCCTCCACCTCGCCGGCCCAGATGCCATAGGTGTTGACCCAGGCTGCGGCGGGATCGCCGGCGCTGAGGCCGATCACGCGCAGCCCCTGCGCTCCCAGGGCCGCGGCGATCGCCAGGCCCGCCGGTCCGGCCCCCACCACGAGCACGTCGCAGTCTGCGGAATCGGCGCTGGCGGTGGGTGGAGACGTCGTTGGAGGGAACGGGGTCAGGGAGTGTCGCCGTCGGGATCGGAGTCGGTGCCGGTGCCGGGAGCATCGGATCCGGGGCTGCCGGTTTCGGCGCTGCCGGCGGCGGCGGCCGGATCAGGCGGCGGGGTCGCGGAAACGCTGCCCGCCGCTTCGGCTGCACCCACCATCTCGGCCTCGCTTTCGGCCTCGCTCTCGGGGGCGGGCGGCACCAGCACCACCTCGGCGAGGCGGTCGCCGGCATCGATCCGCTGCAGGCGCACACCCGTGGCCGCCCGCGACTGCTGCGGCACCGCATCGGCCTGCATGCGCACGATCACGCCGCGCTCGCTCACCAGCAGCAGTTCCTCGCCGGCACCCAGCACCTTGAGGCCCACCAGCTCGTCGCCATCACGGCGGAACTTCATGCAGCGCAGCCCCATGCCGGCCCGCTTCTGCAGCCGGAACTGATCCACCGGCACCCGCTTGCCCAGGCCGCTGGCGCTGGCCACCAGCACCCAGGGGCCATCGCTCGCCGCCACCTCCTCGCTGTCGTCGTCGTCGGACGCTTCGCTTTCGGCGCTGCTGGCGACCCGATCGGCAAGCTCGGCGGGAAGCACATCCATGCTCACCAGCCGGTCGCCCTCGCGCAGGTTCATGGCGCGCACGCCGCGGGCCGTGCGGCCCAGCGGCCGCAGCTCCTCGTCGCTGAGCCGGAAGTGGATGGTCATGCCGCGGCGGGAGCCGATCAGCACGCTGTCGCCGCTCAGGGCCAGCCGCACCCAGCGCAGATCGTCGGCGTCTTCGAGGGAGATGGCGATCAGGCCGTTGGAGCGGATGTTGGCGAAGGCCGAGAGCAGGGTGCGCTTGATGAAGCCGCCGCTGGTGAGCATCACCAGCTGCATGGCGTCGTCGAAAGCTGCCACCGAGAGCAGCGAGGTGATCGCCTCCTCACGGGGGATCGGCAGCAGCTGCACGATCGGCGTGCCCTTGGCGGTGCGGCTGCAGAGCGGCACCCGGTAAGCCGGCACCGAATACACCACGCCGCGGTCGCTGAACAGCAGCAGGGAGTCGTGGTCGTTGCAGCTGATGAACAGCTTCACCGCCTCCTCCCCCTGGCTGCGGGTGCCGGCCTTGCCACGGGTGCCGCGACTGGTGGCCTCGAATTCGCTCACCGGCATCCGCTTCAGGTAGCCGTTCTCGGTGAGCAGCACCACCGAACGCTCATTGGCGATCAGGTCGATGTCGTCGAGGCCGCCTTCCAGATCGAGAATCTCGGTGCGGCGGGGCGAGTCGTAGCGGGCCCGGATGGCCTGGAGCTCGTCGCTGATCAGCCCGAGCACCCGTTCGCGGCGGGCGAGGATGTCTTTGTAATCGGTGATCTTCGCGAGCAGATCCTCGTGCTCCAGGCGGATCTTGTCGGCCTCGAGGGCGGTGAGGCGGCGCAGCTGCATCTGCAGGATCGCATCGGCCTGCAGCTCACTCAGGCCGAACTGCTCCACCAGGCCCAGGCGGGCCGAGGCCGTATCGGCAGCGGCGCGGACCAGGGCGATGATCGCATCGAGATTGTCGAGGGCGATCAGCAGGCCGAGCAGGATGTGATCGCGTTCCTCCGCCTTGCGCAGCAGGTAGCGGGTGCGCCGCTCGATCGTCTCGATGCGGAAATCGCGGAACACCTCCAGCATCCGCCGCAGGGTGAGCAGCACCGGTTCACCCTTCACCAGCGCCAGCAGGTAGGCGTTGAAGTTGCTCTGCAGCGGCGTCAGCTTGAAGAGGTTGTTGAGCACCACCTGCGGGTAGGCGTCGCGGCGCAGCTCGATCACGATCCGCATGCCGTCGCGGTCGCTTTCATCGCGGATGTCGGCGATGCCCTCCAGCTTCTTGTCGTTCACCAGCTCGGCGATCCGCTCGATCAGAGCGGCCTTGTTGGTCTGGTAGGGCAGTTCGGTGATGATCACCGCGTCGCGGTCCGGCCGGCCCTTGGCTTCGATCGTCTCGATCGAGGCCACGCCGCGCATCGTCACCGAGCCGCGGCCGGTGGTGTAGGTCTCGCGGATGCCGCGCCGGCCGAGGATCTGGCCGCCGGTGGGGAAATCCGGGCCGGGGATGATCGCCATCAGGGCCCGGTCGTCGAGTTCCGGGTCGGCGATCAGGGCCAGCAGGCCGTCGATCAGCTCGGTGAGGTTGTGGGGCGGGATGTTGGTGGCCATCCCCACGGCGATGCCGGTGGAGCCGTTGAGCAGCAGCTGGGGGATGCGGGCCGGCATCACCGTGGGTTCCTGCTGGGAGCCGTCGAAGTTGTCGATGAAGTCGACGGTCTCGCTTTCGATGTCCTCGAGCAGGGCGTCGGTGGTGAGGGCCTGGAGGCGGGATTCGGTGTAGCGCATCGCCGCCGGCGGGTCGTTGTCGACCGAGCCGAAGTTGCCATGCCCATCGATCAGGGGCATGCGCATCGAGAAGTCCTGGGCCATCCGCACCAGGGCGTCGTACACGGCGGTGTCGCCGTGGGGGTGGTACTTGCCGAGCACCTCACCCACCACACGGGCGCACTTGCGGTAGGGCCTGTCGCTGGTGAGCCCGAGCTCATACATCGCATAGAGGATGCGGCGATGCACGGGCTTGAGGCCATCGCGGGCATCGGGCAGCGCCCGGCCCACGATCACGCTCATCGCGTACTCCAGATAGGAGCGCGACATCTCGTTGCGGAGATCTGTCTGGATGATCCGTCCGTCGGAATCGCCGGGACTGTTCTCGCCGGGTCCGGTGGGATCCGCCATGCACGACCGCCAGGGACTGGCAGCAGTCTATCGAAGCAGGCATCCTTCCACTCCTCCCTCGCCCACGGGCCTGCGCCAGTGCGCTCCGGCGCGGTTCGGCTGCAGCGGGCCAGCACGCCCCGCCGGCTGGCCAGCCGGCCCCGGGGCCGCCACGCTGGTGGGCAGCTCCCCCCCAGCCTGCGCACGCGGCCATGGCTCCAGCCAGCAGCCCCCGCGGCGGCGTCGCCCCAGACGGCAGCGCTGATCCCGCCGCCGCTCCGCGCCCCGTTTCCGGCGGGGAGCCGGCTCTGCCGCCCCGCAGCGCCGAGGCGCTGGTGGAACGGCAGCGGCGCGGGGAGCTGCGGGTGCGCCTCGCGGCCGATTACCGGGCCCTGGTGGCGGAGGCTGGCCTGGCGGAGGCCTACCGCAGCACCGATGTGGTGGTGGCGGCGGATGCCGGCTTCACCGACCAGGCCAGTCTGCTGCTGCATCTGGGCCCCACCGATCCGCCGATCCGCCTGCGCGATCCCCAGCTCGATGGTGTACCAGCACTGGCGGGTGGTGCTGCCGCCGATCTGGTGCTGCCGATCTCGGCCGCGGCCGAGGCCGGCCGTGGTGATGGCGCTCAGGTGCTGGCGCGTCTGCTGGCCGGCCGCAGCGTGGAGCTGAGCAGTGCCGGCGAGGGCACCCGCCTGCAGCCGCGCCGCGAGCTGCACACCCGGCTGCGGCGGGAGGGCATCGGCGCGGGCCGGCTGCTGCTCCACCGCGGCATCACGGAAAATGGTGTGGTGGCCCTGAGCAGCGCCGAGGGGGTGCTGCGCACCGGCTGGGGCCCGCTGCTCGGTCCGTTCGCCCAGGCCCTCTACAGCTGCGGGGGGGCCGACAGCATCGGCCTGGTGATGCCGGCGCTGTCGCTGCTGGGGCCGGGTTCGCCGGTGCTGGTGGGTGGCGCGATCGGCTGGGTGATGGGGGCGGGCAGCGGCCACCAGCCCCGGCCGAAACGTCTTCCCAGCGGCCATGCCCGCACCCCAGGGGCGGTGGCGGCCCTCTGCGTGGACCTGCATGATCTCGATCCGCGCTGGCTGAGGGCCGCCCATTTCGAGGGACATGGCGGGGCCCTGCTGGTGGTGGTGGCGGCCCCGGTGCCGCTGCTCGATCAGCGGATCGCCCTCCACGCCTCCTGCCCCGACAGCGCTCTGGAGGCCCCGGTGCTGGATGTCTCGATCCCGCGCCGGATCAAGCCGAGCTTCGGTGGGGTGTCGTATGCGGCGCTCAAGGCCGGCGGGATCGTGGTCGATGGCCGCCGCATCCCGGCCGCGCCGAGCCACAGTCCTCGCCTGGCCCGGGAGGGAGCGCTCGATCTGGCCGAGCGCCTCCGCGCCAACCGCTTCCCGCTGCGCCCGCCCCTGCTGCCCCTCTCCCCCAGGCCCGCGCTGCTGCCGCTCAACGCCTGATCACAGGATCAGGGAGACGGCGAGGCAAGGCAGGGACGTGGCCGGGGCGGGGCCGGAATCCAGCCGTAAGCTCCCGCCAGTGCTTCCCCGCGCACCATGGCCGAAACCCCGCTGTCCCCCGATCCCGCTGCTTCCGTGCCGGACCCCGAGCCCGCGGTGGATGCGGCCCTGGAGGCCGAGCCTGGGCCGGCGCCGGTCACCGAGGCTGCCCAGGAGCCGGCCGATGCCTCCGCCCATATCGCGCCGCCGCCGCTGCCCGGCAGTGAGGCTGCCGCCACCCCGCCGCCAACGCCGGCCGAGCCGGATGCGGCGGCTGCGCCTCCCGCACGTGCTGAACCAGAGCCCGCGCCTGCGGCCGCAGGGGAGAAAGAGCCTGAGCCTGCGGCCGTTGGGGAAACAGCACCCGAGCCTCCGGCCGTTGCGGACGCTGAGCCCCTTGCTCCGCTCCCCGCCCCAGCCGCAGCGGAGCCGTCGCCGCCGCCCGGCGTGGCCATCACGATCCCTGTGCCTGCGGTGGAGACACCCTCCGATGGCGAGGGCGGCGAATGGGAGCTGCTGCTCGGCAAGCTGCGCGCCTGGATCGAGGAGGCGCAGCTGCAGGAGCGCTGGAACGCCCTGGGCGGTCCGCTCCGCACCGCCGGCCTCCTGCTGGTGGCCCTCGTGCTGCTGCGCCTCTACGGAGCGCTGCTCGACACCCTCGGCGATCTTCCCCTGCTGCCGCGGCTGCTGCAGCTGGCGGGTCTGATCGCGTTGCTCCGCTTCTCCCTCACCCGTCTGGTGCGCAGCTCCGAACGGGAGCGGATCCTCAGCAGCTGGCGCCAGCGCTGGAACGACTTCCGCGGCGACAGCTGAGTGCGCCGGTCTGTGCAGCCCTCGCGATCGTGGGGCGTGGGGCCGGTTGATAGTTTGTGGCCACTGTGTCTCCGCCGAAGGTGAACATCCAACTGGGCCGATCCCGCAGCGTGCGCCGCGCCTACGGCATCGATGAGATCGCCCTGGTGCCCGGCCACCGCACCGTGGATCCGGCCGTCACCGACAGCAGCTGGAGCCTCGCGGGTATCCAGCGGGAGATTCCGATCATCGCCAGCGCCATGGACGGCGTGGTGGATGTGGCCATGTGTGTGGAGCTGAGCCGGCTCGGTGCCCTCGGGGTGCTGAATCTCGAAGGGGTGCAGTGCCGCTACGACGATCCGGGGCCGGTGCTCGACCGGATCGCCGCCGTGGGCCGGGAGGAGTTCGTGCCGCTGATGCAGGAGCTCTACAGCCAGCCCGTGCGCGAAGACCTGATCCGGCTGCGCATCGGGCAGATCAGGGAGCAGGGCGGCATCGCGGCGGTGAGCGCAACGCCGGCGGCGGCCCTGAAGTTCGGGACGGCGATCGCCGAGGCCGGCGCCGATCTCTTCTTTGTGCAGGCCACGGTGGTGAGCACCGAGCACATCGGCCCGGAGGGGCAGGCGAGCCTCGATCTGGCCGTGCTCTGCCGGGAGATGGGCGTGCCGGTGGTGATCGGCAACTGCGTCACCTATGAGGTGGCTCTGCAGCTGATGCGGGCCGGAGCCGCCGGCGTGATGGTGGGCATCGGCCCCGGAGCGGCCTGCACCTCCCGCGGCGTGCTCGGCATCGGCATCCCCCAGGCCACTGCCGTGGCCGACTGCGCCGCCGCCCGCGACGACTACTTCGCCGAGAGCGGCCGCAGCGTGCCGGTGATCGCCGACGGCGGCATCGTCACCGGTGGCGACATCTGCAAGTGCCTGGCCTGCGGTGCCGATGCCGTGATGATCGGCTCCCCGATCGCCCGGGCTTCCGAGGCTCCCGGCCGCGGCTTCCACTGGGGCATGGCCACCCCCAGCCCCGTGCTGCCGCGCGGCACCCGCATCAAGGTGGGCACCACCGGCAGCCTGGAGCGGATCCTGCGCGGTCCTGCCGGTCTCGACGACGGCACCCAGAACCTGCTGGGCTGCATCCGCACCTCGATGGGTACCCTAGGCGCTCGCACCCTGAAGGAGATGCAGCAGGTGGAGGTGGTGGTGGCACCCTCACTGCTCACGGAGGGCAAGGTGTATCAGAAGGCCCAGCAGCTCGGCATGGGCAAGTAGCTGCCAGCCGCGCCTAGGCCACCGCCCTGCCGGCGGACCCGGCGCCGATGCAGGTTTCCGTCGTGCGCGTCCGTCCAGGCTGTGTCCAGCGACGGGTCGCGATGGCGCTACCCTCAATCTGTGGGGGCTACGGCTCGCACACTCCTCACACCTTCCGGCCCGGCGATCCCGGGCCTTCTGTACTTCTCCTGTCCCCGCCCCGTCGCTGAGCCCCGTCGCGGTCGCGACCCGGCGGCTCGATCCAGCAGCCCGATCCAGCAGCCCGATCCAGCAGCCCGGTCCAGCAGCCCGGTCCAGCAGCTCGATCCAGCGGGGGGCCGGCGGCGGAACCCGCACGCAGCCTGTGTTCCGGCCCTCCACAACGCGCGTTTCTGCAGGCTTGCGCTGCTGCAGCTTCCTGCCGGGCACCGGCCTCCTCCACCGTGGGCGGGCCGCCGGGCGCCGCCGGCAGGGGTCGCCGTTGGCAGCGCCTGCAACGCTCGGTTTCGGCCGATGAAGCAGCGCGAAAAGCGTTGCTAGATTCCGACAAACCGATTCAGCCCAGGAATGTCGAGCTCCGCCGCCGTCACCGACGCCTCCTTCGAGCAGGATGTGCTCAAGAGTGATTTACTTGTGCTGGTGGATTTCTGGGCTCCCTGGTGCGGACCCTGCCGCATGGTGGCGCCGATCGTGGATGAAATCGCCAAGGATTTTGAGGGTCAGATCAAGGTGTTCAAGCTCAACACCGACGAAAACCCCAATGTGGCCAGCCAGTACGGCATCCGCAGCATTCCCACCCTGATGATCTTCAAGGCTGGCGAGAAGGTCGATACCGTTGTGGGCGCCGTTCCCAAGACCACCCTCTCTACCACCATCGGCAAGCACCTCTGAGATCGGCGACCCCTGGCTTCCTTCACCCGCCCCGGGCCCGGGGCAGTGCCGGGCCGAAGACCGCTTGAGGTTCTGCAGGAGCAGATCGAGGGACACCCGCAGCGGCGACTGATCGAGAGGGCGGTGGTGGCTCTGCTCGAAGTCGCCCGAGAGGAGCGGGAGATGCCGGAATGGCATCTGATCGCCGGTTGTCTCGCCGATATCAGCGAAGCACTGGCCGTGTTCCGCCCCAGCCGGAGCGTGCGCAAGATCACGGTCTTCGGCTCGGCCCGCACCCCACCGGAGGATCCCTGCCACCGGCTGGCCAGAGAGTTCGCCGCCCTGGCCGTGGAGGCCGGCTTCGATCTGATGACCGGTGCCGGTGGCGGGGTGATGGAGGCGGCCAACAGCGGTGCCGGCAGCGAGCACAGCATCGGCCTGAATGTGGATCTGCCGTTTGAGCAGCATGCCAATCCCACCGTG
>Ga0172376_10003995_pt1 | contig 17046 bp, 12 predicted proteins | sample Lak35m_FD_121114 | JGI IMG/M metagenome (GOLD analysis project Ga0172376, IMG submission 121114) | Freshwater microbial communities from Kabuno Bay, South-Kivu, Congo - kab_092012_35m | ecosystem: Environmental > Aquatic > Freshwater > Lake | place: Democratic Republic of the Congo: South-Kivu... | reverse complement strand
TCTAGACGATTGTAAAGAATTTTCAAATTCTGGTTCATTATTTTGGTCAAAAATTGATATTCTAAAAATTTTCATTGCTTCATTTGCAGAAAGTCTTACTCCATTTATAAGATAGTTTTTTACTTTTTGTATATCACCATTTTCTTCAATCAGTATTTTTTTTACCTGATATACATATGCTTTCTGTGTAGCGTGAAGGGTATCTTTTTCCTGCTGCCAATCCCCTACTGGCAGAGTATATTCGCCCGACTCAATAACGTTGTTAACAACATCATCATCAAACATTTCAAAACTTCTAAAATAAAAATCAGGATCAAAGGAGCCAACAACCATCTTTTTTTCTTCATCCATAATTGTCAATGGAAGATCTGGATAAGCGTTGAATGATTCCCATTTTTGTTTAAGGCGCAGAAATGGATTTTTCTTGGTTCCAAACTCTTTTATCAACGCTATTTGACTGTCGGAAGTTATGCTTTCTCTTTTTTGCTGAAATATATCAAAGTCAGTTAACATCAACTGCACACTATAAACATGCGGATAACCCTGTATTGTATCCACGGTGTAGCTCAGTGGTAGTACGTACTTTATGCCGGCAAGTGCGCAAATTACGTTTTTAACTCCCATGAACCCTATGACGCCTGCGGCGTGTTCTAGTCTTGCTAAGCCACTTAGAAAGTCAAACATTTTTTTAATCTTTTTTAATTCTAATTCACCGAATATAGTCATAGATATACTGACCATTGAATCATTGGATCCAATGTACTGAAACGTTGGTTCATCCTGCATCTGCAATTGGAGTTTGGCCAAATTGTTACCCATAGTTAGACTAACTGAATTTACTATTATATTGTTTGGATCTAGGTCTATTTTCATCATCGGAACTTCCCATTCACGCAAAGTAAATACCGGAAGACCCAGTTTTTGAGCATCTTTTACCGACTGAACTCCTAAAAGATTTTGAATTGATTCATCTTTGTAAATCCTTTTATAAAGTATTCCATAAAATGCATCCATAAACTTTTTCTGCTCTACATCATATAATCTTGCAAATTCAGTAGAGTTTTCATCTATATCTTTTTTCTGTTTTCTAAGAATAGCCTTGACATTTTCTCTTATTGTATGATCTAGTAGACCCCTAACACTTTGAGATGAAACATACAAGCGAAACTTATCGTTCTTAAGCTTCTCCATTTCTTCTGGCGTGGCCATTGCTGGCACCTGTAATTCGGAAGGAGATTTTCTGTTTTTTATGTAATCGATAGCTTCATTGCTTAATTTGTTTCTAGATATGTAATCTGCTGCCATGGCATCATACAGCGCAGTGTATATGTCGATTGCGTTTGCTCCAGCTAACGCCACATCAACTATTCTTGCTGCCTTTTCCTTATCTAAATATGATGAGGTTAAATTAAGAGAATTTATTACAACGGTATCAAGGTTTTGATAAAGTTCTAAATCTGTAACATTAATACTAAATTTTGCCAATAGCTGATCCCAAAATCCTCTTTTATTTTGTTGAATTGCATTTTCTTCCGGAGATCTAAACATTGAGGTGTCAGGACTAAATATCTTTGATTGCACTTCTGCCGGGATATAAAGAGAAATACCGTTGCCATTAATCCAATCATTGTAAACATTTGTCGTCAATACATCGTTTGCATACGGAGTCATCTCTCCGTACATCAAATTTTCCTCCACCTCTATCTCTCTATTATCGGCGGTTAATGAGGTCGTAGAAATCTTTGGATCTATGGGGGCTTTTTGTTCTTCGGCTGTTTTCATTAAAAATTCTGCATTCACAGAATTGGCAAGAGATCCCGCTGCTCTTCCCATGAAATATCTAAATTTACTCCAATCAACAGCCTGATTAAAATCCTTTATCATTGGCAAAAATGGCCTATGATTAAACTGCAATAATTCTAGATCAACCTGTAGAGTAAAAGGATAATTTGGAACCGTAGATATACTCATAGAAGATAATGCCACTCCAGTAATATCAAAAACCGAATTAAGATAATGATTTTTTATTGGAAGTATCGGTGCATACTTGAACGCGGCTACCAAGCCTCGCAAGGAAGATAGAAACTTATCAATCTTTTCTTCATGTAGAGGATCCTTAAAATCGATATGAAAATTAGATTTCAGACTTACCCTTGTCGCATCATCTATCGATATTCCCCATATTTCTTCATAGTTTGGAAAAAACAATTGCATTGTTATTGTTGTTTCCCTATATCCAGAATTAAATTTTGGAGAACTCTTTTGTCTAATTGCGCCGGCCAGTTAAGCTCCCGGTTTTAAATCCGGTATTAACATTAATTGACACAGGTGGAACATAAAAATTTGAGGCTCCAATTCTAAGATGAAATATGTCCGGAGTTTTTGGAGGCCTAGAAGAAGGAAACGTCATCTTTTCAATTTGATTTTTTATTCTATCAGCGGTTAAGAAGTTGTCAATTGCCCATATTGCCTTAAAGGTGGCATTACCCTCCTCATCTGTTCCAAAAGCCTTGAACATACTTTCCATTATTTGCTTATGATTATTTAATGGATCTTCCTCTGAGTATCCATAGTCTGCCGTTGCGGCAAGCGCGGTTATATATAATCTGTATAGGTTTGGAAAATATTTATACACTGTTGCCAAGGCAAAAGGATCTTTATAGAAGAAGTTTTTTGTGGCGACCAGTTTTTCCATCCAAAAAGTATCTCTAATTGGATCATTGAATTGTCCAGCTGACTTTCTCAAATTTTGTTCACTTAAAAATCTTTGTCTAGCGAAGGCCTGAATTCCTCCTGCCATTTGTGCAAGCTCCAACAATCCTGATAGACTAATTTTTTCAAAGATTACTTTTCTATTTTTTTCATCCTTAATATGAGCCATTTCAGATTTTCTAAAGCTCGTCAATTTAATAAAAAAATCGTTATCTCCTTTAAAATCTTTTTCAGTAAAATTGCCGAGATCTTTCAGATCTCTTTGCACCTCTTCTGTGTCTGAGAGTGTTGGAGTCCAACGAAATCCAACTGCTGCTGATGCAACTATTTGACCAAGATCTATGAACCCTCCGCTAAGTTTACTCCAAAAGCTCCTGTCATTTCCCATCTCCCCAAACAGAGAAGATAATGGTGCTAAATCAGAGTCCTCGTAAAGCTGCCAACTCTTTATTGGTTCTTCCGATGGAAAATCCGTTTCTTGATTTGACATTATCTACCTAACATACTATCTGCTTGCATATGATCTTTGAGCATACCTGCTGAACTGTTTAAATTATATTTAGAGCTTTGATTATTTATTATACCATCTTTTTTTGAATTAAAATTAAGTTTATTTGATATATTTAATTTTTGTTTAAAACCCAACTCTGCTTCTTCATATCTGGCTTTTTGAACTTTAGGATCATCATAACCATCGCCAGACATTTGAATTGTGGTCGATGCGGAATCCATAAGTCCTTCTTTAGAACCCTTAACCGGATCCGGTTTTGATTCAGAAAGAGAGGATCTTGACGAATGAACCACAGAACTTTGTTCAGATCCACTTGATTTTGAACTGGAGATTTTTGCTGCCAATGCATTTGAAGTTTTTGTTCTTGGGGATGTATCTATTCTTTTATTGGCTGCATCTGAAAGGTTCTTGTTCTGTTGACCTACACCTAAAATCATAATTTAAACACCTAAAATCTAGAAGCGAGATCTGAGTAAGGATCTTGACCCGCCATAGGGAGTCCATCATACATAGTAGCGTTTATAGGGCCGTCAACAACATCCCCAAACAAGCCTCTAAGTCTATTTAAATCTTGCATGGAGCCTGTTGTATTTATTCTATATTGCATCCCTGCAATGCTACGATTTGGGACATTTGAATCTTGTTGGGCAAAATTTAATTCCGGATATCCCTGCTCATACGGATTACCACCAGGCATTAAGGGTGGACCGGTTACTGCGTCTTGTGTATGATCTTTATTTTTTCTATTTTGATAAATAAAACTTCCAGCTATCAAAGCCATTGTACCCAACGCAGTTGCCTTAAACCCTCTTGTATCAACCAATCTTCTCAACGAACTTGTATTATCCCTTAACATTTCCGATATTCTTCTATATGGACTTCTAGCTACATCAATCAGCTCATCTATTGGTCGTGGTATTTCATCCGCCATTTCTGACGTAAGATCTGCTGCCTCTTCTGGATCTAACGGCGAAGCTAATCCCATTCTTGCCATTATCCTTGCCGTATCAAGCTCAATCTTTATTTCTGCGGCTCTGCGACTTCTTTCCGTGTAAACCTCTGATACTAATTTTGTGGCAGTTACCATTTTTTCAGTTCCTGCGACGCCAGTAATTGGATCTTCACCTGCTATCAATTCTAAATAGGATCTTAAATTTTCATCTGTGATAGAAAAGCTGCCGATCTATGAAAGAATCTTCCAGGCCTCTCAGAAGATTATCCAAGGAGTCAGTTAGTTGAAAAGTTGGAACCGGCAATATACCCTTGGACAACATATCTCTGGCTTGCCTTGAGGTTATATCCATAAGATCAGGCGTGCCTGGAACTAACCTTCTAATCAAATCCAATTGCCTAGAAACCAATCCCCTTGCCCTAGAGTCGTATGTAACTGATTTTGCCATCCTTCTGCTCTCTGCAAGTCGGTGAAGCTGAAGCATTAGATCTTCTTCACCCTCAAGACCAAAACCTACCATAAACTTTTTTGCATTTGCGCCGAATTGACTTTGAAGTTCCGCCTCAATAGTGTCAACTATATCTAAAACATTTGCTCCACTACCACTATGAATATCTGAGATTACTCTCAAACCCCTTGAGATTTCTTTTTTAATTGCTATTTTAACTTCTTTTGCTTGTGTTGCCAACACCTCTACTGGTTTTTTTATTTCGGGATTTTCTAATTGTTGTAATTCTTTAAATAAACTTCTTATTTTTTTTGTTCTTAAAAAACTGGCTGCGTCTTCTACGTATCTTGGATCGGCAACTGCTCTTCTTTCAGCTATAAGACTCCTAGTTGGTTTAATCGATGCAGCACTCAACGCGTCTTTTCCTTCCATAGCTATCTTGTGAGCTGTTGTTACGGAACCATAATCATCAATTAATCTGGATCCCATTCTAAGGATTTGTTTTACTTGATCAAAATTAGCGCTTTGCAGTGCGTTAATTGAAGCTTCTAGACTTGTTACATCAGCTCCAGCTGTTCTTAATTCTTCCAAAACTCTTTTTTGTTCCTCCAACATCACATCTTTCATTTGAATTACGTCGCTTTTAAGCAGTCTTCCGCCCTCGTCCAGAGTCATCGGATCAAATCCTGGCAAATCTTCTGCACTTTTGCCCAGTGCTAACAGAACGGCTCTTTGTCTGGCTAATTCTCTAGTTTGTTGTTCAAGATTGGCTTTTGCAAGTGCGGCGGGAGATATTGAATAATTGTGAAGAGTGTCCGCAGTTGCAGCGGCCATTCTGCCTTCGCGCACTTCAACGCTCTCATCATTGACATGTTTTGCTATTGCCTCATAGGCAGATCGATGCCTTGCATTTTCTATTCTGCCGGCCACAGTGGTAGTGTCGCCAATTGTCGTCAAGTCTTTAACCTTGGTCATTCCAGTCATTTGCTTTATCAGGTCGACGAAATCTGAAGGCGCTACAATTCCAGATATTGCCGTATTATTTTTCAGTATACTTCTGACGGCGCTTCCAATTTTGGGAGAACGGCCTTCGGCTACATCAACCAATGCATCCGCGTTCGACAATTGTGGCACTAGAAAGTTTGCAGATGCAGTTCTGTTGATCGTCACACCTAGCGATTTATCAATTGCTTTAGGATCTGTGAGAGCAGCACTTTTAATTTCTTCTGAGTATCGCAAAAGAGATTCCGTACCCGCAGCATAAAGTTTTTCTCTACTTATTCCATAGCGCGCTCTTGCAAGGTCACCCGTTGAACCATCTGAGAATAAATCACTAATTGCCGATCCGCCATCTGCACGAACAGTTCTATCAAAAGATTCTGGATTAATACCTAGGCTCGTCAAAGTTCTATCCATAACAGCTTGTACGTGCGCTGAATTCGCCAAGTCATCTGCTCTTTGCAACTCAACATATTTGGAATAAGAATAAGGAGCTCCCTGCTCAATGCTCAAATTTTTAAATATGCCTATTGGTATATCTGGAATTTCGCCGCTGGCACCTTCGATTGCAGCGGAGCTCAACACGTCTCTACCCCTAACTGATGCAGAAACTCTTTTTGAAAGAGTGTCAACTAATCTTTGGTCAATCGGCGCTATTACAGAATGAGGTTCTGCCAAAGATGAACCATACATACCTTCCCTCAATACTCTAACAACCGTTTCCGTAAGTACATCGAATTTTTCTGCGCCCTCCTGTTCACCGTGAAATCTTATCATGGTTGATCTAAGACTCGTAAGTCTGTCTTGAAGAACTCTAGTTGTATCGCTAGCAGGATCAACAGAATCGGGTCTTCCTAATATATCCAGAGTAATGTCAACTGCATCATTTGCAAACATGTCGTTACCGAGTTTCTGTAAAAACTCTTGTTCTTAATCTATCGAAATCGCCTGGCGTAGCTTTTCTTAACTGTTCTTTTATTAGAGGCGCGTCTGAGCTATCGGAAAGAAGCATTGCGTCTAATGAATCCACCGTATCAAGTTGAGGTTTAATTAAAATAGATTCTTCAAAACCCTTTGGATCGCGCATCGTTACGAAAGCTATTCTTTGCCTTCCATTTGCATCTGTGTACGTGTGTAAAATCGGAAGCCCAGAGTCGTCCATGTCAAAGGTTCCAAGCGCCGCCTTATAAGTAGACATGATGTCATCTGCAACCACCATTTCTTTTCCTCTAAATGAGGCATTAATCAACGGAAGGTTCGTTGTCTCACCACTAGAATTTCTTATTGCAACCGTTGTCATAGACCTTTGATCAATATTAACTGGAAGAGTTTTGTCTAAACTACTTCTAGATCTAATCTTAAACCTGAAAGCATCGGGAATTTTAACTCTAACATCCAATCCTTCGCCCATAAACGCCTGACTTATATGGTGATCCGCAATCATGTTCACCAATTCCGGAATATTTCTTGGATCAACTCCAGACCTCAGCGCATCCACTATTGTAAGCATTTGTTTTCTTCTCATTAGGGCTAAGGCTCTTCCCGATGGACTATACCCACTCATATCAAGTGCTGCTGCGTGTTTTATGTTATCCAATACTGTTTTTGGTATCTCACCAGTTTCTAAAAATCTTTGTTGAGAAGCAAGTTGAGACTGTGTCATTGCCTGTATTCTTGCCTGTCGCTCAGGGCTGCTTATGAATGTTGGATCGTTCATAAGCAACAATCCTTCAGTGAAAACTCCACCTCCCGGTGTTTTTGCTATGTTCATTGCTAAAAACTCGTCTGCCTGACCTACCTCTTTTTTCAACGCTGAAACCGTTCCTATGGCCAATTTACTATTAAGGAAACGACGGGTCTCAAGCATGTTTTCTACGTAGTTTAAGGTTTCTTCAAGTTCCGGAGGCAGCGTACCACCGAGACCTTATTTTCTCTTCATTTAATTCATCTGCAATAAATGCAAGTGTGTCAAAATCTCCAGCTTCTGCACCAAAAAGAGCCTTTTCGACATCAACAATAGACGCCTCTCCTTTTAGAAAGCCCTCAAATCTCTGACCTACTCTGGCAGGATTTGAGTCTCCAGTTCTAATACCTTTTTCTAGGGCTTCAATTTCACCGCTGAAGTTGATCAATGCCTCTAGCAATGTCCTCATCTATAAAGGAGCTTCTCTTAAGCTTAATAAGGTCATTCTTTTTTTCTTCTAAAATTTCTCTTAAAGCATTTCTTGTTAGTAAATAATGACCATCACGAGCTGCCTCAATTGCCGGTTTTAATTTTCCAACCAATTCACGCACTGGATCATCTGGTCCAAGTAGGGCAGCGCTATCTTCAAGAATTTTCATCATGCTCTTTGGAGTTGCTACTGGATCTCCCGCCGCAATAGCGTCAGCAATTCTTCTTTGCTCTTCTACGGCGTCTGTAATCATTCTTCTCAACCTTTGCGACAGATCTCCCATTCCGTCTAAATAACCGATTGTTCCATCAGCGGACTTCATTGCATCTCTTAATTGAAGAGATTTTTCTATAGATTCAAATGCGGCATCGGCTGCCGACGCCGCATCTTTGGGAACAAATAAACTTGTTGACAAATGAGACTGCATCGGCATACCGAATGTAAGAGGCGTACCGTCTAACGTGCTGAGGGTAATTGGACTAGCTCCTTCAATTGTTTTTCTTACAAGTACTTTTTCTTCAAACGATAGACTTTCATAATCGCCACCAGCAATTCTTAATATTGCCTCAACGTCATCGTAAAGATAGTTAATTCCATTTCTGCCAGTTGCATCTGCCGATCTATCTAAAATTCCTCCTGTAATCAACTTTTGCATCTGGCCTGCATCAACAGAAACATCTCTAGGAGAAAATACGGACTGTAATCTTTTGGGAAGCTTACCCATCAAACCTGCTACATTCTCAAGTCCTTGTTGTCTTTGGCTATCGGATCCGACCAACAGCTAGTCCAACGTTTTTGAAAAAATTCTGAACAGTTGTTGCGGGGAAAATGTTAGTTCCAGCCAACTGTTGTAAAAGTTGTTGTTGAGCGCTGCTAATCATAGAACCGATCTGCGAGATTAAGGCTGAATAGCTGCATTCCGTCATCCGTCAAAAAAGCCTCTCCTGGCAATTGTGTTTCAATGACATTATTTATTCTATCTAGCGCTGCTTGACCCTCACTGACATCAAAAAGGAACATTCGTCCACCCACACTTTTGTTCACCAAATGACCTAAACCCTGACTTCTTAAGGTGTCTGCATTAAGTGGATTATTAAGATACGTATTAATTGTTACCACTCTGTTTGCATTAGAGGCAGCTCCTACAATTCTCCCCATTGTCGTAGTTCCATCAGGACCTATCATCCTATGGTCTGCTATCTTTAATACATCTGCGTCAATCAATGCGTCTTGAAATGTGTCGAATTTTTGATTAGTTACAGTATTTAGAAAAACAATTTCCCCATCTTCTTCAATAACACTGACTATTGAATATGCGGGAGTTCTCTTTAAAACCGATCTCATTGATTTTACTCTGTCATTTATCGGCATGTTACACTACTCCCGACGATATATTGATCGATGAAGTTCCTGAACCATTAGAAACTGGATATACGTTCCCAGACATTCCATTTCTTGACATTATCATCCTCAACCTGGCTGCAACCATTCTCGGATCTTCTCTTTTGGAAAATCCTGGATAGCTTGGATTGGTTAAATTCGCTTCTCTTAACTGTTGAGGATAGTAACCCATTTGAGACATATTGATGCCCATAGACTGACCTATCTTTACTTTAACATGATCCATGTTGGTGTTTGGATGCCAACCCTCCCATCCCAAATCTGGAAGTTCATGTCTAGAAAAATACTCAACTAAATCAGGCCTTTCTTCTACTTTCATTCCCCATGCAGCTTGATAAATTCTTCTCTCCAGCCTTGGAGCAGTTGACAATATTCTTTCTCTTTCCTCTGGATCCTGCTCTTGTATCATCGATCTGAAATGTTCTCTTTTTCTCTTGGGAACAGCCAAAGAAAGAGTATCTATTGAACCACCATAAATATCTGCGCCATACATTGTTCTTTTTGCAGCTTGAGAAAATTGAGCTGCTGAAGCCATATCGCCAGATTCCGCTGCTTGCGAGGCTAATGATCTATTTTTTACATAACTCAGAATATCAGTATACTCTTCAAGGGCTAGCTGTTTTTTTCTTGCTTTGGGTATGAATCTGTCGCCAGTGATTGCCTCTCTGGTATTTTGTACTGCCGAATAAGCTAATCCTGTTGTTAACCCAATCGTTGACCCAACAGCCCTAGTTGCAGTGGTCTTACCAAACATGGCACCAACTCCAGCAAGAATTAATCCAGATGCAATGGGATCTCTTTGTGTAGATTTATTATAGATTGGTTTTATGAAACTTTCTATCGGTCTTTGCCATTCTGGAAAAGTAGATCCATATACATTTCTTCTTTCCCAATCTTCTTGCGCTGTTCTAGTTGGAAAAAACTTTGTATTTATGAAAGTATCTCTATGGGCTAAATACTCTCCCATTCTTAACATCGATGCAATGCCAGCTGTTGTATCTAATTCTTCTGCTGATTTGCCCCTATATTTATATGGACTAAATGTGTTTCTTTTTGTTGTTTCTGAAACCTGCCCCCTTATTCTTTCAACCTCAACTCTTTCCGATGGCTCAAGAGCTCCCATATTCAAAGTTCTATCTAATGATCTAAATTCTCTTGAGTATGGAGCAACGTCTCCCAAAATGTCTAGTTGAGTGACTGGACTTGTATAATCTCTTCTTGCCGGATTTAATCTTTCGTACGTTACTCCGGGAAGTCTCAATTCACCTTCTGCAACTTTTGTGAACGGATCTCCAGTTTTAAAGTTTGTAAAATAATCAGAACCCGGAAGAAATGGGTATTTCATGCCCATTGTATTTTGAATCGGATTTAAATAATTTACGTTTGTTCTTTCTCTTGGAATAAATCTTCTTGTGATTTCAGAAAGTTCGATTCCCGCTTCTGCTGCCGGAACGTCTCCAAGTCCACCAAGATTTAAATCCCAGAAAGATCTTCCCATCCCATAGCCCTAGGACGCAGATTGAAGCACTGGTGGAGTTGGCTCAAAATCAGATTGACCAAAACCAAAGGTTTTTCTTATGTTGGCAAAACCAAATCCATACAATCCGGCCATTTCCTGCATTCTATATCCAAATTTAGAAGATTGATATTTCAAACCTCCTTGTGATATTGGCGAAGCTGACGCAACAATATTCGGTGGAATATACCCAGAAACTGGAGGGGGGCCGTAGAGCGTTGTTGGAGTTTCGGCATTTTGCGCTCCTGGTCTTCCGCCAGTAAAGCTAGAATTAACATAGCTTGCATTTGTTGAACCTATTGCATTGAATGAAATATTTCTAGCGGTATTCAGCGGCTGAATGTTCGATGATAATTGATTGTTGTAATTCCCAACCTGCAAACCTACAACGTTTGATGAACCAAATGCTGCTGGCCCCGCGGCGCCAGAAACAGCAGCACCCATTACTGGGGTTACTTTTCCTGAGGATATTAACCCAGAAGGATTATATGCGCCTGAGTAACCTGCTGGAACATATTGCGATAATGATCTTTGTGTTTCTTGAGAGTGCATCTGAACTTGTGGCTTCAAAACTTTGCCAATCGTCATATTCAATGCTGGTGTAATTGGCCCAAAACCTCCAGTGAAATACTCTCCAGTTACAGGATATGGCCTGTCAAAATAATGTTCTCTTTCAAACCTATAGGGATCAAGTGGGCGCAATGGAGAAAAGTCGTATCCATATGCAAATCTTTCAAGCGGCGATCCAAATGCATCGGATGTATATGTGGAACCTGAGGCCAGTCTTCTATAATAAGAAGGCCTGTAGTACATTGTTTTGCCACCCTGAAATGGGGTAACTCCAAGTGGCCAGTATCTACCCTGCTTTACCGGAACTTCACCCTCTATTAATTGCTCCTTCTTTTCTGCATATCCCATTCCTCCTGGAGTTATTCCAGAAAAAGCTGATTGAACTTCAACTGCTCCCCTTGCTAATTTTGTGCCAAAGAAAGGAGAATAGACTTTTTCTCCCCTTTGATCTCTTTCGTTAACCATTCCCCCCAAAGTTCTATCAGCAGTCATTAGTGCAGTTGTTCCAGCAATCAGCGGTAGGACACGCTTCATCCCGTATCCACCAACAAATGCTCCGATAGGACCTCTTGATTCTTCTTGTTGCAATCCTAGTCCAACGGTTTCAAAGTATCTATTTAATCTTTCAGACAAATGAATTGATGGAATTGATGCAGTGCTGTATGTGTCTTGGTCTCTATAAGATGTTATTCCCAGTACATTTCCAGCAATTTTTGTGAAGCTAGTTTCCCCCCTCGATGCTCTGTCTAGCACTGTTCCAAAAGTCGGAACAAATGTAGTCCCCATATTGCCAAGCGGATTAATTGCGTTTGGACCTAATTCATAGGGTGCGGCACCTAAAGTTCTTTTTAGCGTAGGCCTTATGAAGTTTGTAAACCTTCCAGCGCCTTGAGCGTTGACGTTTGATATCGATTGTGTTGTGAATGGAGACAGTAATCCTTTAAGAGCAGCTGCAAAATCTGAATCTGCCTCCTTTTGCCTCATTATATTTCCAAGAGATAAACCGGCTATTCTACCTCTTTGTGCATTCGCTGCATAAGATCCATACGCACTCAGTTCCAGTACTGTTCCCAAAGCTGCGGCTCTTGCCTCACTTAGTTGAGCTGCCGATATGTGCCCAGATTGCCTCAGTGATTTAAGAACCTCCTCTATTCTCTTGGCTACTTCTACTGGATTTCCACCAAATTCTTCATGGGCCTGAAGTTCCACATTAAACTTGTGGATCATATTTCTTAAGAAATCTTGTCTTGTTGTAATTGTAGATGTAGATGTGGTCGATATATATGTAGATGTGGCTGCAGATTCTTGGATTTGTCTTTCTAGTGCCCTTGAAGCTCTAGACAAGCCGGTTATATCAATTCCGCGACCGGTTAATGATAGTCTAGCATCCTCAAATTTTTGAAGAGCTTTTTTGCCAATATCAATTAATTCATGTCCAGATTTGTCGGAAACTCTTACAGTTGTGTCTACCCCCATCACATCTTCGATCGCACTCATTGATCTAAGATCTGTAGCTTTTCCTTGAGCAGATAATCTGAATGATTCAAATGCACTTGCTGTCTCGTCTGCATCGAACATAACCGATCCAGTTTCATCGACAACTTGAGGTAAACCTTCATCTGTTTGAGACAATATGAGGGCTTTGCCACCCCTCAATCTTATTTCTCCTTCATTTATCAATCTAGTGAGAGTTGATTCATTTCTTATATCAGATTTTCTATTTAGAAATCTACCAATTCTTCTAGACATAGAATTTGGCTGCTCTTCGTCTATATCGAAGGCTGATCTTATTTTTTCTCCCCTGGACAAACTTTCACCGCTTGCTTCAGCTGCAAGTTCTGAATCTCTATAAGATCTACGACCAGTTGCTAATCGGGTAGCTCTTGCATAAATATCTGTATCAATTGAAGATATAGCTTTAAACAATCCCGGAATCTGTTTTATTGATTCACTGCTAGAACCCTCTTTTATGGCAAAAAGGTTTCCAACGGCTCCAAACATTCCACCTCTTTGCTTTACCCACGCATATACCTGTGCGCTCTCCCCTCCTCCACCTAGGAAATCTTGCCTGGATATTCCTGGAAGAAATTGAATTTCAGTGAAAGGATCGGCTCTTCTTGGTCCACCTAAACCAATCATCTGCAGAGGATTAAATTTTACAAAAGGAACACCAACATCTTGAGAGAGAGTTCTGACCATTCGCTGCGCCGCACCCGTTATTGGGGTCGTATCTATAATATTTCCACTGGCTCCCTCATAAACTCCTCTGACAGTAGATAAACCTACAGTTCTAGATACCGGGTCCTGCATAGCAATTTCCCCGAATAAGCGCCTGGCTTCCCTCTGCTCATCCTCATTGAGCCCACCGAATATGCCCTTATCAAAAGCTTGGTCTACAGTTACTTGTTTCAAACCAAATATGTTGAAACCACCAACATCGGACGGCCTCGTCATTAATTTTTGATCAATTAAGAAACTTCTCAATTGCTCTATGTTAGAAGAATCTATTCCCCTTTTGCCCAATTCCCTGGATATTACTGTTCCATCAACAAGGTCACCAAAACTATTTGTTAATTGAATACCAAGTTTTTGAGCGGTTTTTCTAGCTAAATAGTCTGCTTTATTTGCATTAATCGGTCCATCAAAATCCGAATAAAGTGCTCTTTGCGGTCTAACCAAATTTGAGGCTGCGGGAACTATTATATTTCTTCTTGTTGTATCGTAAAGAATTTGACCTCTTTGCGCAAGGCCTTCTCTAAATGTAGGATCTTGAAAAATAGCATCCGTTGTGGCAAATGCTCTTTTTGCTTGATCTACGTTAAGTTTTCTACCCCTACCCTTTAGTTCTTTATTGGCCCTGTTTACAAGTGTCTGGAAAAAATTGTCATCGTTAGTTGAAGTGGAATTTATGCTTGAAATACCAAAAGTTATTCTTTGTGATATATTTTTTGAAGTATTTAAACCAGATATCTTTAATCCAGAAACCATGTTTTTTGCCGATGTTCTATCTGCACCAAAGGCAACTAGTCTGTCCTCAACCATTCTTCCATATTCGTTAACCTCAAATGCAAAACGGAAATTTGCTTTTGTATCAGGTACGTTTGCGCCTTCGGGATCAATGCTTTGTGAAGACCTAAAAGCTGTTTGTGCAAAAGTAGAAATTCTACTCTTGTGCCTTGATCGCAAGCTCGATATGGTTAAGTCAAGCATTCTCCTTGCTTCGGTTGGATTTGGATGTGCTGCTCTTAGTGCCTCATCGTATGCCATTGCACCGTGTATGACATCATATGCTCTTCTCGCAGAAGAAAAATCTCTCGTAAAAGTTGTTGTTCTGATAGCTATTCCTCTTATGGCAGGAATACCATCTACCGCACCAAGAGTAGGAGCTATTCCTCCTGGAGAATTGTTACCAAAAAGATATGCTTGCGATACCCTAGCAGCTTTTTTAAGCTTACCCTCTCCAGCGGCAGTTGATGCTGCTGCAGCTGCGCTTGCCCCCCTTCTGGCATCGCGTAAAGCCAAAACAAGACCACCACCAGCTCTTCTCTTGGCTTCTGATTCCGCCTGATCAAACGCGTATCCAGCAGATGCTGATATTCTGGCTGCCTGTGCTAGTATCTTTTCTGAGTCTTGACCAAGAGCTTTTAGGGAGGTTTTAACATCAGCAAATCTTTGACCCGCCCTTCTTTGCATTGATGTGAGCGGAAAATCATAATCTAAGTATTGGTAATCCACCAAAGATTTTATTCTTTGCACTGCCGCACCAGCAAGGCCTTGCGGCAGCAAAAGATTCGTTATGTTCAACGTAGATTGTTTGACGAAATCTGTTATTACATCTACGGGATTATACCAATTTACCTTATCTTTTTCGTCCGGTTGACCAGTTAAAGGTTCCGTAATTGCTTTTTGCGTAAAATAGGCGCTTGGTAGAGTTAAGGGAAGGGATCTCGCAGTTCTTGCAAGTCTTTGCTGTATTTCATCCCTGTAATCCCATACGGCAACTGGATCTCTTCCGCTTCTAAGAGATCTGTACTCAGATGAGGACATCCATCTTGCACCGTCAGAAACATATGTGTCTCCCGTTAATTTTGTAAGAGTTGGTTTAATTAATTTTCCATCAGCGGAACGGTTAATTAACCTTTCATACGGGTCGACTCCATCGGCAACAAATCTGTTTAAGCCCTCTAATTCATCCAGAGTTCTTTTGATTTGAGAAGCTGTTTCTACAAACCTTCTGCCGACTCGAGAACCAGAATCAGCAGATCTTTGTATTTTCTCTAATAACCTAACTCCACCTTTTCTCAAAAGGTTGTTGGAAACATATGATCCACCAAGAGTAATTGCTGTTGTTGCAGCAAACTTCAGCAGTGGTTTGTCTTCAAGTGCCTTGGACAAAAGGCCAGAATTCGGGTTGGGATTAGTTTCCTCTTTATTGACTGCGGGTATGTCTCTAGACGTTATTCCATAGCCAATATTTACAAGAGATGATCTGTCCCTAAACATCTATTCCCCTCTAATTATCTTGAACCCCATAATTTTTGTGCAATAGGATCTTGATATTTTGCTTCACCGTCTTTTCTTGATTTATTATATTTTTCGGCAAGGTCCTTTTCTTTTTGTTCCTCTTCTTGCGGATCTATAAGCTTCAAGGAAACATTAGTTGGCTCTATTGCCAGTACGGCTTGTTGTATTTCAATTATTTTTTCAGACAAAGCTACTTTTTCTGCCAACTTTGGATAAGTCAAATTATCAAGGTCTTCTGGAGTATACGATGTTATAGTAGCCAAAACAAAAGCTTTCATTAAGCTTCTAACTTGAGAAGCTTCTTCTCTTTTTTGCTGAAGCACAGCTTTTGCTTTTGTTGGATCCGCAAAACCTGATTCAGAAAGTATTTCTTCAGACAATGCAGAAATTAGACCAGCAGGATATTTATCCAAATTCAAATCATTAGGATATATTACGCCTGATTTAATAATCAGCTCTTCAATATCTTCGGTTGATTCACCCGAATTTTGATGCTCAGATATTTTATCAAATTCTGCAAACGTGAGTTCCCTAAATATTACTGTTTGGTTTTTTAATGCTGTCTCAAAAACAGTTCCGAAATTTTTGCTTGAGCTTATACAACTGTTCCGGAGTCAACATGGCAGCAACGTATTAGAGTTGACGCACCTCTAATGCCTGGAATCCAGATGCTTCAAGAACTTCCTGAGCTATTAACGAAGGTAGTCCTGCCATTTCCGAGACAAGAGATTGTTTGTCAAACGCTGGGTACAGTATGCATATTTCAGAAATAGACTCTTCATTCCAAAGAGAGGCTTCCGATTCAGTTAATTGACCAGCCTGAACTAGTTGACCCATTTTTTTCATAAGATTTTTATACTCTAGTCTATTCAATGTTCTCCACGCAACGTGCTTATCGTAAGTAATTGAGGTAACATAAACATCGCCATATTCCTTTTTCCAAAGTTTGATTTGACCAGCAGTTGGACCACCCGGCCAAATTAGCTCTTCATCGGGAAGATCTTCTACGGCGGAAGGCGCATCTGCAGATTGTTCCATTATTTCTGCCGCCTCTTGAAATGGAGCCTGCACCTCTTGTGGAACTATTTCAATCACTTCGATGGCAGAAAGTTCCTGTGCAATTTCGGGATTGTTTTGTATTGTAACTTTTCTTTCAGTCTGAGACATGATTTCTCCTATTTTATTTTAAATCGTTTCATACATTATATCACAGTTTATCTTGGTTTTGTATCATAAAGT
>Ga0172376_10003990_pt1 | contig 17073 bp, 15 predicted proteins | sample Lak35m_FD_121114 | JGI IMG/M metagenome (GOLD analysis project Ga0172376, IMG submission 121114) | Freshwater microbial communities from Kabuno Bay, South-Kivu, Congo - kab_092012_35m | ecosystem: Environmental > Aquatic > Freshwater > Lake | place: Democratic Republic of the Congo: South-Kivu... | reverse complement strand
GAGGGCGCCCCTTGCCACCGGGCGCCGCCCCGGGCGCACGGTTCGCGCGGCCGGTCACGTTGCCGCGCCCGGCCCGTTGTACTGTCCGATCCACGAACACAGGAGAGTCCCATGAGCCGTGTCATCACCGTCGGCGCCGCGCAGCTCGGCCCGATCGCGCGCAGCGAGTCCCGCGCCCAGGTCGTCGCGCGCATGCTGGCGCTGATGCGCCAGGCGCATGCGCACGGGTGCCAGCTGGTCGTCTTCCCCGAACTCGCATTGACCACCTTCTTCCCGCGCTGGTACCTCGAGGACCCGGCCGAGCTCGACGCCTTCTACGAGCGTGAGATGCCCGGCCCCGAGACCCGCCCGCTGTTCGAGACCGCTGCGGCGCTTGGCATGGGCTTCACGCTCGGGTACGCCGAACTCACCCTGGGCGAGGACGGCACGCCCCACCGCTACAACACCGCCATCACGGTCGACGCCAGCGGTCGCATCGTCGGCAAGTACCGCAAAATCCACCTGCCCGGGCACGCCGAGCACGAGCCCTGGCGCGCCTTCCAGCATCTGGAGAAGCGCTACTTCGAGGTCGGCAACCTCGGCTTCAATGTCTTCCGCGCCTTTGGCGGCATCCTCGGCATGGCGATCTGCAACGACCGGCGCTGGCCCGAGACCTATCGCGTGATGGGGCTGCAGGGCGTGGAGATGGTGCTGATCGGCTACAACACGCCGGTGCACAACCCGCCCGCGCCCGACCACGACGCGCTGTCGCACTTCCACAACCAGTTGTCGATGCAGGCGGGCGCCTACCAGAACGGCACCTGGGTGGTCGGTGTGGCCAAGGCCGGTCTGGAGGAGGGCGTGATGCAGATCGGCAACTCGGTCATCGTCGCGCCCTCGGGCGAGATCGTGGCCGGGTGCACGACGGTGGGCGACGAACTGGCCGTGGCGCGCTGTGATCTGGACCTGACGCAGTCGTACAAGACGACGACCTTCAACTTCGCCCGCCATCGGCAGCCGCAGGCCTACGGCCTGATCGTCGAGCGCAAGGGGGCGATACCTCCCCCTCCTTGACCGGGGCTGTGCGGGATCACCAGCCCCAGAGCAGTCCGCGCGAGACCCATCCGTCCGGGTGGGCGGTGCTCTCCACACGCACCCAGCCGTCGCGCTTCTCGCGCGTGCGCAGCACCTCGCCGTGACGGGCCTGGCCGACCACCCGGTGCCTGGTGCCGGGGCCGCTGCGGATGTTGGCGGAGCGCGACTTGACGATGTGGTGCGGCCGGTTGTGCGTCAGCGACTGGAAGATCCATCCGGTGTCGTTCTCGAAGTCGCGCACCTTCAGCCAGGCGCCCTGCTTCGCGACCACCTGCAGCGGATAGCCTTGCGACAGCTCCCACAGCACGTCGGCGTTGGTGCTCGGTGCCGAGCGCATGTTCACGACCTTCCCCTTGATGCTGACCATCTGCTGCGCCAGCGCCGCCGCCGGCGCCAGACTGAGGCAGGTCGCCGTGGCCAGCGTGGCAAGACGTGAGGAGGTCGGGTGCAGGGGAACGGTCTGTGGGGTCATCGGGTGGTCATCCTCGTCATCGTGGGCATCGTGGGCATCGTGGGCATCGTGGGCATCGGATGTCGCCGTCCTGGCACGGGCGACAGCCCGTGGGAACGGATGAGGAGCCCGAAGTTCCCCCGGGTTTGTCCTGATGTCGGCACGCCCGGGGATCCGAGGCGCGGGACCCACGGGGCGCGAGGCCGGACCGGGCGACGCCGGCCTCGGGTCAGAACCGCTCGCGGCCGGGGGGCCTGGCGCGCAGGCGCAGGTCGCGACCGACCGGGGCGATGTCGATGAACTCGAGTTCGCTGGCCTGCGTCAGATCCCGCAACGGGCCGATCTCGGCCATGCCGCGCCCGCTGCCCAGCAGCTTGGGGGCGAGGTAGACCAGCCACTCGTCGACCAGCCCGGCGCGGACCAGCGAGCCGTTGAGCCGGTACCCGGCCTCGACGTGCAGTTCGTTGACGCCGCGCGTGGCGAGGTCCTCGAGGACGGCAAGCAGGTCGGTCTTGCCGTGTGCGTCGGCCGGCGCGCCGAAGACCGTCAGGTTCGGCGCTGCCTCGCGCAGCGTGCTCGCACGCGCCGAGCTGGCGTGGGCCTGCGCGCAGTAGAGCAGCACCTCGCCGGGGGGTTGCAGGATGCGCGCGCCCGCGTCGATCTCGAGCCGCGAGTCGATCACGACCCGTCGGGGTTGCCCCGGTGTGGGCACGAGGCGCACATCCATGCGCGGGTCGTCCTCACGCACGGTGCCGATCCCGGTCAGCACGGCCGAGGCCCGGCGCCGCCAGGCATGGCCGTCGGTGCGGGCATCGGCCGCGGTGATCCACTGGCTCTGCCCGTCCGCCAGCGCCGTCGTGCCGTCGAGCGAGGCGGCGATCTTCATCCGCACCCAGGGCCGCTTGCGGATCACGCGCGACAGGAAGCCGATGTTGAGCTCGCGCGCCGCGGTCGCCCACGCTTCGCCATGCGGGTCGGTGGGGTGGCGGCACGCGGGGTTGTCGATGAAGCTGGGGTCATAGCGACCGGCGAGTTGCACGTCCACGCCAGCGGCGCGCAAGCGCGCCAGGCCCTGGCCTGCGACCTGCGGGAAAGGGTCTTCCAACGCGGCGACGACGCGGCCGATCCCTGCCCGGATCAGCGCGTCGCAGCACGGTGGCGTGCGGCCGTGGTGGGCGCAGGGCTCGAGCGTGACCCACGCCGTGGCGCCGCGCACGTCATGACCGGCGGCCTGTGCGGCGCGCAGCGCCATGACCTCGGCGTGCGGGCCGCCGGCCTGCTGGGTGTGGCCTTCGCCGAGGACGCGTCGGCCGTCGGCCGAGGTGATGGCGCAGCCCACGCGTGGGTTGGGTTCGGTCAGGCCGATGGCCGAGGCGGCGAGTTCGAGCGCGCGGTCGCTGGGGTGCATGGGGCGTCGGTGCGGATCGGGAGGACAGGCAGTGTCGCGGCGGTGCCGTGTGCAGGCGCTCAGGGCTGGAACGCCTCGGTGTTGTAGTAGACCACCACGCCGGTCAGCGAGCCGACGTTGATCGACTGGTCCGGGCAGGTGGCCGACTGCCGCGTGACGAGGAAGTTCTGCCCCGACAGTGCGCTCGAGACGCCGCTGTAGACGGCCGGGTGCTCGGCGTTGCCCTCGTCGATGCCGTCGCTGTCGTGGTCGTGATACCGGCACACGCGGTAGCGCGCGGTCGCCCCGCTCAGCCAGCCGGTCGGGCCGGTGAGCCTCGCCGTCCCGCTCCACGGCGGTGGGTTGCCGCCGCCTGCCGTGGTGTAGACGATGCAGACATAGCCGGCGGCCTTCTCACCGGTCAAGGTCGCAGCGGTCGTCGCATCGGTGTAGCACTCCTTCAGCAGGGCCGAGCCATCCGGCGCCGTCACGTCGAGTTGCAAGCCGAGGAAGGGCAGCACGGTCTGCGCCGTAGGACAGCCGGATGTCCCGCCGGTGGACGTGGTGAAGCTCAGCGTGGACTGGTCCGTGATGCCGGCGTAGCGGATGCCATCGGCGTCACGCAGCGCAGTGGACTCGATCTGCACCGCGTACTCGGAGCCGTCCTGCAGGTCCGCCGCCGGGTCGACGATCAGGGTGCTGCTGCCCAGACCGGTGAGCGTGCCGCCGCTGCCGCCTGCGCCGTCGGCGACGTTGAAGGTTTCCACCGTGGTCCAGTTGTTGCCGTTGCCGCGCCGCAGCAGCGTCACGACGCCGGCGCTGGCGTAGACCGGCCGGTCGAAGTCCAGCCGGATCGGGCCGTCCAGCGTGGCCGCACCGCCGCCGGCCGGCGGCATGCTCGACACCAGTTGGGGCCCCGGGCCGGTGCTGAAGACGATCGTCGTGCCGCCGAAGGTGTCGTAGGCGTTGGGGTTCTTCTTCAGGCGGACGGTGCCGACCGGGATGACCAGTTCGTGCACGGTCGACGCCGCCAAGGGCAAGGCAGGGTCGAGCGTCAGGCGTGAGCCGGCAAGCGTCAGGCTACCGCCTACGGAGCCGGGGGCCTGGCTGGCCGGGTCGGCGGTTGACGCCACCGGGGCGGCGAAGGTTTCCACGGGGGCCCCGCCGCGCACGCGCAGCACGATGGGGCTGGTCGACACCAGTTGGGTGCTGTTGACGTTGGACAGCGTCGTGGAGGCGAAGTCCAGTTGCAGATCCTGCGCCACCGGGAAGGAGGCGTCGCCGTCCAGCGGGCGACTGCCGGACTGCAGCGTGACCACTGCAGCCCAGACGCTGCCAGCCGAGCGCGGCAACAGCCCTGCGGCCCCTTCGTCGGGCCCGAGGCCGCGCTGACTCACGGTCAGAGGGGGGGCAGACGCGCCGAGCAGGCCGGCGTTGCGCAGATCGGTGTAGTAGCTGCACACCGAGGTGGCCGGGTCGATGGCGCTGACCTTCTGGTCCGCGCTGAGGTCGAAGTTGACGAAGCCGCTGAGCAGCAGGCCGCGCAGCGTGGTGCAACTGCCGCTGCTGCCGGCCTTGGCGGCCTCGTAGCCCGCGGCCGAAAAGGTGCCGCGGCACTTCTCGATCACGCTGGCGTCCAGGTTGTCGAAGACGAAGAAGACGTCGGCGTCCTCGGCGCTCAGACCCGGCGGCCGGAAGCCGCTGCGGCCCCCGCCGAGGTCGACCGCGGTGGTCGGGATCTGCACATTGCGGCTGAAGGGGTTGCGCAGGCGCGAGGCGGCCGGGGTGACCGACAACTGTCCGGCCGTGGCCGGATCGGTGCGCGACAGCAGGGTCTGCAGCCTCACTGACTGCGCCTGGCCGCGCCGGTCGGTCCAGACGACGGTGACGGTCAGCGCCTTGGCGCCGGTGGCGGTCTGGTCGATGACGGTGCGGTCCAGGGCGTAGGTGGTGGTGCCATCCAGGCCTTGGAGGGCTTGCCCGGCCACGTCGGTGATCGCGTCGAAGCCGGCCAGCGTGCCGAAGGCGCGCTGAGTCTCCAGATCCTGCTGCGCCAGGCGCACCGCTTCGGCGCGCTGGCGCGACAGGTCGGCCTCCAGGCGCAGCCCCGCCTGCACCCGCGCCAGCGCCATCAGACCCAGCGACATGATGACCAGCGCGACCAGCGCCTCCACGAGCGTGATGCCGCGGCTGCGGTGGTGGTGGCCGTGGTGGCGACGGTGGGGGTGACGGTGGGGGTGACAGGATGGCGGCCGGAGCGGGCAGGCGGGCGTGCCGCCGCTGGCCAGCGCGTCGGGGTGCCGGCCGGCGGGCGTGAGCAGACCGTGCGTTCCCGGGTGGGCTTGCGGGTGGACTGGCGGGTGGACTGGCGGTTTCGCCTGCGAACGCCCCCGTGGGCACGCTGGCGGACGCCGCGGTGGGTGCGGTCGCCGGATCGTTTGCTGCGTCTGTGTGGCCACGGTCAGAAATCCCGCCAACTCCCGGGCAGGCGCGCGAACACGCCGGCGCCCCCCTGCTGCAACTGCTGCATCACCCCCGCATCGAAGTACAGGTCGGCCGAGCCGTTGGCGCCGAGCGACCCCTCCGACACGACCGCGCCGCGCACGCCCGTCCGGCCGCCGCCCTGCAGGTCCCAGGCGGTGGCGTAGATCAGGCCGATGACTTCGGTGTTGCCGCGCAACTCCATCTGCCCGTCGACGACGAGCGCGATCGGGCGCGAGGTGCTGCCGATCGCGGTATTGGTGTTGAACACCGCGTCGCCGTCGATCCAGATCATCTGTGCGCCGGCGGCGTGCGCCTGCTGCACCTGTGCGGCGCAATCGCCGCCGCAGACGATGCGCGTGGCCGCGGCACGCCAGGCCGCCTTGCCCATGTTGAAGTAGCCTGTGAACAGCGCCTGCGGGTCGGTGGCCAGCGCGGCCATCGTCGGATCGTTGCCGAGCAAGGTGTCGAGCGGGGGTGTGCCGGGCACGGTGGTGACCTCGACCTTGCCCGTGTCGACGGTGCCGCCGGCGTGGACCGTGATGCCGCGGGTGCCGGGGTCGGTGTTGAACAGGTCGACCGAGGCACCGGCGCCGTGCGGGCCGAAGTTGCCGGTCAGCGTCACCGCCGCCGCGGGGGCGGTGGCGAGCGCCGGCAGTCGCGCCAGCAGCGTCGTCACCTCCGCGCGCGCGTCGGCTCGGCCGCTGGCGCCCGGCAGGCAGGCCGGGTCCTTGTCGGCCGCGCCGGTCGAGGTGCAGCCCATGGCGGTGAGCCGCACGACGCCTGCGCGTGCGGGTGCGGCCGGGGCAAATGCCACCGAGAACATCGGCCCCTGCACGTCCTGGGCGAAGGCGGGCGGGCCGCTGCCGGGGCAGCTGCACACCGGCGAGCCGGCCACGATCACGCACGAGGCGCGCAGCACCGCATCGGCATCGGCCGGGTCGGTGCGCGGCGTGATCTGCCCGCTGGCGGCGTCGAAGGCGAGCAGGCGGTCGCGGAAGTTGCCACTGCCCGAGGCGGCCGTGAGGCAGGCCTCATCGATGGCTTCGGGCAGGTTGAGCATGGCCAGCGCCCACTCCAGGCCGGCCTCGGCCAGTTCCAGCGCCTGCGTGGCGCGTGCCTGGTTGGCGGCGGTGCGCTGCTCGAAGATCAGCGCCCGGTTGGCGTAGAGCAGCATGATGCCCAGGCCGAAGAACAGCAGCAGCACGACCGGGATGGCGGCCACGCCACGCTGTGTGCGAGCGGCTGGCATCAGCCCTGCGTCCTCACGGGCACACGCCGCCGAGCAGGTCGTTGCGCAGCCGCACCGTGCCCTGCAGGGCGCGCTGCACCGCGGCGTCGGACACCGCCCGGGCGCGCATCGTGATGCGGTACTGCCGGACCTGGAGCGTCGGGCAGGCGGGCAGCGGTGCGGCGCCGCAGGTCACGGGGCAGGTCAGCGCCGTCGCGGGCTGCGGCAGCGCCTCGACCGTGAACTCGGTGACATCGGTGACCGCCGGGTCGGTGAGGTCCTGGTAGCTGGCTGCGCCGGCCAGCAGCACCTGCACCCGGCCGATGCCGTCGGCGCCGGTGGCCAGGCGAAAGCCCAGGGTCTCGTCGTCATCGGCGCTGTCGTCGGCGTCGCCGGCCACGCGGAACTGCACCGCGGAGGCCGATCCGGCGGCCGGTGTGACCACGGCGTAGCCGGTGGCCTCGTAGCCCGTCTGCGCGCTGGCGTCGGCCGCGCCGCGCACACCGGCCTGGGCATTGCCCCAGTAACCGGCGCGACGCAGCGAACGCGTGACGAGGTCCATCGTCGCGCGCAGGTCCTGCAACAGGCGGGCTTCCAGCAGCAGGCGCCGGTTCTCGCCAGTGGCGTTCACGGCCGCCAGCAGCGCCGCGCCGGTGATGAACAGCCCCACCGTCAGGCCCACCATCATCTCCACCAGCGACAGCCCGCGCTGCCGGGCGGCCAGGGGAGGCGCGCCGGATCTCAGGGCGTGCATGCCGGATGCCCAGACAGCCCGCTGCCCGCCGGGACGCACAGCGCCGTGCGGCCGTTGCGCTGTGTGCGCACGTGCAGCACGAAGGGCCTGCCGATCGCCGACACCTCGACCTCTGCCGTCTCCGGTGGCGTGGCAGCGCCGGCGAAGTCGGCGCTGCCCATGGTCGGCTCGAAGCGCACGGACGTCAGCCCGCCCAGGCCGCCCAGGCCGACGCCGGCCGTGTCGGGCAGCACCGCGCGGATCTCGGCGTCGACTGGCACCACGGCGGCGACGGAGGCCGTGCAGGACCCCGCCGCGGAAGCCAGGTGCAGCACGTAGCAGTTCGGCCCCAGGCTGAGCGTGACCGCCTCGTTGCGCTGCACCGCCTCGCTGCGCGCCAGGTCGAGGTCGGTGCGCAGGCCCTGGGCGACACCCTCGACGCGCCGACGCGCCAGATGGTCCTCGTAGGAAGGCAGGGCCAGCGCGGCGAGCACGGCCAGCACCGCGATGGCGATCATCAACTCCACCAGGGTCAGACCGTGCGCGCCGCGCACTTCAGAACCTCCAGCAGGCCTGGTTCGCGGCGGTCGCGTTGCCCAGCGCCGCCGTCGCGCCGGAGGCATGGACGATGTTGCCCCCCGAGACGTCGACCTGCAGCACGACGCAGTCGCCGTCGCGGGCCTGCCCGCCCTGGCCGACAGCGCGCACGGCGTAGCCCGTGGTCCCGGCCGAGACGATGCTCAGCAGGTAGTGGCCGCCGCCCGGTGTGGTCGCACTCGCTGCAGCGCCGGCATCGTCGGCCAAGCCCACGCCCACCAGGGCCGTGCCGTCCAGCAGCAGGTGCGTTGCGTACTGGGGCTGGTTCGCGCGGTAGCGCTCCTGCATCAGCAGCAACTGGTTCAGGGCGGCCACACCGTCGGCTCGGCGGCCCTTGCGCACGCTGTCCAGGTACAGCGGCGTGGCGATCGCACCGAGCAGGGCGACGATGGCCACCACCACCATCAGCTCGATCAGGGTCATGCCGCGCGCGGCGGTCCGCGCGCGTGCACGAGCCGTCGTGCAGGACGTGCGGGACGTGCGGGACATGCGGGACTTGCGGGACGTGCCGGACCCGCTGGGCCCGCGGCAGGCGCGCGAACAGCGGGATGTTCGACTCGAACGGCTCATGACCGGATTGTGACGTCGCTCTGTCGACGGCACATTCCGACCGTCTGCCGCACCCGCTCAGCACCGCCGGTAGCCCGGCAGTGCCGGCGCCGGGCTGCAGACGCGCACCCGACCCATGATGTTGACGACATGACGCAACTCCCGGCCGGATGACGACTGCAGGCGCACCGTGCCGCCCGGCGTGCTCGTGCCCATCTTCGGGTCGATGCGGATCGAGGCGACATTCGCCGACAGCCGCAGGCCCGAGGCGGCCGGCAGCACCACGGACTTCAGCACCTCGCCGGTGCCGATGTCGCATCGCGCGCCCGCGCCGCTGTCGCAGGGGCAGGGGCCCCCGGTGTCGCGGTGGATGACGTAGCAGCTCCCGTGGTCATCGGTCCCGAAGCTGATGCGCATGCCCTCGTTGAGCGACACCGCCAGGCTGCGCAGGTGCTGCAGGTCGGCGCCGAGTTCGCTGGCACGGCCTTCCAGGCGCCGTTTGTCGAGATGGTCGACGAAGGTCGGGGCGGCCGCGCCGGCGAGCACCGCCAGCACGCCGATCACGGCGCAGCACTCGATCAGCGTGACGCCGCGCTGCGCCGCACGGCGCAGGCTGCGCCCGGCCCGCGACGCGGGCGTCGACATATCGGGCTGGAGCGCCGCGACGCGGGACGGCGCCTGCGATGGGGAGGCGAGGGGGGAGGCGAGCGAGGGAGCGAGCGGGAGGGCGGGCGGGAGGGCGAGCGGGGCGACGGGACGGCAGCGCGTGGGCATCGAAGGCTCCTTGCCGGGCGCGAGGCAGGCCCGGTTCACTGGATTCTTCGCCTGCGGCGGCGCTGGCGCATCGCCTTCGGGAGTCCCTCCGATGGGGGGCCCCTCCCGGGAAGCCGCGTTTTCGACGTCGCGACCGGTGCGCCGATCGGATGTCCGGGACCGGATGTCCGGCACCGGATGTCCCGGGCCGGAGGTCCCGGACCGGATGTCGCGGAGGGTGGGACGTCCCGCGTCAGATGCCCCGCATCAGATGTCCCGGATGAGCTGGCGGAACTCGTCCACGTCCTCGAAACTGCGGTAGACGCTGGCAAAGCGCACGTAGGCCACCTTGTCGATCTGCTTCAACTCCTGCAGCACGAGTTCGCCCAGGCGTGAGGTCGGCACTTCTCGCGCGTCGTCGGCCAGCAGGCGCTCGCGGATGTGCTCGAGTGCGGCGTCGACCTGTTCGACGCCCACCGGGCGTTTGCGCAGCGCCAGCATCATCGAGGCCCGCAGCTTGGACTCGTCGAAGTCGGTCCGTCCGCCGTCGCGCTTGACGACCATCGGCAGGATGAGCTCCGGCCGCTCGTAGGTGGTGAAGCGGCGCTCGCAGCGCAGGCAGCGCCGGCGACGCCGCGTCCAGCCCTCATCGGCATCCCGGGTCTCGGTGACCTGGGATTCGTCGTGGGCGCAGAAGGGGCAGCGCATGCGGGGCGACGGCTCGACGCGATGCGGGGACCGTCAGCGGGTCGTGCGCCGATGCAAACGAGCACCCCGCACCGTGCCGCCCCGCGACTGCGTCACGCGCACTCAGCCGTAGACGGGGAAAGCCCGCGTCAGGGCCGAGACCTTGTCGCGCACGGTGGCGATGCAGGCCTCGTCGTGCGGCCGGTCCAGCACGTCGGCGATCAGGTGCGCAGTGGCGCGGGCCTCGGCCTCGCCGAAGCCCCGGGTGGTCATCGCCGGGCTGCCCAGGCGGATGCCGCTCGTGACCATGGGCTTCTGCGGATCGTTGGGGATGCCGTTCTTGTTGCAGGTGATGTGGGCCCGGCCGAGGATGGTCTCGGCCTCCTTGCCGGTCAGGCCCTTGGGACGCAGGTCCACCAGCATCACGTGGCTCTCGGTGCGGCCCGAGACGATGCGCAGCCCGCGTTCGACCAGCGTCTGCGCCATCGCGCGGGCATTGGCCACGACGCGCTGCTGGTAGACCTTGAACTCCGGCGACAGCGCCTCGTGGAAGGCCACGGCCTTGGCGGCAATGACATGCATCAGCGGCCCGCCCTGGATGCCGGGGAAGATGGCGCTGTTGACCTTCTTCGCGATCTCGTCGTCGTTGCTGAGGATGATGCCGCCGCGCGGGCCGCGCAGGCTCTTGTGCGTGGTGCTCGTCACCACATGGGCATGGGGCACCGGGTTGGGGTAGACGCCGGCGGCGATCAGGCCGGCGTAGTGCGCCATGTCGACCAGGAACCAGGCGCCGATGTCGCGTGCCACCCGGGCAAAGCGCTCGAAGTCGATGTGCAGGCTGTAGGCCGAGGCGCCGGCGATGATCAGGCGCGGGCGGTGCTCGTGCGCCAGCCGCTCCATCGCGTCGTAGTCGATGGCCTCGTTGGCGTCCAGCCCGTAGCTGACGACCTTGAACCACTTGCCGCTCATGTTCAGCGGCATGCCGTGCGTCAGGTGCCCGCCCTCGGCCAGGCTCATGCCCATGATGGTGTCGCCGGGCTGGAGCAGGCCGAAGAACACGGCCTGATTGGCCTGCGAGCCCGAGTTCGGCTGCACGTTGGCATGGGCGGCACTGAACAGCCGCTTCAGGCGGTCGATGGCCAGTTGCTCGACCACGTCCACATGTTCGCAACCGCCGTAGTAGCGCTTGCCGGGGTAGCCCTCGGCGTACTTGTTCGTCAGCTGGCTGCCCTGCGCGGCCATGACCGCGGGCGAGGCGTAGTTCTCGGAGGCGATGAGTTCGATGTGGTCTTCCTGGCGACGGTTCTCGGCCTGGATGACGGCGGCGATCTCGGGGTCGATGCGGTCGAGGGTGTGCGATTGGCGATCGAACATGGTGCTGGACTGTGGCGGCCATGGTGGCCGTGGTAGCCGTGGAAGTGGGATGGAGGCCGCCGCGATCGCGCGGCCACGTCGCATTGTCAGGGCTGCGCGCTGGCGATGCGCTGCGCCGCCGCTGCCAGCAGGTCGACATTGGTCGGCACCCGCTCGCCACCGATCACCCGCTGCATGAAATCCTGCTCGCTCAGGACCTTGGCGGCGTAGCCGCCGTCGTGCGGCAGGTTGGCGGCGCCGACGTAGAGCTTCAGGCCCCCTTCCACCGACCCCGCCCGGGCGATGCCGTCGCGCAGGATCTGCGCCCCCACGCGCAGGTTCGTCAGCGGATCGAAGGCCGCGTGGCGGCCACCGAAGGCCTCGTACTTGTCGTCGTGCACGCGGGTGAGCACCTGCATCAGGCCCTGCGCGCCTGCGCTGCTCTGCGCGAAGGGGTTGAAGCTGGATTCGACGGCCATCACCGACAGGATCAGCGTCGGCGGCAGCCCTGCACGCTTGCCCATGGCCCAGGCCTCCTGCACCAGACGGCCGATGGGCTCGGAGGCGACCTTGTAACGCCGCGAGATCCACTGCGTCAGCACCGCCTGCTGCTGGTCGAGGCGGGCGGGGTCGACCGCCGCCACCCGCGACACCGCTGCCGGTTCGGCCATCGTGCGCAACAGGTCGCCCTCGGCGTCGCTGCGCGCCGCATGCCGCGTCTGCAGCCACTCGAATGCCTTGGCCTCGACCTGCAAGCGCATGGCCGGATTGCCGAAGGTGAAGATCCCGGCGGCGATCACCACCAGACCGATCGCGGCCAGCGAGTTGTGACCGATCTCGAACATGCCATGGCCGACGTCGCGCAGGAACACGCGCAGCGAATGCGCCGCTCCTGCGGCGAATGTCGACGTTGGCGAAGTCTGCATCTGCGGTGTCGTTTTCGGGGTCTGTTCACACGGGGAATCCGGCGCTCGTCGACACTGCACGTCGCGTTGTGTCGCGTCGTGCCGGCGGGTGGCGCCGCTCTGCGGCGAGCTCCGGATCCAAACACAATCCCGCGGCCGCTGCCGTCGCCGTCCCTGATGCCCCGGGGCCACCAAGGGTTTCCACGGGGGGTCGGCTGGGGCTACGATTCTAGGGAGCGCCGGATCATGGCGTCAAGCAAGCTTTTTTCGGCATCGAAGGGCGTCTGGATGAGATATCGCGATCTCAGGGATTTCATGGATCAACTCGAGCGGATGGGAGAATTGCGTCGTCTGCCCGATGCCGTATCGCCGCGCCTGGAGATGACGGCCATCGGCGACGCCGTGCTGCGCGCGGGCGGGCCTGCACTGCTGTTCGAGCAGCCTGCCGGGGCGACGATGCCCTGCCTGGTCAACCTGTTCGGCACGACGCGGCGCGTGGCGCTGGGCATGGGTGCCGATGCGGTCAGCGATCTTCGCGACGTCGGCCGGCTGCTCGCGGCGCTGAAGGAGCCGGAGCCGGTGCGCGGCCTGAAGGACGCCGGCAAGCTGCTGCAAATGGCCAAGGCGGTGTGGGACATGAAGCCGGCGGTGGTGCGCCGGCCTGACTGCCAGGCGGTGGCGTGGGAGGGCAGCGAGGTCGACCTCGGCCGGCTGCCGGTGCAGACCTGCTGGCCGGGAGACGCCGGCCCGCTGATCACCTGGGGCCTGGTCGTCACGCGCGGCCCGCAGTCCGTGGCCCAGCCGCGGCGGCGGCAGAACCTGGGCATCTACCGCCAGCAGGTGATCGGCCCGCGCCAGACCATCATGCGCTGGCTGGCGCACCGCGGCGGCGCGCTGGACTTCCGCGAGTTTGCCCGGGCCAACTCGGGCCGCCCCTTCCCGATCGCCGTGGCGCTGGGGGCCGACCCGGCCACCATCCTCGGCGCGGTCACGCCGGTGCCCGACACGCTGTCGGAATATCAGTTCGCCGGCCTGCTGCGCGGCGGCCGCACAGAGGTGGCCGACACCGGCGTGGGAGAGCCCGGCTGGCCGCTGCAGGTGCCGGCCTCGGCCGAGATCGTGCTGGAAGGACACATCCCGGTGGCCGAGCCCGGCTACACCGGCCTCAGCGAGCACGGGGTCCCGATGCGCGAGCAGGGCGGCTACCTGCACGCCCTCGAAGGGCCCTTCGGCGACCACACGGGTTACTACAACGAGCAGGACTGGTTCCCGGTGTTCCAGGTCGATCGCATCACCACGCGGCGCGACCCGGTCTACCACTCCACCTACACCGGCAAGCCGCCCGACGAGCCGGCGGTGCTGGGCGAGGCGCTGAACGAGGTGTTCGTGCCCATCCTGCAAAAGCAGTTCCCCGAGATCGCCGACTTCTACCTGCCGCCCGAGGGCTGCAGTTACCGGCTGGCGGTGATCTCGATCCGCAAGGCCTACCCCGGCCACGCCAAGCGGGTGATGTTCGGGCTTTGGAGCTTCCTGCGGCAGTTCATGTACACGAAGTTCATCGTCGTCACCGACGACGATGTCGACATCCGCGACTGGAAGGAAGTGGTGTGGGCGATCACCACGCGCATGGACCCGGTGCGCGACGCCACCCTGGTGGAATCCACACCCATCGACTATCTGGACTTCGCCTCGCCCGTCAGCGGGCTGGGCGGCAAGCTGGGGCTGGACGCGACGAACAAGTGGCCGGGCGAGACCACGCGCGAGTGGGGGCGTCCGATCCGCATGGATGCCGAGGTGGAGCGTCGCGTGGCGCCGGTGCTCGAGCGTCTGCTGGCGGCGCGCCCGGCGGCTTGAAGGCGTTCCGGCACGGGATTCGCCACGTCGTTCGCCCGTGGCCCGGGTTGGCGGGCCGTCAGGCCTGGAAGGGCCTCGAGGGCCTCGAGGGCCTCGAGGGCGATGAGGGCGATGAGGGTCGTGAGGGCCGCCAGACTCAGCGCTGCGGCATGTCGCGCACCGAGTAGCCCAGGCTGACCGTCGCGTCGGCGGGCACCGGTGGCATGGTTGCGTCCCAGGCCTCCCAGGCCGCGCGCATCGCCTGCAGGCGCTCGGGCTCCCGCCCGCCGAGGTTGGCGCGTTCGCGCTCGTCGCGGTCCAGGCGGAACAGGTAGTCGTGCCCGTCCACGCGCAGGTATTTCCACGGGCCGTCACGCAGCGCGCGCTGCCCGCGGTGGTTCATGCGCCAGTGCATCGGGCGCTCGAAGGTGTCCAGCGGGTCGTCGAGCACGCGCGTCAGGGGCACCCCGTCCAGTGGGTGGTTCGGGCCGGCCTCGGCGCCGGCCAGCGCGAGCATCGTGGCCGACCAATCCATCGTCAGGCAGTGCTGCGCCGTCACGCCGCCCGGCGGGATGCGCGCCGGCCAGTGCGCGACCCAGGGCACGCGGATGCCGCCCTCGGTCAGGTCCATCTTGCCGCCCACCAGCGGCCAGTTGTCGGAGAAGCGCTCGCCGCCGTTGTCGCTGGTGAAGACGATCAGGGTGTCGTCGAGCAGGCCGTGGTGGCGCAGCTCGGCCACCACCCGCCCGATGCCCTCGTCCATGTGGTGGATCATGCGGCGGTAGGTGTGCAGGTTGCCGCCGTGCAGGTGGAACAGGTTGTCCCGCACCTCTTCGGCCAGGGCGCGGTCGTCGCGCGTCTCCCACGGCCAGTGCGGCGCGGTGTAGTGCAGGCTCAGGAAGAAGGGCGTTCCGCTGGCGGCCTGCGCCGCGCGGCGACGGACGAAATCGACGGCGCGGTCACTGAGCAGGTCGGTGAGGTAGCCGTCCTGCGCGCATTCCTCGTCGCCGCTGTACAGGTCGTGCGCGCCGTTGGTGCTGGCATGCGTGAAGTAGTCCACGCCGCCGGACATCGGCCCGAAGAACTCCTCGTAGCCGCTGCGCAGCGGACTGAAGTGGGGCGGATAGCCCAGGTGCCACTTGCCGATCAGCGCCGTGCGATAGCCAGCGGCCCGCAGCAGCGACGGCAGGGTGGGGTGCGCCGGCGGCAGGCCCAGCGTCGTGCTGCCGCGGCTGCGGCTGTTGATGGGCTCCTCGGCGGCGCCGCGCAGCCGGTACTGGTAGCGCGCCGTCATCAGCGCGAAGCGCGTGGGTGAGCACACCGGCGAGTTGGCATAGCCCTGGGTGAAACGCAGGCCGCCGGCAGCCAGCCGGTCGATGTGGGGCGAGACCGGCCCGAAGTCGGCGGCCCGGCCGCCGTAGCAGCCCAGGTCGGCGTAGCCGAGGTCGTCGGCGACGATGAAGACGATGTTCGGGCGCGTGGCCATGGACGGAGGGCCTCGCATCAATCGGGCTTGAAGCCCGATTCACGGATCGGCGGGCCCCAGCGCTCGTAGTCGGCCTTCATGATCTGCGCCAGACGCTCGGGGCCGTAGCCCGTGGGCTCCAGGCCCATGTCCGACAGCCGCTGGCGCACCGCCGGGTCGTTGACGGCCTCGGTGGCTGCGCGCGCCAGGCGCTGCACCACGGCATCCGGCGTGCCGGCGGTCGTGAACAGCGCGTACCAGGGGGTGGCCACGAGGTCGTAGCCCTGCTCGCGGAAGGTGGGCACGTCGGGGAACTTGGGGCTGCGTGCCTCGCCGGCCACGGCCAGCAGCCGTGCCTTGCCGCCCTGCACCAGCGACTGGATGTCGGCGGCCACGGTGGACAGCGCCGAGATCTCACCCGAGGCCAGCGCCTGCATCGACGGCGCCGTGCCGCGGTAGGGCACGTGCTGCAGGCTGATGCCGGCGTTCTTGGCGAACATCACGCCGAAGAAGTGCGGCAGGCTGCCCGCGGCAGCCGAGCCGTAGAAGCCGTGCTTCTCCGGGGCCGACTTCACCCAGGCCACGTAGTCCTTCAGCGTGGTGGCGGGCACGCTGGCGGTCACGCCCAGGCCGAGCTGGAAGTCGCTGAGGTGGGCCACCGGCGCGAAGTCCTTGAAGGGGTCGTACTTCAGGCGCCCGGCAAAGCTGTGCGGGAAGATCGACATCGTCGCCACCGGCGTCATCAGCAGCGTCATGCCATCGGGTGCCGCCGCCTTGACCGTCTGGTTGCCGATCATCCCGCCGGCACCGGCCTTGTTCTCGACGACCACGGTCTGGTTCAGGCGCTTGGACATGGCCTCGGCCACGACGCGCGCCAACAGGTCGGAGGTGGCGCCGGGCGGATAGCCGACGATCATCTTGATCACGCCAGCCTGCGTCTGGGCGTAGACCGCCGAGCCGCCCAGGCCCAGCATGGCGATGGAGGCCGCGGCGAGGGCGGTCTGGATCAGGGTGCGTTTGCGCATGGTCGGGGAGTCCTGTGGCTGTGGGGCGCGCCCGTGCGCGCCTGTGGCTGCGGATTCTGGAGCCGCCCGGTGCACGGCGTGAAGCAGGAAAACCCGATGCCAAGACGGGCGGCCGGCGGTGCGGCCGGCCCGGCGGTCACGCGCCGTGCGCGCCGACCCGCGCGTCCTCGCGTATCAGGTCGGCCGCCTTCTCCGCGATCATGATCGTCGGCGCATTCGTGTTGCCCGAGACGATGGCCGGCATCACCGAGGCATCGACCACGCGCAAGCCCTGCATCCCGTGCACGCGCAGCCGGGCGTCGACCACGTCCAGTGGGCCGCGGCCCATGCGGCAGGTGCCCACCGGGTGGTAGATCGTGTCGGCGTGGTCGCGGATGTAGCGCTCGATCTCGCCGTCGCTGCGCGCGCGGGCCGAGTCGGGGTGCTCGCGCCCGCCGAGCGAGGCCAGCGCCGGGTGGCCGAGGATGTGGCGCATCTGGCGAAAGCCCCGCACCAGGCGGTCCGCGTCGTCGGCCTCGCTCAGGAACGCCGGGTCGATGCGCGGTGGCG
>Ga0172376_10003987_pt1 | contig 17078 bp, 17 predicted proteins | sample Lak35m_FD_121114 | JGI IMG/M metagenome (GOLD analysis project Ga0172376, IMG submission 121114) | Freshwater microbial communities from Kabuno Bay, South-Kivu, Congo - kab_092012_35m | ecosystem: Environmental > Aquatic > Freshwater > Lake | place: Democratic Republic of the Congo: South-Kivu... | reverse complement strand
TGAACCGTACCGGGTTTGTCGGAGACTTTTTTATTTAAGTTAGGCCACCTGACCTAACGGGTTAATCTTATCATAGTACATTGCTTCAAACTCAAAAGGCGATACATAACCCAGTGCACTGTGTACACGCTTTTTGTTGAACCAATCTACCCAATTTAATGTCGCAAGTTGTACATCCGCTAAACCTTGCCAATCTGCTTTTAAATATTCAATCACCTCTAAAGTGGGATCAGATACCCAGTCACGTGTCCGCTATTTACGTTCAACCTTAATGGCATGGCTTGAAGCACAAGCGCATTCGAGTACGTCTTCGTATTCCGACTATGTACCCCCTACAGTACCAGTAACGATTAAAACCATGCTACAGGGGCAACCGTGGGCACAATACCCTAACCCTAACTGTGGTCATACCGATAATGGCTCAGGTATTAAAAGACTTTCAAAGGCGTTTAGCTAAAGTCGAAACCCATGCTCGATAAAAGCTCGGATTTTCAAAATATTTTAGATGGTAAAGATGGCAGTCAATACCCTAAAAGATTTAATGCAAAAACCAATTGGATCGGTGAATTAACTATTTGGGATGGTGTCCAATTTGAGATTGTATTTAGTCTTGAATAATAATTTAAACTCAAACCAAGTTGTTATTATGCTTACTACAGGCTTACGTTGCATAAACCCCAAAAACAACAAAGCCCCGATTATCGGGGCTAAGTCATTGATATTTGGCGGAAGCGGTGAGATTCGAACTCACGGAGGACTCACACCCTCGTCGGTTTTCAAGACCGGTGCATTAAACCGCTCTGCCACGCTTCCAATGGCGGCTATCATATAAAGAAAATTTTAACTTGGCAAATATTTTTCCAGGTTTTCGCAACCGACTGTACAAAATAAAATCAAAATCGTTTAATTTGCTGAATTTTCAAACTTTTCATAGCGAATGTCGACAATATACCAGTGTTTTGCCCCTGATGGCGTCTGCACTACTGCTTCATCATCGACACTTTTGCCCAGCAAGGCGCGCGCCATTGGCGAGTCAATTGAAATATGTTGTGGATGATGATCATAAATTTCATCAACCCCGACAATTCTTAAGGTTTTCTGCTCGCCATCATCATTTTCAATATCGACCCAGGCGCCAAAATAGACCTTGCCTTCCTGTTCAGGTGAAAAATCAATAATTCGCAGCTCTTCCAGCCGCTTGCCAAGGTAACGCACCCGGCGGTCAATCTTGCGCAGCAGCTGCTTGTTATATTGGTATTATAACCCTAGTACATAACATACTATTACTTCATAAATCTGTTTGACAATTGATCAATTACTGATACTTTGAATGTTAAACATCCTAAACTTCATACTAAATAGTATATTGCTTATGTTAAGAAAATTTATGTAAATTACAAAGATTGCTCCACACAAACTACTTTGGTCTTACCATGTATCTTGACTGAGAAAGGAATCATTATTTCTCATTTACGTTATTTGGCATGGTTCAATTCAAAAAGTGAAGCATGGAAAGAAAGATCTTGTTACGCGCTTAAACTTTTATTGAAATATATTAATGCTACTCCAAACCTTGATAGTGCCACAAAAGTCCTAAAAGCCTTCACTGAGGCGTTAATCACAGGCACTATACATTCTCCCAATAATACTGACCCACTTGAACTTTATTGGAGACCAAGAACAGTTCGAGATACAAATAATTTACTATTCCATATCACGCATTACACAGATTTTTTAGCTCTTCAAGATGAACATGCAACGAATAGAGTAAATCCATTTCGTAAAGCAACAAGTTATGAAGAACGTCTGAATTGGTGTGCTTATTACCATAAGCAAGCAAATGTTTTTCTAAATCACTTAACCAAGACAGATCTTTCTCTACAAAAAGTGCGGTTAGTTGGGAGTTATAGAGAAGATTTAGTTGATTTTGAATATGCTGTACGTTTTCCAGAAGATCAAATTGAAAGACTTTTATATCTAGGTTTTGAAAAGAATGGGGCAATTGATTACAAGTCCCAAGCTATCACTATGTTAATGAATTATGGTGGTCTAAGAAAAAGTGAAATTTTTCATATTTACACTTCAGATATTACCTTAAACCCTAACAAGCCTAAAGAAGCCCTAGTTCGTGTGTATCATCCTGAATTAGGTACCTCTCCAGATCCTTATTTCAAAAACCGACGAGAATATTTATTAGCCAAAACCTCTTATAAACCTCGGAATAATTATTTGTTTTCTGAAAGATTGTATGCTGGATGGAAAACACCACTACTGACTTCAAAATTAGGCTACTTTGAAGTCGTTTTTAATCCTCCAGAAAAGGCTAAAGAGTTTTTCTTAATCTGGGCAAACTATCTCAAATATCAACGCGTAGAACCATCAAAAAGCAACCCACACCCTTTTGCATTCAAAAATACGTTGGGTGAACCTGAAACCATAAAAAATTTCCAACGATTACATAAAAAGGCAGTTGAGCGAATAGGTCTAACTTGTAAAAAAAGTCTTGGTACAACTGAACATGGTCATCGACATGCCTATGGATTTCGCGCACGCCAAGCTGGTTTGAATCAAGTAGAAATCCAAAAAGCTATGCATCATAAAAGCCCAACTTCCTGTCTTGTTTATATCAAACCAACTTTAGAACAAGTTCAAGAAAAGTTGAGAGAGATCAAATGATAAAACCTCAATCAATTCGAAAAATTGAAAATAAGCGATTTAATAAAGAGTTTTCAACATTCCCTGACCTAAACTCTCTAAAGCAATTTTGTAAAGATGAAGGCATTACAAATTCTGTTCTCTACAAACAAAAATATAGAGAGTATGGACTGCCAGCACATCCCGAAAGAATTTATGATGAGTGGATCAGTTATAAAGATTTATTTGATATTAGTGCTTTTATTTCATACAAAGAACTAAAAAAATTAATTGAAAATAAAGATCTGAAAAATGCTAAGGAATACAAAAAATTTATTTTAAAACTTAATGATGCTAGCCTTCCGCTAGACCCACAAACTGCTTATCCAGATGAATGGGAGAATTGGTATAAATTTTTAGGAAAAACAGAACCATTCAAGCCAGATTTTATCTCACCCGACTATGTAACTTGGGCAGTTAAAATTAAAGAATTTATGACAAAAGCTCGTGGTGGAGGCACTAAAGAAACTCAACTTTGTCGTTTTGTCCGTCTTTATATTGAACAATTTGATAAAAGCAAATCACCACATGCTTTTCTGATACAAGAAAAATTCGATGTAAAGCCCTTTCGAGATGTTCTTGAAAATATAGAATCTGAACCGATGAAAAGAAAACTCGTTGTTTATGTCAATGAGTTCTTAGACTATATTATTGATAATGATCTAACGATTGAGGATGAAGAAACAGGTGAGATTGTACGCGTTGATAATGCTCGCAATCCATTTTCTCTTTTACTCAGCCAACAAAATATATCATCTAGCTCAATTCGTTCAGAAACGACAAAACCATGCTTACAATATCACTTCGTAAAAAAGGCTCAAGAATGGATTATGCCTGCAAATGCCAAATGCTTTCAGGATCTAGAGCATTTACATAAGTTTGATGCGGATTGGGTGAAAGTCGAATTTAATCAGCTAGACTTATATGACCCTGATTGTGTTTATCGTATTGTAGATAATCAGGCTTACTTATGGTGTCCTACCGATTGGATCCATACCTATGCCCTCACTAAGGTTCCATTACGTGGTCGCCAAATTGCTTATAATGATTCGGGCGAAGCTGATGAATATATTGCAGATATTGATACCCAAAATAAAGTTATTTGGCTAAAGAACAATTCTCCACTTTCAGGATTAACCAAGGAACAATCCTTTATTAAAAAAATGCCAGATGGACAAATTGGCATGTTTACCACCACCAATAAAACAAATAATAATGGACAGGGTTATACAATTCCTTGGATGCCAGACGACTTAGCTTATTGGTTAGTCAAGTTAAGAAAATGGCAGCAAAAATATAATCTAATCTCTTATCCAAGTGCTTGGCTGGATTGCCAAAGAACAAATTTGAATGAATTACAAAGAAAAGCCAAAGGCATTAACTGTTTTTTATTTAGGCGTTTCAATGATTTTGAACCAGCAACTGTAACGAATGCACTCACCCCTAGGCTTGCTGCTGCTTTATTTCATATTCAACCATCAAATTTGATGTTAGCGACTTTGGAAGGAAACCCCGCAACATTAGGTTGCTATAAATCAAAATATACGCCTCATAGTATGCGCGTTAGCCTTATTACAGCCTATGTCTTAGAAATGGGTATGCCAATAGAAATCGTGATGAAAATTGTCGGGCATAGCTCTGTCATCATGTCGATCTACTATTGTAAAGTTTCCAACCAAGAGATTAGAACACGACTTGAAGAAGGCGAGAAAATAGCACTAAAATCAGAAGCGGAATCCATCCAAAGAACAATTGAACAAAATAAAATTGAAAGCATTAAAAATCAATTAATTGGAAACAACTTAGAATTATTGCAAGTGTTATCGAATGATGTACCTGTAGGCAACTATATATTTAGAGACTATGGAATTTGTCCATTTGCAGCTTCACGCTGTGACGATGGCGGAGATTTAATTAAAAGCAGTTCATTTTATACCCCAACTCCCCAAGGTTATCTCGGAGTGCAAAATTGCATACGATGCCGGCACTTTATTACTGGTCCAGCCTTTATTGGCGGGTTATTAGCAATCACTAATGAAATTTTGCTACAGTCAAATGATCAATCTGAAATTTGCTCTAAACTCCAAATTCAAATAAATCAGATTAATCAAGAAATTGATAACCTAGAGAAAGAAGAATATATTGCCAATTTAAAGCAATTGAAATTTAATGGCGCTGAAAATAGAGCAAAATTAGAAACTGAATTACGTAATTTTGAATCTGAATACGAAACTGCTGCAAAAAAACTAGATATGCTCTTATGTGATATTCAAGCAGCATATAGTCATATCACCAAATGCCATAAGCTCATTAATAACAGCCCTACTATAAAGGGTGATACAAAGCTTTCATTAATTACAGCACCTAATGCTGAATTGGTATTAGAGATGGAAGAAGTGAGCCATTATCAACAGTTACAGGAAGTTTGCGATAATGCAATGATTTATAAGTCATGTAATGCGGATCAAGCGATTTACCCTCGTACACAATTGATTGACAAGATGGCGATGTTTAATGAAATTATGCCAAACTTATTTATGCTTTCAAAAGAACAACAACTTAGTGCAGGTAATCAAATTTTTAAACTCTTAATGAGCCGTCTCAAATCGTGGGATAAGCTTCAAAAAGTTATGGATGGAGAAATTAAACTCATTGAACTTCCAGAGGATGAACTGATTGAAAAATCAGAAATTGAACTCATTCTTCACAACTCACCTACTTTGATTGAGGCAAGCCATGAAGCCTGAAGAGTTATTGAATAAATTAAAAGTTGGCTCATCACTTAAAATTCAGCAATCCCTAGATGCAATCTATGAGATATGTACTGAACAACAGGAACGTGGAATTCATGACTTCTCGATCAGCACAATTGCTAAATTGGGCAGTAACCGTGGTGTCCCCAAGGCTCAAAGTATCAGAAATAAAACTGGTGAAAAATATAGAGCTCTAATTCAATGCTTTGCAGATCTAGCATCTCAGATACCTAAGCTACGAAAACCATCGCAAAGCGAGAATGATTGGATTGAAGAAATACAAAATCCAAAACATCAATTACTCGTCCGTATCATGGCATCTGAGCTAAAAGAGGCTCAGCAAGTAATTCGTGAAATCATTCCTCCAAAACAACGAATTGATATTTATGATCATAAGAATATATCACCAGATCAGTCTTTTAAGCTTTCTGAACAAGAAGTACGAGCGTTACAATATTTACTTTCTACAGACTTTCAAAAAAAGTGGAATTTAAAGCCAACTCATTTTGGTGAGCGTGTAGACGAATCAAATAAGCCTGTTTTTAAAGTTTCAACATTGGATGCCTTACGCAAGGCTTTGGAGTACTTGTCTTGAATCGTAAATTACTGACCGCTGAAGGCTACCAACGCTTACAAGATGAACTAAATGATTTGGTTCGTAAAGAACGCCCAGAAATTACTAAGATCGTTTCATGGGCTGCTAGTCTCGGCGATCGGTCTGAAAACGCAGATTATCACTATAATAAAAGAAAACTACGTGAAATTGACCGTAGAATTAGATACTTAACTAAACTTTTTGAAGTAGCCCATAAGGTCGAATATAGCCCTGAACAAGATGGAAAAGCTTATTTTGGAGCATGGGTTGAATTAGAAAATGACGAGAGTGAGACTATTAAGTTTCGCATTGTAGGCGATGAAGAAATTTATGGACGTAAAGACTATATTTCTCTCCAGTCACCTATTGCAAAGGCTTGTCTAGGTAAATCGGTAGATGATGAGATTCAAGTACACACACCTACTGGAAAAAAAACTTGGTATGTTATAAATATATTTTATGAAAAATAAAATAAGGTGATCCTAGCCAAAATAATGGACAACATGTCCCTCTAAAGATAACGTAACTTCAATCTTTGGAGATCCAAGAAATGGCTATCTTGCGCAGCAATGCTGCTCAAGTCCTGAATTTAAACAGCAAGCAATTGATCATGCACTTTCAAACTCCCACGAGCCTATAGCTGCAATTGCCCATAAATTAGGTGTGGGTTATTCAACCTTAGATAAATGGATTCGTGAAGCCAATCCAGTAGGTTCAAGCAAACGTCAACTTTCTCCTGAACAACAGCGGATCTTGGAATTAGAGAAAGAAGTCAAACAGCTCAAGGAAGCCAATGACATCTTAAAAAAAGCGCATGTGTACTTTCTGACAGATCATGCCAAGAAAAGTACACGGTAATTCAAGATATGGATGTGAATGAAGTCACTGTGTCTTCTGTCTGTAAGTGCCTAGATGTCAGCACTTCAGGCTATTATGCCTGGCGAAAACGCCAGACCAATACAACGCAGAAATACAATGATTTAAAAGTTGTATATTGGCAGCATCATGCGCGCTTGGGTGCACCGTCATTGGTACATGACATGCGTGATTTAGGTTACAACATGAGCGAACGTACCGTTGGAAGGATGCTTAAAAAGCTTAGTTTACGTAGTAGGATTGCACGTAAATACAAGCATACGACTGATTCAAACCATCGTTTGCCTACAGCACCAAATTTGTTGGATCGCCAATTTACAGTTACTCAGCCTAATAAAGTTTGGACAACGGATATTACCTATATCCGAACTAAAGAAGGCTGGCTGTATTTATGTGTGATGCTAGATCTATTCAGCCGTCGTATTGTGGGTTGGCAAACCATCCATCGAATAGACCGCCAATTGGTGTGTGATGCGTTTAATTATGCAATGGCTCGTCAGGGTTATCCAACGGGTGTCATGGTACATTCGGATCAAGGTAGTCAGTACTGTAGTCGTGATTTTAGGGCGCTATTATTGACGAATAACTGTATTCAAAGCATGTCTAGACGAGGAAACTGTTGGGACAATGCAGTGACCGAAAGCTTCTTCCATACCCTGAAGGGGCATGTAGTACATGGCAGTGTATTTTCTACGAGAAAAGAGGCAAATGCTATCTTGTTTGAGTATATTGAAGTTTACTACAATCGAATCAGAAGGCATTATGCAAATGGCTGGTTAAGTCCAGAAGCCTTTGAACAGAAGTATTTCAAGAATTTAGAGGGATCGGTTGTCCACGATACTGTCTAGGATCAAGGGTTTGGTTTAAGTCATCTAATTGGTTTAGCGCTCTCTGAGCATCTTGGTCTTTGGTTGAAGCTATTAGGTAGATTCTAGTCGTCATGTTTTATCATTTGAGATCCTATTGCAGACTACAATGATATAGCTATCATTTAATCAATAGAACAACTCTAATGACAAAGGGCTGTAACCAACTATTTCCTTATCATTCAGGTATAGCCAATTGATCGATTGAGTAATATGCAAAGGATCCCGAGTCGAGTTGAACATGCATTATTTGATTAACCTTTCCACACTCAGTTAGCCTATCCTGTTTTTTCAGAACACATCACTTTTCAAAGTAGCATAAATTTCGTATCTTTAATCTTGAGAAAGTTTAGTGTATTTCTTCATTGTGCGCTTTCCAATTGTGAGTTGAAAAAGTCTAATGATTCTACGAATACACCTAACTTTTTCAACTAACTACAAATGTGTCGCACTTATGATTTGAGTTTGCGTCTATTGAATGGTGTGTAATGTCTAGAGAATCTAATAATCCTGATACTTTATTTATTCTTGATTTTTTAGGTAAACAAACTGATTTAAAAGTTGTTTTGCATACAGTTTCAAAGTGGTTGGAAGGCTTAATTCCTGGATCAATGGTAACTATTATGTTTTTCTCAGATAAAGAAAAACATTTAAATTTAATCAGTGGGGGACAATATTTTACTTCAGCATATCGTAATGCAATAACAAATTTAAAGATTGGGCCATATGTTGGTGCATGTGGAGCAGCAGCTTATTATCGTAAAATGGTTATTTGTGAAGATATTTTTACTCATCCTAACTGGATAAGCTATCAAAAATTTCTTATTGAAGAAAATATTTCTACTTGTTGGTCGGTTCCTATAATTAGTGCTGAAGGTACTTTATATGGAACTTTTGCAACTTATTATCGAAAACCGAAGAGCCCAACAGATGATGAAATTAAAATGCTTAATCATGCGGCATACCTGACTGCTTTAGGGATCGATCTATATTATGAGCGTCAGCATAAAAATGCTATGAATGATAAATATCATTCTTTTTTTGATCATCATCCTGATACGGTATATGAATATGATTTAGATGGAAATATTACCAAAGTAAATATAACATCAAAAAAGATTAATGGATTTGAGCTAGAGCAGATTGTAGGACTACACTATTTAGATTTTATTCATCTTCAATATCAAAAAATAACAGAAGAAGCTTTTAAAAAAGCTACAGAAGGTCATATTCAACGTCTAGAAATACAGATTTATGACGTTACAGAGGAAAAATATTGGGCAGATCTCACCTTTTTACCATTATTTCAAAATAGAAAAATTGTAGGTGTATTTGCAATTGTAAAAAATATTACAGACCGATATAAAACAGAAGAGCATTTACACTTATTAAAACGGGGATTAGATGCAAGTCCTAATGGTATTATAATTACTGATGCTACTTCAAATCATCAAATTGTATACATTAATCCTGCTTTTCTAAAATTAACCGGATATTCCGAGAAAGAAATTTTAGGTCGTAATTGTCGCTTTCTACAAGGAGAAGGTACAGATATTATTGCGGTTCAGGAAATTCGCCAAGCACTTAAAGATAAGCGAGAAATTCAAACTATCTTAAAAAACTATAGGAAAGATGGCACCTGGTTCTGGAATCAACTTACTCTTAGCCCTGTATGGAATCAAAATAATGAATGTACTCATTTTATTGGAACCCAGCAAGATGTGACTCAGAAACTTATAGATGAAGAATATATAAATTATCAGCGTACTCATGACAGCCTAACTGAATTAGTTAACCGTCAGGTTTTTGAAGAGTTATTGGACCTTGCCTTTTACAAAAAGGGTGGAATGGACAATACATTAGCGGTTTTATATATTGATTTGGATGACTTCCGTACCATAAATAAAGATCTCGGATATGCTGAAGGAGATCAATTAATTAAGCTGGTCAGTCAGCGTCTACGGACTATTTTGCAAGAAGATGATGTTCTATCACGTTTTGCCGCTGATGGCTTTGCTCTATTATTAAACAAAGAATATACTCAGGAAAAAGTAACTCAAACAGTAGAAGGCATTTTTAAAATTTTAGCTTTTCCTTTTAATATAAAAGGGCATCATATTCGTCTGAGCGCAAGTATTGGTATTGCGACTGATACAGAGGAAGTCGAAAATTTTAGAGAGTTATTGCATCATGCAATTCATGCAATGCATGAAGCCAAAAAGGAAGGACGTAACACCTGGCACTGGTATACAAGTGGCAGAAATACGGTTCACAAAGTGAATGACATCCAGTTACGCCATGAACTCATTATGGCCTTGGAAGATGAGCAATTTAAATTATTTTATCAACCTATCGTTGATAGTTTAACTAATAAAATTGTAGGTGTTGAATCACTTATTCGATGGTACCATCCTGAGCATGGTTTAATTTCTCCATTGTCTTTCATACCTTTAGCCGAACGTACTGGACAAATTTCAACAATAGGAAATTGGGTATTAAATCAGGCATGCAAAGATATTACTGAGATTAATAAGAATAGACCAGATCAACTTAGCGTAGCTGTAAATATATCTCCTATACAATTTAAACGTACTAATTTTTTAGCTGAGTTAAGAAATACCCTACTAACAAATAACTTTGATGCTAAGTTATTGAAGATAGAGGTAACAGAAGGGATGTTACTGATGGGTATTGAAAGATCGGTTGAAATTTTAAAAGCTATACGAGCACTTGGAATCCAAGTAGCAATCGATGATTTTGGTACGGGCTATTCCAGCCTGAGTTACCTCCGTCAACTGCCTATTGATCAAATTAAGTTAGATCGTAGTTTTATTCAGCATTTGCCAGAACATAAAAGTGATGCGGCAATCGTTATAGCAATTACTCAAATGGCAAAAACATTAAACTTAGAAGTCGTGGCTGAAGGTGTAGAAACAGAAGAACAAGCTAAGTTTTTAACAGAGAGCAAATGTAATTACTTGCAAGGCTATTATTTTGCTAAGCCCGTTTCTATAGAAGATTTAAAAGTTATTTTAGACAGGCTTTATTGCATAAATACTTGAAAGGATGAGTTCCCCTCTAAATGGCCTAACTTAAATATAAAAGTCTCTGACAAGCCCGGTACGGTTCAATCTGCTGTTTAAATTCAGCACTGTATGTTCTTCGTTTTTTCGCAAGAGATGCTACGGATTTCTGGTTATTTGAAGTCATAAATTTAAGTCCCCACTTGTTTTTAAGTGGGGACTAAATTAAGGCTTATAGGATGAATTCATAAGGTGTGTTCAGCGGACGCTTACGCATCAGCTTCAATTTTAGAAAACTATAGTGACTATAATGGTATCAGAATAATTTCCTACTGAGACATTCTGTCCAGCAGAAATACGACCATAAAGTGTATGCTCTTCTGGATTACTTCTAGTTTGTCCACTTTTAGTTACACTACCACCTGTACCATCTCCCCAAACCGAATTTTTTGCCGCATCACTATAGATGTTGTAGGTTAAAAAATCAGTTCCGTTTGACATTTTCCTTATACTAAAGCTTCCTGAGCTACCCGGATCAAGCCGTAATGTATAAGCAGTTTCTCCACTACATGTCACTATCAATTCCCCAGTACTTTCAGTATCATTAGCTGTGAAAACATCGTAGCTTCCAAAAGACACCCCACTGCTAGTTACGTTACAGTCAGCGAAGGTTAGAGGAGGAACGTACAGCAGAAGGAATGCCATTATGCTATAAAAAATTCGCTTGATTTTTAAACCATTCTGAACCACGTAGGCCTTAGATAGACTAAAATAAAGAAAGTATTGGCTGTTCATCACTGGCATATTACCTCACCCATTTCTAGCATCTGATTCTTGTTTTCAGGTACTTCAAGCAAGAATTGACAGCTCTGATTCTGCCACTGGGCTTTCAACTTATTGGTTACATTGAGATCAGTTAGAAAAACTTCTCCACGTATACCTACAGGGAAATGTTCACCTTTTTCATTTATTACAATTGCTCCGACTGGTAAAGGTGTACCAGTATTTTGCACAAGGCTGAAAAAGGCTTCACGCGTACGATTAACAGGAAAATTTAACATCACTCCACTACGGTAATAAGGATACACGTCCATATTCAGGCCTTTGATTTTTGCATCCAAAGGTAAATCTGATTGCTCAATACTAATCTGATTACGTTCATAGGGTCTTAATCTCGGAATAAGTGCATCCCCTTTACTATTGGTACGAGCCACCTGCTGATTTTCTGCATATACACGCACATCAGAAAAACCTGGAATTCTTACTACAGCAAAGCTACTATCAATATGTCGACTTGGCAGCAAGGTATCTCCGGTCAATGCAATACCGCCCCGTATATTGCTACGGATAGCGATTTGATCTTTTATCTGTGAACCTTCTAACTGATAAGTACCATAATTACTTTGATAGCTAATACTTCCCTGACGTGGTTGATTATCCTTTGTACCGACACGTAAGTTATAACCATAGCCTGTTCCTACTGGCAAACCACGTTGTATCTGCATAATCCCTTCGCTCTGCTCTTGTAGATGACTCGCACTTAAATTCAGGCTAGTACGTTCGAAACTTAATGGAATGTTTAGAGAAGCTCGCAGTGTTGTTTGTAGCTCATTCAAAAAATGTAAGGCTGAAAAATGTACAGAGCCTATATTCAAAAGCTGAAAACTATAGTCTGCGGTAAGAAACTCGATATCCTTATGATCATAATAGTGTTGACTGGTATAACTTAAGTTTAAAGCGCCCGAGCCTAACCCTCTGAAACTAGTAAAAATTCTGCTTTGATAAGCAGGTAAAGGCTGTTTCTCCCTCATCCCCAGCCGCATGAAATTTAAACTAGCGAACTGGCTATCCAGACCAAAATTGAAAATGGTTCCTTGATATTGAAATGCCAGACTATAAAGTTCTCCTTGTTGCCTATCTGTATAGCTAGTTGCCGCAGCTAATGAAAGTGCTCCCCCAAAAGGTAATAGGGAGTGTGTTCCCACACCAATCATGCCTTGTTTAGCAAGTGCCTGGGCATGCCCTTCTAATGTAAAGCGATCATTCAGGCCTCTACGCCAGGTCATCGCAGCCATCATTTGACCATAATCACTGCTGGATCGGCCATAATTTTCTCTGATTGCGCCGAGTTCGACTGAGTATTCCTCTAGTCCTTTACGTAATAATTTTTGACTAGAATAAAAATCTTTCGTAATTACTTGTTCACGACCTAGAATGTCTCGCACAATTAATTTAGTCTGACCAGAGCCTGTAATGGCAGGAATTTCATCAATAGTAAACGGTCCAGGAGGCACTTCTCGCTGTAAACGTAAAGCATCATTAACGTAAAGATCGACTGTTGACGGCAATGCAGCTTCACCAGCCACACTAATTAAGGGTAATGTGACAAATTCTGGCTGGGTACTATAATTAGTGCCCCATTGGAACCCGCCAAAGCGCACTCCTCCACTCCAACCCGTACCACGACTGAATGTATCACCCAAAGTTAAAGTGTGCATGGTCTGCGGATTATCTTTACGCCATTGAGTATCCAAACGTACCCATTCCGCTGACTGATCCACCTGATTATCTTGGGCAAGAAAATTTGCCGAGCCACTTCCCCAGCGATTAAAAGCCCCTATCTCAAATAGACCACTACTTCGAATCTCATTATCACTATTACTTTGAGCTACTGAAAGGTCATAATTGAAGAAGGCCCCCACTGAAGAACTCAATGTTTTTTGTTGCCATTTGGTTCCTTTTAGCTCAGTCGTCTTAAACAAATTTGCAGGTGCTTGAAGACTCAAAGTCGAATGACGTAAATCTAGCTGGCTTTGTATACCCAAATCCTGCAAATAATAGAAACGCTCTCCTTGATAATCGACTGTAACAGTTTTGGGCAAGATTAATTTCAAACTTAGTAAATCTTGTTCTGCTAAAAGAATCTGATCATTAGTATCTTGTAATGCCAATACAGTGGACTGCTGTGGTTGATTGTTCAGTGTCGTTTCTAACCAAAACTCATTAAATTTGTTATTTTGACTATTTTCTGTCAAATAATCGTCGGATGTAGCATCATCTTTTAGTGGAGTCATAGCAGATAGCGGTTCATATTGCTCTAAAAGCTGTACCTGTTTTTCTGGAAAATTTTCACCTAGAACTATTGGCAAAAGATCCAGTCCTAAACGATATTTGTGGGTACTATCAGGCGCTAATTTAAATACATTTACTTTTCTACGATCGTTCAGTGTCAGTTGTAAACGAGTGACAGCTTTGTCACTTTGAATATGAATATAACGGATCAACTCATGATCTTTAGGAATTTTATTGGCTAGAATACTCTCCAGGTTATGGGCATCTATGCCCGTTAATTCAATAATTACCTGATCACTCAAAGGATTAGAGAGCAAGCGAAAAGTGATATCTTGCTCAGTTTCCACGAGCAACCGATATCGATCAGGCAACTGCTCGTGATAAACAGCATGTACAATTACAGATTCCTCAGGCGTGTTAGCAAATGCAGGAGGAATAAAGGTTAACATCGCCGAACTGAATACACTTTGCCAAGTACTCTTCCATACCTTCGAACGCCTTAGCATTAAGTTACTCCACCAACATCTCACTGGTGAGTGTCTTGCCATTCACTTTGGCGACCAGTTTTACTGTCGCACCAGACAGGGAACCGCCTTTAAAATCTATTGACCATTCATGTTTACTGTCTGGCAAAATATAAGTATTACCCTTCTGAACCAATTCCTGTCCATCCGACAGCTTTAGACGCAACTCTGCAATCTGAGCATGACCATTACCACGATTGTAGCTCTCAAGAATGAGATTACCCTTATTAACCTGACGAATATCCCAGCTGAGGTCTGAGCTCGCTGAGCCTGTGGCAGGTGCTACAAAAACTGGCAGGCTCATCCGCATCACCATCTGTAAACCCTGAAACTTATTCGGGATGGGTGATGGAAGCTCTTGCAGAAAAAGCCGATAACTTAGTTCCTGCTTTAAATCTGCCGGACGACGTAAACCAACTCGAATAATCTGGGTTTCACCAGGAGGCACAGTAAAAATGGGAGGTGTCACCAAAATTTCACGGGTTTTAGATTCATAAAGATCCTTACCCTCTTTTTGGTTCCAACTCATTAATTCTGCTTGAATAGCAACCAGCTCATTACTACTGTTATGAACCTTAAGTGACATTATCTTGTTATTTTCAGGCGTCAGATTGACCTTGATAGGACTTATACTAAAACCAGCAGCATGAGAAAGTCTGGTCAAAATGATCAAAGAAAATAATAAGGTCGTCAGACCGCACAAAGCGATCTGACATTTAATAAAACCTTTCATTAGAAAGTAACGACTGCTGTTACAACATCAGTATATGTACCAGCAGGAACATTCTGACCTGCTGGTACACGCATGTATACAGGTAACGCTTGAGCCACGCCTGTACCTGTCGTTTCTACATCATTAAGCTCAGTATTTCCCCATACTGCTGTACGAGCACTATCACTGTATAATTCATAATCTAGGTATTCACCAGTCCCGAATTTAAGTTGACGGCCAGCATTTTGACCATCATCTAAAGTGATTTTAACGGGACTATCTTTTGTACATGTTACATTTACATAACTTTGCTGATCAAAATTAGCAGTTTTATGAGCTACAACTGGATCGTAACCGGATACAGCTAAAGCATCAGCAGTGATCGTACAATTGGCGACAACCTCTGTACTTAAAGACATAGTGGCACTCTGTGTACCTGCTGCCTGAGCAGATATTCCCGTTCCTGCAGCTATAGCTACAGTAGTAATAAGAGCGAGTTTATTGAAAAACTTGGCATTAGAAGTCTTCATGATGAACCTCATAATTATGATAAGAAATGTAACTAGTTGAGCTAAAGTTAATTCACTACAACTAAGACTTATGACTTGCCAAGGCAACTTAAATTTAAGATAAGAGGAACCCTCATCTTAAAATCAGTAAGACGCGTGGTAACTCCTCGGCCATGGAATATAAATATTCTTTAGGCAGGTAGCTTTGCGTCCCCGCTTTTCAACGGGTTTGCCTTTTTCAGCACAATTGATATTTGTGTTTGAATAAACTGGTTAGCGTTTATGTATTTCAAAATATATGTTTACTGTTTGTATTTGTAAACAGGTGGATTCAATCAGCAAGTGCAACAGTATAAAATACAGCCATAACTTCACTTGGCGTATACCAGCCTAGTGTTTTTCTTGGACGATGGTTGATTGCAAATTCTATCTGCTCTATTTGTTCGATTGATATGTCATCAAACGATGATGATTTTGGCAGATATTGACGGATCAAACCATTCGTATTTTCATTTCTAGCTCGCTGAGGCCTTGTTGCACAAAGATTTGAAATGTAAAGCACCCATAATTGAGCCAAATTTAAGGCATAACTTGGGTAAGTGGTCGACCTAATTCCGTAAATCTGTTGAGGACTGTCTTGTCCTGAAATAGATTGACAGTATTCCACTTCAAACCGAGTTAAGCAATTAGCTCGGTTTTAGTTTGCTCATACGTCTGATTCGGGGTGTTCATATTTAAACTTAAATGTGGTCTATAGCAATTATAAATCATGATAGATTCCGCAATTAAGTGATCTAACTCCTTCATGGTTTGACATCGTGTAGTTAAAAACTCCTGCTTTAATATTCCATTAATCCGCTCTGCTAATGCATTCTGGTAACAGTCTCCTCCATCTGTCATAGAAGGACATACCCCATAATGGCGTAATGCCGATTGATATAGTTCAGAGCAATACTGAGAGCCTCTGTCTGAATGATGAATCATCCTGGCTGCCCGATCTGTCACATGCTGCATCGCCATATGTAGGGCCTGCACAACATTCTCTGCACGCATATCATTCGATAACTTATAACCTTTAATCTGGCGGGTATAAGCATCTGTCACTAAGGATAATACAAAACTTAGTAAAATCAGCCACATTCAATAACTAATAATCAACAACTTACACAAAAATATATCTAGCTCTGCACTAAGCATATTATTTTCAAAATCTGAAATTCATCAAAAACCATCCACATTTATAACCATTTTCTTGATCTTTTTTTTGAAATTGATTTTTTTGCCGTGTCTTTATTTACATTACTAAAATAAGGAGCATGAACATGAACCGTACCGGGTTTGTCAGAGACTTTTTTATTTAAGTTAGGCCACCTGACCTAACGGGTTAATCTTATCATAGTACATTGCTTCAAACTCAAAAGGCGATACATAACCCAGTGCACTGTGTACACGCT
>Ga0172376_10003984_pt1 | contig 17081 bp, 17 predicted proteins | sample Lak35m_FD_121114 | JGI IMG/M metagenome (GOLD analysis project Ga0172376, IMG submission 121114) | Freshwater microbial communities from Kabuno Bay, South-Kivu, Congo - kab_092012_35m | ecosystem: Environmental > Aquatic > Freshwater > Lake | place: Democratic Republic of the Congo: South-Kivu... | reverse complement strand
GGAATTGCTTGACGGGCAGGACGCTTATCTGCTACAGAACGAAGTAGTGGTTCTGAACGGAGAGCGAACTCGAGAAGACGGTCATACGCCTTCTGTACGAGACCTGCGCCACCAACTGTACCACCGAGAGATGTGCTCGCGGTTGATGTAAATTGTGACATTAGTTTTTAGTCTCCTTGACTATGAACGGATTATTGTTGTGAGCGCAACAAACTTAGAATCTCTTCTTCCGAAGATGCGTTATTAAGACGCGATTCTATGTCTTGCGCTTTGTCGGGAGTAACCGCTCCTTGAGTAATAATGTCTTGACTACGCAATGTAGCAAGATTATCTCTATCTATTTCAGGAGTATCTGACGTTTTAATTCCGAATAAGTCGGCGTTATCATTGAGCCAGTTATTCACTGTCTCTTCGTTAACGTCCTATAGGTCTTTCATAATTAAACGCGCAGCCTTTTGGTTTACGCCCTTCTTTTCTAGGACTTGACGGACGGTTGATTCTTTCTTCTCTTTGAGGAATCCCTCAAGTTGTTCAGAAAGTTCCTTGATACGTTTCTCATCTGACCTTTTGGCTTTCCTTAGTTTCTTGACTAAGTCATTTCCATCTAGGCTATCGTTGGTATCTAGTTCGTCTTCTTCGTCTTCCCAGTAGTTGTTGCTCATAGCAACCACCCTTCTATTCGTTGTTAGTCGCAAGCCTCAATGACCACGCGGGGACTGTGGGTTGGCTCTTGCTATCGGTCTGTTACGCTGGCGGGGCCGATGGGTCCGCTCAGGATTCTATTTAGAAAGCGCGATTTGCTCTGCGCTGTGATGGAAGTCCGAGTTCTGCTCGTCCTGCTTTGCCACTGTATCGGGCCATTTCTTGTTCGCCTAATAATTCTAATTGCTCAAGTTCTTTTGCAGATTGACTAATGAGAGCCTTTTCCAAACCTACTTGACCAATGTCTTCAAGTTTAGATATTTGAGAAAGTTTAGTTGTGGTAGGAAGTGCTCTAGCAATCTTGCTAAACTGAGGTGTTAAAGAGGCATAGGTTTGACCACTGCGAGCATATTCTTGTGCTCGACCTAAGTCAACTCCACCGATTCTATTGATTGCTCCAAGTCCTTGCTGCTCTGCAGAGGCTAATACTTCAAATGTTTCAAGTTCGTCAACTAATTCATTGACACCTTTTTCACCAAGAAGCAAAGTTTTAGCAAGTTTTGTTCTATCAACGGTTGGGAAGAAACGACTAAAAGTATTTTTAATAGCCTTAGGAGCCATATCGATACGTTGATATGCTTTGGCTATCTTTTCGGCAATAGTAGTAACTGAGTTACCTTTGCTAATAAGTTCAGTTGTAAAGTCATCAGTTGCTAAATCTCCTAGATTGGCTTCTCTAAGAACATCTGCCATCTTGGCTTGAGATACAACATACTCAGCAATAGTTGGGACAAGCACTGGCTTACCTGTAAGTTTTAAATCTTGAAGAGCATATATACCTTTGAATCTATCGGTAAATGGTTTCAAGGCAGGATTGTTACGAGCATCTTGAAGTGCTAGATTAAATGATTCGTTTACATCAGAACCAGTTCTATAAAACTTTGATACCACATCATAGAGTGCATCTACCCAAGGCTTGGCTGCTTCCGCAGCACCAAAGAATAGGGCTAGGCTGTTCTTGAATTGGTCTCTACCTAAAGTGCGGGTAGTGCTGGTTCCTTCAACGCTTCCAAAAATACTAGCAGTAGTAGTACTAGCAGTGGACGTACTAGCAGTAGTAGTTTTTATTATTCCATTTTCATATGTTTTGCCTTGCCAAGTTCCTGTAAATGGTTGACCATTTTTAGTAAACAAATCAGTAGCAGTTCCTAATCCGCGATACTGATTACCTGCTGCATCCATACAATATCCTGCTGCATATTTAGCAGCATATAAGGCATCGCTAGAAGTACTAGCAGTGGTTGTACTAGCAGTGGTTGTACTAGCAGTGGTTGTAGCAAGAGCATTTGCTCCTTGTGAACTACCAAACTGTGCTTGAGTTGCCCCGCTTGTTGAACGTGCTGCAGCAGATGCTGCTTTTGTTGAATCTGCTGGCTCTTTATAAAGTCTCCATTGACCAGTTGTTCCTCCGCCAATCCAACTGTAATACCGAATAAATCCATCATCTAACTGCGGGGCTTCAGGACGATTGGTTGGGTCAAACAATGGATTAGATGCAGCACGAGCCCTAGCATCTGCTTCAGCCTTCGCTTCACGCGCTGCCTTAAGTTCGTCCATACGTGCTTGACGTGCAGCCTCTGCTGCGTCTGCTTTTACCTTAGCATCTGCGGCGCGTTGGGCTTTAATTCTATCTTGTTCGTCAGCCACTTATACTCCAAATCCTGCAACGCGGGCAAAGCCTGTTGCTAAATCGCGTGCTCCTTCTGAAGCCCAAGTTGTCTTGTCAGCATTAGGATGCATCTTAAGATAATTATCCCAGTCAGCAAGGCTGCCCATTTGAACCTTACCTGCTGTTCCATCTGGACGAATAAATTTATCCAAATCTGGATTATCTAAATCAATTGTTGATGAGTCAATTTCCCACCATTTAACCATTCGACTTATATAAGGTTGCACTAAATCTAAAACTGTAAGACTAGGATTTGCCCTTAGGCGGTCACCAAATAGTGGATAAAGTTCTGCAGCCTTAGCATTAAATTCTTTTTGTAGGCTGGTTAAATCAACTTCACCTTTGCTTAGTTGAACTGCATAGTTAGCAAGTTCTTTCTCACTTAAGTAGCCTAGGCCATTAGCCTTGACTATTGACCTCAATGAATCAATCTGATTTATAACCGAGGTAGGCAAAGTCTTTGGGTCCCCGATATTAACCTTGGCCCATAGGTAGTTCTTAGCAAAAGCGTTAGCATCAAAAGCACCACCACTAACAATTGTTTCTTCTGTGCCATCTGGACGAACTACAACTTTGGTCTGCTTACCGCTAGCCTTTGCGGCCTCTGTTAACTTCTCGTAAAAGTCAGCAAGGTCTTGTTCTCCGAATTGGGCGAATGGCCCTTGCGAAAAACCAATTGCTTTTGCAGCCTGACTTAGGATTGCGTCTGAGGCTAACTTGTCATACTCAGTATAGGTAATCTTTGTATCGCTGGTCTGAGGAGCATTCTTTAATTGAACCTCCAAGATATCCCAAGGGGTCTGTTTCTTACCCTCTTTGTAAGCGGCTACTGCAGCGTCTATGAGGGTATTAAATACGGTCTTACGGGCTGCGTCAGTTGGTTGACGATTCTGAACAGCAATAACATATTCAGCAAGTATTCGTTGAGCAGATTTAGATAGAGTAGAAAAAGACTTTTTGATAAATGCTGCATCTTTTTTGACCAAGTTGCCATTTTTATCTGGCATCCAGATATAGTTAATAGTCTTTGTGCTACCCTTTGGGGCAATAGTCGGAGTAACAGGGGCTGGGAGTTGTCTATACCTAGTCATTACCTACCTCCGTAAGTTGGTCATTTAAAAAATATCTATCAAATAAGTTTGCTAATTTTGGGTCCATCTTATCAATGACGGATTCAACGTATTGAGTCCAAGCATTTTTTACATATGTTTTACTTCCGTCTGGAGCATCTTTAAGAAGTTTTGCATAGTCATCACGATACTTCATCATTGCCGCGGCTTCTGTCCAAAATGGGGTGTTGCCGTGCTTTTTCATAAAGGCTTCGTTGTTAACAATTTTAGTTAAACCCCAAGCATATTTAAAAGCAACGTTCTCGCTTTTTCTTAGGTTGTATTCATACTTCCAGTCTGGGCTAAATTCACCAAGTTGAGTAGCGTAGTTACTAAGAGCATCTCTTAATGTCTCTACTGAGGCATAACTTGCATATCCTTTTTCTTTAGCAAGTTTATTAAGGTCAGCCTTATAAGCAGTGTAGGCTTTCCATACCCTACTCACTTCAATGTCTACTTCAACATCGGCTATTGACTTAAGTGGTAAATTTAAAGTTGTTCCGTCAGGAAGTGTGACGCCAGGTTTGTTAAGAATCCTAGATATATTAGGGTCTGCTTTTTCACCAGCAAGGTCAGCAGTAATAAGACCAACAAGGTTTTTGTCTTTTACTGCTAAATCTCTAGCAAGTCCTGAGAACTCTTCCCATACTCGCTTATATCCTTCAGCCGTTGGAATTACATAAGCAGCCTTTGGACGGCGTTTAGCGCCATAATATAAACGCTCCATTGGGAATGGATTTTTTGCTCCGAAAGCCAACACTTGAGTGTTAAGTTCAACCTCAGCGGCTGCCTTAGCATCTCTATCGCTCATACCTTGAGCCTTATATTTATCAACAGCATTTCTAAAGTATGTTGAAAATATACTATCAGGGCGGGCATCAATTACAGCAGGGCTACCAATTGGAGAGCCAAACTGCCAAGCGGCTTTTTCAAAAAATTTCTTTTTGGCTTCGCTGGTTACTGATTTATCTGTTGGTTTTTTACCAAGCCCCATATCATATAGAGCCATTTGGTAATTCCACTCAGAAGTATAAGAGTCAACCCATTCTTTCTTTGAGTCATTTCCATTTAAATATAGTAAAAAGTTTCTAAGATAAGCAGGGGTAAATACTTGAGTAGCAGCCTTGCCTAAATCAGTTTCAAGCCCATATGGAAATAGTTCTTCATAAGAATATCCAGGTAGTTGGCCTAATGTTTCATTAATTGATTTTCTAAGAATTTCATCGTTGCCAGGTTTAAGAGCCAATACCTGACCAAGCGTAGCGGGAACAACATATGAAGGGCCAGCGAAGTTGGCAAGGAAGTTTATGGCTCTAGTTCCAACCATAACCCCTTGGCCTTGTTTTAACCCAAGTTCTTTAGTTCCTGGAATTATTAGATATTCTGCATCTAAAACATCTTCAACTGGATTTCCGTATTTATCTACACCAAAAGAATTATATATTCCATAGTAAGAGTTAAGAAATCCAGACATACGTTGAGGTGCTTTAGCAGCAAAACGAGTATAGCGATAAATACCACTAGCAGATGCGTTAGGGAATGCAAGAACTGTGCGGGCTGCAAACAGCGCTCTATTCTGACGACGAATCGAATAGAATGTCTTCTCTGCTTCTTTAACCATTTCAATTGCTGCTGCTTGTCGAACAGAGTTAACGGTTCCCGTTGTAATATCGTAGCCTTGAGATGATAGTAATTCTAGTTTTTGCGCTACGCGTTGTTTCAACTCTACGCTACCCCAAGCCCAACGAATTACGTTTTCAGGGGCAGAAAGTAAAGACCAGGCTTTACCTGTTAGTCTGTCAAAGCCTTGCAAAAAACTTCCAGCCTGCATAAGAGGTGTTGCGTATTTATTCTCAAGCGGGTTAATTGGGGTTAATCTGTCTAATTTATCACCCAACAATTGCGCTAATTGATTACCGCGAACCTCGCCTTGAAGCGCAGCAGCCTTAGCCTCTAGGGTCGGTAAATAACGATTAACGTATGAAATCTGGTCATCGATAATATCTATAATATCTGAAGCATCTCTACCGAACTCGTCTGCATAAGCACGCCCTGGGCGTTTTAATCCCCAAGTTTGAATAATCTCATCACGAGAACGACCAGCAAGAATCTGGTCAATTAGTTGGTCTCCACGCATATAGTTATTAACTGTATATGCTAGTTCATCGAAATACAGTGGATTAGTAACGTCTGTTATATTGTTAGCAGTACGTCGACCAAGCATTTGAGTACGAGTAGCAAACTGTTTATCGCCAAGTATTTCTATTTCACGTGTGTGACGGTTAGATATTTCAGCCTTATAGGCACTACCTAGATGATTCTGGCTTTCAAGACGAGGAAGCATAACGCTTTGTCCATTACTTAAGACATAAGTTTCTTCTTCTTGGCGCCCGCGCCTACGAATTCTGGCATTATCTACAACAGAAAATTCATCAGCAAGTTCCTTACGGGTTGGGCCCATAGAAACCAGCAATGCATCAATATCATCATAAGCACTCTTAACTGCAGCATTTACTGTATTAAGGTCAGGGGCTAAAGTGTTAATATCTCCAGCAGCCCTAGTGATAGCCAACTCTGCAGCACGGATTTCGCCAGCAATCTTAGGGTCTTTTAATGTCTTAAGATATTGAACTCGGCGAATCAAACCATAAAGGGTTGGGACTTCTTCTCTTTGTAGCCCAAACTCTCGCGCTCTATCGCGCATTCTTTCTTCTAAATTATTAATCAATCGTTCTGCCGCACGAAGGTCATCTGCTACTTGAGCAGCATTCTCTGCCCTAGTTGATGGAGAGCGAGCCCCAGTATTAACAAAAAACTCAACCCATTCGGCTACAGCGTTATCGACTATATCTACAGCCTTGTCATACTGTTGTGTCAACAAAGCATATTCTTCTTTAATAGCCTTGCGACGAGCAACACTTTTAATGTTAGCCTTATTTACTAACTGATTAAATCTTTGTTTATTATTAAATAAAGTATTTTTAACAAAAGTTTCTGTGCTGTCAGTAATAAACTTAGAGCCTTGTGACATAAGTGCTGCGTTAAATGGTTCAAAAATTGAGTTCTTAGGAATATATGTTGGACGAACCAATTGAGCAAATGAGAATATTCTGTTTCCGCCTTCAAAGAGAAAACGTCCAGCAGAAGTAAAGTTCATTTTTGTTGGACTAAGAGCGCCGTTAACCGAACTAGCCTCACGAACAATCTTGCCTACTGGAATCAATGGGGTAGAACTAGCAAGTTGGCGTTGAGTCTGTGGGTCAATAACGGTGCGAACACCGCTTGGGTCCATAGCAAAAGAATCACGACGAAGGTCAGAGTGATACCTAGTGAGGTTTTCTGAAAACTCATCAATGAATGCTTGGGCTTGATTACGGCTAAGACCCATTGTTGCTAGAGTATCAATTGCTACTTCTTTGTTTACCTGTTGAAAAAGTAGTTCTCTTTCTGCATCAGTTCTTGCTACTAAGACTTTATCAATAAGATTTCTGCGATACTCAGCAGCAGTAATAGTTGAACCGTTCTTAAGTTGCACTGCATTGGTACCACGAGCAAAAAGTGGGATATCATCTAGCCAAGCATTCAACTCTTCTATTGCATCTCCAGGTCTTAAACCTGAATGAGTTATAAATCCACGTGGAAGTTTACCGCCAACAAATTGAACTAGAGCAGTTGCTGCGCCTCCGCGCTTACCACTTCCAATAAGAATCTGAGATATACCGCCTACGTTACTGTAGTCACGAACCTGTGTCGCTGCAGCGAGTTCTTGTTTTCTTGTACGAACTTTGGCTACTGCCTCACGGATGATTGGAATTACTGGCTCAACTGGTTTGTATCCTTGACCAAGCACACGAGGCTGAGGTAGAAATGCGCCAGTTTGAACATCAAATTCATCACGTAAGAAAGCATTGAAGATACGTTCAGACTCTGGATTCTTAGCAATTGCATCATCAAATGCTTGGCTCCAACGTTCACGAGCCTGATTATTATATGAACGATATGCGTTATTCTTCATAAATTCTGCAGATATTTCTGCTGCAGCATCTGATAAATACCACAAATCGTCAGCCTTCTTAGCCAGCATTAAGCGTTCTATTGCTGGGGCGTAGCCTTTATCGGCAAGCAGAAGGTCACGAACAAAGTTAGGGTCTTCGGTTTCTTTAACTAAAGTCGCTAAACGAGGGTTGTTAGTGTGAGGCTTTAAAATTTTATTAATAAGAACAATGTCTTTTGTATTAGCAAGGTTAACTATATCAGTACCAAATACAGTTGTTGTCCTGCCAGAAATCTGGTCATCTGCTAGTTTCTCTAATTTAGAGAGAGCATTTACATCATAAACATTAAGTTTATTGCTTAGGCCAGCGGCTCTTGCTGCAGCCTTGGCTGCTGAAAGGCTTATACTTACTGAACCAATAATTGCTGCGTTTCCAATTAAAGCATCAGTAAAACCAGTAAGCCAGCGACCTGTAGTGTTATCAGTAAAATTAGCCTCAATGTCTGCATCATCCCAAAGGTTAACACGGTCAATATCTATTCCGCCATCTTCAAGAATAGCATCAGATATACCTGTAATATGAAATGGGTTTAAATAAGACTTTGTAAGGGCTACACCAAGAGATACACCTTTACTTACAAGGACTTCTTTTCCATCAATTATTTCATATGTATTGCCAGTGCGATTATATGCAGTTTGGATATCATTAAACTGAATTCCTTTGCCATAAGCATCATCCTCAAACAAAGGACTTTCTGGGTCAGTTAACAACGCTGCCGTTGATATTGGGCGTTTTACTAAAGGACTAAATACTTTTTCTTCTGCCTGTATTGCAATTTGTAATAATGGGTCGTAAGGGATAGCGGCCTCTGCTGCAGTTTGTGCTGCGTAATCAGCCATACCATCTTTAAGAAAGGCATTTAAATCAGTACCAGACTCACGTGATACTTGCGATGCAAGGCGAGTAGTTCCTATTTTTGCCCCAGCGGCTAGCGCTGCAGCACCAGGACCTGCGCCAATTTGCGTGCTGATAGCCTGAAAAGGAGCAGTAATTCCTTTACCAAGTTGCCCAGCAGCCTGACTTAATCCTTTTTTAACTGGCTCAGGAATAACACTAGCAACAGCCTTTGCTCCAGTTAAAACATTTTTAGTGTTTTGCTGTAAAGCCCTCTTAGCAATATTCCAAGGAGAAAGTCTATCGACAATTTTTTCCATAGCGTCTTTGTCGCCACCAAAAGATTTTCTAAAGTCACTCCAAAAAGACATTTAGAACTCCAAGTATTCTGGGTTAAAAGTAGAAGGTTCTCCACCCTTAACATCTTCGTTGGTAATTTCTCTAATAAAATCATCTCTATCGGTAGGGCTCTGCCAAGGAACCATTGACAACATAAAAGCAATACCAAAGTTTTCGTAACCTAATGAGTTGCCGAATTTGTCAAGATGGTCGAAGAATGTATTCTCCATCCATCTCATTATAATATCTCCCGCAGTAGCGCGTTAACCATTCTTTTATAAGAATCAGGCGCTCCAGGCAAACGTGCTGCGTTAATTAAATCATTTCTATATCTTTTAATTAATTCAACGTTTTCAATTTGACGTGTATCAGGGTTTAAACTTTTTGGAAGAGCCTCTTCTCCACGTCCACCACCAATAGGTGCACCATCAGAAATAGGTCTAAACTCAACTGGTTCAGAGTCAAGAGGGTCAAGCGAACCTAAAAGTTCAGCAAGTCCCATTCCGCTAGGAACTTTTGATGCTGGATTAGCAGCATTCGCGGTTGTTGATACGTTGCCACCTTGAGTAATTTGTTGTGCCACAGCAGTATTTTCTCCTTGAGGAAGTCCAGACATACGAAGTTGTGCAGCCTTTTCTGTTTTCTTTGCTGCAAACTTTCCTGATTGACCATTACCACCATTACCAGAAACGCTCATAGGATTGTTTTGTGATGCAGTAGGGCGATATCCTCCGCTTACCATTACTTCTCCTCTGGTGTATATGAATATTCTTCAGCGCTTTGCAGCATACCTTTGGCTAACCAAGGGTTCATATTGTCGCTAACATCTGTCATTAAATATCGAGTGCCTTCAAAATCTGACCACTCGCTTACCAATACCCAGCCAGTGCATATCTGGCTATCTGAATCCTCTAACTCTTCAGCAAGGATTCTCATTGCGTTATCTATAGCATTATTAAATTTTTTCATTTGTATTGAATCTCTTCATAGAATGGAGGTGCTGAATAAGCACTTACCTTAGAGGCTATCTCCATCGCCTGCATAGGCTCTGCTCCTGCGTATAGAGCACCTAAGGCAAAAGAGCCTCCGCTGCCTATGGCATACATATTGTCTTCGTTCTTCATTACCGATAGGTCTTCGTCTATGTCGAAAAGTTCTCCACCGACTGATATCAAGAACTGAAATCTTGTCCCATCTTTTTTATCTTCATCAAAATTATAACCATTATCAGTTAAACATTTGCGTAAAGATGGCATCACCTTAGTAATCATAAAGCGATAAATATCTTTTTTGTCTTTTGTTGTAAACTGAGGTGGAATCCAAACGTTTTGGGCTATGTCGCAAGGGGCCACTTCGCCTGCTCCTGCTATTAGTAACGCCCCGCGTGATGATATCTTCTTCATCACCTTGTGGGCATATATACGACCAGTATCATCGGTAACACGACTGTCAGCAACAATTACGCTGTGGTTGTCATATTCAATGCCGATAATTGTTGTCACGTGTCCCCTCCTAAATTATCTTCGCCGAATACTTCTTACGCTTGCGTTTGCTTCACCAGCCCCTGATATGCTTGAAAGAAGACTTAAAATATCTGGAGCAGCCTCAGCGGGTGGTAATTCTACTGGTGCTTCACCAGGAAGAGCGCCTTCTGCTGGAGCGCCTAAGGGAGCAGGGGACGGTTGCTCAACCATTTGTTCGGTAGCCCCAGCAGAAGGAACTTGTTCTGCAGGTGCGAAGGTTTCTTCAATCGCATCTTCAAGGGCTACGCCTTTCTGGCGAGCCTTAATTACTGCAGCAATTTTACGAACTACATCGCTAGCATCTCCGCCTTGTGTTGCCATAGCGGGAATTGCTTGAGTGTATGCAGTCAAAGAACCAAGCAATGCTTGACGCATATTCTCAACTTCAATCTTCTCTAGTTCTTGCGTGACGTTAACTGTGAATGGAAGTTCACGCATAGCAAGGTCTTTGGAGATAAGTCCTCCACCTAGAGCCTGTAGCATAAAGATAAGACCTTGGGCTGGATTTAAACCAGCAAGCATTCCATAACGAACATCGGCTGAATAATCACCTTTAATGTCTTTGGAAGGATTATAAGTAATTTCATATGGCGAACCAGAATCAACGCCACGGATTGTTTTAGAATCTGGGAAAATCTTCTCGTCTACTTCAAAACAAATCTGAATAACGTCACGAAGAGCGCTAGCAAAGATTGCTTGAGCAGACTTAACTTGGGTATCAAAGGCACCCATAAGGGCCTGTACGCCTTGTCCTGTGACAACAGATGCATCAATGTTACCTGTACGTCCCTCAGGGTAACGTGCACCTACACGCATTTCTTGATTGAGCAATGTCTGCTCTGTGAATGCGCCTTGTGGCAGAGTAAGTTCTACGCGACGAACGCCCACTGGGTTGTTTGTGCGGATAACCGCATCGCCACCAAGCATAAGTTCTTGAACGTCAGAAGGAAGAACAATAGGAGCCTGAACAGATTTTTCTGCTGCCTCCATAGCAAGAAGTGCAAAACGATTGCGGAGCAACTGAATACCAATGATGTCATCAAACTGACCACGCATCTCGCCATCAACAGATGGTTTACGTGCGCAAACAATCATCATTTTACCTAAAGGATTCTTAGCCTGAGATAGAACTAAATTATCTTTTGTAGGTAAATAGACAACTGATTGCTCTTGGTCGTAGTAGCGAATCATATCAACCTGTTGAGTTAAACTCTGCTCATAGCGAAGTTTGCCAAGCAGTTCATACTCAAATTCAGGGAACAAGGAAACGAGTTCGCCTAGTGTCATTGTGTAGCGTTTTGCAAAAGCAACGCAACGTCCGTAGCGGTCAAACTCAGGGTAAGCACCTATTGGGTTTTCTAGGCGTATGCGCGGCAGTTTTGCTTCTTCATCCAATTCAATTACGAACGGGAGGAATCCATATGTTAAGTACCAGTCTGCTCCTTGATACATCTGTACAGATAAATCTGAATGAGCAAAATAGTTAGAGGCAATGCGAGTGCGAGTATCAGCAAATTTGCGAGCACGGTCAGAAACTGAATTCGCCGCGTTACAGTTAACCGCTGGTAGTGGCGCCATAACCTCTGATAGGTCTCGCGCAACAATATCAACAAAATTTGCCACGACATTGGCATCTACCCCATCTGGAAAGAAGTCAGGATATACGCTAGCAATCTGTCCTTTGCGTACAGCAAGGACGTCAAGATTGCGAGCATCCCTGTCTGAGGCGCGATAGCGAAGAGATTCAACTCTTGCTGCTACCTGTTCAATTGATAGTGCCATAGATTCCTATCCGTATGTATCTTGCCATTGCTCTGCAAAGGCATCATCTAAATTAATTGAGAATCTTCTCTCGGTTTGTGCTCTAGTCGCCCAGCGATTTTGAACCCAACGTTGTTGCGAAGTACTCTTCTGCATCATCTCACGTATGCGGATGACGGCAAACCATAAAGCCATTACGCAGTCTGTAGGATTTTTAGTGTCAGGCTTCCAAGTAATCAATTGCTGCACTAGCGCCTTAAGACCTTCACTACCTTCATTACTTGGTAGTTCTATTAAGTTGTTATCCTGGAATCTTCCATCTCGTAGAGAACCAAAGAGACCCGCCATAGAAGCCACACCAAAGTTAGTATCCCACTTATTCTTACCAGTGAAGTGAGAGTTGAGTTGGCAACCATACATCGAGAGCCAGTTGCGCAAGTCATCGTCGAGTGCGTAGGCTTTCTGGTGTGCGTTGATTTCAATTCGTAATTCCTGTGGTTTATAGCGTTGTACCCAATCTTCAACAAGGGTACGAATCTTTGCAGGTGTTGGGTCTGTCATATTTACGCAATCAAGAACGTAAATCATAGAATCAACTTTGTTATAAGTTGCAACAACGGCTGCAGTATTACCAGTCATAGCAGGGTCTAGCCCTATAACGGTATAGCCCTCGATGTGTTGTGGATGACCTGGAACACCTGGTTTAAGTGGGCCGCGCTTTCGCATACCATTGACGCATCCTGCCACCGAGGCTGGCGCGAATATTGCGTCCTCTGTGACATCTTCTTGCTGATAGACCATAGCCCATATAGAGGGAGCAACTTCGCTTCTTCTTGTAAAGAGAGCGGGTCCGTCCCACTTTGGGTAGAGTCCATCTTCATCAATCTCATCATTTCCGCCTTCAGCGCGGTCAGTCTTAGGCCATAAGGTTTTCCAGTTGGCAGGCTTCTCATCAAACTCAAGGACTGCTGGCATAGCGCAGTAAGTGAATGGCGATTTCCCACCAGTCCAGTTAGAGCCGTCCCTTATCTGTTTGTATAAGTCGACAGGAGCAACACGGGTTCCTACGATTAATAGTCGCCCGTGTCGTCCTAAACGCGTGATGACTTCTTTTTGAAGCCATTCAATTTGCTTCTCCCACTCGTGGGAATTTGAGTTCATCACGACATCATCGAGGATAATCAGGTCAGCGCGAGCACCGTAGATTTGGCTACCAAAGCCTAAGGCTTGAACGGTAGGGTCTTTTTCGCCAGAGTCTCGACCTGTGCCTAGATAAATCATATCGGCGGACCACGTAGGCGAGTCCGCTTTATAGCCACCATTTGGTCCAAAGGCTGTCTGGAGTTTAATCCAGGAGGGGTGGCTTAGCCTTGTCTTAATTGCTGATAGAAACTTACGAGCCATACCCTGAGTCTTAGATACCAGAATGATTCTTATGTTAGGGTCGGTAGCAATTCGGTAGGTGACGTAGTTGATGGTCAGTACCGTGGACTTAGCGTGCTCAGGGGGAACGTTAATTAAAACTCGGTTATCAGCGCCCTTTTCAAAAATCATACTAGGGTGGACCCAGCGGGGCTCCCTACCCTCAATCAGGTCAATCCAGTCAAGTTGATGTGGAAACAACTTGGTGTCTAGGAACTGTTGCGAGAATTCCTCAAAGGTAATATCTTTTAGGTTCTTAAAGTCGGCCTTAACGCCCTTACCCTCTAGGCGGGCCTTGTCGGCTCTATCCTTAAAGTCAGGGCTAGCCATCGTCCATTGTCGGAAGGTAACCTCATTACGGTTAACCGACTCCATAGCGGCCTTAATGGTCGAACCTTGGCTCAGTTGAAGGAGCACCCGCTCCATAGCCTCGCCCTTTGGGATGTCTACTTTTCCTGCTTTTCGTCCCATCAGATACCCCCGTTAAAAACTACTATAAACGCCCTTTTATAAACGGTCAGAATACGGGCACTTTAATCTATATATATAATATTAATATATATTATATTAAGTCGCGTAGCCCGCAAGAGGCGGAGCGACGCTCCTATAGATATATAAATATCTATATATATAGAAAACCTGTTCAAATCGTAAAACCGAACAGATTTATCTAAAATATTTTTAAAATATATAAATATGCGCCCTTTGGGCGACAAAAGTCCTGTTCAGAGTATATACGGGCGAATATAACAGAAATTTTTTGGTTGACTATATAGTATATATATACGCTAATTTAAATAAGTCTGGGGTCAAACCTCCTTGCGTGGTCTGCTTGGTCTGGCTGTAGGTCTTCCCCGAGGGGGTCCTCTCTTTTCTTAAGACATAGAGCAAATGTCGATAAATAAATAAATCGAGATTCTAGGCTAATAATGAAACTTTAAAGCAAGGAATGAGAGTTTAAGGGGTAGAGGTCTATCCCCTCCCCCTCCCCCCGTCTATCTTCTCCCCTCTTCTTCTATCTTCTTATTGAGAATCGTTATCATTATCAGGTTATCCAAGGGGGAATCCATCGAACATCTGTTCGAGTAATAATGTGATGAACATCACTAAAAAGACTCTTGACACGCTAGGCCTTAAGGCGTAGAGTTCTTACTGTAGCGTAAAACTTACGCTCAAATAGACAGGAGAAAAAGAAATGAAAATAGAACTAACTTTCTCGGAGAGTATAATTCTAAAGAATATCCTAGAAATTGCAGGCCGAGGAGAATATTCCCATCACGCAACCGCCCGAGATATTTACGCAAAAGTAAAGGAAAGTTTAAGTAGGGAAATCCAAGAACTACAGGAAGAACTAAACCGCATCAACTAGGCGAAACCGCCCTCGGGCGGTCTTAGGCGGGATGGCTACCCCCTAACTGAAGAGCCAAGCCAAGAAGACAGGAGAAAAAGAAAATGAACACCGAGACACTTACCAAGAGCGAGAGATTATCCGTAATCGTGGCAGCCCTAGAATCTGCTCACGCCGTTATTCAAGAGAAGACAGGCGCCCCCCGCGCCACCATAAACGTGGCAAGAAAGACAGGGCGCACGATGGGCCATTTTACGCACGCCAAACTATGGAAATCGGGCGAAGAATCATTCCACGAGATAATGGTCAGCGCGAACTATTTCGAGAGAGGCGCCCGCGCCGTTCTTGGAACTCTTCTTCACGAGATAGCCCACTCGATAGACCTACAGAATGGAATCCAAGGTACGAGCGGGGATGGATACCACAATCAGAAATTTAAGGCTACAGCCGAGAGCCTAGGGCTAACCATCACGCAGGCCAAGGGTATCGGATGGAGCGTCACCGAGGTTAGCGACGCCTGCGCTGAGCGATGGGCCGAGGCCTTAGCCCTTATCGAGAATGGCCTCGCTCTTATGGCAGACACCGAGCAGGCCAAAAAAGCGGGAGGAAGAAATAAGAATCTTAAAGTGGCAGAATGCCGATGCGGTGAGAAAATCAGACTCTCGGCCTCGGTTCTTGAAAAGTGCGCCCCGATGTGTAATGCTTGCGGGTGTAAGTTCGTAGCGAAAGCGTAAGGCGAAACCTAGCCCCCCGAGAGGGGGGCGATGGTCTTAGGGTAAATGCCCTAACTGAGGAGCCTCTTCAGACTTAAGACAGGAGAAAAGAAAATGGAAACGACAACACCTACAGCACGAGAGCAATTTTTCAACGATTACACCCTAGTTGTTGACAACGAGAGGGAACAGTTCGAAGACATCCTAGGAAGAGAGAACACGAGGGCGGGCAGCGTCTCGGGTTTATCGGATGAGTTGAGAGAAGAGTTTGAAACCTACATCTCGCAAGTGGCGGATAGAGAATCGGAGGCAGGCCACGAGGCGGGCTCGATGTTAATCAGGGAAATGCTAATCGGATTTGGCTCGGCAGTATTTGATGACATCGCCCGCCATTACATCGAGAAACTAGAGGAGAGCAAGAAATAGAAAGACAGCCCCCGCACCTACAGAGGGCGAAGGTTCAAGACCTAGCGGGGGCACGATAGGGGAAAAGTTCCCTTATTACTTAAGACAGGAGAAATTAAAATGGACAGATATCTATTGATAGAACTAGGCAGCGAAGGGCTAGCGTTTGAGACCGCTCAATTTGATTTTTACGCCTCTTGGCTAGGAATTGGACTCGCAATTGCTGTAGTTGTTGCCGTCAAGGTATTCAAAAAATACAGAAAGGGTTAAAGTCTTAAGACACAACAAATGTGATGAGAATCACAGCCCCGAACTCTTGACAGAGAGCGAATGGAGCGAGACCATAGCGGGGCACGAGGCGGAAAATGTCCGCCCAAGTAAGACAGGAGAAAAGAAAATGAACACAGCAGAAAAGGTTAACCCATACAAATGGGCAAAGGAAAACCTAAGCGAGCCAAGGGCCCGCGCATTCTTGAGAACTTACCGCGTATTAGAGAACGCGAAACTGAGCGCGGAGTGGAGGATTGAATCGCAGAAGTGCCTCCAATTCTTGGAGGGTTTTGAGATGAAAGTCCAAGAGCAAGTTCAAGCAATAGAGGAAAAAGGATACAAAGAGGCCGAAGAAATAGAGGAGCAAGGACGCGAACTAATCAGAAAGGCGCAGGAATTGAGGGAGAAAATTAGACACAGCACGAAAACGATTAGAATCGGCGCCTATCAGACCGACGAATATAAAGCACAACAGGCGAAAGCCTCGGCATTGTGGCACAGAGATGACGAAGCATTTCAGCCAAGGGTTCAAGCCTTAATGGATAAGTATCTCAAAGCACAGGAGGCAAGCAAGTAGCAGGACAGCCCCGCCCGCCTAGGGCGTGCCGATTCATAATCGGAGCGGGGCACGAGTAAGGGAAACTCTCTTACTACTTAAGACAGGAGAACAAATGAACAAGACAAAAGCAAAAGAAATTCTAGGCGACAAGAGTCAAGATGAGTTGCGTGAAATCATAACGCAACTTAATGCCAAAGAATTTTTATTTTTGGAAAGCGACATAGAATTAAAGAAAGCAGTAACCCTATTACTTAAGACAGGAGAAAAATAATGGAAACCTTTAAGGAAATCTTGACTGGCCTACACTTAGGCGGTATATTTGCACTACTACAGATGGCTCTCTATACGCTAATCTTATTTGGCGTAGCAGTT
>Ga0172376_10003983_pt1 | contig 17086 bp, 16 predicted proteins | sample Lak35m_FD_121114 | JGI IMG/M metagenome (GOLD analysis project Ga0172376, IMG submission 121114) | Freshwater microbial communities from Kabuno Bay, South-Kivu, Congo - kab_092012_35m | ecosystem: Environmental > Aquatic > Freshwater > Lake | place: Democratic Republic of the Congo: South-Kivu... | reverse complement strand
TGGCCTGCGAGGGCGAGCAGCGCGAGCGCTATCTCTTCCCGGCCATCCGCGGCGAGCGTTCCGATTGCCTCGCCATGACCGAGCCCGGCGCCGGCTCGGACCTGCGCGGCATGAAGACCCGCGCGCGGCTCGACGGCGATGATTTCATCATCAACGGCACCAAGCATTTCATCAGCCACGCCGACGAGGCCGACTTCGTGGTGCTGTTCGCCGCCACCGGCGAGGAGTCCTCGGCGCGTGGCAGCCGCGCGCTCATCACCGCGTTCCTGATCGACCGCGGCACGCCGGGCTTCCAGATCCTGGACGGCTACAAGAGCGTCTCGCATCGCGGCTACAACAACTGCGTGCTGCAGTTCGACGACTGCCGCGTGCCGAAGTCGGCGGTATTGGGCGAGATCGGCCGCGGCTTCGAGATCGCCAACCAGTGGCTCGGCGCGACGCGCCTGCAGGTCGCCGCCACCTGCCTGGGCCGCGCCGAACGCGCACTCGATCTCGCCACGAAATGGGCCGCCGAGCGCCAGCAGTTCGGGCAGCAGATCGGCAAGTTCCAAGGCGTCGCCTTCAAGCTCGCCGACATGGCGACCGAACTCAAGGCCGCCGAGTTGCTGACCCTCGAGGCCGCGTGGAAGGTCGATCAGGGCACGGTGACCGATGCCGACATGGCGATGGCGAAACTGAAGGCCACCGAGATGCTGGCCTTCGTCGCCGACGAGGCGATCCAGATCCACGGCGGCATGGGCCTGATGTCGGATCTGCCGCTCGAGCGCATCTGGCGCGACGCACGCGTCGAGCGCATCTGGGAAGGCACCTCCGAGATCCAGCGTCACATCATCTCGCGCGCGCTGCTGCGGCCGCTCGGCGCCTGAATGCGGCTGCAGCGGCTGCTCCACCCGCGTTCGATCGCCTTCGTCGGCGGCAGCGAATGCGCCATCGCCATCGAGCGCAGCCGCGCGCTCGGTTTCGAGGGCCGCATCTGGGCGGTCAACCCGCGCCGGCCGCAGTTGGGCGGCGTGCCGACCGTCGCCTCGATCGCCGACATCGACGGCTCGCCGGACGCGGCGTTCATCGCCCTGCCGCGCGCACTGACGCCGGACACGGTGGCAGCGCTGCGTGCGCTCGGTTGCGGTGGCGCCGTCATCTACGCGGCGGGATTCGCCGAGACCGGTGATCGCCGCCGGCAGGACGCCCTGCTCGCCGCGGCGGACGGCATGCCGCTGCTCGGTCCCAACTGTTACGGCTTCATCAACACCATCTCGCGCGCTGCGCTGTGGCCCGACGAGCACGCGTTGGCGCCTGTCGAGCGCGGCGTCGCCCTCGTCACGCAGTCGGGCAACATCGGCTGCAACCTGACCATGATGCGTCGCGGCCTGCCGGTGGCGGCGCTGCTGACGCTCGGCAACCAAGCCGATGTCGACATCGCCGCCGCGGTCGACGCCTTCGCCGATGACCCGCGCATCAGCGCCATCGGCCTGCACATCGAAGGCCTGCGCGACCCGCAGGCCTTCGCCGCCGCCGCGGCGCGCGCACAGGCGGTCGGCAAGCCCGTGGTCGCGCTCAAGACCGGTCGTTCGCCGCAGGGCGCGCGCATCGCGATGAGCCACACCGCCTCGCTCGCCGGCGAGGACCGCATCTGCGAGGCGCTGTTCGAGCGCTACGGCGTGGCGAGGGTGCCCACGATCTCCGCGCTCGTCGAGACGCTGAAGCTGTTGCACTTCGGCGGGCCGACCACGGGGCGGCGCCTTGTTTCATTGAGCTGCTCGGGCGGTGAGGCGGCGCTCGTGGCCGATCTCGCGCCGGCGCACGGGCTCTCGTTCCCGCCATTCGGCGAGGCTGCCGCACGCGGCGTCGCCGCGACGCTCAACGACCTCGTCCACATCGACAACCCGCTCGACTACCACACCTTCATCTGGAACCAGGCCGAGGCGTTGGAGAACACCTTCGCCGCCGCGATGGCCGGCGGTTTCGATGTCGCGATGCTGATCCTCGACACACCGACGCACCCGGCGATGAAACCCGACTCCTGGCTCCTCACCGCACGGGCCTGGATGGCCGCGCAGCGACGCGTCGGCGCACGGGCGGTGGTGGTCGCGACGCTGCCGGAGGGCATGCCCGAGGGGCTCGCCGCGGAACTCGGCGCCGCGGGCGTCGCACCGCTGATCGGCATCGAAGACGCGCTGACCGCGTTCGCTGCGGCTGCGGCCATCGACGAGCGTCACGCCCGGCCGGTCGCGCCGCTGCCGTGGGCGCCCGGCAGCGACGGTGATGCGACGGGCACGATGCTGCGCGAATCCGCGGCGAAAGCGCTGCTCGCGGACTATGGGCTTGCCGTGCCCGCGTCGGTCGACTGCAGCGTCCAAGAAGCCGCGGAGGTCGCGACACGCATCGGCTTCCCGGTGGTGCTCAAGATCGCGGATGACGCGATCGCCCACAAGAGCGATGTCGGCGGCGTCGCGCTCGGGCTGCGTTCAGCCGACGAGGTGGCCGCCGCGGCGGCGCGGATGGCCTCCCTCGGCGACCGCGTGCTCGTCGAGCAGATGGTCGGTGGCGCCGTCGCGGAACTCATCGTCGGCGTGGTGCGCGACCCGCAGTCGGGTTTCGCGCTGCTCGTCGGCGCGGGCGGCGTGCTCGCCGAGCTCATCACCGATTCGGTCACACTGCTGCTGCCCGCGACGCGCGAGGACATCGAGCGCGCCGTGAAGCGGCTGCGCGTCTGGAAGCTCATCGAGGGGCATCGCGGTCGTCATGGCGCTCCGGAGTCGGTGCTGCGCGCCATCGAGGCCGTGGCCCGCTTCGCCGAAGCCCACCGTGACCGCCTGCTCGAACTCGATGTGAACCCCCTGCTCGCCCTGCCCGACCGCGCGGTCGCGGTGGATGCGCTCATCAAGCTCCAGTCCGAATGACGAGGCCGACATGACCAGCCCTATCCGTACCGAGCGCCACGGCGCCGTGCTCGAAGTCACCCTCGACCGCCCGAAGGCCAACGCCATCGATGCCGCGACCAGCCGCATCATGGGCGACGTGTTCGCCGGGTTCCGCGACGACCCTGACCTGCGCGTCGCCATCCTCACCGCCGCGGGCGAGCGCTTCTTCTGCCCCGGTTGGGACCTCAAGGCCGCCGCGGCCGGCGAGGCCCCGGACTCCGACTACGGCGTGGGCGGCTTCGGTGGTCTGCAGGAGTTGCCCGGTCTTAACAAGCCCGTGATCTGCGCCATCAACGGTCTCGCCTTCGGCGGCGGCTTCGAGATCGCGCTGTCCTGCGACATCCTGATCGCCGCCGAGCATGCGACCTTCGCGCTGCCCGAGATCAACTCCGGCACCGTCGCCGATGCGGCGTCCATCAAGCTACCGCGGCGCATCCCCTACCATGTGGCCATGGAGCTGCTGCTCACCGGGCGTCGCATCGACGCGCACGAAGCGCAGCGCTGGGGCCTCGTCAACGAGATCGTCCCCGCCGATCAGCTCATGGAGCGCGCCCGCGCGCTCGCGCAGCAGCTCGCCGAGGGCCCGCCCTTGGTGTTCGCCGCCATCAAGGAGGTCATCCGCGAGACCTCGCACCTGCCGGTGCAACAGGCCTTCGACATGGTCACGAAGCGCCGACTGCCGACGGTCGACAAGCTCTACGGCAGCGAAGACCAGAAGGAAGGCGCGCGCGCCTTCGCCGAGAAGCGCAAACCGGTCTGGCGGGGGCGCTGATGCGCCGGACGACGACAGCGCTCAACGCCACCGTTGCCGCCACGCTCGCGACGGTTCTGCTGGGGGTGCCCACCGCACCGACCGCTTCCGCCGGCCCCGCTGCGACGCAGTTGCCGGTGGCGACCATGACCTCGTCCGTCGCACCCGCGGCACCCGTCGACAATGCGGCATTCGCGCCGGGTGCCGATGCCGGTGCGGCAGCGCCTCTCGTGGGCACGCTGCGCATCAGCCAGACGGCGATGCAGGCGCTGCCGGAACTGAAAGGTCCGCTGATCGGTGGCCGCGACGCGCGTCTCTTCCCGGCGCTGTCGCTGGAGATCTTCAGCGACGGCGACCGGCTGATCCCCGTGCAACGCGGCGAGATGCTGAGCGAAACGCCCGACGCGACGGACGCGGGCCGACCATCGCGCTCTGCGCGCAGCTACTGGACCGTCATCCCGCAGTTCGGACGCGTCTGGCGCGAGCCGGGCGACGGCGAGTGGTCGCGCGCTGCGCTGCCGCTGATGCTGGTGAACGACACCGAGAACCATGCCCATCAGGGCGTCGCGACCTTCCTCTACCGCGGCGGTGAAGTGACCGCGCTCCGGCTGCAGTTCACGCAGCAGACCGCGCCTTACCTGCTGCATCAGCATGTCGTCTTCTGGGCGCGGGCGACGGCGGGTTTCACCACGGGCGGCCTGCGCGACATCGAGACGCAGCGCGCCGCCGCGCGCCGCGAACTCGCCGACCGCTTGCCGACGAAACCCTGGTCGGAACTCCAGAAGCAGCTCCCTGCGGGCACCCTCGATGGCTTCGGGGGTCCGCTGCGACCGAAGTGGCAGGTGCTGAACGCGCTCGTCCATCGCGGCACGCTCTACCATCAGGAGTCGGCCACACCGTACGGCCCCTACCCTTACCCGCTCGAGATGCGGTTCGGTGTGCGCTCGGTCATGAAGAGCGTCGCCGCGCCGCTCGCGCTGCTGCGCCTCGCCGAGACCTACGGACCCTATGTGCTCGACCTGCACATCGGCGACTACATATCCGGCCTGCATCCCAAGTGGAACCGCATCCGCTTCATCGACGCCGCCGACATGGCGACCGGTTTCGGCGGCCACGGCAGCCTCAAGACGAATCCGAACGATGCCTTCGCAGGCTATCTCGAGGGCGACTACGACGCGTGGTACACGGCGGGCACCAAGGCCGAGAAGCTCGCGCTCATCAACCGCAATCTGAAACCCTACCCGTGGGAACCGGGTACGGTGATGCGCTATCGCGACCAGGATTATTTCCTGCTCGGCCTCGCGATCGACGGATTCCTGAAGTCCGTCCGTGGACCGCAGGCCGATCTCTGGCAGATGCTGCAGGACGAGGTATTCAAACCCATCGGCATCCACCATGCGCCGGCAGTGCGCACCCTCGAAGCCGGCGGGGCGCGCGGCACGATCTGGGCGAACGCGGGTTGGTATCCGACGCTCGACGACCAAGCCAAGATCGCGCTGCTGCTGCAGGCGGGCGGCTCGCACAAAGGACAGCAGTTGCTGCATCGCGGTCTGACGACCGATCTGCTCGCCGCGCGCGGCGCGCTGCACATCAAGGGCGACCGTTCGCGTGACCTCTCCGGCGAACTCTGGGGTGCGGCCGCGGCGGCATCGCCGACCCCGGCGGACGCGTCGTCCGGCGACGACATGTATCGCATGGGGTACTGGTTCCCGCGCTTTGTCGGCAGTTCGAGCGGCAAGGCGTTCCGCCTGCCTTCGATGCAAGGATCCGGCGACAACCGCGTCACGCTCTACCCGAACGGCATCATCGCGCTGCAGATGGCGAAAGCGGCCGAGCTGCCGCCCGGCGAGCAGGCCCGCGACGACGATGCGGCCGCCACGCACCGCGTGGTCGACCGCATGTCGCCGTTCTGAGGGTTCCGCTCAGCCACCCACCTGCCGGCGCCGACTGCCCGGGTCGGCGAGGTAAGCCATGATGCGGTGGCGAAAGCGCGTGACATTGAACCGCATAGCACAAAGTGCTATACTTTTCCCGGTGAAGAAGCGCGTGTTCAAACTCAAGACTTTCGCCCGTTGGGCGAAAAAGCTCTTGTCGGACGAGCAACTTTGCGCAGCAGCCAAGGAGATCCAGCGCCGCCAATACGAGGCCGATCTTGGCGCCGGTCTGTGCAAGAAGCGCATCGCGGTCCCGGGGCAAGGCAAGAGCGGTGCGACACGCACGCTGGTGGCCAAGGAGGGCGTGCACGGCATCTTCTTCATCGCAGGGCGGCGGAAGAGCGACCCCGGAGCCGACTTCTCGGATGCAAACGTGGCCCAGGCCCAGCTCATCGGGGAAGCATTGCAAAAGGCCAGTACCAAGAAGTTGGATGCATTGATCGAAGACGGCGTGTTGAAGGAGATCTGCCATGGCTACCAGGAAAGCTGATCGTATCTCTGCCGAGATGGTCGAGATGGCCCTCTTGCTGAACAAGCACGAGGTTCTGTCCGCGCATGACCTCGGCCGAATCAAGGCGTTGTCGTCGCCGCCCCCGGCCTACACGCCCAAGCGTGTCGCTCAGATCCGGATCAAGAAGGCGAAGATGAGCCAATCAGTTTTTGCCGGCTTTTTGAATGTGACCACCTCGACGGTACAGAAGTGGGAGTCCCCTGCGTCTGGGAAGCATCCCGGGGGTGCCGCGGCCAAGCTGCTTCAGATCATCGAATGCAAGGGGATCGAGGCACTCGCGGTCTGAGTCATCTGGTGGCTTACCGGTCCATCCGTGATCACGTGTATCCGGTCGGGAAGCGCGGCGCCGAGCAGTAGCGTCAGAACCGATGCTGCGCACCCCGTCAGGGTTGATCGGTCTGCCCTACCAACCTGCCGAGCGCATCGAGGTAGTCGGCGAAGGCCTTGCGGCCGGGCTCGGTGAGCGCGACCTCCGTGAGCGGCTTGCGCTCGCGGAAGGACTTGGTGACGGTCACGTAGCCCGCTTCCTCCAACTTGCGCAGGTGCACCGAGAGGTTGCCATCGGTCGTATCGAGCTTGGCCTTGAGCGTACCGAAGTCTGCGCTGCCCGCACCGACGAGATAGGCCATGATGCCGAGGCGTACCCGCCCATGGATCACCTCGTCGATGGCGTTGATGTCGAACGGCGCCAAGGTCAGGCCCGGGCAGCCGCGCGCAGACGGAAGCCGGGGACGACGACCGTCGCCAGAAGCACGAGCGCGTAGACCAGGAACTCGTGACCGCTGCCCTGCGCGGCGGCCATCACGGGCACCGCCACGAAGCTCGCCGCGGCGACCCACCCCGCCCACGCGCGGCGCGAGATAAGGCGGTATGCCGACCACGCCACGCCGTGGGCGCTGAGCACATGCAGCGCGATGGTGCTCGTGACCGGTCCGATGGCCTCCGCACCGCTGCGCTCTGCGAGCACGAAGCTGCCGAGCCAGAAGGCGAAGATGCCCCAACCGATCGCCGACCAGACGGCTCCCAAAGCGCGGTTGGTGGTGGTCTGCGGCAGACCGCGATCGCGGCGGATCAGGTACACGAGCGAGCCGGCGAAGCCGACCGCGGCGAACAACCAGACCAGGTGGGCCGACGGCAGACTGAGACCGAAAAGACCCTGCGAGCCGAACCAGACGACGAGGCTCGCGAGCGCGAACCACCCGCCGGCGGCGATCAGGTAGTCACCACCGCCGAACGGCGTATCGAAGCCGGATTCAGCGAGGCCACGAAGAAAAGCGAGGTCGTCGGCAGGTTGAGGGGACGGGGCGGACGGACGGGAGGGCTCGGACATGGTGGGTCTCCGGTATGCGGTCGAACGCGTCACTGTGTACTTTAACTTACAAAGTCGTTCGCTTGCCCTCGAGGGTCACCGAGGATGATCCGCCACCCCATCCTGCGTCCACGGGCACGGCCGGCCACACACCGGCGATCTGTTCAGGACCGACCTCGGCTCAGAGTGAGAAAGCCAGTCCGAAGTTGATCGAGCGCCCCGAGCGAAAGGACAACCGGCTGTCCTGGTACCCGCCCGAATACACAACCGAGGACGGCACCTCCCGATCCAACAGGTTGTTGATCGTGAAACGGGCGATCGGCCTCGTCGAACCTCTTACGGACGACAACGGAAAGTAGAAAGCGAGGTCGAGAACCCGGGAGGACGGCAACCGCCCTTGATTTTCGGGCTGCTCGAAAATCGGGAACGAGATCCCATGGATCTCTCCGGCGCCGACAACGCGCGTGTACGCTGCGCCGCTTCTGGCCGTGTAGCGCAGGTGGACGTCCAAGCGGGGCCAAAAAGACCACCGCAGGGTCACGGCTGCAAGGTAAGGCAGGTCGCCGTCCGCCACCACCCCGGCGACACGCTGCCGCGACGTCGCAGCGATGACCTCCAATCCGGATCTCTCACCGAGATCAGTGCGAAGCGTCATGTCAGCGCCGCGGATGTCGGTGGACTCCCCTGCGAAGCGGTCACGCTTGGCGTAGACCCCGGCCTCGAACCCCCACCCGTCCACATCGAAGGCGTAGTCGAGGGCGACCTGTCTGCTCCGGGCCGCGGCCACAGCAGCAGCCGAACCAAGATCCGGCAGCGAGAGCGCGCTGTAGGAGCCGATACCGAAGATGAGCTTGTGCCTGCGGTCCGAAGACCTCCATGTCGCCGCCAACGAGGCGACCGGATCCTGCGACGGATCATCGGCTGCGAATGCCCGTAGACCGACAGCGACGGAGGTACGGCGCGACAGAGCAAAGCTGCCGAAGAAGTACGCGGAGCCGTACTGCGCGCGCCGATCGAGACGCCCGGTCGGAGGCGACAAGCCGGTCGCATCGTAGAAAGACAGCGAACCGGTGGTCCGAAGATCGAGGAACTCCCCTGCGACCCCTGCTCGGAGGTCCACGCGCGCGACCTGGCCGGCCATGTCGACCGCGGCATATCCGTACGCGTTGTGCGCAAGGGCATCGAAATCCCGGAACGTGAGCCGGTTCGAGGTCGCTGTGTATGCGAGGTCGATCTTCACGCGGAACGGATCGAACGGGGTTTCCAACGAGACCGCGGTGTAGGATCGGAAGCGCTCGCTGCGCGAGGGTCCGGAAAACTCCAGGATGGACAGTGGATAGCGTCCGTCCTCCGCATCAAGGATGCCTAATATGGTCGCCTCGCTGTGCTCGCCGAACGGCAGACTAAGGCTGACGCCGCCCGCGCCCGAGCGGAACGAGGTGAGGTCGCGCTGGAGGTCGGGGTTGAGGGTCAGGAAGCCGGAAAGGTCGGACGCACTCAGGTACGCCTGCATCGCCCCGCCGCCATCCAAACCACGCGAAGTCGAGAGGCTCAGCCCGGTCAAGCCCGCGTAGAACGAAGACATGTCCGTACCCTGATCGTCCGGCAGGACGCGGATGGCTCCCGCTGCGCTGTTCGCAAGGTAGGCAGGTGGGTTCGTCGGATAGACCTCTACATCCTTGACGATCCCGGGATTGAATATCGAACCGGCGCGCGTCGTCATGTCGACCGGCGACCCGCGCGTCGCCTCGTAGAGCGGGATGTCGTTGAAATACACGCGCGTCAGACCGATAGCGCCGCCCCGCAGTTGGGGATCGGCCGAGCCGTCTACACCGGTCGAAGTGGGCAGCGACCCCACCGCCACCAGCACGTCCGCGTTGGCGGACGGATCGGTCAGCAGGGTCATCTTGTCCACCACTCTGGGCGCGAAGGGCGTGGAAAGCGTCCTCGCCGCTACCACGATCGTCTCAAGCTGCTCCACCCTCGGCAGGATGACGTCGCGCGCTCCCTTGAGCAAATTCCGGAGCTCCACCCGGACCGTCGCGAAACCGGGCGCGGAGAACACCACCGCAGCGGCAGTTGGAAGGAGATCAGCGGGCAACGAAAAACGCCCACCTTCTTCGGACAGGGTGACGAAATCCCCGGGAACCACGCGCAATTCCACCAAGTCCATCGGACTGCCCTGAGCGTCGACGACCCGACCGCAGAACTGCCCGGCTGCGCAGTCGACCGCTGCCGGGGAGTCGATCAGGGTCGATGCCATGACCGGAACGCTCAGGATGGCGACGGATGCCATCCATGCAGCCCAGAAGCTTGACGATTGCATGTCCCTACCTTTCCGTACGAGGCCCATCCTGCAAGCGTTCCGCCTCGATATCCTTGCCCGCCGCCCGCAGCACCTCGCGCAACAAGGTCGAGGCATCCTCTCGACCCCAGTTCGGGGAGAGCGGCCGTCGTGCCGTGACCGGGAGCGCGAGCGCCTGCCTGAGCAGCGGTTCGGCGCGACGCTTTCCGCCGTATGCAGCGGGCGTGTTCCAATCGGATATGGCGGCGAGATACAGCGCACGCAACGAAGGCTCCCCTTTCATCGCCTCGCGGATATGGCCGTTCAGCCGGTCCAATTCCTTCATCGTGTTGGAAGGTGGGACGAACTGCAGGTTCAGGCCGCTCATCAATCCCAGCAGTATCTGCACCTCGCGATCCGACGGGCTCACGGCACGCAATATCTCAATGCCCGCAGCCACCGCCTGACGCGCGTCTGCCTTACCGCCGAGCGCGGTGTGCACGATGGCTTCACGGTAACGTTGATACCCCGACCAGTAACCCCGGTGATAGGCCTCTTGGGGACCATTCGATTTCATCCCGTCCAGCGCTGCGCCCAATTCCTGCAGCGGTGCGGCCGATCCCGATCGAAGGGAACGCTCGAACGCCGAGTCGATCCTGCTCTCGATGCCCTTGAGATCGGACGCCGACAACGGGGCGACGACCGCCCGTACCCCGCTGCCGTCGGCGGCCCTCAACGGTACGGCGAGACACGCCAAGAGCAACCAAACGGCCCAACGAGCGTCCGCGGTCCATCGAGCCCCCGAAAGCCGTCGGTCGCAAGGCCGCAGGCGCGCGGACCCGATGGATGGACCGGAGTCTCGGAGAACGCCCCCATCGAGCGTTGGGGAAGTGCCTAAAAAGTTCGGCCCAGTCATGGAAGGTCTCCTGCGACGGATGCTCTTTCTGCAATGCACTCAACTTTACAAAGTACTTCTTACGTCCTGCACGGACCGACTTCCACATCACACGGGCGTACTACGTGGACAAAGACATGATGAGGGCGTCGCGTAGAACTTGCTCTCGGCCTAGTCGCCTCCACGACCGCGAAACTCTCGTGCTGCCAATAATGGCAATCCGCCGGTGGATCGACATCGTCGACCACGGAGATGGAGACCGAGCCGAAGTGACGGAACAAAGAGCGCTGATGGGCCCGCGAGAGGGTGTCGGCCTCGTTGGAGTAATAGGTGAAGACACCGTCCGGACGTAGGTGGCGCGCTGCTGCCGCGAAGAAGTGCTCTGCGAAGTGGACGTCCTCAACGACACGGGCGTCCCATTCCCGCTCATCCAGAGGATAGGCATCGAAGATGATCGAATCAAAGGAACCAAGCTCCGGCATCCGCTCCTGCCAAGTCCCGGTGATCAGCCGTACATCAGGACCCGGTTGCAGCCGGCGCCAATCATCGAAACGTGCCTGGACGTCCGGGTGGCATTCGATGATGGTATGACTGCGAACACCGAGACGCTGGATCTCCGATGCCGAGATGCCCATGCCGAAACCGATCTCAAGCACATCGCGATCGGCACCCGCCACGACCGCCGCGAGGGCGCGCATGTAGGGGCGCTCCCACTCCTGCATGACCTGTTGTCCGTCGATCACGAGCGACGAGGCGTCGATCAGCTCGCCGTGCTCCAACAGGCTGCCCGTTATCGCACGTCTCATCACACCGGCTCCCCTGCCCTGCATCGTCCGTCCCAGGTGGATCAGGTCCCCATGGAACTCACGGGCCAGGCGGCGCGCGGCATTATCGGCGTATCCCCGACCCGCTGCCCCCAGCAACCTGTCGACACCCGTCACCGTGACCGCAACACCGTGCCCGTCGATCTCGATGCCGGACGACGCCGATGCGACGTCGCCCCGAAGCAGTCCCGCCAGTACACCGTCCGCTGCGTTCATCTCGGCAGCCTCCAACGAAAGGTCGACGCGATGATGGCGACGGACACGACGAACAGCGCCGCAAGGGCCACCATCGCGGGCATCCAGTCACCCGACGCCGCCTTTCCGACCGCGGCCTGACGCATCGCATCGACGAGCAGATAGACCGGACTGAACTGCGCGATGGTCCGCACCACCTCCGGCATGATGTCCAGGGGGATGAAGAGGTCCGACAGGAACATGATCGGCAGGTTCACGAAGTTGATTACTGCGGAGGCCAAGGTATTGCTCGTGACAACGCCGGCGAGCGCCAGACCGGCGGCGAGGAATGCCACGCTGCCGGCGACGATCAGCGAAAGCATGGTCAGCGGCGCCGTCGGCCTCAAGGCATCGACGCCGGCGTAGACGAGGAGACCGCCGGCGATGAACGCCGACACGAACACCACCAAGATGGCTACCCGGCACATCGCGAACCCCGCCAGAAATGCGGTGCGACGCACCGGCATGACGCTGAGAAGCTTGAGGCCACCCCGCGCACGCAGGTCGATCAACGGCCCCGAGAAGCCGAACAAGGCCGTCGAGACCATGGTCAGAACGGCCAGCCCGATCACGTAGTAGACCGCTGACCGGGATTCGGCGGCGCGCTTCGGCGAGCCGATGTCGTACCGGATCGACACGATCTCGGGTGACCGGCTGAACTCCCGGTCGAGAAGCGTGGCGGTCTCCGACACGATGGAGAGCATGCTCCCGCTCTCCGCGCCAGGTTCGCCAACCAGTCTGACCGAGATGGGCTCGCCGCCCGGACGCGCACCCTCGCCCAACCCTACAGGGATGATGACCCGCACACGCCCCTCGGGCGTGGTGTCCTTCGCCGTCACTCGTCGCAACGAGAAGCTCTCGGGACTGATGGCATCGAACCGTCCCTGCAAGACCTCTGCGAACCGGTCGGCCCCAGGGCCCGTTCCCTCGACATCGATCTCCGCGAAGAAACGGGCCTGTCCACCGCCGAAGACGATCATGAGGATCACCAGCAACACGACCGGGTAGATGAAGGTCCAGAAGATCGCGGTCTTGTCCCGCAGGTAGAGCGCCGTTTCGACCGTCGTGATACAAGACGCCTGTCCCAACCACCCGGAAGGGCGACGGTCGCTCGCTACGACCGTCTTGTTCATGACACGCTCCCGCTGCCTGCGCCGCTGTCGAGGACGCGCAGCAGATCAGAGGGACGCGCAGGACGGACGGCGTAGGCCAACGACGACAACGGTGACACCGTAGCCAGGAACGCTTCGCGCAACGCATCGTCCCCGGAGAGGAACAGCCGACCGTCTTCCCCCCTGCAGACCTTGGCCGTCGATCCAAACCGGGCAGCCAACTGCGCAGCGGTCTGAGGATCCGCGTCCTCGACCGTGCAGACCTGCTGACCGATCAGCCGATCGACCAGAGCGGCAGGCGCCTCATCGTGGATCACACGCCCCCGCGACAACCAGATCAGACGCTGCGCCGTGGCGAGATCGCGTTCGTCGTGGGTCGCCACCAGGATCATCGCTCCATCGGCTGCCCGCCGCTCCAAGACGGATCGATACCCGTCTTCAAATCTACGATCTAACCCCGAAACCGGTTCGTCAAGGACTATCACCCGCGGCTCGTGCGCCAGCGCTACCGCAAGATCCACGCGGCGGCGTTGGCCGGTAGAAAGACCGCGATAGGTGTGGCGAGACAGCTCCGGGATGCCCAAGGTCTCCAGCACGTAGCTCTCGGAACGCCCGTATGCCAAGCGATGGATGGACAGGATTTCGGCGACTTTCGCTGAAGAAGCCCAGGTCGCTCCCTGGATCTGCGCGCCGATCATCTGACGGATCTCGTCCGCCGGATCGGCCGTCAAAAGGTCGCGTCCAAGCACGCGCACCCTTCCGCGGGTCGGGGTGATGAGCCCCAGGATCGCCTCGAGCAATGTGCTCTTGCCCGAGCCGTTTGCGCCGAGAAACACGATCTTCCCTGGATCCACGAGCGAAAGCTGGGGCACATCCAAACGGAACCCGCCTTGGCCTTCCACGACCAGGCCTTCGATGTCCACCCGCGGACCGATGACCACAGCCCCGCCCGGGGTCATGGCGGCGTCTGTCCTGAGGTGGCCGAGACCGCGGCTTGCCTGATCCCGGCCCGCACCGGACCGTCCGGAAGCAGGGTAGCCGCCCGGTTCATCAAATTGACCGCACGCGGCCGACCCCCGCCGTATTTTGCCGCTGTCACCAGCACCTCCGGGTCATCCCCGTGCAGCTCGAGCGCCGAGTTGTAGATGGCTTTACCGCGTGCGAGCGCATCATGCATGGTGATGAAATCGGGTGCGAATCGGATCTTCAGCCCCTCGCGCGAGAGACAGAGCACGAAAGCCAACGCCGAATCGCCTTGCCGTCGGACGAAACTGTCGATCGCCTCGTCCAGCTCCCTCCGGATGTCCTGCGCCGCGGGAGCGTTCGCCTCGAACAGCAATAGCTTCAGATACAATTCCGCTGCCTCCAGATCGTCCGGTCTTTCCATCGAAAGCCGACGCGCCACGTCCAGCGACACACCGATGGGTTCGTCCTGTCCGAGAAGGAAATTCTCGCGCAGACGGGCGAGCGGCCCGACCTCTCCGTACCCGGCGTCCGTTTCTTGTTGGAGATCCATCAGCCGGCGCACGTCGTCGAGGTTTTCGATCCGAACCTTGGCGAAGACATCGATGAGGGTTCCGATGCCGTGCCGCTGGATGAACGTCCCCACGACCTTGGCGCACTGGGCGTGCGCGGCGCCCGTCGGCCCCGCCAAACTGTCGAAGCAAGGCTCCTCCGTCCAGCGTCGCGACGCCAGGATCGACGGGTGCGGGCCACGCACTGAGCGCTGAGTCAGGGCGTCCATCGCCGCATCCACGCCGCCGCGCGAGGGACACATGGCCATCCACTCGGCAAGGCCCTCGTCGAGCATCCTGTGCCCGCACTGAGCCGCAGCGTGAGTGAACTCATGCACACAGTCCGTACCCAGCGCTGACGCGAGATGAGGCGATAGGCCGACCACGCCACGCCGTAGGCGCTCAGCCCATGCAGGAGGATGGTGCTCATCACCGGACCCACGGCCTCCGCGCCGCTACGCTGGGCGAGCACGAACGCGCCGAGCCAGAACGCGAAGAAGCCCCAAACGACGGCCGACCAGACGGCGCCCAGCGCGCGGTTGGTGGTCGTCACAGGCAGGCCACGATCACGGCGAATCAGGTAGGCGAGCGACCCAGCAAAACCGACCGCGGCGAACAACCAGACCAGGTGGGCCGACGGCAGACTGAGACCGTAAAGACCCTGCGAGCCGAACCAGACGACGAGGCTCGCGAGCGCGAACCAGCCGCCACCGGCGACGAGGTAGTCACCACCGGCGAAGGGCGCGTCGCGGCCTGATTCGGCGAGGTCGCGGAGGAAAGCGAGGTCTTCGGCGGGTCGAGCGGACGGGACGGAAGAATGGTTCGACTGAGACATGGCGGTTCTCTTAAGGTTTATCGGTTGGCCATGTGCTTTAATTTACAAAGTGCTTTGTTAATTGTCAACACCCTTTCCCTCGGTCGTGCCGCGATGCCCGGGAGGGCCGTCGCTTACCACAGAATTGTTACAAATCGTTGACATCGCCCCTGTCGGGAGTAGTTTCGGGTCAAACCCTCATCCACAGACACAGAAGGGGCATCGACATGAAGGGACATCTCCACCGTTCAGGGCTCGCCGCCCTCGCCTGCCTCGCGGCCATCGCCGGGGCGCAGGCCCAGGAGCCGACGGGCTGGGCGCTCAACCACGACAAGTCGGAGCTCGCCGCCCGCACCGCCGCGGGCGCCCCCGCGCTACCGACCGGCATCGTGCTCGCCTCGACGGGCGTCGCGCCGCGCGGGCTGGAGCGGGCGCTGGTGTTGTCAGGCGACGAGCTGTCGCTCGAGTCCGAGGTGCGCTTCAAGGCACGGCTCGACGGCCGCGACTACCCGATCCACGGTCTGCCGGTCGGCGACACCATCGCCATCGACGCGGGCGACGGTGATGCGGTGACCTCGGTCATCAAGGCGGGCGGCGAGAAGGTCGCGACCTTCCGTCGGTCGCTGTCGGCCGATGCGCGCACCATGATCGTCACCGCCCGCTACTACGGCGAGGGCGGCCGCGTGGCACGCGAGAAACTGGTGTTCGAGCGGCGCTGAGGAGATCCACGGAATCGGAACATCAAATCCGCGTTGCCTTGTCTCAACGGCCTGTCGTTGCAGGGCCTCGTGGCGAGAGGTGTTCCTCGAAGAACGCGACCACCCGCTCGTACCAGCGGACGCGATTGGCCTCCAACAGGAACCCGTGCACCTCGTCGGGGAACTCCAAGTATTCCACGTGTTTCCCGGCGTCGCGCAACGCCGCAGCCATCCGGCGCGACTGGCGTACATGGACGCGCTGGTCATCCACACCGTGACCCAATAGCAAGGGCGCACGGATCTCGGCTGCACGCCGCAGCGGGGAGTTCTCGCGCAGACGCGACTCGTCGCCGCGCTCACCCCCCACCATCCTCCGGTGCCAGTCCGTATCCCACTCGTACCACTCGTCATCACTGATCATCCGCTCGATGTCGGTCACAGGGGCATATGCGGCGCCGGCACGGAAGAGCTCAGGCGTCTTGACGAGACCCACGAGCGACGCGTACCCACCGAAACTTGTGCCCATGATCCCGATGCGGTCGGCATCCACGAACCCCTGCTCGATCGACCAGCGCACACCGTCGGTGATGTCGTCCTAGATCTTCTGCCCCCACTCGCGGTAGCCCGCTTCCAGATGCTCGATCCCGAAGCCGGTGGAGCCGCGGAAATTGATCTGCAGCACGGCAAAGCCGCGGTTGGCCAGAAGTTGGACCTCCGGGTCCCACTGGATCAGGTCCCGTGACCATGGCCGGCCGTGCACCAGCGCGATCGCCGGGAGCTTACGGGGTTCGATGCCCCGAGGCAGCGTCAGATATCCCGAGAGCGGCCGACCATCTCGTGCCTTGAACTCGATGCGTCGGGTCGGTGCCATCTGGCGGGGGCCGATCCCCGGTCGCTGGTCGAGAAGGCGGGCGAGCCGCCGTTGGCCGCGGTCGTAGAGATAGTAGACCGGTGGCTGTACCTGAGAGCTCACCTCGAGGATCTGCTGACTGCCATCGACCGAAGCGCTCACCTGCTCGTGGAAGATGGCGGTGGGGAACTCGCGTTGGAGCGCTGCGCGCAACGCCCTGTGCTCGCGCTCGGCGAGCGTATCGAAGAAATGGATCTCGGGACGGTCCACCGTGTAGCGGACGCCGACGACCCTGCGGTCTAGCCCCGCCTCGCGCTTCATCCCATCGATGTCGACGCCCGGGTGGGCGAACACCCGCTTGACGAGCTTCCGCTCGACGATGTCGTACTCGAACAGCGCGCGCCGCCCAGCCTCGGGTGCCGCGACATAAACGAG
>Ga0172376_10003982_pt1 | contig 17086 bp, 11 predicted proteins | sample Lak35m_FD_121114 | JGI IMG/M metagenome (GOLD analysis project Ga0172376, IMG submission 121114) | Freshwater microbial communities from Kabuno Bay, South-Kivu, Congo - kab_092012_35m | ecosystem: Environmental > Aquatic > Freshwater > Lake | place: Democratic Republic of the Congo: South-Kivu... | reverse complement strand
GCTTCGTCTAGGCGCGCGGCGGCCAGGTGGTCCTGCGCGCGACGCAGGAGCTGCGCATCGTCGGAGGCGGCGAGGCTGGCGCACAAGTACAGCGCGTGGACGAGCATGACGCGAAGATACGAACCCCGCGCGCGCCGCGCCAAGGCGCTATGCTCGCGTCCCGTCCCGATGGATGGCGCCCGAGAAGAATCCCCGCGTCCCTGCCCGTGCTGCGGCCGCGTCGTGCTGCGCGAGCCGGCGGGTTCCTACGAGATCTGCCCGCACTGCGGCTGGGAGGACGATCCCCTCCAAGCTCGCCGCCCCGACCTCGCCGGCGGCGCCAACCGCCTGTCCTTGGACGAGGCGCGCGCCAACTGGCTGCTGCTCGGGGTGGCGGACCCGCTGGCGCCGCCCCTGCAAGGGCCAAGCGGCTCCTTGTAGCCGCGGCCTCCGGTCTCGGCTGCAGTCCCGGTCGGGCGCCGTCCGATAGGTGCATGCGGTGCGTCGGCGCTTGCCGCCCTCGTTCCGCTTCGGCCCCTCGAGCTCCTCCCGCCATGGATGTCGCCACTTCCACGCTCGTCGCGCTGCTGCGCGAGATGGACTACCGCGCGCGCTTTCGTCGGCGCGGCTGGACCGAAGTGCTCGTCTCGAGCGGCGACGAGCGTTGGATCGGCCGCGGAGTCGACAAGCGCGACGCGCTGGAGGACGCCCTTTCGAAGATGCTGCCTTCGCAGCTCGCGCGCGAATTGATGGTGCGCGCCCTAGCCGCCGCCCCCGCCGCGAGGCTGCCGGACGTCGAGGTCGAGCGTCGCTTCGAGATCGACCTTGCCGCGTTGGAGGGTCCGTTGCGCGGGGTCGTCGACGCGCCGCGCGATGAGATCGAGGAACTCGCCACGACGGATCCCACCGCGGTGGTCGAGCCGTCGCGCGCACCGGAGCCGTCCGTCGACGAGCCCGTCGCGCCTCCGATCGCCCCGTCCGCGCCCGCCGAGCTACGGCCTGTCGCGCAGGAATCGGGCGCGATGGCCGCCACCGACCGTCCCTCGGCATCGGCCGTCGCCCCCGCGCGTTCCAAGCAGGAACTGCTCGAGGATCTCGAGGCGCTCGAGGAGCAGGTCAACCACTTTCTGCCTGCGCTGCCCGCGGTCGCGCCGGTGCGCCAGCGCCTGAGGCTGACCGAGTGGATCGCCAGCGCGCGCCAGTTGCAGGAGGACTCGCGCCGCGATGCCAAGGTCGAGAAGCGCGTGGCGCGGCTCGCCGCGCGCCTCGGAACGGCCGGGAAGGTCGGTTGGCCGGGCAGCGTGCAGGCCTTGCGGCTCGATTGCTCGCCAGCGGAAGCCGACTTCCCCCCCGGGCACGAGCCCGAGCGGCCCCCGTCCACCTGGGCGGCGGTCGCGGCCCATGCGCGCGCCAGCCTGGAGGCCATTCTCGCCTCGGCGGCGCAGAAGAAGGAGGACGAGGAGGGTTGGCGCGATGCACCAGCCCTCGAGCCGGCGCCCCCCGATGGCGCCGCGCGCATGGCGCGCATCAAGCAGGAGCTCGCGCGCCTCTCCGGCCCGCTGGAGACGAGCGTGCACGCGTTGCGCCAGGAGCAGCTCGACGAGCCGTCGCGTCCCTCGGCCGCGCAACTGGCGGAGCTGCGCGATGTGGTCGAGGACCATGCGCGATGCATGCGTTGGCTGCGTGGCGGCGAGCACGACGCGTGGGGCGCGTGCATGGGGCGGCTGCGTTGGCTGGTCGATCGGCACGGCCGCGACCTGCCCAAGGGCCTCGCGACCCTGCTCGATCCAGGGCACGCGCCGCGCGGCCCGTGGGCGGCCGCGTGCGGCTGGGACCAGAAGAAGCAGCGCGCCAAGAAGGAGAAGAGCCGGCTGCTCAAGTCGCTGGCTTCGACGCCCAAGGGCCATGCCCTGGCTGTTTGGCTGCAGGCGGCGCTGCGCCTGGGGGACCTGCTGCCCAATCCGAGGCTGTCAGCGGAGATCTCCTCGCGCAGGGTGGACTTCCTCGCGCTGGGGCCCGACCTCAAGGGCCAGAGGGTCGACCTCGGTCGCTCGGCGCGCGTGCGCTGGAAGAAGCTGCACGAGGAGTTGGCGGCCCTGCCCAAGGCGGCGGTCGCGCCGGCCGCAACCGCGCGCTCCGAGCCCCGTGCGGACGAGCACGAGGTCGAGGATCACGAGGCGGAGTCGAGCGCGTGGCCCGCCGCGCTGCTCGCCAAGGTCAAGGGCAAGCGCGTGCTGTGGATCGGCAACCGCAACGACCAGCAGCTGCGCGCGCGACTGCAGGAGGAGTTCGACTTCGCCTCGATCGACATGGTGCTACTGAATCCCAAGCGGCTGGACTCGGCCGCCGAGCGGCTGAGGAAAGAGGGCGTGGACCTCGTGCTGGCCTGCACGGGGTTCATCTCGCACTCCGCCGAGGGCAAGCTCAGGCGCGCGGCCGGCGACAAGGTGTGGTTCGTGCGCGTCGAGAAGGGCCGCGTCGGCGCCGTGGGACGCAACCTCGCACGCGCCCTTGGTGTCAAGGCGGCTTGACACCGCGTCCGCGCGTTCAGCGGGCGCCCGCGGCCGCGCGCTGGCGACGGCGCGCGACGAAGCGGCCGAGGCGGTCGAGGGCGCGGTCGATCTCCCGCAGGGAGGTCGCGTAGGAGAGGCGGATCCAACCGTCGAGTTCGAAGGCCGAGCCGGGCACCACGGCGAGGTTCTCCTGTTCGAGGAGGTCCTCGCAGAAGCCCTTGGAGCCGCGCTCGTCGCACAGCGACGAGATGTCGGAGTAGGTGTAGAACGCGCCGCGCGGCACCGGGGTCGGCAAGCCCATGCCGGCCAAGCCCGCGACGAGGTGGTCGCGGCGTCGGCGGAACTCCGCGCACATGCGCGCCACTTCCGGCGGCTCGGCCGCCAGCGCGGCCAGGTAGGCGGCCTGCGAGACCGCGTTGGGGCAGCCGGTCAACTGGCTGTGCAGCCGGCCCACCGCGGCCGCGATCGGGGCCGGAGCCGCCACGAAGCCGATGCGGTAGCCGGTCATGGCGAAGGCCTTCGAGGCGCCGTCGATGATCGCCGTGCGCGCGCGCAGCGCCGGCGAGATCGAGGCGGGCGAGAGATTCTCCTCGCCCTCGTGCACGAGCCGCCGGTAGATCTCGTCGGAGACGATCCACAGGTCGCGCGACTCGGCCAGCGCGGCGATGGCGCGCACCTCGGCGTGCGTCAGCGTGTAGCCCGTCGGATTGCAGGGCGAGTTGAGCAGGATGCCGCGCGTGCGCGGGCTCGTGGCGCGTTCGATGGCGGCGAGGTCCGGCCCCAGATCGGCGCGCGGCTTGACCAGCACCGGCACGCCGCCGGCGTAGCGCACGATCTCGACGTAGCTGACCCACGCGGGCAGCAGCATCAGCACCTCGTCGCCGGGTTCGATGAGCGACAACAGCGTTCCCGACAGGGCGTGCTTGGCGCTGTGGCAGACGGTGATCTCGGAGGGCAGGTACTCGACTCCGCGCGTCGCCAGCAGGTGCTTGGCGATCGCTTGCCGCAAGGCGGGCGTGCCCTCGGCCGGGGTGTAGCGCACCTTGCCGCCCTGCACGCTCTTCACCGCGGCCTCCTGCACGGCGGCCGGAGCATCGAAGTCGGGCTCGCCGACCGACATATTGACCACGTCGCGGCCTTGGGCAATCAGTTCCTTCGCCCGCGCATCGAGTGCGAGGGTGGTGGACAAGGCGATGGCGCCGACCTGCTTGTTGGGCCGCATTGGCCTGATTGTCGCCCCCGCGAGGCGCGGCGCGCAAGCTCCGCGGGAAGACGGAAGCGGTGTCCGGCGTCCATACGGGACGGCGCCGGGGCCACCGGCCTCGGCAGTGACCGGCGTCGGCGGCGCGTTCCCGCGCGGACGACCCTGCCGGTCCGAAGCCCGCCCCGCTAAGCTGCCCCGCCGCCCGAGTCCGCCACCGAGGGACGCCCGGCGCGTCCACATCCATGAGCGCCAAGAAGAGGATCCTGAAGATCGCCGCCATCGGCGCGGGCATCGTGGCCTTCGCTGGCTACTTCGCCTTCTCCACCTTCGTGTTCAACCCGCTCGAGGGCGAGTTGGAGGCGGATGTCGCCGCCCTCGTGCCGCGCGACGTGGACTTCTACGCCGCGCGTTCGGGCTTGAAGGACGCCTTCGGCGAGTTCCCCGAGTTCGCGGTGCAGGATCGGCTCGAGCGCTGGGACGCGTGGCGCGCCTGGTTGGACAGCCCGCAGCAGAAGGCCTTGGCCCAGTCGTTGGACCTCGACCGGTCCTTGGCGCGGCTGCGCGAGATCTCCGACCAGTTGCCGTTGGGCCAGAAGCCCGTCGACATCTTCGGAGGCGAGGACTTGGCCGTGGCCGGCTACTTCCGCGGCCAGGACTTGGCGCAGGCGGACTGGTGCGCCTACGGGCGTTGCAACTGGCTGGGCAAGCTGGCTGTCGCGGCGCTCGACCACCACGAAGCGGTCGGACTCGCCGAGCAAGGCTTGGTAGTCCAGAAGGGCGAGCGATGGCACACGATCTCCGGCGCCGGACTGCCGCGCGCGCTGCATGTGGCGCGCCTGCGCGACGTGGTCATGGTGGCCACGCGGTCCGAGTTGATCCAGCAGGCCTTCGCGCTGGAGTCGCAGGCCTTCGCCGACAGCTTCTACCAGAGCGCGATCTACTTCGACCACGTGCAGAACGCCGAGCGCAACGCGCTGCGCGACGAGTTCGAGGTGTATGTCAACCTGCGCAAGCTGCAGGACGCCATGCAACTCAAGGGGCCGCTGCCCAATCCGGCCTCGCAGGAGTTCGGCGAGGCGCTGCTCGGTCGCTTCGTGCAGGTGCCTTCCGTCAAGAACGTCGTCGGCACGCTCGACCTCGCCGAGGAGTTCAAGCTCGACTTGCACGGCGAACTGTCCAGCGAAGCCATCACGCCCGAGATGGCGCGCGTGTACCGCGGACGCGGCTTCGACAACAACGAACTGTGGGGCGAGGCTGCGCGCGCCGCGCCGCCGGATGCCGCCTTCTTCGGCTATGCGCGCCTGCCCGCCTCCGAGGCTCTGCGCGCCATCGTCGCTTCGATGGAGCCGGCGCTGCGCGTCAACATGGAGGACTTGTTCCGCAACACGGGCAAGTACCAGACCCTCGATGCGTTGGTGGCCGAGATCGAAGGCGCGCTCAAGGATCGCGTGGCCTTCTTCGTGCGGCCCAACGACTACCCGGTCAAGGACGACGACCCGCCCAACGACGGCCAACCGACGCCGGCGTGGGCGCTCGTCCTGTGGCCCAAGAACCTGGCGCCGCTCGTGGCCTTACGGGACACGATCGGCACGAACTCGGCCAAGTTCGGCCTGCAAGGCCTGAAACCTGGCGATGCGGGGTATTACAAGCGCGAGTGGCGCGGCTTCCCCAGCCTGCGCGAGTTCCACTCGCGCTTCGTGCCGGGCACGGGCTTGATCGTGACCTGCGACATCCAGGACATCGTGGTCGTCAGCAACCACTTCGGCTTGCTCGACCAGATCATCTCGGTCTACACGCAGCGCGACACCAATCGCAGCTTGGCCGACGACGCGGGCTTCCTGGCGCTCACGCGCACCATGACCACCGGAGGCCATGTGTTCGCCTACGCCAACCCGCGCACGCTCGTGCCGATCCTGCGCCAAGGCGCGCGGCGCGCGGTGGAGGACTCGATCGTGGTCGATTGGCGCACGCAGCGCGCGAGCCTCGAGGACAAGGTGCTGCGCGAGCGCTTCCCCGGCCAGCAGCGCGGACGCCTGTCCCCCGAGGTCCAGAAGCAAGTCGACGAACTCGTCGATCCGCAACTCGAGGCCATGGAGAAGGCGATCCGCGACGAGCAAGTGCCGCGCTTGTTGGCCGAGCGGGAGAGGCAGTACGCCTACCTGTCCGGCGTGCGCGGCATGGCGGCGCTGCTCAAGCTCGATCCGAAGACCTTCGACTTGAGCGTGCGCGCGGTCGCGCCGTTGCCGGAGTAGGGCCGGTACCGAGGACGCCGCGGTCGCTGGCGAAGGCCGCGCCGCTCAGGACCGCGCCGTTCAGGGCCGCGTTGCTCAGGACCGCGTTGCTCAGGCAGCGCCGTCTAGGCCGCGCGAGGACAGCGAATCTTCGCGCAGGCAAGTTTGGTGCCCCGGACTGGGATCGAACCAGCAAGGGTGATTAGCCCACAGGCACCTCAAGCCTGCGCGTCTGCCAATTCCGCCACCGGGGCACCGAGCCTCTTTCGAGGGGGAAGACTCTACATGGCGACACCATGCTCGCGCAAGGGGCTGCGGGCGCCGGGGTTTGGAGTGGAACGCCGGCGAGTCACGCGCGAGGGCCAGCGCGGCCCTCGCATCCGCGAACATGCCGCGTCTAGAGTGTCGCCCCTTCGGACGCCTGCTGGGCGTCGCGACCCACAGCCATGAAGAAGCAGCGCCAGAACATCCTGATCGGCCAGTCGGGCGGCCCCACCGCCGTCATCAACCAGAGCCTGTGGGGCCTCGTCTCGACTCTGCACGGCGAGCGTGCGGTACGTCATCTGCTCGGCGCGTGTCGCGGCGTTGAGGGACTGCTGGCGGGCGACCTCGTCGATCTGCGCGCGACGGGACGGCGCCGCTGGAAGGCCGTGGCGGCCACGCCCGGCGCCGCACTTGGCAGCGTGCGCAAGAAGCCCGACGCCGCCGAGTGCGCGCAGCTGCTCGAGCGCCTCGACGAGCTCGAGGTGCGCCACTTCGTCTACATCGGCGGCAACGACTCGGCCGAGACGGCCTCGATCATCGGGGGCTTAGCGCGCGCGCAGGGCCGCGATCTGTCGGTGTGGCACGTGCCCAAGACGATCGACAACGACCTGCGCGTCACGGACCACTGCCCGGGCTACGGCTCGGCGGCGCGCTTCGTCGCGTGCGCCTTCCTCGGCGACGAGGAGGACAACCGCTCGCTCGGCGGCGTGAAGATCAACGTGCTGATGGGGCGCGACGCCGGCTGGCTGACGGCGGCGAGCGTCTTGGCGCGCACCCGCAAGGACTCCGCGCCGCACCTCGTCTACGCGCCCGAGCGCGTGTTCGACGTGGCCGCGTTCCTCGGCGACGTCGACGCGGTCGTCAAGCGGATTGGACGCTGCGTGGTGGCGGTCAGCGAGGGCGTGCGCGACGCTTCCGGCGCGCCCATCGGCGCCACGGGCGAGAAGGACAGCCACGGCAACTTGCAGTTGTCCGGCTCGGGCCATCTGGGCGACTTCCTCGCTTCGGCGGTCAAGTCGCGCCTCGGCATCAAGCGCGTGCGCGCCGACACTTTCGGCTACCTGCAACGCAGCTTCGCCGGTTGCGTCTCGACGGTCGACGCCGAAGAGGCCTTCGCCGCGGGGGCCTTCGCGGCCAAGGCCATGCTCAAGGGGCGCGAGGTCGGCGGCTCGGTCGTGCTCGAGCGCGAGGCGCGCAAGCGCTATCGCTCGCGGTGCCGGCTGGTCGAGGTCTCGAAGCTCGCCAAGGCCACGCGGCCGCTCGACGAGCGCTTCCTCGCCAAGGGTCCGGACATCGCTCGGTCCTTCGTGGATTGGGCCATGCCGCTGGTGGGGGAATTGCCGCAGGTAGAGACGCTCGAGCTCGAGCGTTGGTCGCCTCGGCCGCGTGCTCGCGGCTGAGGTCGCGCGCGCGCCGGGCTCTGCTAGGATCGCGGGCATGAGAACGACCATCGCCATGCTCGTCCCGTGCGCGTTGCTGGCCGCCGCCGCCTTCGCCGCTTCGACAGGCGCGCGGCAGGAACCTGCGCCCTCCGCAGCGCCGGCCGCCGGACACAAGGTGTCCGGCAAGGTCCTCTACGACGGCCCCAAGCTGGAAGCGAAGCCGCTTTCGGTCACGGCCGAGCAGGCCAAGGGCTGCTGCGCGGATGGATCCAGCGTCGACTCCGCGGATCCCGCGTTGGTCGTCGACGACAAGAACGGCTTGAAGAACGCGGTGGTGGAGATCGACGTCAAGGACGCCAAGCTCGTCGTGCCCAAGGAGCCGATCGTCGTCGACCAGAAGAAGTGCGTGTTCGATCCGCACGTCGTCGTCGTGCCGGCGGGCGCGACGGTGCGCTTCCTCAACAGCGACGGCGTCGCGCACAACGTGCGGGCGCAATCGCTGAAGAACGACTCGTTCAACAAGACCATGGCGCCCGGCGGCAAGGACGAGGTCGTGTTCGCCAACGCGGACAAGGTCAAGATCAACTGCGACTACCACCCGTGGATGAGCAACTGGGTGTACGTCACCGACAAGCCCTTCCACGCCTTGACGGCGGCCGACGGCACCTTCGCGGTGGACGGAGTCCCGCCCGGGACTTGGAAGGTCAAGGTCTGGCACGAGACCCTAGGCCGCGGCGAGGGCGAGGTCGTCGTGGGCGCGGACGGCAAGGTCGCGGCGCTGGAGCTCAAGCTGGCGCCGAAGAAGAAGAAGTCCTGAGGGCGGTGGCCGCGCGCCAGGCGGCGCTCAACCGGCGTCGCCTTGCTCGCGGAAGCGCTGCACGGACTCGCCCACGGCGAGCAGCGCCTCGTCCGGACGCCAGTGGTGCAGCGTGCGCGCCGTGGCGATGAGCAACTCGTGGTCCAGGTGCGCGTACTTGCGCTCTTCTTCGGCCAGGCCTTCCGAGCGCAGCGCGATCGAGCGCTCCACCAGCGCGAGGATCTCCTCCCGCGCCGCTCCTTGCAGTTCCAAGGCCTTGGCCACCGCCGGCACGAGGTGCGCCGCGTAGGCGGTCGGCAGGCCGTGCTTGGTGCACAACGCCGCTAGTAGACGTCGGGATTCCATCGAGGTGCGAGGGGGGGGGGCGGGGCTCGCGACGCGGAGATCGTGGCTCAAAGGAAGACTAGCCCGACCGCCTGCTCGCGCCGGGGGATTCCGGGGATATCGCGCGCGAGCGAACGCGCCGAGTGTCTCTAGATCTCGACCGAGCCGCGCGCCGATTGGACGAACTCGGAAAGCTCTTCCACATCGCGCACCAAGAGGCCCAAGGCCCGCAGGGCCTCGCGATCGAACACCTCGATCGCAGCCTCGGCTCCATGGCGCTCGCAAGCGTGCACGAACTGGTTGCAGCGCCCGACCAGCAAGGCCGCTGGTTCGGCCAAGGTGCGCTCGCGCGGCGCGTGGTGCAGCAGGATGGCTCCGCACACCTGCGCCGGCAGGCTCCAGCGCGTGGCCACGACATGTCCAACCTCGGCGTGGTCGAAGCCCAGCGCTTCGCGCTCGACGACGACGAGTTCGACTTGGCGCTCCTGCGCCGTGGCGACGAGTTCCAAGTAGCGCTCGCGCAGGTTGTCGAGCAGCACCACCTTGCCGAGGTCGTGCAGCAATCCGCAGGCGTGCAGTTCGTCGGGCGCCAGTCCGACGGCTCCGCGGGCGCGACGACCGGCGAACTGGCTCGCTTGCGCGCACAGGATCGAGTGGCGCCACAGCGCGTCGAGGTCGAATGGACCGCCGGCGAGATGTTCGAACTGCTTGATGACCGAGGCTTGGGTGACCACGCCGCGCAGCACGCGCACGCCGAGGACGGAGGCGGCATGCCTGGTCGAGACGACCTTCTCGCGCAGGCCGTAGAAGCTCGAGTTGGCGATCTTCAGGACCTTCGCCGCCAGGGGCGCGTCCTCCTCGACCACCGCGGCGATCTCGCGCACGCCGGCGTCCGGTTGTTCGAGCAGCTTCTGCAGTCGCTGCACCACGCTGGGCAGCGTCGGGATGGTGAAGTTGCGGGAAAGGACGGGCGAGCCGGGTTGGATTGCCATGGGTGGTGCGCGGAGCCCGCGAGGCGGGTGGTGCTCCGCTGCGCCGTGATCGGGCGCCGCGCCGAGCCATCTTGAGCCTGGGCGGCGCGCGGAGTGGCGCGATGCGCCGCCACGGGCCGCGCGACCCCGCCGCGGGAAGCGCGCGCCCGCCGTTCGCCGCGAGCTTCAAGCGCGGGCCCGAGCGTGTCCGATACACCACCACGACGCGCCCTCCTGCGCGCCATGCAACAGATGTTCGAGGACGCCGCACCGGCGCGTCCTCGGCGCGAAAGCACTTCCATGCGCCCGATCACGGTCTTCCTCGCGTCCGCCCTGTCGGGATTCGTGTTGCAGTCCCCGCGCGCCTCCGTGGTCGACGCCGGCACCGCGCGCCGCATGGAAGTGGAGGCCCTCGTGCAGTCCTGCGACTCCGCGCTCGAGGCGCGCGTCTTGTCGAAGCAGTCTCGTCGCGACGCGCGCGGCTTCATCGTCAGCGACCACATGCTGGAGGTCTCGCGCGCCTTCGTGGGCGCCGAGCGCGGGTTCGCGTCCGCATCGCTGCCTGGTGGCGTGCTGCCGGACGGCTCGGGCATGGTCCTGCCGGGCATGCCGCGCCTCGAGGTCGGTCGCGAGTACATCCTCTTTCTGTCGCGACCGGACGAGCACGGCATGCGCATGCCCACGGGTCTCGCCCAAGGCGCCATGCGCGTGGTGCGCGATGCGCGCGGTGGACGCCGCGTGGCGCGCGAGCTCGACGGCCTGGCCTTGCTGGAGGAAGGCGCGATCGCGCCCGCCGAGCAGGGATCCGAGTCCGACTACGCCGCGCTGGTGGCGCGCATCGAGGCGGCCAAGGCCATGCGCGTCGATCGCGGCGAGGGAGCCAAATAGCGTGCGCGGCGCGAGAGTACGCAAGCTGCTCGTGGCGGCCGCGCTGGGCCTGCTCGCCGGAGCGGTCGCGGGCCACCTGCGACTGGTGCACACCGGCACCGGCGCCGCGCTGCGCTGGTCCGATCCCTCCTCGGTGCGCTTCGTCGTGTCCTCGCAGGGCAGCGCCGACATCGCCGACGAGTCCGAGACGACGGCGGTGCGCCTCGCCGCGCGCGAGTGGAACGCAGTGCCTGGTTCCACCGCGCGCCTCGTGGAATCGACCTCCGCCGCTCAACGCGCGCGCACGGATTGGCAGAGCGACGACCTGCACCTCGTGTGGTTCGACGAGACGGGGACCTCCGGCTTCTTCGCCGGCGGTGGCGTGGTGGCGGTCACGCCGATCTGGTTCAACGGTTCGGGAGTGATCACCGACGCCGACGTGATCTTCAACGGGCGCGACTGGTCGTTCACCACCTCGGGGCAGCCCGGCCGCTTCGACGTGCAAGATGTCGCGGCGCACGAGCTCGGCCACTTGCTCGGTCTCGACCACTCGCCGCATTGCGCCGCGACGATGTACCCCTACGTCGACACGACGATCATCCTGCACAGGAGCTTGTCGACCGACGACGAGGGCGGGATGCGCCACGCGTATCCGTCCCAGGCGCACTCCACCATCACCGGCGTCGTGCGTCGCATGGGAGGTTCGGCCGTCGCCGGCGCGCATGTCGTCGCGCGCACGCCCGACGGCATGCCGCGCGGCGCGACGCTCTCGGCCGCGAACGGCGACTTCGCCATCCGCGGACTCGAACCCGGCTCCTACGAGGTCTACGCCGCGCCGCTCGACGGCCCGGTGGTGGTCGGCAACCTCTCGACGACGAGCGCCGTGCAAGTCGACTTCGGCGCAGCGAGCTTCGGCGTGCACCAAGTCGCCGCGGGCGGGACCACCTCGATCGGCGCGCGCACGCTGGCGCTCGACCATTCCACGCTGCTGGGCCGGGCCTGGGACGACCTGCCCTTGCGCCTGGCGCCCGGCGTGCCGCGCGCGTGCACCTTGTCGGGCTCGGGGCTCGCGCCCGGTTCCATGTTGGAGTCCAGCCGCGACGATGTCGCCATCTCCAACGTCTCGTGGTTCGGCTCGGCCGTGTCGTTCGTCGCCACCGCCTCGACGGGAGCCGACATCGGTCCCGTCGACCTCCAAGCGCGCACCGCGTTCGGCGAGCTCGCCATCGCCACGGGCGCCCTCGATGTCGCGCCCGCCAATCCGCAAGTGCTATCGCTTTCTCCCGCGCAAGGTTCGCCCTCGGGCGGCACTGCGATCCTCGTGCAAGGCGGCGGCTTCCGCCCCGGCTGCGTGGTCGTGGCGGGTCCGCACATCTACGCCGAGGGCGATGGCTTGCAGTTCCTCGACGCGACGCGCCTGCGCATCGAGTTGCGCGCCGACCAGCCGGGCACGCGCGACGTGGTCGTGATCGACGCCAGCGGGGTCGAAGGCCGCAAGAACGCGGCTTTGCTGGTCGCCGCCCTGCCCGCGATCGACGTGGTCTTCCCCGCGGCGGGCAGCGCGGAGGGCGGCACGCTCGTGCACGTGGTGGGCGCCGACTTCGAGTCGGGCTCGAGCATCTCCATCGACGGCGTCGTGCAGGACGAGATCGAACTCGCCGACGCGCGCACGCTGAGCTTCCGCACGCGGCCTGCGCCGCCGGGCGGACCCTATACGCTCGAAGTGCGCTCGCCTGCGGGGCAAGTCGCCAGCAGCGCCTTCGTGTACCACTCCAGCCCGGATCCGCTGCTCTCGTCCATTTCGCCGGCGGCGGGACCGAGCTCCGGCGGCGCGCTGGTCACGATCCTCGGCGAGAACCTCCCGGTGGACCTCGAGGTGGTCTTCGGCGCCGATCCGACCACGGGGGCGGGAGGCGTCCCGGCCACGATCTCCGCGCGTCAAGGCCGCGGTGCCGTGCAAGTCGCGGCTCCGCCCGGACCGCCGGGCAGGACCTCGGTGCTGGTGCGCGATCCCTCTGGCACCTTCGTCGCGCTCGTGGCCGGCGCCTACACCTGGGAGTCCGCCTCGAGCGGCGGTGGAGGCTGCACGATCGCCGCCGCGCCAACCGATCCAGGCCAGGGCGCCGCGGGCTTCGCGCCCGTCTTCGCGTGCGCCGCGTGGTTGTGGCTGCGCTCCCGTCGACGGATGCTCGTCGCGGCGGTCCATCCGCGCTAACCTCGCGTGCACGGCGCGAGGACGCCGCAGCATGAACGACTCGAGGCAAGCGCAGCCCGTCATCGCCTTCGACATCGAGGTCGCGGGATACCTGTGGGAGGAGGTCGACGAGACCACTCGCGGGTACTTGTTGTCGCGGGCGCGCGACGAGCACGATCGCGCCGCCGTGCCGGAACGCACGGGGCTCTATCCGGGGCTCGGCAAGATCATCGCCATCGGCATGTGGCTGGTGCGCGAGGACCGCGGGATGATCCTGCTCGAAGGCGCGCATTCGCCCGAGCGCGACTTCGAGCGCGTCAAGGACTCGAAGATCTTCCGCGGCGACGAGAAGCAGGTGCTCGAGCGCTTCTGGCAACTCGTGGGGCGCAACGCCGCGGGACGCATGCCGCGCCTCGTGTCGTTCAACGGCCGCGGCTACGACGCGCCCATGCTGATGATCCGCTCCGCCCAACACGGCGTGCGCCCGACGCGCAACCTGCTGCCCAAGCGCTGGGAGATGCGCGACCATTGCGACCTGATGGAGGTGTTCAACTTCCAAGGCGCGACGCGCGATTCGTACGGCCTCGAGTATTGGTGCCGTCGCTTCGATGTCGAGAGCCCCAAGGGCTCGATCGACGGCAGCCAGGTGGCGCGCGTCTACCGCCAAGGCCGTATCGAGGACATCGGCGAGTATTGCTTGCGCGATGTGCGCGCCACCTCGGAGTTGTACAAGCGCGTCGAACCCACGCTCTTGCCGCTGCTACTGGGCGACTAGCCGCGTCCGCCTTCAGCGCGCGCGGCCGAGCGAGTAGTCCACGAGCGCGCGCACTTCGTCGGGCTCCAGCAGGTCGAGCAGGCCCGCGGGCATGCGCGACACCTTCCAGGGCCGCCGGACCGCGATCGAGGCCTCTTCGACCTCGACGACGCGCCCGGCGGAATCGACGAGCCGCAGCGTCCCGTCCTTGGATCCTTCGACGCGTCCGACGACGAGGTCGCCGTCGAGGGTCTGGACCTCGGTGTCGGCGTACTGGTCCGAGATCGTGCGCGAGGGTTCGAACAGCGCGTCGAGCAGGTCCTCGACGCCGAAGCGCGAGCCCAAGGTGCCTAGATCCGGGCCGCTCGAGCCGCCAACGCCGTCGATGCGATGGCAGGATCCGCAAGTGGCGGCTTCCCACGCGGCGCGTCCGTGCTCCTTGCTCGCCGGAGCCTCGCGTTCGGCCAGCAACGAGCGCACTTGCGCGCGCGTCCAACGACGCACGGCGGTCCTGCGCGGGGCCGCGGCCGGCGCGGCCGTGGCGGTCGCTCGAGGTTGGATCGCATCGGACAAGTGGGCGAGTTCGAGCGCGGGGATCGCGGCCACGAAGCGTTCGCGGATGCGTCCGGCGTACGCCTCCAGCGACTCGCCACCGCGCATGCGCGGCTGGATGTCGTTCCAGCGTTCGAGGAAGCGGCGCTTCAAGTCGAGGCCCAGCGGCCCGCGAGCGGCGGAGATGGCGAGGCCTAAGTGCAGTTGGTCCTCCTGCTCCGCCTCCGCTTCGAGCCGCGCGACCAGGCGTTCCATGTTGGCTTCGCCGCCGAAGTGCGCCAGCAGCGTGGCGAGGTCGCGATCGGCGCGGTCGTCCCCGTGCCAAGCGAGGGCTTCGACCTCCGCGCGCAGCGTCGCCGCTTCCGCGTCGGACAAGGGCGCGAGGCGCAGGCAGGCGAGCTGCGCGAGTCTGAGCCAATCGCGCCGCGCGGCCAGCGAGCCGCGCTCGAGGTGCTCGAGCTGTTCCAGGGCCCAGGCGCGTCGCTCCGCGGGGAACCGACGCAGCGCGACGAGCACGAGGTCGGCGTCGGGCGCCTCGACGGCCGAGGTCAGCGCGTCGAAGGCGCGCAAGTCGGCGTGCTCGAGCGCCACGCGCGCGGCGTGCGCGAGGAAGCGGTCGCCGCCGACGAGGGCCGTCGCGACTCGCTCGGCATCCGCGGCGCTCCACTGGATTCCGGGCGCGTGCAACCGCTCGAGCGCGCGCCGCTCGACCAGCGCCGGCGAGGGCCGCGGAGCCTCGACGGGGAGGACGGAGCCGCCGCCGATCCAATGCGCTCGGTACAGGCCGGAACGCGTGCGCCGGCCGCCGGAGCTGAGCCACAGCGCGCCGTCGGAGCCGACGAGGATGTCCGTGGCGGGCAACGGCGTTCCGCGCAAGAAGGGAATCGCCGTGGCTTGCGAACCCGCGCCGGCTTCGTGCACATCCAAGGCCCAGATGGTGCCGAAGGACCAGTCGCAGGCGTAGAGCGCGCGTTGGAAGCGCTCGGGCGCCGCCAGCCCCGTGCCGAAGACGAGGCCGGTGGGCGAGCCGCGGCCCAGATCGGCCGTGGATGGCAAGGTGTCAAGCCAACTTGTCGGCCACTTGGACGAGCCCGTGCGCCAGCCGAAGTCGGACCCCGAGATGGCGTGGACGATCCGCACCGGGCGATACCACGGCGCGCCGACATCCCACTCCATGTCGGAGTCCCACGTGTACAACTCGCCACGCGCGTCGAAGGCCAAGTCGTAGGCGTTCCTGTAGCCCATCGACCACAGTTCGAAGGCGCCTCCGTCCTTGTCGGTCGCGACGATCCAACCGCCGGGCGCGCGAATGCCGTTGGCGTGGCCGCGCGGATCCTCGATGGTCGGCACGAGGTCGTCCTCGGCCCACGAGCGCGGCACGCGGCTCGTCGCGCAGTCGGGCAAGGCCGTGTGGTTGCCGCCGACGATCCAGATGCGACCATCGGGCCCGCTCGCCAAGCCGTGCGGGCCATGTTCGCCGCCGCCCTCGAAGGCGCGCAGCAGCCGCGCCGCGTCAGGCATTCCATCTCCATTCGAATCTTGCACGCGCCAGAGGCCTGTTTGCGCGCCGTCCGAGCCTTCCGCCACGACGCAGTACAAGGCGTCCTCGTGCCACAGCAGTCCGTGCGCGCCGGCGATGGGAGCAGGCACGCGCGCGAACTCCATCGGACGTGCCGACATCGACGCGCGCCAGATGGAGCCGTACTGGTCGGCGGCGTACAACCAAGCGCCCGGTGCTTCGCACAAGGCCACCCACGAGCCTTGCGTCGCTGGATCGGGTTGGTGCAGCAGCTCGATGGCGAAGCCCTCGGCCAGCTCGATGCCTTCGACTCCCAAGGCTCGCGGAACGGAGGCGTCGCTCGTCGCCCCATCCGGATCGTCGAGCATGCCCCACGGGCCTACGCCCATGGCGCCGAAGGAATGCGCGGGGCCCATGCGGCTCCTGTCGAGGCTACCGGGATCGAAGGCCCCAGATTCGAAGGCCTCGGGATCGAAGCCGTCCGGCAGGAGGGCCGAGCTGAACGAACCGTCGCTGACGAGGCGCAGCCTGCGACCATCGCTCCCGGACACCGAGAGCTCGCACCAGGCTCCCGCCGGACCGCCGTCGTTGCGCGCCACGAGGTGCAGCGTGTTCGCGCCCTCGACCACGACTCCGGTGGCGTCGCCGCCGGCGAGCTGGCTCCACTCGCCGTGCGCGAGCACTTGCTGGCCGTTGATCCACGCGATCACGTGGTTGTCGCCGCTGGCGAGCAGGCGCGCGCGCGCCGGCGCGAACGGCACGACGAACTCGCGCTCGAGCACCACGCGCTCGTCCTGCCCGGGTTGGTCGCCGGCCCACAGCCAATGCGGCAACGGGCCGGGCAGCAAGTGCAGCTTGGCCGTGCTGGCCGCGAGATCCTCCAGCTCGGGTTCGTCCGCGGGTCCGAGACGCCTGACCTTGATCGAGCGATAGCGCACCTCCATCGGCGGTCCTGCGTGCAGCTGCACCGCCACCAGTCCGCGCACGCGGCGCGTGGGCTCGCGATCGATGGTCTCGCTGGTGCGCACTCCATTGATCTCGAGCACGATCGTCCCGCCCACGGCCACGATGCGGTAGGTGTTCCAATCGTGCTGCCGCACCGCGCGCCGTTGCAGCTCCTTGCCGTCGGCGTAGCGGCGCGCGTCCTTGCGGCCGCCCTCGAATACGCAGCGCTCGCCGCGCGTCGTCATCACCCCGCGTCCGTCCTGCTCGTACAGGCAACCCGACCACGACCCGCCATCCTCGATGTCGGCCTGCGGACCGGCCACCTGGTGGCCTCCCAGGTCTAGGCTTCGGAATTGGATGCCCGAGTTGCCGCCGACGACCTTGTACTCGGCCACCAACTCGAAGTCTTCGAACTCGAAGCCGTCGCGCAGCAGGTAGGTCGTGGCGTCGCACGGCACCTGCGTCGTGCTCCGACCGACGATGGCGCCGTCCTCGACGGACCAGAAGCGCGCCTCGCCGCGCCATCCGGCCAGATCCACGCCGCCCACCAGCTCGATCCACTCCGACTGC
>Ga0172376_10003981_pt1 | contig 17088 bp, 13 predicted proteins | sample Lak35m_FD_121114 | JGI IMG/M metagenome (GOLD analysis project Ga0172376, IMG submission 121114) | Freshwater microbial communities from Kabuno Bay, South-Kivu, Congo - kab_092012_35m | ecosystem: Environmental > Aquatic > Freshwater > Lake | place: Democratic Republic of the Congo: South-Kivu... | reverse complement strand
TAAATATTTTCTTGATTGCAATTTTTATGATAATATTTTTTTCCATATTCAACTTTTTTTAAAATATCTTCATTATTAACGTTCTTTAATATTTTTCCTACATACTCTCCAATTAATCCTAAAAATAATAACTGCACTCCGGCAAAAAAGAACACTGCCGTTAATATTGTCGAATAGCCTTGTGGTATGCTTGGGTTTATAATTTTTTCTATAAATATTAAAATAATAAAAAAAATACTTAAAACGGTAATTATTAAACCAAGCATTGAAAACAAATGGATAGGAATAGTTGAAAAGTTGATTGTTAAATTACTGTAATGTTTTATTAATTTATAAAAATTATATCCTGATTTACCGACAATTCTTTTATCATGTCTAACTTCAAAAGATCCAATATTTTGGGTTATTGATAAAATTAGACCATCTATAAAAGGGAAAGGACCAGTATATTTTACAATCTCATTAACTATATTTCTTTTTATTAATTTAAAACTGCTAAAATAAATACTACTAGGTTTCTTTAATAAAAATTCCGCACTAACATTTGCTATTTTACTAATTAGATTTCTAAACCAAGAGTCTTGTTTTATTAAATATTTTGTATATACAACATCGTAATTATTTTTTAATGAATATTCTAGAAGATTTAAAGCTTCCCTTGGAGGATTCTGATAATCATCATCCATGATTATTACTAAATCTCCTTCGCTATATTTGAGACCTGCCATTACAGCACTGTGTTCTCCAAAATTTTTTGAAAATTTTATATATGTAATTATATCTGCATATTTTTTAAACAAACTTACACACTGTTCGTGAGTATCATCCGGGCTAAAGTCATTAATTAAAACAATTTCAATTTTAAAATTTATAAAAGTAACCATTAAATCTTCAACAAGTTTAGTTAATGTTTTTGAGCCTTTATAAGTTGGGATAATTATTGAAATAAGATTTACTTTATTATTCATAAAATCTTTAGTTAATTGAGAAGTTGTAAAGAGTCGAGACTTTATTTTTTTATAGTCCAAAACAAAGATATTTTCGATTAGCTATTAAAAAAAAAATCAAATTGATTTATTTGCTATCATACTTTTAATCTTTAAATTCTTATATAAATTAAAAGTTTGTACTGCACACTTTTTCCATGTAAATTTTAAACATCTCTTGTATCCATTTTTTACAACTAATTTATACTTTTTTTTATTTTGAACTAAAACTTCTATTTTTTTTAAAAGATCAATTTTAGAATTGGGATTAAAATATAGTGGGGCATCACCTCCAATTTCTTTAAGTGAACCCGCATCACTACTAATCACTGGACAACCTAATTCCATTGATTCTAAAAGAGTAATACCAAATCCTTCATATTTAGAAGTAACAACATGAGCAAATGCATTTTGATATAAAAATTTCAATTGAGAATCTTCGCCTTGAATATTTATAAATTTATTTTGATTTTTAAATAATTCAATTTCATTTAAAGAAAAATTTCCACCTCCAAAACAAACCAACGTAAAATTATTAAGCAAACTAGATTGATTAAAGACATCTACAATAATTTTAAAATTTTTATAATTATTTCTATTTCCCACATAAAGTATAAATAATTTTTTTTTTAATATAATATTAGGTTTTGATGGTTTAATTTTTTTTATATGATTTCCTGCACAGTAAATAACAGATGTTTTTTTCTTAGGTATTTTATAATAATTTATAAAATCTTTTTGGGTATTTTTTGATATACAAATATAATGATCAAATAAATTCAAATATTTTTTTTTTAAAAATTGATTTTTTTGATAATATTTTTTAAATTTTTCATGTATTAAATCAAATATAGTTAAAACTTTAATTTTGTCTTTGAAACTATTAAAATTGTCATATTCATTAAAATATGTCCCATGAATAATATCTGGATCATATTTTTTGTAAAAAAAATTAGAAATTATATTATTTATATTTTTAATTAATGAATTAATAGGAAACCTAAGAATATATATAGATATTTTATTTTTAATAAAATTCTTCAAATAAATATTTTTGCTAAGAGGAGCAATAATTCTAAAATTTTTTTTTAACAAAGATAATTCATTTGCTAAATTAATAAAATATCTTGAAACGCCACCTTTTTTTTGTTGAAAAAATATTGTATTAGTGAATAAAATTTTCATTATATAATCATTATTTTATTTTTAATAAAAAATTTATATGTACAACATTAAATAAAATCATATAAAAATCATAAATAATGTTTAATACTAATTCAAATATACAATATAACAAATTACCCTTCCCTCATATAATTATAGAAAATTTTTTTACTGATGATTTTTACTTTGAATTAGAAAAAAATTTTCCAAAGTCAGATAAGTTTTTAGAAAATGAGAATAAAGTTGGTAGAATGCATGGTGATACTACTTTTGGCGACACTCTTTATAATAATTTATTAAATAATTCAAAAGCATATAATAGCCTACATAATTGGGTTTATAGTGATAATTTTATTAAATTATTTATTAATTTTTTTGCAAATGAGTTTCAATATCAAGATGACTTATTGTACAACCCAAAGGAATTTGATCTTGTCTCTAAACCTGTTGAAATTGGCAGTGTCTTTAATAATTATAATTTTGAAAAACAAAAAGTTAAACCATATGTCTATTCAAGACTAGATATTGGCTATGGAGGAAAAAACTACGGAGTCGATACCGGCGGCAGAGGACCTCATATTGACAACCCTCAAAGAATTATTTCAATTTTATTCTATGTTGGTGGTTTTAAAAAAATTACTGGTGGGCAACATCGATTGTATAAAATATCAACTAAAAAAAATGAACTAGAAGTTTGCAAAATATATGAACCTAAAAGGAACTCATTAATAGCATCTTTACAAAATAACTTTGCATTCCATGATGTTAATCCAATTACCGATATCGATGGTCAAAGAAATGCTTTTTATTTGGCCATTTCTTCTTCTAAAAGAATATGGAGACCTTCTGTTAGAAATTATATAAACAAAAAATTTAACAAAAATAGAGTTGAAAGTAGTTTTTTAAATAAATTACTTAATATTTTTTCTTAAATATTCTTTAGAGGTCTCAATCCAATCAAATAAATTAGATTGGAAAATTTTATAATTGATTTTTGTATCATCTAAATTTTCCATAGTTCTAGAAAATAGCTTAAATTTTTTGATAAAAAAAGAAAGTTTGTTTATTCTATAAGGATCCTGAGAGAACCAAAAATCTTTTTTATTTTTAAATGAAAGTATAACTCCATGAAACATGGAGGTAAAAACTATTTTTGAATTTTGTATTAAATAAATAAACTCATTAGGGTTAGCATGCAATATGTTGATATCAGACCAAAGATTATAATAACTAACTGAAATAATTTTTAAATTTTTATTAGATGCATATTTTTTAATATTTTTGATTTCTTTATTTGAAAAATATCTTCCATACACTAAAACATATCCTATATTTAAAGAAAGATTTAATTTAAATTTTTGCGCAGGAATGTCCAATAATAAAGATGGATCGCAAACTAAAATTGGTTTTTTCCCTATTAATTTCTTAACAAATTGAAATGTGTTATTGTCTCTTACCGAAATATTTTTAAAACTTTTTAAATTTTTAATAATATTATCACTTACTTTTGAAAAATTTTTAGCATTACCAATGCTAACAGCGTAGGCAATTTTGTCTTTTTTATTATTTGATCCAAAAAAATGTGGCTCAATATTAAAAATGGGACTCTGAAAATTCCAAATTTCATCGCTTCCATAAATATAAATATCTTCATCGAAAGAAATGTTAGTAAATGATGGCCTTGGAAACTCTTGAGAATTTTTCCAATCTATTAATCTTCTATTTTTCTTTATAGCTTTAAAATACTTAATAGGATTTAAGGTCTTAAGTTGACTATTAAATTCTCTTAATACCAATTGTTTGGGTTGATAATTGTTAAATGTTACTTTATTTTTACGATTCAATTCTTCTAAAAATTTTTTAATACTAAAAGATTGAATTAAAGCTCCTAAATTTTTACTCCAATAAAAAGTAATTATACCAATATTCATTATTTTATATTTTTCACTAATACGTTTTCTAATTTTATTTTACCTTTAATTTTTTTTTCTAACTTTTCTATTAATTCAAATGCTTGAAGGCTTTGATCGCATTTAGCTTTATTAACAACACAATTAATGGTTCTGTCTGAAAAGGAAAATTTATCATTTTTTATACCAAAATTTATAGAATAAAGTTTAACTAAAAATTTTCTAAATAAGATTAGTTTATTATCGATTCTGCATAAATAAAAAATCTTGGTTACGAAAAGATTTAATAAATATAAAAAAAAAAAAGAAAAAGAGATTTTACTTAAATCGTAATATAAATTTTTTGTCGCATATAAACTGCCCAAATTTGGTAGTCTTTTTTCTTGAAATGCTTCTCTGTGTCTTCTTACTTCATTTACTCTTTTATTAATTTTATATAAATCACCCTTCTTATTTAATTGAAAAATAAATTTAATTTCATATATCAAGAAATTTTTCTTTTCTTGAAATATTGAATATCTCCAGCCAAAAGAGATTTGATTTTTGGATAAAGTTAAAATATTGCAGTCTTTATCAATATATTTAACTTGATCAATATAATCAGATATACATGATCCGTACGATGAAGCATTCGTAATTACTGCCGCACCAATTGTTCCGGGAATTCCTATAAGACCTTCTTGACCTGAAATATTAAACTTTTCTTGTATTAAATTAACGTACTTAAAAATTGATACCCCCCCAGTTACATTCAAATGCAAATGATTATTTATTATTTTAGAATTAAAATTATTTTTAATTTTCTTTAAGCTTATAAAAGGAGTTTCAATTTCTCCATCTCTAAATAAAATATTGCTTAAATTTCCAATTGGGTAAAATTCAATTTTGTTATTTTTAAGATAAATTAATATTTTATTTAAATCTTTAAAATTTTCTGGTTCGATTAAAAGTTTAACTAAACCACCACATTTAATCCAAGATTTTCTTTTTAGATCATAATTTTCTGTAAAAGAAATAAAATTTTTTTTTAACCAAAAAATTGTCTCTACATTTGGACACTGTTTTTTTATCAAATTTTTATGCTGTAGTTTTTTTTGAAGGCTAATTGCAACCAATAATTTTCATGATTAAAATGAAATTCTGGAGAGAAATTATTTATAAATTTATTATTCAATAAGTCATTTCTAATAAAAAAAGCATTTGCACCAGTAATATTGCAACAAACTAATTTATACTTATTTCCTAAAATTTTGACAAAAGATTTAAGTGAAGCACTGTAGTAATCTGATCCGTCCCAAGCTGAGTTAATATCGTATTCTGACACCCACTCTATGCTGGGGCCATACTTTGCATTATATTCAGCAACTATTACCCTAGGATTAATGCAACGTATTTCTTTAAGAGTATGATATGTGTGCGTACCTATATCTATAGATAACAAATCAATTTCTTCCTTTTTATTAAAATTACTTAATATTATTTCATTTATATTTTTTGGATTTACTTTTTTATAGTTAACAAACAACTTTTTATTAAGAAATTTTTTAAAATTTTTTTCTATTAATTTCTTAAATTTAATATTTCCTTCAATCCAAAGACCACTCCAACCTTTATATAATAAGTATGTTGTGTTTGATTCAATGCCACTTTCAACGCCTATCTCAATAAATTTTTTTGTTTTTTCACCTATTCTATAAAAAATTTCCTCTATTATTCCATCTTCGTCTTGTTGAGAAAAAACTTTATAGCCTTTTTTCACAATATCTTTTTTATGTGAAAATTTATCTTTTTTATAAAATTCAATTAATGCAATTTTCGTTAATATTGACTCAATTTTTATTAATCCCAAGTATTTTGATATTATATAAATTAATTTTTTTAAAAAGAATATCATAGAAAATTAGTTGTTTTTTATAATTACATTATTTTTATTGATCTCAATTATTCTATTACAATATTTTGTAACACTTTTTCTATGTGTTGAAAAAATAACAATTTTATTTTTCATTATTTTAAAAATATTGTTTAGAATTTTTATTTCTGTTTGTTCGTCAAGAGAACTTGTTGCTTCATCTAAAAATAAAATTGAAGGATTTTTAAATAAAGCTCGAGCTATACCAATTCTTTGAACTTGACCTCCGGAAATTTTTGATCCTTTTTCTCCAATAACTGTATTTAAGCCTTTTTCTAACGAATTAATTAAATCTGACAAATCTAAAAATTCCAAAATTTTTTCAACTCTTTTTTTATCGTTTTGGTTATTGCTGAATGTTATATTAGAGTATATTGAATCGTCCGCTAAATAGATATTTTGAGAAACGTAAGCAATTTGGCTATAAAAAATACTTATACTATTTTTTTTATCATTTATTAAAATTTCACCTGAGTTTGGCTCGAGTAATCCAGATAGCAAATTAATTAATGATGATTTACCAATTCCAGTTTTTCCAACTATAGCAACTTTATCAAAAGAATTTATTTCGAAGTTTATATTATCAAAAACCTTATTTTTATTTTTGGGATAAGAAAAAGATATATTACTAAAAGAGATTTTTTTAATTTTATTATTATTTTTTTTTATAGAGTTTGAATTTTTTTCATCTTTTTTGAATTCATTGAATAAAAGTTCAGTACAAGGGGAATTAAATCTAAGCATCTGGATTGATTTGACTAGATTTATTGAATTAGGTAACAATTTTAAAGCGGCAAATCCGAAGACTCCTAAAAGTATTAAAATTTCTTCAAATTTAGTATTAGCAAATTTTATTAAAAAAATAGAAAGTGTAAAAAAAATTAATATACTTAAAAATTCTATAGCTGGTGCTGACAAACCTAAATATATATCTCTTTTTGCAGTTGAATCTGCAGTTTCTTCAATATGAAATTTTGTCTGTTTTATAAAAAAATCTTTTTTTTGGTGAATAATGATTTCTTTGATATTGCCAAAGATTTCATTTAATTTTTGTATTAATTTTGAAGTATGAAGCTGTCTAATTTCACCCCATTTCTTAAAATTGTTATAATTAAACCAAATAATTAATGCTCCAATTGTTGCAATAAAAAATATTACAAAAAGAGAGTATATATTAAAAATAATTAAAAAAGTGCAAAAGGAGATAATAATAATAAATTGCGAAATTATATCAATTAAATTTCCTATTACACCGAACGAAAAAAGATTAGTTTCTACATTTATATTTCTTACTAAAGAGGAAGAATTATTTTCAATAAAAAAAATATATTTATTTTTTAAATGTATATTTAAAATTTTTTCAGAAAGACTAACAAATAATTGATTACAATATATAGTTCGATAATAATAATAAAAAGAAACAAATAAAGTTTTAATAAAATATACAACTATAAAAGCTAATAAAGACAATACTACTATCTCGTTTTTTTGAAAAATCTCAAAATAAGGAATATAATAATATAATAATAACTTATATTTTTCAAAATCGCTCAAAAAAGATAAGATTGGAATAATAAGACCCAAACTTAAAATTTCAAAAATTGTTCTTACAATAGTTAATAAAACTAAAAAATAAAATGTATTTTTTTTAGATTTTTTATAAATATAAAAAATTTTAAAAATTAAGTTGTAAATATATGTAGTCAATGAAGAAATTTTTAAATTTTTTATTATATATCTATTAAAATTTCTGTATAATCAATATATAATATGCTATTAAAAAAACTTGAAAAATATATATACTCGTATAATTCAGAAATTTTAGAATTTAATTTAGAATATCAAGTAAATAATACTTATAAAAAATCTAAAATAATTTTATTTAAAGTATTAATAAAAAAAATATTTCGTTCTTTTTATAGATTTTTGCAAAGAAGTCTAATTAAGCCGCAAATTAGAGAAATTATAATTTACGTTGAAAGAATATTTTTTAAGATTATTTCAAATAAAATAAAAATTTCTCATGATCAAGATGTAATTAATAAAACAATATTATTAAAAAGGGATTCTTATGTCGAAATTGAAAATATATTTAATCAAGATGAATTGCTTAAAATAAAAGAATATTTCATGAGTAAAAAAGATCTTGTTAATATTTTTGAATCCACTTCAAAAAAAAAAATGGATATGCAATATTACAAAACTGAAGATCTTATTTCTTTTCCTCTTATAATTAGAGGAGCAAATAATGAATATTTAAATCAACTACTATTTAATTATTTTGAATGTAGCTACAGATTAGATTGGATATGGGCATGGTGGTCATATGCAGATGAAAAAAATCCTAGTATTGGACCTCAGAATTTTCATAGGGATTATGAATCATTCAACTTTATTAAAGTATTTGTTTATCTTACTGACGTTGAAGGGACTGACGGTAGTCATCAGTTAATATGCGGATCACACAAAGAAAATAAATTATACGAAATAAGAAGATTTTCAGATGATGAAATATCAAATAATTTTAATTCTATAAAAATAAAAAATATAGATGGAAAATCTGGAAAAACCTTCGTTGCCAATACTTTTGCAATTCACAAAGGTGCAAAACCTTTCAGAAATAATAGGCTTATTTTGTGCTATTTATTTTCAGTTGTGCCTTCTCGAAGAAGCCCTAAATTACCTGTAATTAATTTCTCTTCCTTTAACTTTAAATCAGATAGAGATCTATTAAAAAAAAACCAATATATAAATTCTTTATTTATTAATTATAAGAAATAAAATTAATATAGGCCAAGATGTAAAAATTAATTTGCTGAAATCCATTTAGCTTTAATTTTATCTAAATTTTTTAATTTTTTTTTTATTAAGTAATTAAAATTTGATTTATAAAAATCTAAGATTTTAGTACTAATTTTACCGCCTGTCGCTTCTGATCTAAGCTGCGCATCCATTTTTTCTGGATATTTCGAAAAATTTTTTTTTGCTTTATAAGCAAGATTTGTTCCATTATATGCTGAATAATATGCAACTGAGGATACTGAGGGATTTAATTTAATATTGATTTTTAATGTATCAATTATTGAAGCTTCTGTTTGATCTGGCAATCCAATTATATTATAGGCGGTAGTATTAATTTTATTTTTTTTTAATAGTTTAAAAGCTTTAATTAATTTATTTGTGTCGACAAATCTATTTAATTTTTTTTCTCTAAAGCCTTCGTCAGATAACTCTAAACCCATACCAACTCCATCTACTTTCAATTTTTTTAATAACTCTATACTATTTTGATTTATACCTTCTGCTCTGGTTTCAATATAAAGTTTTATTTTTAACTTGGATTTTGAGATTAGTTCAGATAATTTCATTAGAACCTCTCTGCTAATTGTTAAAAAATTAGTGTCCTGACATCTAAATAAAGTAATTTTGTAATTTTTATTAAGTTTTTTCATTTCTTTAAAAATTACTTCCGCAGATTTATTTCTTAAATATAATTTATTTTGCAAAAGTGTTCCTTTTTTATTTATATTATTAAATCCATAATATTTTTGAATAATGGTTTCAACGCAGTAGCTGCACGCATATATACATCCTCTTGACAACTCATAATCTACGGCTTTTAATACTTTACCATTATATGGTCTAAAAAAGACTTGCTTATCAAAAAGACTATAATCATAGGGAGAAATTAAATCTAAATCTCTAATAATTTTTTGTCTAGGGTTTTGAATAAAAATTTTTCTTTTATAAAAATTTACGCCATTTATTCTTTCAATTTTTTTTTTATTTGGGAATGCTTTGGCAATTTCCCTTAGTACTAATTCTGATTCTCCCGAAATTAAATAATCTATTTTGGGCATTTTCTTAATAATTAATTCAGGGGCTGAAGTAGATTGGATGCCTCCAAATATTAGCAAACTTTTATATTTCAATCCTTTTAACAAATCATAAGCATACTGAATATTTACATATTCTCCCTCTCCATGTATGTGCGAGGATAATGCACCACTAAAAATTATGTCAGGACTAAACTTATTAATAAAATTTTGTAATGAAATTTTTATATCTTGATTATTCCATTTTATCTTGTTGTAGTAAGATGTTTTTTGAAATTGAAGGTTATTAGTATTTAAATCAACTTCTCGATCAGACCAATTAGAGTAAAAAGTTGCATCAAATAACTTAACATTATTTCCATCTTTTTTAAGAACACCAGCGTGACTTGCTACCCAAATTGTAGTTATTCCCCTCCCCCACTTGTTAGGGTTTATGAGTAATATTTTCTTTTTATTTTTTTTAATCATGTATTTATTTAATAACGAATATTTACATATAAATAAAATTTATATTTTAATTATGAGTGTATATAATCTAACTAGTTACCATTTATACATATAATTAAAGAGTTAATATGAAAAAAATATACGGGATTTTCGTATGTAACAATTTAAAAAATGTCATTAACCTCGATCAAGATTTATACGAGGCTATGAATAAAAAATTAAAAAATTTTTATATAATTGATTTGAGTCTTTTATATGGATTCAAAACAGAAAAAATAAATCAATTATTTAAAGTTTTTAGACCTAGAAGTTATAATGAATTAGACAATTTCTTAACAAGAAACAAAAGTATTATTTTTAATCATGTGTCTAGACATTTAAAATATTTAAAATTTTTTATATTTATTAGAAAGTATAAAATAATTCTTTTAGAATTAATTAGAGGAAATTCAATACAACTTAATGAAGTTTATTATAAAAAAGGTAATTTTATTTTTTTACTTAAAATTAAAATAAGAAGAGCAATCTATAAATTGTTAACTGTTTTTAACTTTATAAACAATTATGATTGCTTATTTATATCAACTAAAAATGTAAAAAAATATTATCATAATTATAGAGATATTTTGCTTAACAAAATTTTTTGTACTAACAGATTTTTTAAACATAAAAAAATTATTATTATGAATGACAAAATATATGATTTATCTAAGAACAAAAAAAAAAATCAAAAATATATAATTTATATAGACACACCATTATCTAAAATTGATTACATACCTGAGAAAGATATGCCGGATGAAGTCAGTAAAAAAAAATTTTACAATTTGCTGACACTGCACTTAGATAAGTTGTCGAAAATTTTTAGAAAAAAGATTGTTATTTGTTTGCATCCTAAAACAAATTTTAAAGATGTAAGAAAGTATTTTAAAAAATATATTTGCAAAAAATATCAGATTTGGGAATATATTGATAAGTCTTTTTTAGTTACCTGCATTGCTTCAACAGCTGTTGCTTATGCAATTTATAATAAAAAAAAAATCTTAATATTCAATTCTAAATATTTAAATAAATTTCATTTATATAGGTCAGAGATTTTAGCTAAGAATTATAAGATTATAAGTTTAAAAGTTGAGGAAAGAAAATTTGAAAATTTAAATGTTAAAAGAATAAATGCGAATAAACCTTATAATATTTTATTGAAAAATATCATGTTAAAAAAAAATAATTCTGGTGTTAAAGAAATAATAAACAATATAAAAAAATATTAATTATTAAGATTAAGCTTAAAAATTATTTACTAAGAAATATTATTTACTAAAAAAATTTTTTAAAATAAAATTTATAAGAATAATATTATTTTTTTTTATTTATCTTTTGCCTAAAATAAATAGGAATATATTGCTTTAAGTCCGATTTGGTATTTATTTCTGGTGATATTTTTTTAAAATAATAAGACTTTATATTATATCCATATTCAATTAATTTTAACCACTCGTTATCTTCTAATAATTGAAGTTTGGAATTCTTAAGATATTTATATTTATTGAGAACTTCTTTTTTAATAGCAACAATACCATGATGAGAATAGTGGGTTTTTTTGCCGATTGGATTAAAAAATTTATTATAAGCAGTTGTGTATGTAGGTATAGGGCTTCTTGAAATATACAATATCTCATCATTTAAATTTAAAACAACCTTAGCTATAGTTGTATTTTGTATTGCTTTTTTATTTTTAACTTCAGTATGAACAGTAAATGCATCGTAATTTTTTTTAGATTTTACAATTTTATTAAATAAAAAATCTAATACTTCCGAGTTTAAAAAAGGCATATCACAAGAGCTAATTAAAAAATATTTATAATTTTTTTTTATGTTTTTAAGGGCGTAACTGCATCTCTCCGTACCGTTTAGGCATTCTTTATTAACTAAGATTAAATTGTTTGTTATGTTTTTAAATTCATCTAAAACTTTTTGGCTATCGCTTGTAATATAAATATGTTTTTTATGTAAAACATTCTGTATTTTTTTATAAGTCTTCATAACTAAAGACTCATTATTTATTTTAATTAATGGTTTGCCAGGTAATCTTTTGGAATTATACCTTGCGGGTATTATAACTGCGATTTGGTGATTTTTTTTATTCATTATAATAATTTTAAATAAATTATCATATAATATTTTGACTCTAATACTATATTTTTTAATTTTAAGTATGCTAATTATTTATCTAAATTATTTTTTTAATATCCAATTTGAGCACTAGGTAAATGATAATTGTTTTTTGCTAAATTTTCAATTCTTGCCATATCAAATTTTGATATTTTTTTAAAATTTTTTATATCTCTAATTAATTCATCAAGATGAGATTTTTTTTTTATCCCGAAAATAACATTATCTATATTGACATTTTGTAATAAAAAAAATTTTGAAAACTGTCTTAAATTTCCTCCAGATATTTTTTTTATTTCATTTATCTGAAATAATATATTTTTTAATCTTTGCTTATCTAATAACCATTTATATCTATAATCTTTTCTTTCGTATTTGGAATTAATATTAATCATACCGGACAGACAACCTGAAGCTAAAGGAGATCTTGCTACTAATTTTGGTTTTAGTGAACTTAAAAAATTTATATTATGAGTTCTTAATAAATTAATTTCATCCTGTATACAATCAAAGCTATTTATTATATTTTTTGAAAAATAAAAGTCTCTTGCAAAAGAGATGCCGATATTTTTTATCACATTTTCTTTTTTGTAAATTTTTAGAACTTTTAAAATTTTAAACCAGTCTTTAATCTCAGTTCTTGGATTGTGAAGAAATAATGTGTTTATTTTTCCAAATTCTTTTAATGACTTATCAATTGATTTTCTGATATCTGAAATTTTAAATGTTTTTACTCCACTAGAATTATATCCACATTTAGTATTAATTTTAATTTTTTTATTATTTTTAAACATTTCAGATAAGATTTTATGAATTTTCCCTTGCCCATAAGTAGGTGCTGTGTCGAATTCTAAAAAATTATTTTTTGCTGATTTTTCTAATATTTCGTAAATACTTTTTTTACTTATCGGACCAAAATCACCACTAAGAGACCACGTTCCTATTATAATTTTTTTAAAATAATCGTTTTTCACTTATTTATTATACAGTAAAATTATATACTAATATATTAAATTTTTTTTATTTTTATATTAAGCGTTAACAGTAATTTAAAATTAATATATTTAATATTTTAATCGAAAATTTATTTATCTAATCAAAATAAAAGGAATGTTATAATTTTTTTCTACTTGAGTATAAACTTTAATTTCATCAAAAATATTATTTTTAAACTTACTAATTTTTATGTCCAGAATTTCAATATATTTGCATTCAAGAACAGCAAATAAGAGATATTGTTAAAAAATTTTTGTATTTTTGATTAATCTTATCAATTATATAAATACATTTATTACTCTTATTAGGAAAATTTTTTTAAAAAAAATTAAATAACCTGTTAGATTTTTGAATTTTTATGCTATTACTTTTAATGTAAATATTTTTCTCATTTAAAATTTTTTATAACTTATTATAATTTATTAAAACTAATGATTTACCAATATTATTAAAAATTTACTTAGTATTTTTTAGTCTCTTGTTTTGTCAGTATAATAATACATATCGACATTTTATATAATTTTAGCTGATGATTTTTTCTACACTTATTGAGTCTTTAGCTAATAATCCAGAAACTTTATTCAAACTATCTCCCTTGTTTAATAACTTTTCTGGTACCTTGTCTTTTGCAACTATTTGTCGATTTATATCATAATAATCTGCAACAACCTTGTCCCAAAAATTATTTCCATTAAAATATTTTTGATTGCAAAATAGTTGATAAGAAATTAAAAAAAAATCATATAAATTTGAGTAGCTTAACTGACTCCAATTTTTATTTAAAAGTAATTTATAGCTTTTAATACTATTCCAATAATTATTAATTTCAAATTTTTTAACATTCCAAACATTTGCTCTTGAAAAAATAACTTTAAAACCCAATAAAATGCTCTCAAATATTACTGTTGAATGACGCGTTATTATTATAGTTTGCTTACTAAGCATATTAAGAAGGTCAATATTTTTAACTGGATAATTTATGAAAATTATATTCGGACATTTTTTAAACTTTCTTATAATTCCCTTGAATATTAAAGTATCCAAATAATTGATTTTGGAAAAATTCTTAGTATAAAAATTTGGATGGCCTTTTACAATTATTACATTTCTACTATTTTTTACAAGTTCACTTAATGTAACGATTAACCAGTCTTTGTAAGTTAGAAATCCATCAAAACCAAACATATATTCATTTTCTAAAAATGAATGGGAATATACAATATGAGTTACTTTATTAAAATTAATATAATTTTTTTTTAATTTTTTAAAATTAGCCGAGTTCATCCATGGTAACAAAGTAGGAGAATTAATTATTTTTTTTATATTCTTTCTAACCATCAAAATTTTTTTTTGACTAATTTCCTTTTTGCTTGATATTCTGATTAAGTCTTCATATTGGATTTGTTTATTGCTATTAGGGAATTTTATTAAATCAAAACAAACGAGTCCTTTTGGAAAATTATTTGTATAAATTAGTACTTTTTTTTTTGTAAAATATTGAATAATAATGCCATTTAAATACATACCATGATCTATATAAACTGCTTTTATAGATCCATTCAATCTCTCTAAAGAAGAAATTATTGATATTGATTTAAATAAATCTTTAATTTTGGCTATTAAGAATTTTATTTTACTATTATTTTGAATAGTTTTTCTATAACAATTACTTAGGATATATCTTCCTATTACGAAATCTTTATATCTTAATGTAATAAATTTCCTGTTTAAAAAAAGTTTTCCTATAATAATAGCATAAATTATAAAACAAATAGATTTAATAGTTATAAAATTGTCGTACTCAAAATATTTTAATTCTAATTTTGACCTTAATTTTTTTTCCGCATGAATTTTTACTGAGGTTAATAATATTTTATATACTGTTTTTTTATGTCGCGTCGCTAAAATATAATTAATTTTTTTCATATATAAAATAAAAATTTATTACTCTTAATAAAAACATTAATTTTTTTATATCTAATTTTTAAAAAAATAAATAAATTTTTTTAAAATTTTTGAATAATTTTTTTTAGATCTTTAATATTTAAAAAATGTTTATTGATTTGAGAGTTGTAAAAAAAACCATCTTTTACTAATTTGCAATTTTTATTTTGGTAAGCTTTAATCAAATGGTCAGGCAGGATGGCATAAAACTTACCTAGATCAACTGTATTTTTGCTATCATAAATAGATATCATTTCCTCATGCAATTTTTCTCCTGGTCTTATACCGACGATTTTAATTTTACATTTATCGCAAACAGCTTTTGCAAGATCTATGACATTAAAAGATGGTATTTTAGGAATAAATATTTCGCCACCGATTGAATTTACGAGCACCCAGTTTACCATCAGAATAGCATCTTCTAATAGAATATTAAACCGTGTCATCTTTTCATCTGTTATTAACATCTCCCCTGTTTTTTTTTGATTTATAAAATTATGCAAAACAGAACCTCTGCTGCCCATCACATTGCCGTACCGCACTACACTAAATTTAATATTTTTTTTTCCTTTAATATTATTTGAGTTAATAAATAACTTGTCGGAACATAACTTGGTAGCCCCATAGAGGTTAACGGGTGATGAAGCCTTATCTGTGGATAAAGCAACGACATTCTGAACTCCGTTTTTTAATGAACATTCAATAATATTTTGGGCTCCAATAATATTTGTCTTTATAAATTCTATAGGATTATATTCTGAAGCAGGTACTTGTTTTAAGGCAGCGGCATGAACAATAATATCAACGTCTTCAAAAGCTGAATTTAGCCTTTCTTTATCCCTGACATCGCCCAAAAAATATCTAAGGTTAGGAAATTTTTTATCAGAAAAATTTATACTCATTTCGTGCTGCTTTAACTCATCCCTGCTAAAAACAATTATTTTTTTTAAGGGAATTTTTTTAGATAATAAAAAATTAACAAAAGCTTTTCCAAAAGAACCAGTGCCGCCTGTTATTAATAAACTTTTATTATTAAAGAAATTTTTGATCATTATTATGAATATTTAGACCTTATTCCTGAAATACAAACTGGCCCTTCCAGTAATTTTTCTGGATTAGAATTATTGTCTATAGATTTTTTTATTTCAAAAAAAATTGAATCTAAAATATCAAAATATCTATTTATTAAACTGTTGTTATGATTAACACATAAATAGATAGAATTTGAAGCTAAAAAATTTTTTTTCAAAAATTCTTGCGAAATAAAGGTTTTGTAATAAAGATTATTATTATTTATAAAATCAAATTTTGGCATCGCATCTAATCCTTTTATATCTAATTTTATATTATGAATTTTAGAAAGTTGTAACCATTTCTTTTTCACATCCGCTCCAATGTCACTAATAATTTTCCAAGATTTTATTTTTTCCATAATCTCTAAAGTCTTTAAAGCGGCGGCTGAGCCTATTCTTTCTGTCCAGAATGTACTACTTATAAATGTTGAATTAGCATAAGTCATGATGGAATTATTTCCTATAACTGCATTAATTGCATAACCGTTTCCCAATGCTTTGCCAAAAGTTGCTATATCTGGATTGACTTTATATTTAATGTGCAGCCCTCCAAATGTTTCTCTGAATCCTGAGCTGCATTCATCAAAAATTAGAACTATATTTTTATTTTTAGTTAATTTTCTCACGTTATGTAAAAAATTATTTTTT
>Ga0172376_10003980_pt1 | contig 17090 bp, 17 predicted proteins | sample Lak35m_FD_121114 | JGI IMG/M metagenome (GOLD analysis project Ga0172376, IMG submission 121114) | Freshwater microbial communities from Kabuno Bay, South-Kivu, Congo - kab_092012_35m | ecosystem: Environmental > Aquatic > Freshwater > Lake | place: Democratic Republic of the Congo: South-Kivu... | reverse complement strand
CGCCCGAGCGCATGACGGTGGTGGCCGGTGAACTCGAGGCGCTGCTGCCCGGCACCGACGAGTGGCAGACGTTCGCCACGGGGACGGTGTTCGAGATCCCGGGTTCGAGCTCGTTCGAGGTCATGGCGACGTCGCCGTCGGCCTACCTGTGCGAGTTCCTCTGACGCGCCAGCAACATCGCGTCACCGAACGACAGGAACCGGTAGCCCTCGGCCAGCGCCTCGCCGTAGAGCTCACGCCAGTGCGGCCCCACGAAGGCATCGATCATCACCAGCAGTGACGAGCGGGGCAGGTGGAAGTTGGTGAGCAACAGGTCCACCAAGCGGAACTCGTGGCCGGGACGGATGAACAGTGCGGTGCGACCGGAGCGATCGCCCGTGGACGCCGCGCTCTCCAACGCCCGCACGACGGTGGTGCCGACGGCCACGATCCGCCCGCCGGCGGCCCGGGTCCGTTCGCAGGCGTCGAGAGTGGTGGCGGGGACGTCGAACCACTCGGTGTGCATCTCGTGGTCATCGACACGCTCCTTGGTCATGGGCCTGAACGTGCCCAGTCCGACCACCAGTTCGACATCGGCGCGTTCGATGCCGCGCGCTGCGCACCGGTCGAGCAGGTCGGAGGTGAGATGGAGCCCGGCAGTGGGCGCTGCGGCCGAGGCCGGTCGCCGGGCGTAGACGGTCTGGTAGCGCTCGGGATCGTCGAGCCCTTCGGTCAGATAGGGCGGCAGCGGCATCGTCCCGCCCGCCTCGAGGGCGGCCAGCAGCGGTCCGGCGGAGTCGACGGAAATCACGCGACGCCCGTCGCCGAGATCGTCGTGAACCGTGACCGACAGCGGCGCGTCGCTCTCGGGCCAGACCACCGTGCCGGGCGGCACCTTGCGGCTCGGACGCACCAACGCCTCCCACCGGGACTCCCCCGGTTCGTCGAGCGAGCCCTCGTCGAGCCGTTCCAGCAGGAGCACCTCCACCGCACCACCGGACGTCTTACGCAACCGCAATCGGGCCGGCAGCACACGCGTGGTGTTGACGACGAGGAGATCACCGGACCGGAGGATCTCGGGGAGGTCGCGTACGTGTCGGTGCAGCGGCGGTGCGTCATCGCCGGTGTCGACGAGCAGTCGGGCAGCGTCGCGCGGTTCGATCGGGTGCTGGGCGATCGCCGTCGGTGGCAGTTCGTAGTCGAAGTCGGCGACATCCATCGCCGTCAGCGTAGGAGTCCGCTCAGCCGTCGAAGAGCGTGCGAGCGGGATCGGCGGCCAAGGTGGCGTCGGCCGGGGCGACGAGACCGAGATGCGCCCACGCGGCCGGTGTGGCCACGCGTCCACGCGGTGTGCGCATGAGCAGACCGCACTGGATGAGGAACGGCTCGTACACGTCCTCCACCGTCTCCTCGGCCTCACCCACGCTGATCGACAGCGTGCCCAGACCGACCGGTCCGCCGCCGAACTTCGTGCACAGGTTGGTGAGCACGGATCGGTCGACCTTGTCGAGCCCGAGATCGTCGACGCCGAACACGGCCAGTCCCTCGTGCGCGGTGTCGCGGTCGATACGACCGTGCCCGCGCACCTCGGCGAAGTCGCGCACGCGTCGCAGCAGTCGGTTGGCGATACGGGGTGTTCCCCGGGCCCGACGGGCGATCTCGGCAGCACCGGCGGCATCCACACCGATACCGAGGATCGTGGCGGCGCGCTCGACGATGGCCTGCAGCTCGTCGGCCTCGTAGTAGTCGAGACGCGCCACCAGTCCGAAACGGTCGCGCAACGGGCCGGTGATGAGGCCGGTGCGCGTGGTGGCACCCACCAGGGTGAACCGTGGGAGATCGAGGCGGATCGATCGCGCCGCAGGACCCTTGCCGAGAACGATGTCGAGCTGGAAGTCCTCCATCGCCGGATAGAGCACCTCTTCGACGGTCCGACTCAGCCGGTGGATCTCGTCGATGAACAACACGTCGCCCTCACCGAGGCGGGTGAGGATGGCGGCCAGATCGCCGGCGCGATCCAGCGCCGGACCGGAGGTGACGTGCAGACCGACGCCCATCTCGGCGGCCACGATGCCCGACAGCGTGGTCTTGCCCAGTCCGGGCGGTCCGGCGAACAGCAGATGGTCGACGGCCTGGGCCCGGCGACGGGCGGCCTCGAGGATGATGGCCAGGTGCTCCTTGAGTTCGCGCTGACCCACGAAATCGGCCAGCACCCGCGGGCGCAGTCCGCCCTCCTCGCCGATGACATCGGCCCCGGACACGCGGTCCGACAGGTCGGGCTCGAGGTCCTCGGGCGTGGGTTCGGGCGAGAGCAGTTCGTCGCGCATCAGGCGGCCAGTCGCTGCAGGGCCAGTCGCAACAGTTCGGCGGAGTCGACGTCATCGGGCAGATCGCGCACGGCGAGCGCCACCTCGTCGGGCGCGTAGCCGAGCCCCGACAACGCATCGCGGACGTCGGCGACCGGTGAGCCGCCGACCGCAGCGCCGACGTCGGCGCTGCCGACCGCGGCCAGAGCCGCCGATTCGAGTCCGCCGACGTCGAGTCGCGACTTGAGTTCGACGAGGAGTCGCGCTGCGGTCTTCTTGCCGACACCGGGCACCAGACACAGCGCGTCGAGATCGTCGTCGACCAGCACCCGGGCCAGCGCCGTGGGCGGATGGACAGCGAGGATGGCCATGGCCAGCGCCGGGCCGACACCGTGGGCCGACAGCAGCGACTCGAACACGATGCGATCGGTGGCCGTGGGGAAACCGAACAGCGTCTCGGCGTCCTCGCGTCGGTGATGGTGCACGTGCAGGAACACCACCGAGCCCGGCTCACCCAATGCCGCAGCCGTGTCGGGCGCCACCGTGACCCGATAGCCGACGCCCGCCACCTCGACCAGCACCTCACCCGAGGGCCAGCGGTCGAGCAGTTCACCGCGCAGCGATCCGATCATCGCGAGGTGCTCCCGTCGAGGGCGCGGCGCATCGGCGCCATGGCCACGTGGCACAGCGCCAATGCCGCGGCATCGGCGGCGTCGAACGGGTGCGGTGGTGCGGCCAGACCGAGCAGGGTCTGCACCATCTGCTGCACCTGCACCTTGTCGGCGCCACCCCAACCGGCCACCGCGGACTTCACCTCGTTGGGCGAGTACTGCACGACCTCGCATCCGGCGGCCACGGCCTCGACCATGGCCACGCCACTGGCCTGTCCCACCGACATGGCCGTGCGCACGTTCACTTGGAACAACACCCGTTCCACGGCCAATGCGCTCGGGCGGAACTCCTCGAGCAGCGATCGGACCTCCACCTGCAGCTCGTGCAGGCGCACGGGCACGCTGGCCGTCGTCTCGGTGCGCAGCACCCCGAGCGCCAACGCCCGGGGACTCCCGGGATCGGTGGCATCGAGGACGCAGTACCCGCAGCGGGTGAGTCCGGGATCGAGACCCAGTACGAACACGTGTACGACTCTATCCCGGCCCGCCGGTGGCGGGGCGGATCACTTCGGGCCGAGGCGGGCCCCTCCGTCGACGCGGATGGTCTGGGCGTTCATGTACGAGTTGGTGATGAGCTCGAGCACCATCGAGGCCAACTCGTCGGCGTAGCCGAGACGCTTCGGATAGAGCACGTCCTTGGACAGGTTGGCCTTGAACGCCTCGCTGCCCTCGCCCTCGCCGTAGATCGGGGTGTCGATGAGGCCCGGCGCCACCGTGTTGACACGCACGCCGACCACGGCGAGATCGCGGGCGATCGGGAGGGTCATGCCCACCACGGCGCCCTTCGACGCCGAGTAGGCGGCCTGTCCGATCTGTCCGTCGAAGGCGGCCACCGAGGCCATGTTCACGATGGCGCCGCGCTCACCGTCGGCACCCATCGGTTCGGTGCGGCTCATGGCCGTGGCCACCAAGCGGATGCAGTCGAACGTGCCGGTCAGGTTGATGTCGATGACCTTGCGCCAGTAGTCGAGGTTGAAGGCCGAGTCGTAACTGCCGTCCTTGCCGATGGTGCGGCTGGCCGCACCGATGCCGGCGGAGTTCACCAGGGCGCGGATCGGACCCATCTCCTCGGCCAGGGCGATGGCGGCCTTGATGTCCTCGGAGTTGCACACGTCGACGTGCGCAAAGGCCCCACCGATCTCGGTGGCCAGCGCGTTGCCCTTGTCGTCGTTGAGGTCGGCGATGACGACCTTGGCCCCACCGGCGGCCAATTGACGGGCACAGGCCTCGCCGATGCCCGAGGCCCCACCGGTGACGATTGCGGAGATTCCGTTGATGTCCATTTCCCGAGCCTATGAGCAGTCCCGCTCCGGCTCCGCATCGGCGACCTCAGAACAACGAACCCTGACCCGAGGGCTCGGGCGGTCCGTCGGACCCGTCGGCCCCGTCGGCCGCATCGGTTCCGCAGGACCCGATCGTGTCGTCGATGTCGGCTGCGTCGACGATGCCGCGGGCCGACTCCCCCGTCCCGAACGTGTCGGGTGGTCCGAGGTGGGAAGGAGGACGCTCCCCGCGTTCGCTGCGCTGGGTGGTGGCGGCGGCCACGGCCAGTCGGTCGACGAGATCGTTCATGGGATCGCCGCCGTGACCCTTCACCCATCGGAAGGTGACGTCACCCCGACCCAGCACCAGTTCGATGAACGGTTCCCACAGATCCCGGTTGGCCACCGGTTGGCGTTGCGAGTTGCGCCAACCCCGACGGCGCCAACCCTCGTGCCACCGATCGCGGAAGCAGTGCACCACATAGGTGGAGTCGCTGACGATCTCAATCGGCCCCGGGTTGGCCCGCACCGCTTCGAACGCCGCAGTGATCTCCATGCGCTGGTTGGTGGTGTGGCCGTCGGCGCCCGAAGCGAAGCCGCCATCGATCACGGCCCACGCCCACCCCCCAGGACCGGGGTTCCCGCTGCACGCACCATCGGTGTAGACGATCATGCGGAGCCGATGCGTCGACGGTCGTCCTCGGTCAACCCTTCGATCTCGTGCAACGCCGACCTCGCTTTCGGATGCGACGTTAGGCGAGCCGTTGGTGGCGGCCCAGCGACGGGCGGGCATCATGTTCGGAGTACCACGACGGAGGACGCCCCGCATGAATCTCGATCGCTACGCCCGACAGCTGCCCGACGCCGATCCGGACGAGACCACCGAATGGCTCGACTCGCTGTCGACGGTGGTGTCGCGTTCGGGTCCCAACCGCGCCGTGTACCTGTTGGAGCGACTCACCGAACATGGGCGCGAACTCGGTGTCGACCTCGCCCAGGAGGTGACGACGCCCTACATCAATTCGATCCCGGTGGAGGACCAGCCATGGTTCCCCGGCGACGAGGCGATCGAACGGACGATCCGGCGCTACCTGCGGTGGAACGCGGCGATGATGGTCATCGATGCCAACCGGCGGGCCGAGGGCATCGGCGGTCACCTGTCGAGCTTCGCGTCGATGGCCATGCTGTTCGAGGTCGGCTTCAACCACTTCTTCCGGGGGAAGGACGATGGTCGGGCCGGCGATCACCTGTATCTCCAGGGTCACGCGGCACCGGGCGTGTACGCCCGCGCCTACCTCGAGCATCGACTCGACGACGAGCAGTTGCGACGGTTCCGTCGTGAGGTCGGTGGCGGTGGTCTGTCGTCGTATCCCCATCCGTGGCTCATGCCCGACTTCTGGGAGTTCCCCACCGTCTCCATGGGCCTCGGCCCCATCAACTCGATCTACCAGGCGCGGTTCTGCAAGTACCTGACCGATCGTCGCATCGACGACGCCGGCGAGAGCCGGGTGTGGGCCTTCGTCGGCGACGGCGAGACCGACGAACCCGAGACCCTGGGCGCCATCTCGCTGGCCGGACGCGAACGTCTCGACAACCTCGTGTGGGTGGTGAACTGCAATCTCCAACGACTCGACGGCCCGGTGCGCGGCAACGGGAACATCGTGCAAGAACTGGAGGGCGCGTTCCGGGGCGCGGGTTGGAACGTGATCAAGGTGCTGCACGGCGGCGGGTGGGACGAGTTGCTGGCCCGCGACGTCGACGGGCTGCTGGTGGCCAAGATGAACGCCACGGTCGACGGCGAGTGGCAGCGCTACGCCGTGGAGAGCGGGGCCTACATCCGTGAACACTTCTTCGGGCCCGATCCGCGACTGCGGGCCCTCGTCGCCCATCTGTCCGACGAGGAACTGCGTGCGCTGCCCCGCGGTGGTCACGACTACCGCAAGGTGTACGCGGCCTATGCCGAGGCGGTGCGCACCACCGGACAACCGACGGTCATCCTGGCTCGCACGGTGAAGGGTTGGGCGTTGGGTTCGACCGTCGAGGGTCGCAACGCCACTCACCAGATCAAGAAGTTGAATCTCGACGAGATCCGGGACTTCCGTGATCGACTGCGACTGACCGAGGAGATCCCCGACCGAGTGCTGGAGTCGGGTGACCTGCCGTTCTATCGACCGCCGGTGGACTCGCCCGAGCACGAGTACCTGATGCGGTGTCGACGGGCGCTGGGCGGCTTCCTGCCCCGTCGCTCCACCGAGATCCGTCGGCCGCTCACCCTGCCGTCGCCGACGGTGTTCGACGAGTTCGAGCAGGGCTCGGGCACGCAGGCGGTGTCGACCACGATGGCCTTCACCCGTCTGCTGCGCGGACTGGCCCGCGACGAGGCCTTCGGTCCGCGCATCGTGCCGATCATCCCCGACGAAGCGCGCACCTTCGGGATGGACGCGCTGTTCCGCGAGTTCGGGATCTACGCGTCACAGGGACAGTTGTACGAACCCGTGGACGCCATGATGTTGCTCTCCTACACCGAGGCCAAGGACGGACAGCTCCTCGAGGAGGGGATCACCGAGGCGGGCTCGATGGCCAGCTTCACGGCCGCCGGTACCAGTTACGCCACTCGCGGCGTTCCCATGGTGCCGTTCTTCACGCTGTACTCGATGTTCGGTTTCCAACGTGTCGGTGATCTCATCTGGGCGGCGGCCGACTCGCGGGCCAAGGGCTTCATCATCGGCGCCACCGCCGGTCGCACGACGCTGGTCGGCGAGGGTCTGCAGCACTGCGACGGCCACAGCCCGGTGCTGGCCTCCACCGTGCCCACCTGTCAGGTGTACGACCCGGCCTTCGCCTACGAGTTCGCCACGGTGATCAAGCGCGGCCTCGAGCGCATGTACGGCGGGAGTTCAGGCGAGTCGGTCTTCTACTACCTCACCGCCTACAACGAGAACTACGTCATGCCGGCGCGACCGACAACCGTGACCGACGACGACATCATGAGCGGGCTCTACCGCTGGGCCCCGGCACCCGATGGGGTGGAGCCCGTGGCCACCATCGTGTTCTCGGGCACCGCGCACACCGCAGCGCGCCACGCGCAGGCGGCGTTGGCGGCACGCGGCATCGGTGTCGAGTTGTGGAGCGCCACCTCCTACAAACGACTGCGGGAGGAGGCGCTGTCGACCGAACGCTGGAATCGACTGCATCCGGCTGCGGCGCCGCGCCTGGCCGAGGTGACGTCCAAGTTGATGGCCGCCCCGGGACCGATCGTCGCCGTGACCGACTACATGAAGTCGGTGGCCGATCAGGTGGCGCCGTTCGTTCCCAAGCGCTTCATCGCCCTGGGCACCGACGGGTTCGGTCGCTCCGACACCCGTGACGCACTGCGTCGACACTTCGAGACCGATGCCGCCCATGTCGAGGTGGCGGTCCTGTCGGCGCTGGCCTCCGAGGGCGTGGTCGAGCCGACGGCGGTGGCCGAGGCCATCGCCGCCCACGACATCGACCCCGACGCGCCGGACCCGCTGTTGCACTGAGGCGTCAGGGCGGACCGGAACGTTCGAAGGCGGCGAGGTCCACCCGCAACGACAGTCCGCGCCATCGCGCGTACTCGGCCGACGCGCTCGATCGGCGCGACTGCTCTGCGCTCCATCGATCGAGGGCGGCCCGGCGGGCCGCCTGCGCCTCCTCGGCCGTCATGCCACCGCTGACTGCTCCCGCGGTGGCCGCCGACTCCAGCGCGGCCAGCTCGGCGCGTTCGGCCGCGCTCAGCGCGTCGTAGCGGACGATGAGTCGCCACGCCGGATCGGCCCGGTACTCGTCGATGGCGCCGTCGGCGACGACGGCCACGGTGGTGGCGACGCGCTCGGGATCGACCGTTCGCTGCGGACCGACGATGAATGCATCGGAAGATGTGCGATACACGCCGTAGCCGGCGGCGCGCGCCGCGGCCAGCACCTCGGTGCCGACGGCGCCGTCGGTCCAGAACCCGTTGATGACGAGCACGGGAGCGGGCGCAGTGGCGATGGCGGCGACGACGGCCGGGGTGATCGCCGCATCGGCGGCCGCCCAGTCGGCCGGCGGTCCGAGTGGCTCGGTGTCGATACCGCGCACGAGCAGTGCGGCGAGCGCGAGGGCCAGCACGGCGGTGAGCGCCACACCCACGCGTCGTTCGTCAGTGCGTCGCGCCGCTACGGCACCGACGGTCACACCGAGCACCGCCACCCACACCAGCGCCGCCACCGACCACGTGGTGCGCACCAGAGCGGGGAACAGCGGGCCGGAGATCCGTGACATGGCCGCCAGTTCGACGACCGTCGCCATCGCCGCCACCGCACACAGGGCCAGCCCGATGCGGTCGCCCCGGCGCACGGCGACCACGGCGGCGACGACGAGGGCCAACAGGGCCAGCGGGATCGCCCACGGTGTGGCCAACAGGTCGTTGGCCAGTGAGGGTGAGCGGCCGGTGATCCAGTCGAACGTGCCACCGAACGAGCGGGCCATGATGCGCAGGCCGGACCCGAACCCGTTGACGCCATCGCGTCCGCCGTCGAGCACGAACGAGGCCAACAGACGGAGGTTGCCCGGTGAGGAGGTGACCTGCTCGATCAGGGGCGGGAGCCACAGGATCAGTCCGACCAGCCCGCACCACAGGAGCGTGCGCGCATCGCGCGAACGTTGCGGTCCTCGCCACGCGCGCCAGGCGAGCGCGAGTGCCACCACACCGATCATCGACGCAGCCAGGGGCACCGAGCCGAAGTGCGTTGCGGCGGCGAACGAACCGGCGATGACGGCGAGGAGCGCGCCGGCCCGACTGCCGTCGATGGCCCGCCATGCGCCCACGGCCATGGCGAAGGTGGGGAGCACCACCAGGTAGGGATTCCACGGATCGGCCAGCCCACCGAGTCCGATGCCTCCGCACAGCAACGCCGCTCCGATGGCGACGACCAGCATCCAGCGCCGCCCCGCGCCCCGGCTGACGGCGACGGCCGCAGCAATCGAAGCGAGGTTGACCGCAGCGGCGCCGAGCAGGATGCCCGTGTCGCCGAACAACCGATAGGGACCGGCCAGCAACCAGAACATCCACGGTCCGGGATGGTTCCAGTCGAACCTCGACCATGGTCCGACCAGCGGTGTGTGCGCGCCGCCCACGTCGGCCACGCGGAACTGGAGGTTGCGGTAGTCCCCCATCGGATGCCAGTCAAGCGTGAACGTGCGCACCACCAACCACGTCGTGGCCACGACGACGAGGGCCATCACCAGGGCCAGCAGCGGCGATCGACGCAGCGACTGCAGCAGGCGTTCCAGTGCTGTTGTCGTCGGCGTGTCGGGACTCGCGGTCGATGCCGTCATGAGGCGCGGGCCGAGGCGGCCGCTCGTTGGCGGTCGAGCCAACCCAGCAGCATCGCCACCGCCCTCGGATCGTGACGCAGTTGATGGCCCCCGCCCTCGATGACGCGCAGGTCGGCGCGGCCGTGGGCATCCGCCAGCACGCGGGCGTCGAACACCGGCACCACGTCGTCGTCGGATCCATGGATGAGCAGCAACGGTCGGGGCGCCATGGAGCGCACCGCAGCCAGCGCGCTCACCGTGCGGATACCGCGCGCCCACTCTTCGAAGTTCGGCGGGAACGACGAAGCACCGATGATCCCGGTGTCGCGCGCGTGCTGCAGCAGACGGCGCGGGTGATGCGACCAGTCGTCGAAGTCGGCCGGCGCGGCGATGGCGGCCACTCCGCGGATCTCCGGATCGGTGGTGGTGGCCGAGATGGCCAGCGAACCCCCGGTTCCGAAACCCGCCACCCACACCCCGTGCACGTCCTCGACGCCGCGCAGGTGGGCCGCGGCGGCCAGCAGATCCTGTCGCCAGCCCTCCAGCGAGAAGTCCCCCTCCGAGTCGCCGGCGCCGCGGAAGTTGAAGACCAGCACCATCCAACCCATCTCGGTGGCGATGCGATCGGCCAGTTCCGGGAACGACTTGGCCGAGAGGCGACCGCCCTGCCGGAGATGCGGGAAGCCGTGGGCGATGACCAGTCCGGGCACGGCCGTGCCGGCCGCCGTGCGCGGCCGGGACAGGTGTCCGGCGAGTTCCAGATCGCCCGAGCGCAGGATCCGTTCCATGGATCAGCGCCCGACGACGTCAGACCGCGACGCCCTCGACGCCGCTGCCGTTGCCCTTGTACGGGCGGTAACAACGATTCCGGGCCTCGTCGAGGGTGTCGGGACCGAAGCAGAGGTAGGTCTCGGCGGCCATCAGTTCCTCGATGATCGACGGGTCATCGATGTTGTCGACGTCGTAGACCACCTGCGTGCGCTTGTCGCCGAGCCACCGGTTGTGTTCGAACTTCGTGGGCCGCTCCATGGCGCCGATGGTAGACGCACCCGGCGGTCGGGCCCGATCAGTCGGACCCGATCAGTCGACCTCGGGACCGATGGCGCCGATGGCTCGCAGGTAGCGCTCGTTGCCGGCGATCACCTGCGCGATCCACACGTCATCGGCCACCAGCCCGGCGTCGGCGGCGCGTCCGATGACGTAGGCCAACGCGTCGTCCTCGGAGGCCAGTGCCGGTCCGGGATCGAGCGGTTCGTCGCCCTGGGCATGGGCCACACCCTGCGCGGCCAGATAGTCGAGGTGATATTGCAACAGTTGCGCCAACTCGTCGTAGGAGAGTTGCGCGGTGACATCGTCGGGCAACAGCTCGGCCACGTAGTCGACGGCCTCGGCCCGGTCGTAGATGGCCTGCTTGACCGACGAGTCGAGTTGCCCGGTGACGCGCCCCACCGCCACGAGGGCGACACCCACCACGATCAATGCGGCGAGGACGATGAGGATGATGAGGAGCACGACCGGCGGGCTCCGTCCCGGTCAGATGCCGATGCGCTGAGCGAGGAGCTCGCGGTGGTACGTCGGGTCACCGAACAGCAACTCCGACGACTTGGCCCGCTTGAAGTACAGGTGGGCCGGGTGCTCCCAGGTGAAGCCGATGCCACCGTGGATCTGGATGTTCTCGGCCGCGGTGTGGAAGTAGGCGTCGCTGCAGTAGGCCTTGGCCAGCGAGGCGATGGCCGGCAGCTCGTCGTTGAGTTCCGACGCGCACCATCCGGCGTAGTAGGCGGCCGACTTGGCCGACTCGACCTCGAGGAGCATGTCGGCGCACTTGTGCTTGATGGCCTGGAACGAACCGATGGGACGACCGAACTGCACACGGTCCTTGGCGTACTGCACGGCCATGTCGAGGCACATCTGGGCGCCACCGACCTGCTCGGCGGCGAGGCCCACCGCGGCGAGGTCGAGCACCGTCGACAGCACGTCCCAGCCAGCCCCGTCGGCGCCGATGAGGGTTCCTTCGACACCCGAGAACTCGAGCTTGGCCTGCTTGCGCGTCTGGTCCATGGTGGCCAGCGGCGTGCGGGTGAGACCGGCGGCGTCACCGGCCACGGAGAACAGACTCATGCCGGCGGCGGTGCGAGCGGCGACGATGATCACGTCGGCGGTGTGGCCGTCGATGACGTAGGACTTGGTGCCCGAGATGCGCCAGGTGCCGCCATCGTTGGTGGCGGTGGCCTCGATGCCGGACTCGTCCCAACGACCGTTGGGCTCGGTGAGGGCCAGCGTGGCGATGGTCTCGCCCGAGGCGATGCCGGGGAGGATCGCCGCCTTGGCCGCGTCGTCTCCCGACTGCAGGAGGGTGTTGGTGGCCAGCACGACCGAGGAGAAGAACGGCGCGCACAGCAGCGCACGACCCATCTCCTCCAGCACCACGATCAACTCGACGTAGCCGAAGCCCTGACCGCCGAACTCCTCGGGGATGATGAGGCTCTGCAGACCGAGCTGCTCGGCCATCTGGGCCCAGACGTCGGGGTCGTACCCGCGCTCGGTCTCCATCTGGGCGCGCACATCGGTCTCGGACGACTTCGCCTCGAGGAACTGACGGACGATCGATCGAAGCTCTTCCTGCTCCTCGGAGAAGGCGAAGTTCATGATGGGGCCTCCGGGCCACTGCGGAGGCCTGTCCCCCGCGGCGTGACGGATGGCTTTTCTAGCCGACCCGGGCGGGGGTCGACACATCCCGCCGGTGCCGGACCGCGGTCACGGCCGGAGCGCGACCTTGCCGGCCACCCGACGGGCATCGAGGTCGGCCAACGCCTCGGCGGCGCGCTCGAGCGGGTACGTCGCCGGCTCCACCGGGTGGAGCCGACCGGCCAGCACGTGATCGAGGACCTCGGCGGTGAGCTCCGCGTTGCGAGCACCGTTGCGCAGGGCCCAGCCGCCCCAGTCGACGCCGATCACCCGCCGGTTGCGCAGCAGCACCTGATTGGCCGGGAGCATCGGGATGCCGGCCACGAAGCCGATCACCAGCAGGGCACCGTCATCACCGAGTGCCCGCAGACACGTCGCCGACTGTTCACCGCCGACGGGGTCGTAGACCAGATCGACGCCACTGGCGCCCCACTCCTTGGCTATCTCCTTGGCCCGCTCCTTGACGTCCTCGGTCGACGAATCGATGACCGCCACGGCGCCCTGTTGCCGGGCCAGGTCGCGCTTCTCCGGGGTCGACGCGGCAGCGATGACCCGCAACCCGAGCAGCGCACCGATGTCGACGGCGGCCGCCCCCACGCCGCCACCGGCGCCGAGCACCAGCATCGACTGACCCTCGCGCACCTGCACCCGTTCGCGCAGCGCGAACCACCCGGTGAGGTAGCTCTGCATGAACGTGGCCGCCTGACCATCCGACAACGTCGACGACTCGGCGGGGAGCAGCAGCGTCGCCAACGCCGGAGCGACCACCTCGCTGGCATAGGCCCCGAGTCCGACGTTGGCGAACACCCGGTCGCCCACGGCGCGGTCGGCGACGCCGTCACCGACCTCGGTGATGCGACCGACCAGTTCCATCCCCGGCGTGAACGGCAACGGGGGTTTGATCTGGTACTCGCCCTTGACGAACAGACCGTCGACGTAGTTCACGCCGATCGCCGTGACCTTGATGCGCACCGCACCCGGGCCGCACGGCATCGATTCCCGCTCGATGACCCGGAGGCGCTCCACCGGGCCGAACTCCTCGCACAAGACCACTCGCATGGGGCGACGGTAGACGAGCCGGATCGCCATCGCGGCTGCGAGACTGCATCCATGACTCTGCTGCTGGCCGACACCGGCTACGAGGTCCATGCCGTCGTGGTGGGCCCGATGGACAACAACGTGTTCGTGGTGCGCTGCACCGAGACCGGTGACGCCGTGCTCATCGACGCGGCCAACGAGCACGAACGATTGCTCGATCTGTGCGCGGCGCTCGGCGTGAGCTCGGTGATCGAGACCCACGGCCACTGGGATCACATCCAGGCGGTCCCCGCCGTGCGCGACGCCGGGTACCACGTGGCCATCACCGCCGCCGATGCCGAGATGCTGGAGTCCTACGACGAGGTGCTGGTCGACGACGAGGTGCGCAGCGTCGGTCGCCTGCGCCTGCGCACCATCGCCACGCCCGGACACACGGCGGGATCGATGTGCTTCGCTCTGGAGGGCACACCATTGCTGTTCTCGGGCGACACCCTCTTCCCGGGCGGCCCGGGGGCCACCGGCTTCCCGGGCGGGGACTTCCCCACCATCATCGAATCCATCGACCGCCGACTGTTCACCATGCCGGCCGAGACCCTGGTGCTGCCGGGTCACGGAGCGTGGACGACCATCGGGGCCGAGCGCCCCAGCCTCGACGAATGGGTGGCCCGGGGCTGGTGAGGTTTCTCCTACGCCGGTAGTGGGAATTCGGCCGGCGACCTAGACTCGGGTCGTGACCTCACCTCTGTTCGTGATCGAGGATCTCCACGTCGCCACCGCCGGCGACGAACCCGTCGAGATCCTGCGCGGAGTCGACCTGGTGGTCGGTGCCGGCGAGATCCACGCCCTCATGGGCCCCAACGGATCGGGCAAGTCGACACTGGCGGCCAGCCTGCTGGGCAGCCCCGACTACACGGTGACCAAGGGCCGGATCCTGTTCAACGGTGACGACGTCACCGACTGGTCCACCGATGTGCGGGCCAAGGCCGGGATGTTCCTCGCCTTCCAGTATCCGCAGGAGATCCAGGGCGTCTCGGTCCTCAACTTCCTGCGTCAGGCGTGGTCGGCCCGACGCGGCATCGACCTGTCGATGCTCGAGCTGCGACTGGCGATCATGGAGTGGATGGATCGTCTCGACATGGATCCGTCGTTCGCCGACCGCTACCTCAACGAGGGGTTCTCGGGCGGCGAGAAGAAGCGCAACGAGATCCTCCAGATGGCGATCCTCGAACCGGAGTTCGCCATCCTCGACGAGACCGACTCCGGTCTCGACATCGACGCGTTGCGCGTGGTGGCCACCGGCGTGCGTCGGGTGGTCGAGGCCCGACCGGAGCTCGGCATCCTCGCCATCACCCACTACCAGCGTCTGCTCGACGAACTCCGACCCGATGCCGTGCACGTGCTCGTCGACGGCCGCATCGTCGAGTCCGGTGGACCCGAACTCTCCCGCCGTCTGGAGGCCGAGGGTTACGAGGCCTGGCAATGACGGCGGCGGGCATCTCACGGCTCGAGGTGGCCCCGGTGCGGTCGCAGTTCCCGCTCCTGTCGCCCTCTGTCGACCGTCGACCGATCGTCTACCTCGATTCGGCGGCCACCTCGCAGAAGCCGCAGTCCGTCCTCGACGCCATGGACGACTACTACCGGACGTGCAACGCCAACGTGCACCGCGGCGTCTACGCCATCGCCGAGGAGGCGACCAACCGCATGGAGCGCGCCCGGGAGCGGGTGCGCGCCTTCATCGGCGCCCGCTCGGCCGCCGAGGTGCTCATCACCAAGAACGCCACCGAGTCGCTCAATCTCGTGGCCCAGTCGTGGGGGCGGGCCAACCTGCGCGCCAGTGATGCGATCGTGCTCACCCACATGGAGCACCACGCCAACATCGTGCCGTGGCAGATGCTGGCCGCCGAAGTGGGCTTCGAGATCCGCTGGATCCCGCTCGACGAGCAGGGCCGTCTCGACCTCACCGATCTCGATCGTCTGCTCGATGGCGCCCGTCTGCTGGGCGCCACGGCCATGTCGAACGTGCTGGGCACCCTCAACCCGGTGCGCACGCTCACCGATGCGGCGCGCGATGCTGGCGCGATCAGCGTGATCGACGGCTGCCAGTCGGTCCCCCACACGTCCACCGACGTGGTGGCCATGGGCGCCGACTTCGTGGCCTTCTCGGGCCACAAGATGTGCGGTCCCACCGGCATCGGCGTGCTCTACGGCCGCGAGGAACTGCTCGAGGCGATGCCGCCGTTCCTGGGTGGTGGCGAGATGATCCGCGATGTGCGCCTCGACGGTTTCACCTGCAACGACCTCCCGTGGAAGTTCGAGGCCGGCACACCCGCGATCGCCGAGATCATCGGGCTGGGAGCGGCCGTCGACTGGCTCGAGGGCGTGGGCATGGACGCCGTCCGGGCCCACGAGGTCGCACTGGTCGAGTACACGATGCGCACTCTCGGTGAACGGTTCGGCGATCGATTGCGCATCCACGGCCCCACCGATCCGCTCGAACGGGGCGGCGTGTTCAGCTTCGACTTCGATGGCCTGCACCCGCACGACATCTCGCAGGTCCTCGACACCCACGGCGTGTGCGTGCGGGCGGGCCACCACTGCGCCAAGCCGTTGATGCGACTGCTGGGTGTGGGCGCCACCGCTCGGGCCTCGGTGTACGTCTACAACGACACCACCGACATCGATGCGCTGGCCGATGCCCTCGAAGCCGCTGGTTCGTTCTTCGCCCTGTAGTCCCCCTACGCTCTCCGTCCGCCCCGATCCTGCAGGAGCGCCGATGCCCGGCCTGGAAGACCTCTACCGCGAGATCATCCTCGACCACTACCGCAACCCGAGGAACCGCGGTGAACTCGAAACGCCGCCCGCCGTGCGCGTGGAGGGTTTCAATCCGTTGTGCGGCGACGAGATCGTGCTCTACGTGCAACTCGACGCCGACGGGACGGTCGACGACATCCGCATCGGCGGGCAGGGCTGCTCCATCAGTCAGTCGTCGGCGTCGATGATGTCGGCGGCCGTGAAGGGCAAGACGGTCGACGAGATCGAACAGTTGACCCGGGCGTTCAAGTCGATGATGTCGATCCACGAGTCGTCGCTCGAGGGTGCCGAGCACGACGCCACCGACGATGCCGATCTGACCGAGGTGAAGCTCGGGGATCTCGAGGCGCTGCGCGGCGTGGTGAAGTTCCCGGTGCGCATCAAGTGCGCCACCCTGGCGTGGAACACGCTGTCGCAGGCCATCGACGAGGGCAGCGGGGACTGACGCTCCCCGCCTCGTCGCACTCGTCGAGCTCCCCTCACTCCACGAAGCGGTAGGCGATCTCGCATCGGTCGACGTGGTTGACCATCGTGCGCGATGTCCACTGCGGTTCACCCACCAGCTCCAGGTCGCGCGTGTGGGTGGCGATGGCGATGGCCGTCTCCTGCAGTTCGGCTCGAGCCAGCGCCTGGCCGAGACAGAAGTGCGGCCCCATGGAGAAGGTGAACGACCACAGCGTCGGGTCACGGGTGATGTCGAACCGGTCCGGATCGGCGAACCGGCGGGGATCGCGATTGGGGCCCCCGATGACGATGGAAACGGTGTCGCCCTCGGCCAGTCGCTCGCCCGCCACCTCCGTGTCGGCGGTCGTCCGACTCCCAGCGGCGTAGAACCCGGGCCGGTAGCGCAGGACCTCCTCGGTGGCGCCCCGGGCCAATTCGTCGGGGGCCGACCGCAGCAGTTCCAGTTGATCGGGACGACGGGCGAACTCGAGGAACATCGACGTCATGACACTGGAGGTCGTGTCGATGGCCCCGGCGAAGATGTTGGTGAACAGCACGATCAACTCGTCGTT
>Ga0172376_10003976_pt1 | contig 17099 bp, 14 predicted proteins | sample Lak35m_FD_121114 | JGI IMG/M metagenome (GOLD analysis project Ga0172376, IMG submission 121114) | Freshwater microbial communities from Kabuno Bay, South-Kivu, Congo - kab_092012_35m | ecosystem: Environmental > Aquatic > Freshwater > Lake | place: Democratic Republic of the Congo: South-Kivu... | reverse complement strand
TGACCATTTCGGTCTTGATTCTTATATAAATATTAATCTTCAACCGGGCACTTATCGACTTCGTGCCGGCGTTTGCTGTGGGAACCCTGAGGCTTGGCATGGAGTTTCGTACCGTGTTTTAACTAATGTCTCTGCGGTTATTTTAGGTGTTACAACTACAAGCACTACTACAACGTCTACTAGTACAACAACTACTGTTCCATTAATTTTAAATCCGCCCAGAGATCTCGTTGTGACATCTTCTAACGATTCTAAAGTTTATTTATCGTGGGATGCACCTGAGCAGTCAAATGTAGAAGTTGAAAGATATGCGATTTTCTGGTCAGAAGACAACTTTGCTTCTGGCTGGGGAATTTCTTCTAATTCCACTACTGCTGTAGTTGAGAATTTAGATTCTGGGAAAGAATATCAGTTTAAAGTTAGAGCCGATAATGACACTCTTGGTATTTATTCTGAGTGGAGCAATGTTGTTTCCGGTGAAACGCAACCTGCCCCAACCACTACTACTACTAGTACTACTACTAGTACTACAACGACTACCACTACAACTACGTTACCTGTTATAATAATACCTGAGACAACAACGACATGGCCGGCTACTACAACATCCACAGTTACGACGACGACAAGTATTACTACTGCCCCGACGACGACTGCCCCTGTCACAACAAGTACGTCAACAACTGTTGTGGAGTCAACAACACTTCCTGCAGAAGTAACGATCCCAACTGCACCCACCACGGATCCATTAGAAACTTTGCCTCCTGGTCCAGAAATTGAAATTGTTTCTAGTCTGTCTTCAGAAGAAATAGCAGAAGTATTAAGTCCAGAAAATTTAGAAAATTTATCTAGCGAAGAAGTATCTCAGTTGATTGAAAATATTTCTGAATCAGACTTAACTGATGAGCAGGCATCGGCTATTGCTGAAGCCTTATCTGATGCGCCAATTAAGATTAAAGAAGAGTTTGAAGACCAAATAAATATTTTTGGTGGTCAATTTGATGCTTATGTTCCAATTGGTTCAAATATAAATGTTGGTCAAAGAAGAGTTTTGGTTGCCGCTACTGCTGTTGCATTCACCATGCCATCTGGTGCCGCTACGCAGGGTTCAAATTCGGCAAAAAGAAGAAAATAGGAGATTAGTATGTTTAAAAAATTTATTAAAGAAAGTTATGGTTTAATCTGGACTGTTGCTGGAAGCGCTATGGTTCTGATTACGCTATCTGGTTCAGTATTGCAAAAGGCTATTTGGATAACTGGAATAGCACTTGCTTTTCACTATATTGGAGCTATTTTTAGCAAGGAGGAAGACAAATGAGTGAAAAATTTAAATCAATTATGCAAAGAATTATAGCTGTTTTTATTGTTAACTCTTTACCTATTATTGGTGGAGCGTCTATGTTAGGCGATATACCCGTTTGGAAGGCGGCTCTGTTGGCCGGCTTTACAGCCTGCACTGAGGTTTTCATTAAATTGGCAAAAGCCTCACTTGATGGTGAATTGACTATGCAAGAAATTAATGAAGCTTTTACTGGTGTTGAAAAAAATGCACCTAATTCTAAATAATTTTGTTTGCTACTTTTAAATAGAGTATAATGATATTAGTATTTAGAATTAATATTTAGGAGGAAAAATGACAATTAGACCTTACACGGGGAATAAAGATGCTGTTCATGCAACCAAAAGAGAAGGCACTAAAGTTCTAGCAGATGCTCTTATGGCAAAATTTGGACTTAAAAATTTAGGAATATTTGCTAATCGCCCAGTCAAGGGTTCAAGCAACCCTAATCCGCCCAAGTCTGTGCATGCTACATGGCGTGCTGTTGATCTTGGTGGAAATCCAGACCAATTAAAAGCTGTTATTGGATTTTTATATGACAATCGTGATATTTTAGGAATTGAAGAAATTCATGATTACTCAAGCGCATATATGCCAAACCCCTTAGGTTGGGGCGCTGGTTATAGATGCGATAAAGACAAGTGGACTGTATACGATAGAAATCGTATTGGCTCTCCTGGTGGTAAATGGGTGCATTACGAAATCAGTCCAGCTATGGCTGATAATGCCAATGCTGTAAGAAATGCCTTATCTGCTATTGGCTCTGGATCGCCCGCTACTGCCCCCTCAGCGCCCGCTCAGGCTTCCTCTACTGCCGGTGGTGGTGCTTCGGGTGGTTTGAAATTTAAATATCCAGGAACACCCGTAAAACTCGGTTCCAAAGGGGATGCCGCCAAGTTGGTTCAGGCCGTGATTGGGGCTACCCCCGATGGTAATTTTGGGGCTAAGTCGGATGCCGCATTAAAAGCTTGGCAGACGGCTAATGGTTTGAAGGCTGACGGAGTTGCTGGACCGACTACTTGGAAAAAAATGTTTGGCTGATATGGACGTACAGAAAAAAAGTAAAGTTTGTGATTGTGGTTGTGAATGCATAGAGCATTGCGATTGTGGTTGTGAAGAATGTGATTGTTAGGAGTTTAAATGGATAGCGTCAAAATAGATACAAGCAAAACTTTGACTATCACTTTACCTTCTGATCCTGCATCAAATAGTGTAACTGTTAATTTATATCATGAGTTTGGTGATATTGTTAAAGCAAATATTGCTGCTACTAGATCAAGTGCTGGTGTTTATACTGTTACATTAGGTCAAGAAGCATCCGGTATATATGTTTTAAATTCTTCTGGAACTCACAGAGCTGATTTTACTTATACGATCAGCTCTACTGAATACACTCAATCTAAATATATTAATGTTTATGTTCCATACACTACATCTGATGATTTTTTTGATGAATATCCTGAACTAATTGATACACATGAAGATGTTTTTGAAAAATATGAATTAAGAGCAAGAAATATAATTAATACTTATTGCAGTCAAAGTTTTGAATATTATCCAAATAAATCTTTTACAATTGATGGCAATAACCATAATAACTTGCATTTACCATATCCAATTAGTACGCTTAGAAAAGTTACAATGAATTATGGAGATGCTGATTCTGAGATAATTCATGACTATAGCGATAATACTTTGTTAAATATGGAAAAAGTTCGTCAAGTAGGAAACTTTGAGTCTTCTTATTATTTGAGATATAGGGCAAATATCATTCAAACTGAATCTACTAGAATATATAATAAAAAGTTTAGAACAGATTCTGATTACAAGATTGAGGGCGATTTTGGATGGAGATTTGTTCCAAGCAATATTAAGCAAGCTGCTAATCTTTTAATTGCTGATTTAATGAATGATGATTCTGAGTATAGAAGACATGGAATTTCTAGTATTAGCATGGATACTACTAGTTTTAATATGTCGCCTAACTTTTATGAATCAACAGGCAACATTGAAGCGGATGTCCTACTTATGGACTATATGATGTTTGTGATGGATTATATTGTCTGATGTCATACGGAACTTTTATAAAATTTCATCATCAAATTGATGTTTATTCTAAAGTAACAACTATCAATGCTACTGGTCAAAGATTTGTAACTTTTGGATATAGCAAGACTATACCTGTCTTTGCACAGCAATCATCTTCCGAAAGTTTAAACCAGCCTTATATAGCAAACTTTGAGCAGTTGGATTTATTTGTCCCTAAAAATTATATTAATGATATTTCATATTCAATTAGATTAAAAAATTTAAAAGATAGATATGGGAACATCATTGATTCTTCTTTTTTTGAAATTATTGCTATTCAAAAAAAAATGCAATTTAGTGGTAAAGTTCATCATATAGTTCTTGGCACTAAAAAGGTGGTTGAAGATGCTTAATCTGACAATTAATAAATCTGCTTTTAATAATATTAAAAATTTAGAAGAAAAAGTTAATTCTTTTCCAAATAGAATTGCTCGGGCTAATGAAAAAGCTGTTAATAGTTCTGCTCTTTTAATTGAAGACAATTTGAAGAGAAGAGGTGGTGCCGGCAGATTTATTGCTGTGTACTATAGAAGAGTTGGAAAAGTTGGCGTAAAGTTGATTATTCAAAATGACCCCCGAGGCCGTGGTGGTCGAAGAGGTTCTGGTGGACATAAAAGAGAATATAGCGTTTTATGGGCAACTAGAATATTTTTAAATTCTGAAGAAGGAAAGATTGGTAGAAGAGCAAGTGTTCAGGGACCAAGAAGAAGCAAGAGTGGTGGGACTAGACGCTATGTGATTTCCAGAACCAGCGGTGGATGGAAAAAGGGCACAAAGATGCTTGGACCATTGAAGATCCCCCAGATCGGTCCCTTTCATTTTAGTGCAAAGAATGGCATGAAAAGAGAAAAAATTTCTACCATGAGTAGAAGAATCGCTATTCAAGAATTAAGTAAAAAATACAAAAATGTGAGATTGTGATTATATGACAACTTTAAGTGTTTATGATATTAATAGTTTTATCAAAAATGATTCAGATATAACAACTCTTGTTGGTTCTACTATCAATATTTTCCCAACAATTGGATATGGGGATGCAGCCCCTCCTTTTATTGTCTACTATTATTCTCCAGTTATTCCTGATGTAGAGGCTTTTTGGTATAGAAAAGATTCTGTTTTGTATTCTATTTATGATGTTGATATGGAAAGAATGATGAATATTGGAGAGAGAATAGTAGAATTACTTGGTAAAGGCGATCAGATATCTCAGTCCGGCGGAGCAGAAGGGACGGATTTTAGAATTTTATCTACAGAAATAACTGACACATCATTAGAACCACCGGACGAGAGAGATGGCTGGTACAACTTCAATTTAGAGTTCGTTATTCATCATGTAAAAAAATAATGTGCTATGATATAAATATGAACTATGTTACAATTACTTATGTTGGAAAAAACTCTGGCTATACCGCTAAGGTCGATAATTCGATTTATGAGTTTGAATGGAATAAAGGTTTAGGTATTGGTCGGAAGTCTGGAAGTGTCAGACCCGAGCATGCCAAAAAAATTGCCAAATGGCGAGATAAGCGAGGCAAAAGAATTTTTGTCTGTGAATAGGAGGAAGAAATATGCCCGGTGCAAATACAGTTACTACTGCTAACATTGTTGTTGGCGAAGCGGAAGTTAAGATTGGCGCGTCTAATACGACGATGACCAATAGCGATTTTAACAGCCTGACCTCGGTGGGAGGTACTCAGGGTGGTGTTGAGATTACTTGGGAGCCTGACATGGTTGACATTGAAGTTGATCAGTATGGTGATGCTGCTAAGGTTATTCAGTCCAAGGTTAAGGTCATGGTCAAGACGACCTTGGCTGAGGCTACGCTGAACAATCTTGCTCTTGCTTGGAGCTATGACAACAGTACTGGCGGTGCCGATGTTATCAACAATAACGATGGTGCAAACACCAGAACGTTCTTGTTTGGTGTGCAGAATGTTTATCCTTTTGAGAAGGCTATCCAAATTCTTGGAAACGCCCCTGGATCGGATGCTGCTACGACTAAGACCCGTAAGTTTAACACTAAGCGTGCTATTTCGATGGAATCGTCCACGATTTCGATGAAGCGTGCTGAGGCTACTGTTTTCGCAGTGTCGTTCCGCATTCTGCCCGTCAGCGCTGACGTTGGATATGAGTACGGCAAGATTATTGACGAAACGTGAAATAGTTAAAATTTTAATGCGTAAGAGCCTCGGGTGTGGTAAAATATACCCGAGGCTTTTGCCTATCTAAAAGGAGATTATTTTGAACAAGGATATTCATGGTGGTGTTGAGATCACTTTCGCTGACGGCAAAAAGCGAACGGTTAGACCTCTCACTATTCGTCAGTTAAGAAAGTTTATGAAGATTGCCAACAACATGAAGCCCGGCGATGATGGTCAGATGTCCGATGAGGATATTGACAAGATGGTTGATTCTGCCAGTATTGCTTTGGCTGCTACTGATCCCGAACTGTCTGCTGATCGCGATGCATTAGAAGATATTCTGGATCTTCGCTCTTATGGCGAACTCATGTCTGCCGCAATGGGTAACGACCCAAACTGATTAGTGGTGAAGGGGGGAATGCTGAGGCGGTTCCTTGGGATGACCTCCCTTTGCTAAAATATGAATCAGAAGTTTTTGTACAAGTCGGTGCTTGGAAAAACATTTTTGAATTAGAGAATGCTCTAAACTTAGAAGAATTATTTTTATTATATAGAGCTTGTAGTAATGAATTTAATAAACAAGTTCAAATAAGCGCAATGGCTTGGGGCGGGGAAACATCCTTTGATGATGATTGGTATGACCCAGCACCCATTGAACCTCCTAAGGCAATTCAAGGAAATGATTTAAGATTTATTCCTATTGGATTGGGTTATGAAGGTTAAATTATTGCTTTTATGTTGTTTTAATGACATAATTGTATTTGGTACAGCCTATGAGTAATCCTAATGACATTATAATTAATCTTCAAGTTAACAACTTGAATCAATTAAATGCATTAAGTAATGGCCTTAGACAGGTTAACGCAACATTAGCTGGTAATGCAAAGGCAGTAAGAAATCTTGATGCTAATCAAAAAGCATTAAACAAAGCCATTGGTTACGGATCTGATGGTGTAAACCATCATGCAAAAAGTTTATCTGCTCTTATTGCTAATCAAAGTGCTTTAAGTAATGAAATTAGAAGATCATCTACTGATCTTAAAAATATTACTAAAACGCAGTATTTTGCAACATCATCAACTAAGACGGCCACTGCTCAATTAAAGCAATATAATACTGCTTTAAAAGGAATTAAAGCTAAAGCATTAGTTAGCGATTTACGTTCTCTCGCTTTTGAAATGCGTAGAACAGGTAAAGATACGCAGTGGACTGGTCGTCAGTTGATTACTGGTCTTACTTTACCAATGCTGGCATTCGGTAGAATTGCTTTGAGCACTTTTGCTGCTGTTGATAAAGAATTAACAATGATCGAAAAGATTGTTGAGAATATTTCCTCAACAGCAGAAAAAGCATATATGAAAATGGGTGTTTCTGCTGAAACAGCAAATGCTGCACAGAAAAAACATGCTGAAGAAAATATGCAAAGGTACAAGAGGCTTGAACAAAGTTTTACAGACCTTTCCACTACATATGCCGCTAATAAAGCATTGGTTATCAGCCTTGGAGCCGATTTTGCTCAGTTAGGTCTTCAGGCTAATGAGACAATAAGTAGTTTAACTGAAGCTGTTTTGATGGCTGAAAAGCTTGGTGATGTTGATATCGGTCAGGCAAAAGACTTTGTTCAGACTGTCTATTTCCAAGCAATTAAGGCTCTTGATTACAATGCAAAAGCTCATGATGATGTAAAAAGTGCTGTCGAAAGAGAAAATGCTGCTCTTGCTATTGTTAATGGCACATTGGCACGGTTTAACTTAATTGAAAACACGACTGTTTTGAGTTTAAGGGATATTGCTAAAGCCCTGCCAGAAGCCGGTGCCGCAGCGACACAGTTTGGTTTGTCAATGTCTGAAACTATGGCATTGCTGGCACCAATGAAAGCGGCTGGTTTTGATGTCTCATCTTCTGCTAACGCAATAAAAGTGTCTTTACAGCGTTTGAATGATCCTACAAACGAAAGTCGTGAGATGATTGAAAAATTAAATAACGTTTTAGGATTTGATTTTTCACAAGCAACACATATTGGTATTAACTCTATTGACTTTTTAGCGCAAGCATTTAATAAGGTTCAAAATAGTGCTGCTGGTGCTGAAGGAGCAATGGAGTTTATGACTCAGCTCTTTGTGCTCAGGCAGGGTCCAAGAATGGCTGAATCTATCGCTGATATTGCAAAATTAAATGATGATATAACAAAAATAAATCAAGGCGCTGGTGTCGGTATTGATGAATCATTAAAGAAAGTTATTGATCTAGCAAATGGTGTTGAAAGAGCACAAGGTTCTGTTGTTCCTTTAATTAATTCTTTTAGTGATCTAGGTAATATTGCGCGTATATCAACAATGAATATTAGTGATGATGTTACTAAAAACGTTATTGATATTATTGAAAATGGCAAAACCGTTACTAAAACAGTAACACAAGCGGATGTTGAACTTGCTAAGCAAATAAGACAGCAAATTGGAGATGAAGTTCTTGCTCAAAGAGCTCAAGGCGATGACTTAATTGCAAGTATTAAAACACAAACTGGTAAAGTCATGGTCGCTCAACTTGTCGGTGTAGGCACAGCGGCTGAACTGGCTCAGCAGGAAGTTGATATTGCTTTGAAATCCGTTAGTTCTTCACTAACCAGAATTAAAGTTAATTTTCAACTTATAGCAGCAGAACTGATTAAAGGGTTTAGACCTGTTATTGAGTTTATTGATAAAGCAATGCAAAAAATTGCTGAAGGCTTTAGGAATATGAGTCCGGGTGTTAAAATTGCAATCTCGGCTGCCGTTGCTGGCTTAGCGGCTCTTGGACCGCTTATTTATGCTTTTGGACTTGCTAAGTCTGCTATTGGAGTTTTAGCGCAAGGTCTTCTTCGTTTTGTTCCTGGTATTTCTAATTTAACTGCCGCTTCTATTGCGGCTTCTCCTGCTTTAATGAATTTGAGTAGTCCTGTTGTTATGGTTGGTAATGCTATGACGACAAGTGCGTCAAGAACTGCGCTCTTCACAGCCCGTCTTGCTTCTATGAATGGTCCAATTGGCGCTGCGGCTAGACAGATTGGCTATATGACTGGAATGCTAAAGAGAGAAGCGACAGCTGCTAAGGAAGTTCAAGCAGCAGTTACTGCTCTTAATATTACCAGAGGGACAGGTGTTGGGCTAGGAGCAGGAAATGTTACTGGTCTACCAATTATGACAAGACCTGTTATTGATGATGCAATGAGGGCTAGTATTGCTAGTCAAGCTGGAATTATGGGTCCGCAAGTTATGTCTGGCAAGTTTGATGCTTTATATCTAAAGAATCTTGCTAGATCACAAGCTCTTGGCTTGCCGTCCACTCCCTTTAGTGGCCCTATAGATACTGCTATTGATGATGCTATGATGCAAAGACATCTGGCTAGGGGTGGCCAATTAACTACTTCTGGTAAGTTTAGAAGATTTGGTGGTAATTTGCCAATGACTGCTGGGATGATGCAGCAGCAAAGAGGGGCTACGCAGGCCGCTATGCGTCGCGCGGCTCGTCTTGGTTTGGATCAAAGCATTGTGAATATGATGCCAGTAAGTCCTGGTTATGATCCTATTGCTGAGCAAGCAACTATGAAAAAGTTTGGGACTACAAGAACTCGCATGTTTAGGCAGGCTGTAGATAGAAGATTTGTTCGTGGTGTTGGAAAAAGCCTTATCTATGATACGGCGGCTAGTTCAGTACCAGGAGCTCCTGTTGCTCAGGCGAATTATAAGATGGCTTCTTTGTTTAAACAAAAAAGCGGTAAATTTGCTGGTGATTATTACAGAAGTGTTGTTTTAACACCCAATCAGGAAAGAAGAATTGTTGAGGGTGGTATTTTGGGTGCTTTGCAGAAAACAAAGCTTCGTTTAACACCTACTTATGAAGCCATGAAGAGAAATGCTATACGAGGCGCAAAGGCTGTAAAAAATGCTGTTGTGAATGGATTTCAAGCAATGGTCCCCGCAATTAAGAGAGCTGGAAACGCAATTGGGCTGGCTATGGATAAATTCATGCTTGGATTCCAGGGTTTATTTACTAAAGGTCAAACTCTTACTGCCATAAAAAATGGTATTTTCAATATGATTGGTATGATTGGTAATGGGTTTAAGCAGATGGCTTTAACCGCTAAAGCTGGTCTTGTCAAAGTTGGCATCGCAATTAAAAATAGCAAACTTGGTCAAGCATTTCATTTGTTATTTACAGATCCAAGAACTGCATTGACTAATTTTGTTACAATAATTAAGACAAGAACAACTCAGGCTGTGAATATACTAAAAGCAAGAATTCTTCAAATGAAAGCGTTAAACGCTAAATTTGCTGCTACAAATATTGGTGGTAAAGTTGCAAGAGTCACAAACTTTGCTCTTGAGATTACTGGATATAAGGCTATTAAGAAAGCAATTTATGAAGCACAATTTGCTGCTTTGCAATATCAAACAACACAAGCCGCTTTTGGTGGAAAGCAAAACGCTTTTGTCATGATGGCTCATAGTGTTAAAGCATTTACTATGAGTTTATTGAAATCTATGAATATTATGAAATTAGTTAAGATTGTATTCATGAGCATGGGGATTACTGCTGTTATTCTTGCAATTTCTGCTGCTGTTATTTATTTAATTAATGGTTTTAGAACGATGGGTAAAGGCGGGGATGATATTAAAAAGAAATTCTCTACTGCTTTTAATATTCTAGCTCAAGTTGTAAAAATGGTTATTAAGCCTATCAAGGATGCTATACATACTGTGTTAACTCTTATGACTGGTGCATCTGATGCTAAGAGCCAGTTTAGTATTTTGGGCGATATTTTGATGAAAGTTGCAAATGGTATAAAAGACTTTTTTGAAAAATATATTGTTCCAGCATTAGAATTTGTTCTTATTGGTGCTGTAAATATTATTCGTGGAGTAACTAAGTTTATTCAAGGTTTGATTAATATATTTAAAGGGGATTGGAAGAAAGGTCTTGGTCAAATGGCTCAGGGAATAGCATTATTTGCTAATGTTATTCTTAAAATTATAGTTAAGATTGCTACAACTTGGATTAAGATTATGGCTGGTTTATATAAGGGGATAATCAAAGGTATTGCGGGTGTTGCTTCTGGGATAATAAAACTATTTGGCGATGCTATCAAATGGGTTGCTAAGCAATTTGCAAATCTTTTTGATAAGAGCATAGGGGCTGTTGGACGATTTTTGGGTCTTGATAGTGTTGTGAAAGGTATCAAGAGCGGTATTGAGGGGGTGGGTTCTCTTGTTGATGGCGCTCTTAATTTAGGTGCTAAAGGCATTAATGCTTTAGCCGGTGTTCTAGGTAAGGCTATTGATAGCGGGGCTAGTTTTGCTATTAAAGCAGTTGAAAAACTTGGTAGTTGGGGTCAAAGTATGCTCGACAAGATTATTGAAAGTACTAAATCATTGATGGATAGTACCGGCAAAAATCTTGTGGAGGACGCAAATGATTTTGGTACAGAGTATGCAGATGCTTTTACAGATCCAATTGCTGCTGGTTTGGATAATCTGATTGATGAGGCAGCTGGTGAATTAAAGAAGTTTTTGGATGATTTGAAGCAACGTTTTGTTGATTTGGTTCTTGGTCAAGTTGCTGAAAAAGTTCAAGATGTTGTTGAAGGTCTTAATCAAGCATTACAGGATCAAAAAGATGCGGCTTTGGCTGTTTATGATACTCAAATTGAAACTTTAGATAAACTTGCTAAAGCGGAAGAGTCATTAACTAAAGAAAAAGAATATCAGACTGAACGTAGGAAGATGATCGATGAGAGAGCACTTCAGGTTCTCAATTACCAGAGAGAGCGAGCGCTTGCTATTTATGAAGGTCGTATTGACGATGCCAGAGTTTTGGCTCTTCAAGATCGTAAAAATAGTATTGAACATACAGATGGTCTTGCAAAGATAGATGAAAGCCGAAGGAAAGATCTTGCTCAAGAGAATCTGGAAGCCCTTAAAGAAGCAATTGGTGCCGCAAAAGAAGAAGCGGGCAAATTCTTTGATGAACAGATTAAGGGTTTTGAAGATGCCGCAAAGAAGATAACTCAGTTCCCACCGCAAACTATTGAAGAATATCGCAGTATGCTTGAGCAACTGAATACTGCTGCTTCCGGTGTTGCTCAGGAGAACTCAGAAATATTTGAAGACATGCTTAACAGTATGGCTGATAATATTGCTCTGCCAAATGAAGCTGTTGGTGTTTTTGCAACTTCTTTAGATCAATTAATTATAACGGCACAAGCCAAATATGGTTTGACTGACGCATCCAATGAAAATTCGGTTGTTGGCGCAACTGTTGCGATGTTGGCTGGTATTGAAGGGCAGATGATTGGTAGTCAAGAGTCAATAAGTTCTGCTTTTGCCGGTATTGTTGATGATGTTTTTAATATAGCTTCTGGTTTTTCAAATATTGGAGAATCAATATTCTTACCAGCTATGGAGTCTATAGCTGCTACATTGGAAGAAAATAATCCTTTTACTGTTTTTGAAGAAGCAATAAGATTTGCCAACACTACTTTGCTAAGAGAAATTACAGGAACTGTTGGTGCTGTTGGTAGTATGGTGGATGGTCTTGCGGGAAGAATTGATGGACTTATTCTTCGTCTTAGTGTAGCTAATTTCTTGAAAAGTCAAGCTGAAAATGCTACTCCTGATGCTGGTGGTGATATTGGTGATATTGGTGATATTGGTGGTGCTGCTGGTGCTGTGCCAGCCCGTGCTGCTCCGTCATCCGAGACTTACAATGCTATATACAGACAGGTTCAAGCTAATTTTGAAAAGAATAAAACTTCAGAAACTTTAAAGAGGCTAAATGCTCAAGAAAAAGAAGCTTTAATTAGAAGAGCAACTAGTTATATACTTGATTTTAGTCTGAATCAGATGGGCAGGACGGCTTCTCAAAAGCATGCTAGTGCTACTTTAGCACTTAATAGATTAAAAGAAAGAGGCGATAATGGGCTTGCCGGTCTTTTCCAAGTTCACTTTGGATTAAGGAGGTATGGAGGTAAAATTCCTAGATTTGGTAATGGTGGATTTGTTGTTCCAGGGTTTACCTCTCAGGGTATTCCAGGTATGCTTCATGGTGGAGAGTATGTTGTTAATGCAGATGCTGTAAGAAATATTGGTTATGCAACTCTTGACAGTTTAAATAAAATGAGATTTGCAACACCTCAACCAAAATCTGCACAGTACAGCGGGGGATCTTCTTCAACTACTACAACCAATATTTATGTTGAAAACTTTATTGGTGAAGATGAGTGGTTTAACTCAATGCTTAAACAATATAATATGAATGTTTTGCCTGCTAAACAAAAGTCTGCCGGTATGGAGAATAGAGTTGTAACAACTTACTCTGGTCTATCTAGGGGTATGTGATGACTTTAAATGCTCTAATAAAAATTAATAATACTGAAATTACAGAACATAATAGAAAATTTTCAGATTCTCCAGTCTACCAAAATGTTGATATCAATATTGCATCAGGCTCTATGAGAAGATTTTATAAGCCGGCTAGAAATTCTTTTTCTTTTTCTTGGTCGTATCTGCCAGATAAAGCTACAAAAACTGTAGATAGCAGAGCCGGAAGGGACTTTTTATACTCTTTAGTTACTGCCGGCTCTACTGTTACTTTATCTATACAAAGCAATAGGAAAGATGAATGGAAAAATTATACTTGTCTTTTGTCTTCATATAATGAAACTATGTTGAAAAATGTTATACAAAGTCAATGTAGATATTTTGATGTGGATATGGTCTTGGAGGAAATCTGATGGCTACTATTTCTATTAGTTCTTTTTCTACTGGTGGATCTTCATCTCTTCTTATCGGATCTATAAATGTTTTAAAGTCTGCTGTTCTAGAGGATACATCAGATATTAAACCAATGTTCTCTATTAATTCTATTCCACTTTCTGAGCATAATAGAACAACATCTTTTTCTAATAATATTAACTATTTAGCAAATGAAAGAGTTAATGGTCAAAAAGGTATTTATTTTAATGTTGCAAATAATAAAAGAATTATAAATATTGATTGGTCATTTTTGCCTGGAAAACAGCAGAATACGGTTGATTTAAACGCCGGTCGAGACTATATCAAAAAAATAGCATTAGATCCAAGATCTCATACTTTAAAAATTAGAAACTTAGATGCTAATGGTCTTACTTCTTATACAGAAACCAGCTATACTGTTTTAGTAACTAATTATTCCGAAGAACTGGTTAGAAGAGACTTGAACAATGATGAATACTATTGGAATTGTTCTATAAGTCTTCAAGAGGTATAAATGCAGATTATTGACTTTAATGGTAAAACGCTTAGTAATGCTTTTAATTCTGCAACAACTGCACCATCTCAGTTTGTAAAGCCTAAAGTTTCTATTGTACTAAGGGATGGAAGGCATTTATCAAATGTTGTTGTAACATCCAACAATGATCATACGGATAACAGTGCTGGTTCTGTTGGTTTCTACTTTGATAAAACACAGGTTGTCAGTGGTCCAGAGTATGAATCTTTCCCTTGGGCTGTTGCTGGAGATCTTGATTCTCGCGGCAGAGTTATAACTCCTAATGGCAAATATTATGCTATGCCATCTGATCTATCAGGTGATTTCAAATACGGCTGGAGAAGTAGGCAGACAGCAGACAGTTGGGCAGCTAGCCCTAGTATTGATATGACTTTTGATCCTACTATTGCTAATAAAATTAAAATTGTTACATCTAATGAACTTGGCCGTGTAGAAGATTTTACTTTAAATGTGTATACAACTGGTGATGTAAATATTTTAACTAAAGAGTTGTCTTTTAATACAGATTCTTTTGAAGCAGTTGTAAATTTGGATGACACATACAGCAACGTAAATAGAGTAGTTTTAACAATAACTAATGTTGTAAATACCAATGACTATGCAAGAATAATGTCTGTATTCCCAATGTATGAGGTTGATATTTCGGATTATGTTGTTTCAGTTAGTGATAATAGGGTTAGAGACCTTCATGAAACATCTCTTCCTATTGCCGGCTCATCTCAAACATCTTGTGATATTACAATTGATAATACAGATAAAAAGTTTAATATTTTAAACAGTAATTCTGAATATGGAAAATATTTAGAAAAAGATTTAAAAGTTAACGTTTGTTATGGTTGGAAATCATATGATTCTGAGGATCTAACTGTAGAGTCTTTTTTAACTGCAAACATCGCCTCTTCTGGCGCTTCTTACATATATCTTAATAATGCAACAGAGTTTCCTAATGGTGATATATCCAACACAGGTCTTGAGTCAAACTATTATATAGTCACTATTGATAAAGACAAATTCTCTGAAGAAAAAATTCTTGTAAAAAAGAAAATTGATAATGTTTCTTTAGAAATTGCAGAAAGAGGTTTTGGGAATACTGATCCAGTTATTCATTCTCAAAATGCAGTTATAAGTTTTGATCCATTTGAGTATGTTGAAATAGGAACATATTTTGTTGAAGACATATCATCTTCTTCCTCCGATATGACAGTTAATCTTCAATTAGGAGATAGATTTAAATTTTTAAATGACAAGATTATTGAAAAAGGATTCTTTAAAGAAAATACAACTGTTGGTGATGCTATAAAAGAACTTCTGTATTTTGGAAATATACCTAATTATAAGTTTATTAAATATGATAGATTCCAAGATTCTGCTATTTTAAATGATGCATTATTGCATTTAAAATTTAATGATGAAAGCAAAAATACAGATAGCGGACTATATATAGGACAGGGTTTAAGATTTAGAGTTTATCAACCGCCGGAAGGTTTTGAAAGCACCGTTAAAGATTTACAACTTGATGTAAATGAAAAAGAACTATCTGATTTAGATAAAGCACTTGGTCTTGCTTCGTCTGTCACTCCTTCTTTTGTTGGTTTTAAATCAAATGTTTTTTTGTCAGGATACACATTGTCTAGTGATGATGCTTCCTTGATAGATAAGAACTATCAAGGTGTTTTTGATGGCTATTATATTCCATTAAATACTGCTATTGGTGAAGAGATTGGTATTGAAATAGATGAGGGTGGTGCAAGACTTTATATTAATGATGAATTAATTATTGATGCTTGGAGTGAAAATACTGGATTTACATATAAATATGCTGAAATGCCAGTTTTTTCTGCTGGTCTTCCTTATAAAATTAGATTAGAGTTTTATCATTCTGGTAACAATGATCTTTTTGACTTGAATTTAACAATTGGAGTTGGTCGAGATATTATTGACTCTAATGAGTTAGTTACTAATATAATATTGGATTATGCTGGATTCAAAGAAGATAGTGTTGAAACTTATAGTAGAAGACATAATGCAATAGCAAGTCCATTGGTTGAGTTCGGTCAGACTCAATCTATATCATGGGATATTACAGATAAAAGTGTTCAATTAGAACCTGTTGCTAATAGTGCTACTGTTGATTCTTTTATTAGATTGCCATATCATTCTACTTGGGATATTACAAATTCTTTTACTAATCCCCAGTTGAATTGGACTATAGAACATATTGTTTCTTTAGCAAATGTTGGTGGTGAATATATTAGTAGCTGGTCTAATGCTACCTCTACTGCTGGCATTGAATTTTTCCATTCTAATTCCACTAGTCATGGTGTTAAGCTTAAAACTTTTGATTCATCAAACAGTGCAGTTGGAACTGCAACAATAACTAGTACAACAGCTCTTCCTGAACCCAATGGCTGGAATCATTTTGTAACAACCTATGATAATTACAGTAAAGTTTTAACTTATTATGTTGATGGAGTAGAAAATGGTAATACTACTTTATTGGTGAATGAGTATCCTGAGTTTGGACAAAATGCTTTAACATTTGGTGGTCGTGGTGCAAGTTTTAGTTCCCCTACTGGAGTTGTAAAACCGACAAACTCTGCATCTGTTTCAGGTGTTAGCATGGGTATAGATGAATTCATTGTTTATCCAAAAACTCTATCTTCGTCTGATGTTTTAAAAAGATACCGCGAAACACAAATTAAAGAAGTTAAAAAATTTCCTTTTCTTTATGGTATAAATGAATCTATATATCAAACTATTCAGAATATATCGTTTGCTGAACTTGGTCGTGTTTTTATTGATGAAAAAGATTTTATTAAATATGATCATTATTATGCATTTTTTGAAGAGTCTATCGATCAACACGCTAATGTCCAAAAACAGATTGCAGACACAACATTTATATCTGAAGCTTCAATAGATAAAACTCTTCAAGTCAATAGTGTTATTGTAAAAATATCTGGTATTGCATCAAACAGCCGACAAACACAGCCGATTTGGAGAGCGCCAGACAACACGACGCTTGGCGTTATTGCGCTAACTAGCTCTATAGGTAATAACAATGCTATTACTTCAATTCCATGTAGTGGTTTTGAATCTATTCCATTCCCAAATGCTGGTTATATTGTTATAGATAATGAAATTATTAAATATAATAATAAAGACAAATTAAACTTTCTTTCAATTGAAAGAGGTGCTTTGGGTACAACTCTTGCTTCTCACAATGC